>Ga0315273_10004696_pt1 | contig 16789 bp, 13 predicted proteins | sample YL17G02_0_MG_FD_205753 | JGI IMG/M metagenome (GOLD analysis project Ga0315273, IMG submission 205753) | Sediment microbial communities from Yellowstone Lake, YNP, Wyoming, USA - YL17G02_0 | ecosystem: Environmental > Aquatic > Freshwater > Lake > Sediment | place: USA: Wyoming | collected... | reverse complement strand
TCTCATTTTATCCTCCTCCACCGAGCGGGGGTACAAGAGCGACAAACTCGGGTTCGCGTCAAGGGAGCAAGGGGAGCACCGTTTCGTCGTCGCTGAGGGCGATTGGAGACCGGGGCTGCGGAGCGCTCTCGAATGCTTCATTGGCTCTCTCCTCCTCTTTTCTCGTGGCGACCTAGATCGCCTGCTCGCCTCGTTCGCCCGTTCGGATCCGGATCACGTCCTCCACGGGGCTCACGAAGATCTTGCCGTCTCCAATTCGTCCGGTGCGCGCGGCCGTCTGAATCAGGGCGGCGGCTTTCGCTGCCGATGCATCGTCTAGCAGGAGCTCGATCTTGATCTTGGGTAAGAAATCGACGACGTACTCGGCGCCACGGTACAGCTCGGCGTGGCCTTTCTGCCGGCCGAATCCCTTCACTTCCGATACCGTCATTCCCTGGATTCCCTCCCTGGCGAGGGCTTCTTTCACTTCGTCGAGCTTGAACGGCTTGATGATCGCTTCGATCTTCTTCATCGAGGTCTCCTCTCCCGAAACGCTCCGAATCAAAACACGTAGCTCGCGGCGATCGACACCGTATCCTGCGAGCCCCTGAACCGCGGCGACGTGACGGTGTCCCCGGTGGTCGAATCGATGGTGGTGACCGTGCCGTTCTTGGCGAAGCTGTCTGCGTTGGACCAGTCGTGGCGGTACTCGGTCCAGAGCGTCAGCTTCTCGGTGACGAAGTACTTGGCGGTGACCGTGACTTCGCTGAGCGTCTGATCGGTGCCCGTGCGGCCGCCGCCATCGTCCTTGAAGACCTCGCCGCGGAAGTAGGCTCCGACCGGAAGGCCGGCGAGATCCTTGAGCCGCAGCCCGACGATGCCGGAGAAGCCGTACCACGTCTCGGTACCGCCATCGATCGCGGCCCCGTCCTCGTGGCCGTAGTCGCCGTTCAGAGAAATCGTGACCGGGTCGAGCGTGATCGTCGAGACGACGTCCGCTATGCCCCGCGGGTTGTTGTTCTTGTCGGTCTGCTCGGGGCCGAATGTGCCGTTCAGGTAGAGCGAGAACGCCGAACTCGGAATCCAGCCTACGCTGCCGAGCAGCGTCTTGCCGCCGTTGTTGTCGGCGACGTTGTCCCAGCCGTTCACCACCCCGACTGTCGCCGAGAACTTTTCGCCGAGCGGAGGCGTGAACAGGATGCCGGTGTGGGTGAAAGGGATCGCGAAGCCGAACAGGAAGGATCGCGAATAATTCATGTTGCTCGGCGCCTCGATGACCTCCGACCCGAGCAACGTCACGAATTTTCCGGCCTTGACCTGCCAGCCGCCCGCCCAGTCGGGAGCGTAGAGCGCGTACACCTCCTCGATCTCGAAGTCGCCGTTGTCGCCCGTGACGCCGGTGAATTGGCCGTTGCCTTTCCAGTCCGCGCCGATGCGGCTCGCGGTGTTGCCGAAGTCGAGCTTCGTGGAGAACGACAGCCCACCAGGTGCCTTCTTGCCGATCTGCAACTGGAAGAGATCGACGGTCAGGCTATTGTCCTCGTTGTCGAGCGAGCGCAGCGAGTTTTGCCGATCCTCCGGTCGATTGAAGTTGTAGAGATAAGAGCCGTAGAGCATGCCGCCGAGCGAAAAGTCGGCGAGCGCGCCGAGCGACTTCTCGAGATCGCTCACGCGCTCGTCAATCGTTTTCGAAGGCGCTTTCTCCTCGTCGGCGAGCGCGCCACCCCCGATTGCTAGCCAACCAGCGGCGACGCCGAGCGCAATCCTTCGGAACGGTTTCTTACACCTGTGAACTTGCTTCATGCTGCCCTCCCCACCGTCGATCGTTGATTGTGTGCCGCCACTGGGTTCGAGTGGTCGATCGGCAGTAAGCAAAACCGACGCCAGATCCCCGGCGATCGGTCGCCTCACGGGACGCCGTCGATGCCAACTCGGTTTTTTGGGGTTGGCTCGAGCGAATGACAGGAGATCGTGGGTCGGAGAGCGAAGGACGCTGCCCGACAATTCAGCATTGCCTAGAGAACCGGCGGCCTCTCGCTCGCGAGTTCGACGCCTGACGCGCGGTGCTCTCGTCGGCGTCGCCGGGGCCCCTCCGCTGCCCGTGGCCATCGGCGCCCTGGCGGCGTTCGGCTGGATCTGGTGGCGCTCGGGGCGCGGTCCCGCGAAGCTCTGAACGAAGGCTCGCCCGGCCGGCGCCGTGTCAGGCGCCGCGCTTGGCCATCAGGATCCGGCGCCGCAGCGTGAGCACGGTCTCGTCTCGCTGGTTCCAGCAGCGCGTCTCGACGTAGAGCACGCCGCGGTCCGGCTTCGACTTCGACTCCGTCTTTTCGAGAACTCTGGATTCCGAATACAGCGTGTCGCCGTGGAACGTCGGCGCCAGATGCTTGACGGCTTCGTACTCGAGGTTGGCGATGGCGTTCAGGCTCATGTCGGCCACTGACATGCCGACCGCGATCGCGAAGACGAGCACCCCGTTCACGAGACAGCGGCCGTGCTGGCTCTGCGAGGCGTAGTGCTCGTCGAAGTGGAGCGGGTTGGTGTTCATCGTGAGCAACGTGAACCACGTGTCGTCGGCATCGCGGATCGTGCGGCCCGGCCAGTGCTGGACGAGCTCGCCGACCGCGTAGTCTTCGAAAAATCGTCCCCGCGGCTGCATGCGATCCCCTGCTTGCGGTCTCTTCTTAAATGGGACAATTTCGATAAAGGCAAGTTCGGCATGTCGTTAGAGCTCCGAGAAGAAACGATCGACGCCGTCCTCCGCGAGGCACGGACGCTTGCGCCTGCAATCGCTCTACCGCCGCGCGACGACTCGGGACGCGAGCTTTCCGTCGCCGAGATGGTGGCGTTCTTCTATTCCAAGCATGACGCCGAGAGCCTCCGGGCCGCGGCCGTCGCCCGACGCGGGCGGCGTGCCTTCGATCTCGAGACGTTCTCTCCCCTCTACCTGACCAATACCTGCGACGCCGAATGCAAGATGTGCGGAATGCGGCGGGACAATCGAGACCTCGAGCGGCAGACGGCGAATCCCGCGGAGATCCAAGGACAGCTCGAGATCCTTTCGGCACGAGGAATCTTGGCGGTCGCGCTGCTCACCGGCGAGTACCAGCGCGACACCCGACAGTGGTCGATCGCGCTGACGCGCGACGCGCTCCGCCGGGCGCTCACGCTCGGCTTCCGCCACATCCTGATCAACATCGGGTCGCTCGACGAGCGCGAGCTCGCGGATCTGCTTGCCGACGTCCCGCGCGGCGCCGACGGCCGCACGCTGCCCAAGGTGACGCTCTGCACCTTCCAGGAGACCTACGACCGCGAGACCTACCGCCGCTTCATGGGTGACAATCGCGAAAACCCGCGCGCCGACTTCGAGCGGCGTCTGGAAAACTTCGATCGCGCCGCGCGTGCCGGGATACGCGTCGTCAATCCCGGGGTGCTGCTCGGTCTGTGTGCCGATCTCGCCTACGAGCTCACCGCGCTCGCGCTGCACGTTCGCCATCTGCTCGCGCTCGGGCTCGAGGTCTACGTCTCGGTGCCGCGCCTGCGCCAAGCCTCCGGCGCCGAGAACTCGCGCGGTGTGTCCGACGACGAATTCGTCCGGCTCGTGGCGATCCTCTCCTTGGGTGTTCCCGAGGCGAAGATCGTCATCACCACGCGGGAGTGCTCGGAAGTGCAGCGTCGGGTGTTGCCGATGGTGAGCGTGTTGTCGGCGGGCTCGTCGGCGGTCGCGCCCTATACCGAGACGGGAGCGCGCTTCCCGCTCGAAGCAAGCCAGTTCAAGGTCACCGACCAGCGACCGATCGAAACGATCCTCGCCGAGTACATCGCCGAGGGGGTTCGCTTCGAAAACTACCAAGCGCCGTAGGCGCGAGGGGAACGTCTCGGCCGGGCGGTTATCGAGCGGATCGGGCTCAGGCCTTCATCAGCCGGCGGCGACGGAGGCGGGTCCGCAGCACGCGGCCGAGCACCTGGAGGGCCGTCGCGGCGTCCATCTTCGGCCACTCCAGGAGCGCCTCCATGACGCTCGCCGGCTTGCGTCCGGGCCTTCGCCAATCCGCGATCTGCGTCGGCTTGTAAACCTTCGGCGTGCGCACGAGCGCGGTCGGATCCAGCAGGTCCCCGTGTCGCGCGGCCTCGGCCACCACCGGTACACCGAGCTTCTCGCTCGCCGCGCGCACGGCCCGAGTATCGATGGCGGGTCGAGCGCCGTCGACTTCCACGCAGAACACCACGTCCGCCGCGCGAATGACCGCGAAGAAGACGCGCGAACCGTGCGCCTCCGCCAGATCGTAGCCGCAGTCGAGGATGTCGGCGGTGTAAATGCGCTTGCCGGCGAAATCGGCCACCTCGTCTTGCCGACCGAGCAGGTCAATCGCCGGCTCGGGGCGGCCGCAGGCGCAGGGAATCACGCGGATGATGTCGCGCGTCAGGTAGCGGACGAGCGGCATGGCCTTCGGGCCGAGGTGGGTGAGCGTGAACACACCTGCCTCGCCGGGCTCGACCGGCTTCAGCGTTTCGGGATCGAGCACCTCCGCGACGAACAGGCGGGTGTCGAGGTGAAGCGTTCCCCGCTGGCAGGAGGCGCCGAGGAACAGCGTCTCGTTCGAGCCGTAGATCTCACGCACCGTGACGCGCCAGTCGCGTTCGACCATGCGCCGCATGGCGGCGGGCAATGGCGCTCCGGCGAGCACCGCCATCTCGAGCGAGTCGAGCTCGCGAGCGGGATCGATGCCGAGCGTCAGCGCGAGCTCCCGGAGCAAGAACATTTCCAGCGGCAGACAAGCGATGATCTGCGGCCGCAGCGTGCGCAGAAAGTCGAGAGCGCGGGGGAAGGGGACGTCCCAGGAGAGGTTTCCGCACGGAATGTGGCAGCCCCCTTGGAGCTGCAGCGCCGACTCGATGCAGAAGGAGATCGGCGCGAAGGAGGGGAAGCGATCGAGAAAGATCTTTCCCGGCGTCCACTCGGGAAACCATCGCGCCACCGACTGCCCCATGATCGCGAACTCTTCTTTTCGGTACCAGCAGGCGATCGGCTGTCCCGTCGTTCCGGTCGATTCGTGATAGTGCCAGAGCTCTTCGCGCGGCACCGCGAGCATGCCGAACGGCGTCGCCTCGCGGAGGTGGTCTCTGCTGGTGACCGGCAAGCGATCGAGGTCGGCGAGCGAGCGCACCTCGCTCTTCTTCAAGTGCTCGGCGTAGAAGGGTGCGCGGCGCGCAAGTGTCACGGTCTCGCGCAGGAGCGCCTCGGCGTCGGGATGGGTCGCGTACACGGGCGTCAGAACCGCGCCCAGAGCGGCGTCGGGTGAGGCGGCAACGTGTCGACGACGACGTCGAACTGGGCGAGCAGCGTTCCCTCCGCCTGCCGCAGAGCCGCGAGCGAGACGTTGTAGTCGATCAGCGCCTGGATCTCGGCGGCGCGCGCCGCGGTGACTCGCTGCTGGAAGTCCAGAATGTCCTTGGTCGTCGCCAGGCCGACGTCGTAGCGCTTCTTCTGCTGCTCGAGGTTCTCCTCGGCGAGCTCACGTGCGAGGCGCGTGACGGTGATGCGTTTCGAGTTCGAGCGCACGTTGCCGATGGCTTTCCGCGCCTCGAGCGTGACGTTGGCGAGGAGCTGGCGATAGGAGAGCTCACCACGACGGAGGTCGATCTGGCTCTGGACGTATTCGGCCTCGGCGGTCGTGTTGCCGAGCGGGACCGTGAAGGACAGGCCTCCCGAATAGGAATTGAAGTCGTCGCTCGCCAGCCGATCGAGGCTCTTGCCGTAATCCCCGGTGAACGGCGTGACCACCGTCTGGCCGGTCTGCGGATCGGTCTGCGGAACGCCTCGTCCCGACAGACCGTTGAGCCCGTAGCTGGCGTTCACGTTCAGGCCGGGTAAGAGATTGTTGCGGTTGATCTTGGCGAGAATCTTGCGGTTCTCGATGTCGTAGCGCGCCTGCAGCACCTCCGGACGTCGCTCGACCGCGTCGACCAGGATCTCTTGCTCGTCTACGGTGACGTCGCGAACCTCCGGGCTGTCGGTCGGCTCGATCGGTCGGGGCACGAAGGCACCCTCGGGGTTGCGCTGGAGGAGCAGGCGAAGGCTGTCGGACGCGACGCTCACCGCGTTCTCGGCAGTGATCACTCGCCCCTCGCGGCTCGCCGCGTCCGCTTCCGCCTCCTTGACTGCGACGGGCGGAAGAGTGCCCGCGCGGACACGGGCCTCGTTCTCCCGGACGAGCGTCTGCGCGAGCCGCAGGCCATCCTGCTCCGCCTTGAGGTTTTCCCTTGCCTGCACGACGCCCCAGTAGGCCTCGACGACCTGCCGCACGAGCGCCACGGCGCGAGACAGGTACTGGTAGTAGGCGACGCTCGAGTTCGCCTCCGCGGAGCGCACGAGTAGGATCGTCAGGTCGATGCCGAAGTTCTTGAGCAGCGGCTGCGACACGCTGAACAAGAGATTCGGCAGGTACTGCGGGCGCAGGCCGTAAAACCGCGAGTTGGTGTTCGTCTCCGTGGAGGTGCCGGCGATGGTGAACGTCGCTCCCGAGCGCAGCAGCTTTTTCAGCGACAGTGCGTAGACGTAGTCTTTCTCGCGGAGCACTTGCGCGCCCTGCAGAACGGAGCTCGCAGGAACGACGGAGCGCTCGATGGTTCCGCTCGCCTGGAACGTCGGGTCGAAAATGCCGTTGGCGCGATCGACGTCGGCGCGCGCGAACTCGGGTCCGAGGCGCTCGACGGCGATTCCCGGATTGTTCTGGAGGGCAGACGCAACTGCCTCGCGCAAAGACAGCCGCTCCAGCGTATCGTCGCGGCTCTCGAGGTAGGCTCTCGGCTCGGGCTTCGGCTGGATGCTTTCGCTCGTCCACTGCTCGCGGAGCTGCTTCGGGAAGGAGGGAATGGGGAAGTCGTCGCCGGCCGATTCGGCGAAGACTGCCGTAGGCACGATCGTGCGGACGAGCAGCGCGGCGGCAATGACGGCGAATCGGTTCATGGGTCCTCGCCGCTTATGTGCCACCTGCAGCGAAGTCAAACCAGAGGGTTTCAATTGTCTTCGCATGGCCTTTTCCTTATGTTCAGGGCGGTGACGAGGAGGAGCGCCGCGAGGGGCCGAAGCGGACGGGACCAACGGGCTCTTCTTCGGTGAGTTCCTGGCAGGCCGGGAATTGCCGATCGAGTACATCGAGCGGATCGAGATCATCCGCGGACCGGTATCGGCGCTCTATGCTCAAGCCGTCGCAGATCGGCGTGCAGGCCCCCGATCGCCGCCGGCTCGACGTCAACCGACGGGTCGAAGATCAGTTGGGCGTGAATCTCGTGCCCGCCTTCCATTCCGACGTGGAGCTTCGCGAGTGAAAGGCTCTGTCCTGCTCCTTCCGTGAGCCCGCTCGCTTCATCATCGAGCTCGAGGCCAGCCGCCCTCGCCGGCGCTCGAACCGAGGTGCTCGGCCGCAAGCCTCGAGGAATCGGTTTGCGCGCGAAGTTTCTGATGCTGGCGAGCATCGGGTTCATCGTCAGCGGCGTGGTGTTCGGCTGGGCACTCTCGCGACAGTACCAGACCCTGCTGCGCTCGGAGTTCCAAAAGCGCGGCGAAACGCTGGCGCGTGGCCTGGCAGCCAACGGTCGGCTCGACGTCTGGGCGGAGAACAAAGAACGGCTGGCGCGCCTGGTGGAGAGCGCTCGCGAGGAAGCCGACGTGGTGGCCGCATCGGTCTATAACGCGCGCGGCGAGGTGTTGGCCCGCGTCGAGAAGGTTCGTGGCGCCGCGGCGGAGCGGGCGCCGGTCGTGCCCCGTTCCATCGCCGTGGAGGCGAAGACGCTGCCGGACGGAGCGCGCGCGCTTTCCGTCCTCGCGCCGGTGGAGCTGCAAGTCGAAGCCGGCCACGGTCCCGACGAGTCCGGCGAGCGGCTCGGCGGATCGAGCGGCAAGCCGACGCGCGCCGAGGCGCTCGGCGCGATCGAGATCGTGTTCGGTCTGGGCGCCGTCGAGCAGCGTATCGCCGACGTGCAGGCCACGACGATGAAGATGACCGCGGGAATCGTCGGTATCGGCATCGTGCTCGTGTTCTGGCTCTCGCGCGTTTTCGTGGTGCCGATCGAGCGCATGGCCGTCGCGGCTCGGCGGATCGCCGCCGGCGACTTCCGCGGGCGTGCGACGGTCCGCGGCAGCGACGAGCTCGGCGAGCTCGCGGAGGCGTTCAACACGATGACCACGACTCTCGCGGAACGCGAGGAGGAGCTCCGCCGCGTGAATCAGTCGCTCGAGCACAAGGTGCGCGAGCGCACTTCCGAGCTCCAGATCAAGCAATCGCAGCGAATCGCCGCCAACGTGGAGCTCGAGCGCGCGAGTCGGTTGAAGTCCGAATTTCTCGCCAACCTGTCGCACGAGCTGCGCACGCCGCTGCATGCGGTGAATGGCTTCTCGGAGCTCTTGCTCGAGCAGAGCTCCGGGCCGCTCGTGCCGAAGCAGCAGCGATACGTCGAGAACATTCTCGCCAACGGCAAGCACCTGCTCCAGCTGATCAACGATATCCTCGACCTCTCGAAGATCGAGGCCGGACGGATGGATCTGCGGCTCGAGGAGTTCTCGCTGCAGCAAACGATCGAGAGCGCCGTCAGCGTGATCGAGCCGCTCGCCCAGAAGAAGGGGCTCGCGATCGAGGTGTCGATCGAATCCGGGCTCGATCCCGTGCGGCTGGACCCGGGCAAGACGAAGCAGATTCTGTACAACCTGATGAGTAACGCCGTGAAGTTCACCGACGCGGGACGAATCGCGATCTCCGCGGCGCGTGGCACCCGGGCGGGGGGATGGGTGGAGGTGGTCGTCGCCGATACGGGCATCGGCATCCGCGCCGACGACCAGAAGCGGATCTTTCGCGAGTTCGAGCAGGTGGATGGCGCGCATTCGCGAAGATACGAGGGAACCGGTCTCGGCCTCTCGCTGACGCGCCGCCTCGTGGAGCTTCAGGGAGGGAGCATTCGCCTGGAGAGCGAGTTTGGCCGCGGCAGCCGGTTCATCGTTCGACTGCCCGCGAACCCGGAGGCGCCGCGAAACGGAAGCGAGGGGAGGTAGTTCACGGGCGGGGCGTCCCGCTCACCATCTGCCCAGATCTCGAGATGATCCACGACCACCCGGCGTTGACGGAAGCCGGGTCATTGGCTAGAGGAGCCACTGGAAGTGCGCGACTGGCGAAGTGGATGCACCACGAGGGAGCGCGCTTCTTCCACTCGCGATCGGGTGGATGAGTCGAGCAGGTCGCACGCCTGGGCCTCCGCGGAAGCGATGAGGTACCGGGCTTTTTTTTTGGACGGAACGATGATGAATAGGAAGCGATTATGATCAAGAGATACCTGCTGACCCCAGGGCCGACGCCAGTACCTCCGGAGGTGGCGCTGAAGATGGCCGAGCCGATCATCCACCATCGCACTCCGGAGTTCAGCAAGATTTTCTCCGAGGTTCGCGGCGGCCTGCAGAAGCTCTTCCAGACGGCAGGGGACGTGCTCGTGCTGGCCAGCTCCGGCACCGGCGCGATGGAAGCATCGGTGGTGAACCTGCTCTCGGCGGGGGACCGCGTCATCGTTGTGAACGGCGGTAAGTTCGGCGAGCGCTGGACGAAGATCTGCCAGAGCTATGGCGTCGTGGTCGAGGAGCTCAAGGTCGAATGGGGCGAGGCCGTGGCGGTCGACCGCGTGCGCGCGGCGCTCGAGCAGTTTCCCGACGCCAAGGCGTTGCTCGTCCAGGCGAGCGAGACCTCGACGACCGCCGTTCATCCGGTCGAGGAGATCGCCGCGCTCACCAGAACCCGCGAGACGCTGCTCATCGTCGACGGCATCACCGCGGTCGGCGTGTACGACGTGCCGATGGATCGCTCCGGAGTCGACGTGCTCGTGACGGGATCGCAGAAGGCGCTCATGCTGCCCCCCGGCCTCGCCTTCGTGGCGCTCAGCGAGCGCGCCTGGAAACGCGCGGACAAGCCGCATCTGCCGAGCTTCTACTTCGACTTGAATCGCGAACGGAAGAACCAAGCGGACAATACGACGGCGTACACGCCGGCCGTGTCGCTCGTCTTCGGACTCCATGCGGTGCTCGAGATGCTCGAGCAGGAAGGGTACGAGAACGTGTTTCGCCGCCACGCGCGGCTCGCCGCCGCCACGCGCGCGGCCGGAGCGGCGCTCGGCTTGAAGCCGCTCGCGCCGCGCGCTCCGAGCCCGGCGGCCACCGGCCTCTACATGCCGGCCGGGCTGGACAGCGGCAAACTCACCAAGTACCTGCGCGACAAGGTGGGCGTCAGCTTCGCCGGCGGGCAGGATCATCTGAAGGGCAAGATCGTGCGCATTGCGCACATCGGCTACTTCGGCGACTTCGACATCGTGACGGCGATCGCGGCGCTGGAGATGGCGCTCACCAAGTTCGGTGCACGCGTCGATTTCGGCAGCGGAGTCGCGGCTGCGGAGCGCGTGCTCGTCGAAGGCTTGCCGTCCGTGTGAACGGGAAGAAGGTCATGACAACGGAACTCCACAAGGTACTGATCACCGATTCGCTCGCCGAGCAGGGACGCGCGATTCTCGAGCGCGTTCCCGAGATCCGCATGGACTACCGCCCCGGCCTGAAGCCCGACGAGATTCGCGCGATCATCGGCGAATACGACGCGTTGATCGTGCGCAGCGGCACGCGCGCGACGGCCGACATCATTCAAGCGGGGACGTCGCTGAAGGTGATCGGGCGGGCCGGCATCGGCGTCGACAACATCGACGTCGAGGCGGCGAGCAAGCGGGGGATCGTGGTGATGAACACGCCCGGCGGCAACAACGTGACCACCGCCGAGCACGCGCTCACCCTGCTGCTGGCGATGGCGCGCAACATTCCGCAGGCATCGGCGTCGCTCCGCGCCGGCAAGTGGGAGCGAAACAAGTTCACCGGAGTCGAGGTCTGCGGCAAGACGCTCGGAATCATCGGCGTCGGCAACGTCGGCTCGGTGGTCGCGGATCGCGCCCAGGGCCTGAAGATGAAGGTGATCGCCTACGATCCCTACCTCACCGCCGAAGCGGCCGCCCGGAGCGGCATCGAGCTCGTCTCGCTCGACGACCTCTACGCGCGCGCGGACTTCATTTCGGTGCATACGCCGCTCACCGCGGAAACGCGTGGGCTGATCGGCAAGGACGCGTTCGCGAAGATGCGAAAAGGGGTGCGCATCGTCAATTGTGCGCGCGGAGGAATCGTCGACGAGCTGGCGCTCGCGGAAGCGATTCGCGCCGGCCAGGTGGCCGGTGCCGCACTCGACGTCTTCGTCGAGGAACCGCCGCCGAAGGACCACCCGCTGCTCGCCCTCGACGGGATCGTGGTCACGCCGCATCTCGGCGCCTCGACGGACGAGGCACAGATCAACGTGGCGATCGCCATCGCCGGGCAGGTCGTCGACTTCCTGACCCGCGGCGAGGTGCGCGCGGCGGTCAATTTCCCGAATCTCTCCGCCGAGCGGCTCGCCGTGCTCCAACCGTTCCTGGCGCTCGGCGAGAAGGTGGGCTCGCTGCAGGCGCAGATGGTGCCGGGTGCTCCCCACGAAGTCGACATCGAGAGCAGCGGCGATGTGGCCGATCACGACATGAAGGCGCTGACCGCGTCGGTCCTGAAGGGGCTACTGTCGCCGGTGATGGAGTCGGGCGTGAACTATGTGAACGCGCCATTCATCGCGCGCGAACGCGGCATTCGCGTGGTCGAGTCGCGGTCGAGCGTCCCGTCGGACTTTCTCAATTCGCTGACCGTGCGCGTGAAGCGCGACGGTGAGACTACGGCGGTGACGGGCGCCGTGTTCGGCAAGAAGACCCTCCGCATCGTGCGCATCAACGAGTTCTACATGGAGGCGGTGCCGCAGGGATACATCTTGATCCTCAACAACCGCGACGTCCCGGGCGTCGTCGGGGGTGTCGGCACTCTGCTCGGCGCGCGCGGGATCAACATCGCAGGGATCGAGCTCGGCCGCGACGAGAGCGGACAAGCGATCTCCTTCTTCCACGTCGACGAGCCCGTGCCGCCGCCGGTGCTCGCCGAGCTCCGGCGCCTGCCGGCGATCACCTCCGCGCAGCTCGTTCAGCTCTGACCGCGATGCGCCGCGATCCGAAGACCCTCGTCGTGATCGGTGCCCAGTGGGGCGACGAGGGGAAGGGGAAGATCGTCGACCTGCTGGCGGAGCGATCCGACATCATCGTTCGCTTCCAGGGCGGGAACAACGCGGGCCACACGCTCGTGGTCGGCGGCGAGAAGACGGTCCTTCACCTCGTGCCGTCCGGAGTGCTGCACCACGGGAAGACGTGTGTGATCGCCAACGGAGTCGTAGTGGATCCGCTGGTGCTGCTCGACGAGATAGACGCGTTGCGCCGCCGGGGGTTCCTGGCGCGCGACGAGGATCTGCGCATCTCGGAGCAGGTGCATTTGATTCTGCCGTACCACAAGGCGATCGACCTCGCGCGCGAGCGCCTTCGCGGGCAGGGCAGGATCGGTACGACGGGGCGGGGGATCGGTCCGGCGTACGAGGACAAGATGGCGCGGATCGGGATCCGCATCGTGGATCTGCTCGAGGAGGACACTTTTCGCGAGAAGCTCTCGGCGAACCTCGAGGAGAAGAACGCATACCTCCGTTCCATTCTCGGGGAAGACGCCTTCGCCTTCGACGGGATCTTCGAGTCGTATCGCACGATCGGCGAACGCCTACGGCCTCACGTCGCCGACACGTCTCGCTTACTCGATCGGGAGATCCGCAGCGGCAAGCGTGTGCTCTTCGAGGGAGCGCAGGGCACCATGCTCGACGTCGATCATGGGACCTACCCGTTCGTGACGTCGTCCAATTGCGTCTCGGGCGCCGTGTTTGCCGGAAGCGGCATCGCCCCGGGATTGCTCGGTCGCTCGCTCGGCATCACCAAAGCATACACGACGCGCGTGGGCAGCGGGCCGTTCCCGACCGAGCTCGACGGGGCGATCGGCGACAGGCTTCGCCGGGACGGCGACGAGTACGGGGCGACGACCGGCCGGGCCCGCCGCTGCGGCTGGTTCGATGCGGTGGTCGTGCGCCACGCCGTGCGGCTCTCCGGCCTCGACGGCCTCGCCATCACCAAGCTCGACGTGCTTGCCGGTCTCGATCCCTTGCGCATCTGCGTTGCATACCGCTCGGGCGAGTCGACGATCGACCACGTCCCGGCGGGCACGCGTGCGCTCGCGCGGGCCGAACCCGTCTACGAGGACTGGCCGGGCTTCGGCAGCTTGTCGAGCGTCGGCCGCCTCGAGGAGCTGCCGGCGAACGCGCGCCGCTATCTCGATCGGATCACGGAGCTGACCGGGGCTCCCGTTCGCATCGTCTCGGTCGGCGCGCGGCGCGAAGACACGATCGTGATCGACGACCCGTTCGCATGGGCGGCGGGCGCCAAACCCGGCTGCGAGCCCAACAACCTCCATTGACTTAGCCCTCGCTTCTCACGTATTGCCCCTGCAATAGCGAGGGCCTGCGTGCCTTTTTGAGAGCGGCCTCAAGCCGCGTAAAATCGGTTACCCGAGCGTCTTCGCCGACGCTGCTTGACCTCGAGACACAATCTTCACAAGACTGCGGACGAAGAATTTATCCGCCTCCGGAAACCTGCTGCGGAGGGGTTAAATACAAGCGCGGGAGGATAACCCGCGGAATCAGGGGGTCCTATGAGCGGTCGTGGTGCAGCGGTGCTTGCTGGATTGGTCGGGAGCTTCCTGTGGATGGCGCCGTCGGCGGGAGCCGCGGGCCTGGTGGACAAGCTCGACGGCCTGTTCGGCCAAACGGGAATCACGCTCGACGTCCAGCCGATCAATCCCGCCTTTCCTCCCCACACGGCGCACTTCCAAAGCGCCAGCTTGCAGCAGCTCGGCATCCTCACCAGCACACTCTCCGCAGAAGCGGCTGATTTCCCGGCCATCTCCACCGCTCCCGGATTCACCTACCGGTATGACGAGAAGCTCCAGGTGTTCGAGCCGGTGACAGGATCGCTCGGGCCGATTTTCGTCGAGCGCCCCGAGACGGTCGGCAAAGGGAAGTTCGAGTTCGGTCTTTCGTACGCCTACGTCGATTTCAAGCAGCTCAACGGGACAGATCTCGACAAGCTCAACTTCACGCTCGGTCACAACGACTGCTGCGGCGGTCCGAACACGCCCGACTTCCCGGCGTTCGAAGACGACACCATCACCGTGAACCTCGAGAAGTTCAAGCTCACCTCGAACGTGATCACGCTCACCGGCACCTACGGTCTGACGGACCGCTTCGACGTCAACCTGCTGCTGCCGGTCGTCCACACCGACATGGATGTACGGGGTGTGGCGACGATCAAAAACACCACGCAGCCACCGATCCATTTCTTCGAAAACGCGACGCAGACCATTCAGCAAGTGCGCTCGGTGAGCGACAACCACCTCGGCGTCGGTGATCTGCAGCTACGGTCGAAGTATCGCCTCGACCCGATCGCGGGCTTCGGCACGGCCGTCGGGTTGACGTTCCGACTCCCCTCCGGCTCGCAGGACAACTTCCAGGGTTTCGGCGATTTCACGCTGGAGCCGTTCGCCGTGACCGCCCGTGACTTCGGTCCCATCAACGTGCACGCGAGCACGGGCTTCCAGATCGATCCGCAGAGCCTCGACCGGACCCGCGTGCGCTACGGCGGCGGCGTTGCCTGGCAGGCCCTCGATCGTGTGGCGATCGTCACCGACATCATCGGCAGCTCGAACATCACCTCGGAGAAGGAGACGATCGACGTTCCCACCTTCGATCAGCAAGGGAACGTCATCAGCTCCCAGCCGGTGACGACCAGCCTGCATGCCGACATCGTCGACGTCGTCCCGGGCATCAAGGTCAACATCGCGGGGTCGGCCGTCGCATTCTTCTCCGCCTTCGTGCCCCTCAACGACAGCGGGTTGCGCGCCAGCTTCATCCCGACCGGCGGCGTCGAGATGAGCTTCTGAGACATCCCGTCGGGGACGTTACACGTCTGCGCAACCGCGGAGATGACCTTGCCGAGCGTCAGCTCGGCCTCGAGCTCGTGCGTGCGGCTGCCGTTCCCCAGCTCCACGGGGGTGAACTTCACCCTCCCCACCAAGAGCGTTGAATCGCCCCGGGTTCTCCGGAGGCTCGACACGAAAGAGGTCCACCAGTTGAACCGCTTCCCGCTCCCGATCTGCGACGACGATCGGATTGAAGCGCCCGCCCCATAGGAATAGAATACCTGCATGGCACGGCGGAACACCTCTCTATCGCCAACGCCGATCGCCCAACCTACGCGCAAAGCACGATAGCGGATGTCAACACGAGTGGTGTCGATCCTCAAAACACTCGGGTCGCGACAGTCCGGTTTCGGAGAGCCGACATGAACGCTGTGCGTTGGAACGAAGATTCGATCCGTGACTTTTTCCGGAATGATCACGAACGCTTGGACCGATTGCTTGCCGAGTTCCGAAGCTCGAAGCGGACTAACTTCGCCCGCGCCGCAGAAGCGTTCCGCAAGTTTACAGCGGGGCTCAAGCGCCACATCCGGTGGGAGGAAGAAGTTCTCTTCTCTGCGTTCGAGACAGACGACGAGAACCGCACGAGTGGCCCCACAGCGGTGATGCGGGCAGAGCACCGAAAGATCGAGGAGGCCCTGCAGAGGCTAGACGATTGCGTCCGCGATGGAAATCCAGACTGTGACGAGGACGACGCCCGTCTCCTCGAGATCCTGCAGGCTCACAATTTTAAGGAAGAGCGAGTGGTTTATCCCCTGGTCGATCGGATGCTCGGCGCTGCTGAGAAGGAAATGCTCCTTCACCGCATCCACGCCCTCGCCTCGAGCTGAAGCTCACGCGCCACTGGCTTGTTGGAGGCGGACTGAAACGCGCGCGTACCGAACGAGCTGCGCGCTCGCACACTAGACGACCTCGCTCGCTTCCTCGTCGCTCAGAAGCCCGATTCGTCGCGCCACCTCGGCCTCGGAGTATCCCCTCTCGAGAAGCCGCGCCGCTTGCATCCGTCGCTTCTCCGATCCAACAAAGTCCCCCCCCATCCCACATGGAAATCCCATGCCAAGTCTCGGCTTTCGCGAGGTGACGGTACGTCAAGCCAATCATCTTCGCCGCGGCTTGCAGGTTATCGCCGGCGTGCACGGGACTTAAGGCGTGGCGACCCACCGCCCGTTGGCGAGGTGGAGGTGCCTGGTGATCCGGGGCAAGGCGCGCTCCATCGCCGTGCCGCGCGGATCGGTCCAACGATCCGTGCGATCGAAGCTGACGGTCACCTCGTCGCCGCTTGTGCGCATCGACGGATTCGTACAGGACACCTTGAGATCGCTCATCGATGCGAGCGCATCCCGCAGGCGCGCCGCTTCCGTCTCGCTCGTGAGGTGGCCGAGCGTAAGCAGCGCCTCGACGTCCTTCTTCTCGAACGCCGTGCAGTAAGCCTGGATCCAGGCCTGAGCCCCGGCACGGGGATCGGGCTTGTCGATTTCTTTCTTCAAATCGGGAGTCGGAATCACGGGCCGGACCGACAGGTTCCAGGTGTTTGCGATCGCCGCTCCCCAGGGCGTCGTTGCGCGCACCTCGATCACGTATTCGCCCGGCGACTGGGGCTGGAAGTCGTAGGCGGGCCCGTCGGCACCGTTGGCGGGCTCGCCATTGACCCTCCAGAGGAACGCGAGTTTCTCGCCTTGCGATAGATTGACCGGCGCTCGAAAACTGACCTGGACGCCGGGTTTTCGCTCGACGCTCCGGTTCGCAGGCTCGAGCGCGGCGAAGCCGAGCGGCGGGGCCTCGATTTCGACGTCCCAGCTTCGGAGCGGGGTCGGCAATCCTTCGCCCACT
>Ga0315273_10004695_pt1 | contig 16790 bp, 14 predicted proteins | sample YL17G02_0_MG_FD_205753 | JGI IMG/M metagenome (GOLD analysis project Ga0315273, IMG submission 205753) | Sediment microbial communities from Yellowstone Lake, YNP, Wyoming, USA - YL17G02_0 | ecosystem: Environmental > Aquatic > Freshwater > Lake > Sediment | place: USA: Wyoming | collected... | reverse complement strand
GGGTGCCGCTGACGGCGGGCACGATCGGCGTTCTGTTGACGTACTACGTCGGAGGTTGGCTGCCGTGAAACTCAGACAGGGAAGAAACCGAGCCGGGCTGCCACCAGCCCGGTCCTCGCGGCGGGCAGCGGCGGCGGTCGAAATGGCCATCGTCACCCCCATTCTGCTCACCATGCTCTTCGGAATCATCGAGTACGGCTGGGTCTTCACCGTGCGGCAGGCGCTGGTCACCGCCGCCCGCGAGGGCGCACGCACCGCGTCGCTCCCCGGCTCCACCGAGCAGGAGGTACGCGACCGCATCGCGCAATACATGACCCCGCTCGGCATGGCCACCTACACGGTGACCTTCACGCACCCGCTGCCCGATAACCCGGTTGAATCCGTGCATGTCGCGATTCCGTATTCGGACGTGACGCTGCTCGGGTCATACTTCGGCAGCACCAACTACAACCTGGGTGCGACCTGTTCGATGAGAAAGGAGGGGGTGGACTAGGCGGGGACGCGACACGCAGGCGGGGCCGGGGCAGATGGGCCGGGGCGCAGCGCGCCGGCCTGTATCAGCGAAGTTCAACTTCGCTGTACCGCACCGGCCCACGCCGGCTAAAGAGCCGGAACACGCGCCGTGACGAGGCGCAAGGAAGGATGACGATGAACGCGAAAGCAATCATACCTCTGGTGGCCGGTCTGGGGATCGGGGGTCTGGCGCTCAAGGTCGGCTTCGACACGCTCAAACGCGCCCAGGGCGGCGAGGGCGCCGCGGCCAAGGTCCAGGTCTGGGGCGCCAAGCAGGACATCCCGCGCGGCACCCGGATCACTGCGGAGCTGCTCACGCCCTTCGCCTTCCCCACCACGCTCGTACCCAAGGGGGCCTGCAAAGACAAGGACGCCCTCGTCGGACGCGTGCCGCGCATCGACGCGCCGGCCGGCCTGCCCGTGCTCGAAGACATGCTCCTACCGCCCGGTTCGTCGGCCGGCATCAACCCCGGGCCCGGCTACCGGGCCGTCGCGGTGAAGATCGACGAGGGCTCGGGCGTCGACTACCACCTCGAGCCCGGCTGCTTCGTCGACGTCGTCGGCTCGTTCAACGCCCGCCGCGACGGACGCAACGAGCTGCTCGCCAGGACCATCATCGAAAACGTGGAAGTCGCCGCGGTCGGCCCGCGGATCAGCACCGCTGCCGGCGGCGGCAGCGGCAAGGACGCGGAGAAAGAGTCCGCTCGCACGGTGCGCGCCGTCACGCTCCTAGTGAAGCCCGAGCAGGTGCCCACCCTCCTGCTGACCGAGCAGCGCGGGAAGATCAAGCTCAGTCTGCGCGGCAACCAGGACGCCAGCGAGGTGGGCCGCTCGCAGGTGGTGAGCGAGGCCGTACTGACGGGCGAGGAACCTCAGTCCAAGGCCCAAAACGACTCGCTGCTCGAGCAACTGCGGGGCATGCTGGGGAAGTCGCAGCCGGCCTCCCAGCCGGTCGTGGCCGCGGCGCTTCCGCCGCCGAACCCGCTCTTCCAGCCCTGGGACGTCGTGATCTTCCGCGGCAACCAGACCGAAAGGGTGCGCTTCAAGAGCCGCGATTCGCGCGAGCGCGTCGAAGACCAGGAGGGGGCGCAGACGAAGTCCGGCGGATCGTCGCTGTTCAAGCCCGGCCGCGGCTGGACGCCGCCCACCGGCGGCGTAGAGCCGCAGACCCCCAAGACCGAGCCTGTTCCCAGCGGAGAGCCCGAGGAAACCCAAGCGGAGCCACAGGAGCCCCAGGAATGAACTCACAGTCCAACATCACCGAAACTCGCCTCGCGCGCGGCACTACATGGTGTGCCGCGCTCGTCCTTTGCCTCGTCGCCGCCCCGCGGGCGGCGCGCGCCCAGGCCGCGGCGTCGCGCCCGGCGGAGCCCGGGGACGTGCAGATCAAGGTCACGCAGGCCAAGACGCAAAGCCAGATGATCTCCGTCCCGGTTAACCAGAGCGCGCTCGTCGACTTCAGCGTCGACGTCAAGGAGGTCCGGGTCACCAACCCCGAGATCGCGGACGTCGACGCGATGTCGACGCGGCAGCTCCTGGTCAAGGGCAAGTCGTTCGGCACGACGCAGCTCATCGCCACCGTGGATGGCGGCGTGCAGCGCGTGTTCACGATCACGGTGGACCTGGACATGGAACGGCTCCAGGCGAGCATCCGCACGACGGCCCCCCAGGCGAAGGTGACGGCCTCCGCCCTCATGGACCGCGTCGTCATTGCCGGCACCGTGCCCGACACCGAGTCCGCCGAGCGCATCATGCAGATCGCCCGCATCTACTCGGGCCAAGTCATTAACCACATGCGCGTGGCCGGCGTGCAGCAGGTCTTGTTGCGCTGCACGGTCGCCGAGGTCAACCGCACCGCCACGCGCCAGCTCGGCTTCAGCGGCTGGATGGCCGGGGATAACGTCCCGGACATGTTCACCGTCAGCCAGCTCGACGGGATCAACCCGGTCAACATCGGGGCGGCCGGGGGTGCGAACGTGCAGGCCCGCATCCCGTTTCTCACGGACCAGAACGGTCTGCCCTTGACGGCCACGCCCACGCTCAGCCTGGGCTTCCCGCGCGTGCAGATGCAGATTTTCATCAAGGCGCTGCGCGAGAACGGCCTGCTCAAGGTGCTCGCCGAGCCTAACCTGGTCGCCATCAGCGGGCAGGAGGCCAACTTCCTGGCCGGTGGGGAGATCCCGTACCCGGTCGCCCAGGGCGGCGCCAGCAACGCCATCTCGATCGAGTACCGCGAGTACGGCGTGCGGCTGAACTTCACGCCCACGGTGCTGGGGCCCAGTACCATCCGCCTGCACGTGGTCCCCGAAGTCAGCGAGCCGGACTTCAGCACGTCCGTCACGCTGGGCGGGTTTGTGGTCCCCGGCCTGATCCAGCGCCGGGTCGAGACGACCGTGGAGCTGGGCGCCGGCCAGACCTTCGCCATTGGCGGACTGCTCAGCGAGAAGGCCCGGGCCGTCAGCAAGAAGGTGCCGGCCCTGGGCGACGTGCCCGTGCTCGGGGCGCTCTTCAGCTCCGTTCAATACCAGTCGAATGAAACCGAGCTCGTCGTGCTCGTGACGCCGGAGCTGGTCGAGCCCCTTTCGCCGGACCAGGTGGCCTACATCCCCGGCGCCGACCACGTCCCGCCCAACGACTGGGAACTCTTCGGTCTCGGCCAGATCGAGGGTGCGACCGCGACCGGGGAGGGAGCGGTCGTCGGGTCTGCCGGCGCGCCCGGCAGGCACGCCGGAGAGGCGGGACATACGGAGCGGGCGCACCGGGCCCCAACGGCCGGTAAATCAGAGGCTTGTCGCGTGCGCGGACCGATCGGTCCCGCAGGCGCCGAGGAGGGCACGTAAGCGTGATTACGCGGGCGTGTGGCGACAGACCGCACCGGGCACTGGCTGGCTTTCCGTCTGCGGAAAGCTCGGCCTGTCCCCCGGGCTGCGCCAGGACCACAGCTCGCCTGGCATTTGCGGGGCCCACCGGCCCCACTGCACCGGGCCGTCCACGGCCCGGTTCCCCTCTGGGACCCCGAACAGCTTCCACGAGTGTGCGTAGTAGGGCGAAGTTCAACTTCGGCCCTACGCTGTCAAGTAAAGGTTCGGGATACTGCGGAGGTGTGAAGATGCAACCTACTGGTCTACAACTCGGTCGACGAGGGCGGCGCGCCGTCGTCATTGTCCAGGTCGTGGTTTTCGCCACGCTCATGCTCGGCATGGGCGCACTGGCGGTCGACATCGGCGCGATCTACACCGCCCAAACGGAACTCCAGCGGTCCGCGGACTCGGCCGCCCTGGCCGCCGCCGCCCGGCTGGCCGGCAACGGGGTCGACAGCCCCGAAGTGCTCGCGCGCGGCACGGCCGACGATTTCGCACGCCGCAACCCGGTCGCGGGCGCCGTCAGCGGAGTCGAGGCCGGCGACTTCGTCTTCGGCCAGAGCGTCTTCAACCCCGCGACCCGTAAGTTCTCGTTCCAGCCCGGCGGCGCCCGGTACGACGCCGTCCGCGTCGTCGTCCGGCGCGCGGCGGGCTCGGAGGCCGGTCCGCTGCCGCTCATGTTCGCCAACATCTATGGTGCGGCCTCACAAAACCTGGCGGCCGCGGCCTGCGCCGTGCTCATCCCGCGCGATATCGCCGTGGTCATCGACCTCTCGGGCTCCATGGATGACGACAGCGAGCTCCTGCACTACAAGCGCTTCCAGGGTGAGCGCGGCGTCTGGTTCGACGGCATCGACATCAGCCTGCGCGACGTCTGGTGCGCCCTCGACGGCCCGGCCCCGGCGGTGCCCTACTACCCGGGCCCGGAGGAGAACACGGAGTACGCGGACGACACCGGCCCGGCGATCGGCGCCATGTCGGCCTGGGGCCATCCGGTCGTGCCGGAAACCTATTACCCGGTAGCCGACCCCGGCCTGTGGTATATCCCCAGGAGCGCGGCTTGCACGGATGCCGCCGCCCGCGCCAGCCTGCTGGCCCGCGGCTACACCAGCGACGAGGCCGACTGCCTGCTCAGCGCGGCGTACGACGGTACCACCAACCAGTGGCGCAACCGCGCCGCGGTGATCCTCGACCTGGCCACCTGGCGCAGCGGCCGGCCGGGAGGGCAATCGGGCGGCGACGGCGATGCCAAGGTCGAAGACGGCGAGTATACCTGGGCGTCGTACCCCGCCTGGCGCGTGAGCTGGACCTGGGCGAACTACCTCACCTACGTGTCCTCGACCACCAGCGCCATGTACGGCTGCAACAACGCCTTCCGTTACCGCTGCGGCCTGAAGACGTTCGTCAACTGGCTGCTGGAATCGGAGAGTCAGCACGACCAGACGAGCATCCTCTGGCAGACGCCCGAGCAGCCGTTCCGCTCCGTGAAGGACGCCGTCCAGTCCCTGGTCTACGAAATCCAGTCGCTCAACAGCATGGACCGGATGTCGCTGGAGGTCTTCGCTACCACCGCCCATCACGAGGTCAACCTGTCCGATAACCTCCAGAGCGTGCCCGACCGGCTCTACCACATGCAGACCGGGCACTATGACACCACGACCAACATCGGCGGCGGCCTGCTCACCGCCATGAACGAGCTGGCCTCCGAGCGGGCCCGCTCCGGTGCCGGCAAGGTGATCGTGCTCATGTCGGACGGCAAGCCGAACGTGGACCAGTACGGCGGTTACTACGGCGGCGGCAGCCAGGCCATCGACGACTGGATTCTGGGGATCGCCCAGCAGGCGTGCGACCGCGGCATCCGCCTCTACACGGTCAGCGTCGGGCGCGACGTGGACCAGGAGCTGATGCAGGCCATTGCCACCCAGGGCGCCGGGCAGCACTTCCACGCCGAAGGCACGCCCGAGCAGTACGCCGACCAGCTCGACTTGATCTTCCGCACGCTGGGCGGCAAGCGCCCCGTGGCGCTGATCGAATGATAGGTTCAGAGTGCTGAGTTAAGAGTGCAGAGTGTAGAAGCCGTATTGTCTCTCCACAACTCCGCACTCTGCACTCAGCACTCTGAACTCTGGGAGACCGACAGCCGTGAGTCGCGCGGTGCGGGTCATCGTCGTGAACGCCGATGAGGAGGCCATGCCCGAGCTGCGCGCCCTCCTGCTGAGCGTCGAGGGCGTCCGCATCGTCGCCGAGATCGACGAGCCCGGCCTCCTCGCCCAGACCCTCGTCCAGTTCCCGGCCGACCTCCTGCTCCTGCACCTCGACCCCAACCCCGCCGCGATGATGGACATCGCCGCCCCGCTCATCACCGCACGCAAGGACCAGCTCGCCACCGTCGCCATGAGCGAGAACCGCGACGCCGAGCTGGTCGTCCGCGCCATGCGGGCCGGCATGCGCGAGTTCCTCTGGAAGCCGTTCCCCCCGGAGCAACTCTGCGAGATTCTCCGCCGCGTCGCCCGCGAAGCCCCAGCCGCCAGCCAGCGCGCCGGCCGCCTGATCCCCATCGTGGCCACCTGTGGCGGCGTCGGCGCCACCACCGTGGCCACCAACCTGGCGGTCGAGCTCGCCCAGCTCGAAACCTGGACCGGCGGCAGCGGCCGGCCGAAGGTCGCGGTCGTCGATCTGGACTTCCGCTTCGGCCAGGTGGCCATGTTCCTCGACGCCCAGCCCACTTACACCATCGCCGAGCTGTGCGACACGCCCGAGCACATCGAAGCCCAGATGATCGAGCGCGTCATGGTCAAGCACCCCACGGGCGTCCACGTGCTGGCCCACCCCACCGACATCGAGCAGGCGGACCGCATCAGCGCCGGCCAATGCGCCGGCGTGCTGGCCGCGCTCCTCGAACACTACGACTTCGTGATCGCCGACGGCCCGGTGCGCTTCGACGCCACCGCCCGCGCCGTCTACGACATGACCGATACCTACCTGCTGGTGATGCAGCTCCTCGTACCCGCCGTCCGCAACACGGACCGGCTGATCCAGGAGCTGGGCCGCGGCGGGTACAACCTGGACCAGGTGCGGCTGGTGTGCAACCGCTTTGGGCGCGACTCGGGCTACCTGGAGCGGGACGACGTGGAGACCACCCTCGCGCGCAAGCTGAGCTGGATGTTGCCGGATGAGTGGAAAACCGCCTCGACCGCGGTGAACGTCGGGTCGCCGCTGCTCGACTACGCCCCGAAGTCCAAGCTGCGCGGCGCCATCCAGCAGATGGCCCAGACGCTGGCGAACCGCGGCGGGGACCAGGAGCAGGCGGAAAAGGGCAAGAGCGCCGCAGAGCCGCACAAGAAACGGCTCTCATTCTTCGCCAGTTAGGAAGCACGCAGCCGTCAGCTTGCGGCTAGCCGCTTGCCGACCGCTGATCGCTGAGAACTTGAGAGGAACGGATTATGAGCCTGTTCACGCGCAAATCAGCGCCGACGGCGACGGCTGAGCCGCCCGACGCCGAGACGGTTGCCAGCCCGCCGCCGGCGGACGCCCAACCGGCGCCTCCGTCGCCAGCGCGCGGTTCGACGTCGCCCGCCAGTTCAGCCTCGTCCTCCGGGCCCGCGGCGGGGGCCGCGCGGCCGCGCGACGCAGGGCGCAGCTCAACTGCGCCCTCTCTGCAGGACGAGCGCACGCGCAAGTTCCACGAGCTCAAGGGTGGGATCCACCGCAAGCTGGTCGACCAGCTCGACATGACCAAGCTATCCGACAACGCTAACGAGGAAATCCGCGAGCAGGTCCGCCAGATCGTCGTCGCGCTGTGCGAAGAGGCCAACACGCTGCTCAACTTCGCCGAGCGGCAGCGGCTGGCCCAGGAAATCCTGGACGAAACCTTCGGCCTGGGACCGCTGGAATCGCTGCTGGCCGACCCGCACATCTCCGACATCCTCATCAACGGGCCGCGCAACGTCTACATCGAACGTCTCGGCCGCCTCGAGCTCACGGACGTGAAGTTCAAGGACGACGCCCATGTGCTGCACCTCATCGACAAGATCGTGTCCCCGCTCGGACGGCGCTGCGACGAAGTCTGCCCCATGGTCGACGCCCGCCTCAAGGACGGCAGCCGCGTCAACGCCATCATCCCCCCGCTGGCCATCGACGGGCCCGCGCTCTCCATCCGCCGCTTTGGCCGCGATCCGATCACCTGGGACGACTACATCCGCTATAAGTCCTGCGCCGCCGAGGAGGTTGAATTCCTGAACGCGTGCGTCCTCGCCGGCCTGAACATCCTGATCGTCGGCGGAACGGGCTCCGGCAAGACCACCCTGCTCAACAACCTCTCGAGCTTCATCGCCAGTGACGAACGCATCGTGACCATCGAGGACGCGGCCGAGCTCCAGCTTCGCCAGCCCCACGTCGTCCGCCTCGAAACCCGCCCCCCGAACATCGAGGGCAAGGGCCGCATCACCATCCGCGACCTGCTAATCAACGCCCTGCGCATGCGCCCCGACCGCATCGTGGTCGGCGAGTGCCGCGGCGGCGAGACGCTCGACATGCTCCAGGCCATGAACACCGGGCACGAAGGCTCCATGACCACCATCCACGCCAACAGCACCCGCGACGCCGTCCAACGCGTCGAGACCATGGTCATGATGGCCGGCTTCGAGCTGCCCTCCCGCGCCATCCGCCAGCAGTTCGCCTCCGCGATCAACCTGATCGTCCAGGCGGCGCGCCTCACCGGCGGCCCGCGCAAGATCGTCTCCATCACCGAGGTGCAAGGCATGGAGGGCGACGTCGTCACCATGCAGGACATCTTCCGCTTCGAACAAGACGGGGTGAACACCGCCGGCCAGGTCTACGGACGCATCGTGTCCACGGGCGTCCGGCCCGGCTTCGTGGACCGCCTCCGCGCCGCGGGCGCCGAAGTCAACCCCGAGTGGTTCATCCCCCGCGTGCTGGTCGCGGACGAGGAGAAGTAGGGCGAAGTTCCATACCGCCCTCCGAGGTGAGCCCCATGATTCCCATGCTTCTGGGTGTGCAAGCCGCACCCATGCTCAAGAACGCCGTGCTCGTCCTCCTGCCGCTGGCCGGGTCGATCTTCCTGGCCTACGGCGTCTTCCATGTCGTCCTCGACCTCCGGGCCGGGGAGCGCAAACGCATCATCGACCGGCTCAAGGGCCGCTCCGGCCGCCGGCCCCAGCCGGACGAAGCCCTGACCTTCGAGGACTTCCGCAAGCACACCGCGCAGGCCACGGGTGCGCTGGCCGGTTGGTTCACCAGGTTCAGGTTCACCAAACGTTTCCAGCGGACCCTCGATCAGGCCAACATGCAGTGGTCCGCCCCGCAAACCCTGGTCAACCTGACCGCCATCGCCAGCATCCTGCTGGCCGTATTGCTCGTGTTCGGCGTCGCGCCGCTACCGGCGATCGGGACCGCGGCGGCCACATTCTTCCTGCCCCTCGTGTACCTGTTCCGCCGGCGCAAGAAACGGCTCAAACGGCTCCTCAGTCAACTGCCCGACGTGTTCGAGCTGCTCAGCCAGGCGCTGCGCGCCGGCCACTCCCTGGCCAGCGGCATGCAACTGATCGCCAAGGACCTGCCCGAGCCCGCCGGCACCGAGTTCGGCCGCGTGTTCCACGAGCAGAACCTGGGCCTGAAAGTCGAGGACGCCCTGCGCAACCTCGCCGATCGCGTCGAGCTGCTCGACGTCCGCTTCTTCGTCACCGCCGTCCTGATCCAACGCCAGGTGGGCGGCGACCTGGCCGAGGTCCTGGACAAGATCGGCGCCGTGATCCGCGACCGGATCAAGCTCTACGGAACCGTGCAGGCCCTGACCGCCGAAGGCCGGCTCTCGGGCTACGTGCTGCTGGCCCTGCCCGCGATCGTGTTCCTGGTCATGCTCCAGATCAACCGCGCGTACGCTTACCTGCTGTTCACCGACCCGCTCGGCAAGATCATGCTGACCATGGCGATCGTCATGCAGCTCATGGGCTGGGCGATGATCAAGAAAATCGTGAATATCAAAGTCTAGTAGCGAGTTATGAGTAGCGAGCAACGAGTGCAGAGCGCGTATCGGAGCCGGCTGTACGTCGTAGCGGACGTACGCGGGCCGGGGAGCGTGCGCTCCCGCAACTCGCTACTCGCTACTCGCCACTCGTAGCTCGCTACTCGTAACTCGCCGCGAGGACCGCAGTATGGATCCCAACCTGCTCACCATCGCCCTCCTGGGGCTCCTGGCCCTCGGACTGATCACCTACGGCCTGCTGCCCCGCAAGTCCGAGCAGCGCACCGCGGTGCGGCGCCGCCTGTCTGGCAAGCACGGGGCCGACGATGAGGCCGAGCTCCAGGCCCGCGCCCGGGCATCGGCCACCGAGTCGCTGGTCAAGAAGGCCTCGCCCGTCCTCTCGCACCTGATCATGCCCGGCTCCGAGCAGAACCAAACCCACCTGCGCACCAAGCTCGCCAACGCCGGCTTCCGCGCGCCGCTCGCCCAAACTCTCTTCCTGGCCAGCAAGTCCGTGCTCGCCGTGGCGGGGCTGATCGGCGGACTCGTCGGCGGAGTCGTCTACCATGCCGACCTGATGGTCATCGGCGGCCTGGCCGCGTTCTGCGCCGGCGTCGGCCTGATGCTCCCCGACGGCTGGCTCAGCTTCGCCGCCAGCGGCCGCAAGACCAAAATCCGCTACGGCCTGCCGGACACGCTCGATCTGCTCGTCGTCTCCGTGGAGGCCGGCCTGGCCCTCGACGCCGCCTTGAAGCGCGTCGGCGAGGAAATGGCCACCGTACACCCCGAGCTCTCCGAAGAGCTGCGCATCGCCACCATGGAAACTCAGATGGGCATCCCGCGCAACGAAGCGCTGGAGAGCTTTTCCCGCCGAACCGGCATCGAGGAAGTCCGCAGCCTCGTCTCGATCGTGGTGCAGGCCGAGAAGTTCGGCACCAGCATCGCCAAGGCCCTGCGCAACCAGGCCGACGCACTGCGCACCAAGCGCCACCAGGCCGCCGAGGAACGCGCCCAGAAAACCGCCGTCAAGCTCATGATCCCGCTGGTGCTGTTCATCTTCCCGGCGATGGGCGTGGTGCTCGCCGGCCCAGCCGTGATCAACGTCATCAAGGCGATGAAGAACACCCCCGCCCTGGGCGGGTAACGCCGGACGCCTGATGTAGCGGCTCACGCTCCGCTCCTGCCCCGGTGGAAGCGGCGGGACACCCGGGCGTGGCCGACATGGGTCGGCCGGGCGCGTGTCAGCGGCGGCGCTTCGCGTCCGCCTCCGCTCGGTCACAGCCTGGAAAATGGGTGCCTGTCCCCGATTGCCCAGGTTACCGTCGCCCCCGTGACCAACTCCAGCTATTCCCGGTTACAATAACGTTGATGGAACCCCGTGCCGCCGAGATGCCGGACCGCCTCCGCGACGCTCGGATGGACAAGCGCGTCGCCGCCTTCGGCGCCCTCGACGACGCTGACGAGGTCCAGTACTGGCGTACGCGGTCGCCCGAGGAACGGCTCGAAGCGGTCGAACTGCTCCGGCAGATAAACTATGGCGAAGATGCGGCTACCGCCCGACTTCAGCGAGTTTTTGAGTTTGCTGAACTCGGCGCAGGTTGAGTACCTGCTCCTGGGCGGCTACGCGGTCGCCTACTACGGCGTGCCGCGGGCGACCGGGGACATCGACCTTTGGGTCAACCCGGACGCCGACAACGCGGCGCGCTTGGTGGACGCTTTGCGGCAGTTCGGCTTCACGGACGCGCTGATCGAGGCGCAACGTTTCGAACAGGCAGGCCAGGTCTTCCGCATGGGTGTGCCGCCGTTGCGCATCGAGCTGCTGACTTCGGTCTCCGGCCTCAGCTTCCGGGCGGCCTACGAGCGGCGACGCGTCGTGCGCATCGGCGACGTCGACGTCTCCCTGATCGAGCTCGCGGACCTGAAGGACAACAAGCGCGCCGCGGGTCGGCGCAGGGACCTGGATGATCTGGATCAACTGCCGTGAGCCCGGCTAACGGGCGCCGCGCGAGACTACGATCGTCCGGCGAGAGCACGGATATGGGCATGTTACGACGCAGGATAACCCGCCAAGTCACTGTGGGCCGCGTCAAGATTGGCGGCGATGCTCCGGTCGCGCTCCAGTCCATGACCAGCACGTACACGCACGACGTGGACGCGACGCTGGCGCAGATTCGCAAGCTCGCCGCGGCGGGGGCCGATCTCGTCCGCGTCGCCGTCCCGGACAAACGCGACACCGACGCGCTGCGGCACATCGTCGCCGCGTCGCCCGTGCCGATCGTCGCCGACGTGCATTTCCACTTCGAGCGGGCGCTGGAGGCGATCGAGGCCGGCGTCCACAAGATTCGGTTGAACCCCGGCAATATCCAGGACCGCCAGAAGGTCGATCGCGTCATCGCCGCCTGCAAGGATCGCGGCATCCCCATCCGCGTCGGCGTCAACGAGGGCGGGATCGTCGAGCGGCGTGATAAGGAGCGGCGGGCGGCCGAGCAGGCCGAGCTGGACCGCGACTACGCCGGCGGCCTGATCCGCATCATGCTCGACAAGCTGGACGAGTACCTGCGCATCTTCGACGCGCACGATTTCCACGACGTGGTCATCTCCGCCAAGAGCCCCGACGCGCGGATCGTCATCGACGCGTACACGGCCATCAGCCGGCGGTACGACTATCCGCTGCACTTGGGCGTGACGCACGCCGGCCCGCCCGAGACGGGGCGGATTCGGTCGATCGCGGCCCTTTCGACGCTGCTGGCCGCCGGCATCGGCGACACGCTCCGCATTAGTTATGCCGCCGACCCGGTCTATGAAATCGAGGACGGCAAGGAGCTGCTGTGCAGCCTGGGGCTGCGGCCGCGGACGGAACCGGAGCTGATCGCCTGCCCGACCTGCGGGCGGATCGAGGTGGACCTGTTCAAGCTGGTCGCCGACGTCCGCCGCAAGCTCGCGGAAGAGATCAAGCTGCCCATCAAGGTCGCGGTGATGGGCTGCGTGGTGAACGGCCCCGGCGAGTGCGAGGGGGCCGACGTGGCGATCTTCGCCGGCAAGGGCCGCGGCATCATCTACGTCCAGGGCGCGCAGAAGCAGACCGTGACCGAGGATCGTATGCTCGATGCGCTGCTGGCCGAGTGCCGGGAGCTGGAGGCCCGTGTGCTGCGCGGGCAGGCAAAACTGCGCAATGCAGCGGTCAGCATGGCGCTGCCAGCCTCTTCGCTGGTTACGGCGTGTGGAGGCGGAAGCGTGCCGCTGACCGTGGCGAAGCCCTGATGCGGGGTACAGAGTGTTCGAGATCGTCGGCAATCTGCGGGGAATCAAGGTCGTCGCCAGCGGGCGCGCAATCCGCGAGCTGCCGCGCCTGCGCAGGGTCTACGGTCCGGGTCGCTGGCGAAAGATGAAGGGTACTGCCCGCCTGCGCCTTGAGGATGGTACAATCCGGCTGGCTGAGGTGCATTGGTACGAGGCCCACGGCGTCGGTCGCATGGAACTCAAGGTCAAGCGGCTTCTGGATGCGTTATGAGTAAGCAGGGACCAGCGAAGGTCAAGCTCGTCGTGTGCGTCTGCAACGACGACTACCCAGCTTCGCTGGAGGTGCGGAAGATCTATTGCGCCATCGCAGACCCGTCGGCCGCCGCCCACGATCTGCTGCGCGTCATCGATGAAACAGGCCAGGACTATCTGTACCCCGCGCGTTTCTTCAAACCCATTGAGCTTCCACCTGCCGTGCGACGGGCGCTCCGGCTCCGGCCAGGGATGCGTCGCAAGCCGGCACGGATGGCTAGGTTGTGATGCGGGCAACACGCGGGTGTTCGCCGGCAACGGCCGCGGGATCATTTACGTCCACGGCCAGCAAGAGCAAACCATGACCGAGGACCGCAAGGCCGGGGAAGCTCGCGCGCGGGAACGCGCCAGGCGCTGGGCCATGAAGGGCGCGTCAAGACCTCATCCTATGCGGGCCTACGGCGTCGGCGACACCGGCGGTGCTGCGCTGGTCGCCGGCGCGCCGAGCTGGCTGAGCGCCGCGTCGCAGGCGGCGATTTCCGCAGCCAGCTCCTCGGGCGTGCTCGCGTCCGCCGGCGCAAGCAGGCTGCGCTGCTGCATGTCCAGGAACACATCGCGGCACTTCACCAGCCAGTCGCGCGCCGCCCGCCAATGCTCGGTTTGTGCTGCCGCCGGCTGGGTCGCGTCCTGCGCGCGGGCCCGCTCCAGTTCGGCCAGCTTGTAGTACGCGACGCCCAGCAGCCGCAGGACCTCCGGCCGGTCGGGCTGGCGCTGCGCCAGCGGCTCAACCACGGCCACCGTGCGCTCGAAGCTGCGCTGGGCGTCGTCGCGGCGGCCGGCGGCGAGATGTACCTCCCCGGCCTTCGACCAGTTGATGACGAGCTGCGTCTGTGCGGCTGTATCCTGCGGATCATCGCGCAGCAGCGCGTCAAACGTGGCCGTCGAGGCCGCAAAGCTCTCCAAGGCGCCGTCGCGCTCGCCCTGGTCGGCGAGGATGATGCCGATCCATTGCTGCGCGATGCCCACGTCCCGCCGGGCAACGAGGTCCTCGGGATGCGCGTCGCGAAGCTTCTGCGACATGGTCAGGAACTCGCGGTAGTTGGCCAGTGCGGCGGGCAGCTCATGGCGGGCGTAATGGATGTTGGCGAGCTTCGTCAGCGCGACGCCGACGCCGCGCAGCTTCCAGGGATCGTCGGGCTGCGAGGCGGCGCAGGCCCGCGCGCAGTCCATGTACTGCTGGAAGTGCGTCAGCGCGCCGTCGAGGTCGCCGCGGGCCTGAAGCACGTTGCCGAGGCGCTGGTGGGCATTGGCCACGTGGCGTTGCACCTCGCTGTCCTGCGGGTGGTCCGCCAGCCACCGCTCCGCCCCGGTCAGCACGTCCTGATACGCGGCCAGCGCGCCGGCGTGGTCGCCCAGGCCGGCCAGCGCGTCGCCGATCTTGTGGCGGCTCAGGAATCCTGCCCTCACGGTTGCGGAGTCTGCGGGATCGGCCGCGAGCGCCGCGTCCAGAATCCGCTCCGCCTTGCGGTAGCTCACCAGCGCGCCCTTCAGGTCGCCGAGGCTGGCAGAGTTCGGGTCGCCCTGTACGTCGCCGACGGCCAGGTACGCGGAGGCCAGCTCGAGCTGGAGACCGCGGTCGGCGGCCGCGTCCTGCGCCAGCGTGTCCAGGTAGGCCAGTCCCTTCTGCACGAGCGCGCGACGCGCCGGCGCCGCCCCGGCCAGCCGCGCGATCAGCGGATCGAACTCCAGCACGAAGAAGCGGGCCAGCTCGCGCACCTGCTGAAAACGCCGCTGGGCATCTGCCTCGGCCGCCCGGGCCAGCGCCGCCTGCCGCTCCGCTTCCGCCTCGCCCGCCCGGGCCAACGCCGCTTGCCGCTCGGCCTCCGCCTCGGCCGCCCGGGCCAGCACCGCTTGTCGATCCGCTTCCAACTTGCCCGTCAGGGCCAGCGCCGCCTGATGCTCGGCCTCCGCCCGCAAACGGGTCTGCCGGCCGTACATCACGCCCAGCGCGATTGCGGACGCGGTCACGACCACCACGAACGCGGCCGCGACGCTCGCCGCGGCGCGGTAGCGCTGAAGCGCCTTACGCAGCAGGTACATCCCGCTGTCGCGTTTGGCCTCGATCGGCTCACGCGCCAGGTAGTGATCGATGTCGCGGGCCAGGTCGCCGGCGGTCTGATAACGCCGCTCGCGCTCCTTGGCGAGCGCCTTGAGGACGATCGTTTCCAGTTCCCCATCAATCCGCGGCAGCGGCGGCACGCCGTGGGCCGGGGGCGCCGCGTGTGCCGGCGGCGGCCCGCCCGCGCGAACGCTGCGCGAACGCCCGCGCAGCCGGGCCGGCGGCGTCTCGGCGATATGCCGCAGCACCTCCAACGTGTCCCCCGTCACCGGATACGGGTACGTGCCGGCGAGCATTTCGTAAAGCATCACGCCCAGCGCGTACACGTCGCTGCGCACGTCCGCCGCGTCGGGCAACCCGCGGGCCTGCTCCGGCGACATGTAAGGCAGCGTGCCGGCAACCTGCCCCGTCACCGTCAGCGCCGTCACCTGCTGCTCCGCGACCTGCCGCGCCAGCCCGAAGTCGAGGATGTGCGGCTGCCCGTCGTCGCCGACCAGCACGTTCGACGGCTTGAGATCGCGGTGGATCACGCCGTGCTGGTGCGCGTAGTTCGCCGCATGGCAGATGCGGCTGAACAGCGTCAAGCGCGTGGCCAGCGGCGGCGGGTCGGCGGCCAAATACCGGTCCAAGCGCCGGCCGCGAACGTAGTCCATGACGAAGTACTTGCGCCCGTCGCGGGTCTCGCCGGAGTCGAAGATCGTGACGATCTGCGGATGGTCCAGGGCCGCCACCAGCTCGACCTCGCGCTCGAAGCGGCGCCGTGCGGCCGGCGACGCGTACGGCCCCTCGCGCAGCAGCTTCAGCGCCACCTCGCGCTTGGTGCTCTTCTGTAGCGCGCGGATCACGATCCCCTGCCCCCCGCGGTTGATTTCCTCCAGAATCTCGTACCCGGGAATGTCGTCCCTAGTCAGCGCGACGTCCTTCCATTCGGCGTTTCCCGGGCGCTGTGCCGGCGGCAAACCCGCGGTCCGCAGCCGCACGACCCACGCCTCATGCTCCGCCAGCAGCGCCGCGTTGCGCGCGGTGCAGGCCGGGCAGTGCGCCAGGTGCGCGCGGACGGTCGTCATCTCCTCCGCGCCCAGCTCCTGCGCATGGTAGCCCTGTAGCTCGGCTTCGCTGGGACAGGCGCGCACGCTGGTGTCACTCGAGGCCATCCAGCAGCTCTCTCATTCTCGCCGCCACGCGCTGCGTCAGCCGCCACTTGATCGTGTGGACGTTGCCCGCCGTCAACTTCAACTCCTGGCAGACCTGCTCGATCGGGCGCTGCTCGATGACGTACTGCTGGAAAGCCCGGAACGTGACCTCCTCAACCTCGCCGCGCAATTCCCGCAGGCAGTGCCACACGTGCTCTTCCATCCAGATGCGGTCGAAGGCTTCGTCGGGCGGCGGCGCGGGCTCGGGGATGTTGTGGAAATCCGAGGTCTGCCCCTGCTGCTCGTGGCGGTCGCGCAGCAGGTTGCGGACGCGGTTGTTGACCAGGGTGCGCAGCCAACTCTTGAAGCGGCCTTTTTGCGGATCGTAGGAGAACTCGGCGATCCGGTCGGCGACCGCCGTCAGGCATTGCTGCGCGATGTCGTCGGCATCCTCCGGGCCCAGCCCGCGGGCACGCACAAAGCGTTGCAGCATGGGACGATACACCGCGTCGAACGTCCGCCAGGCGCCGGCGTCGGACCGATCGCGGATGCGCAGCAACAAACTGGGACGCGTGGTATCCAAGATCTCTGCGACCTCCCACACGCGTCATCTTACCATTTCGACTGGTCGCATTCACGGCCCGCTGCGCTCCGATAAACAGTCGGCGACGCTCATCCGAGCCTCGTGT
>Ga0315273_10004694_pt1 | contig 16791 bp, 15 predicted proteins | sample YL17G02_0_MG_FD_205753 | JGI IMG/M metagenome (GOLD analysis project Ga0315273, IMG submission 205753) | Sediment microbial communities from Yellowstone Lake, YNP, Wyoming, USA - YL17G02_0 | ecosystem: Environmental > Aquatic > Freshwater > Lake > Sediment | place: USA: Wyoming | collected... | reverse complement strand
GCTGGATTCCGGAAGTGGTGGCTCTCGTCGATGACCACGAGATCGGGACGCGCCGCGGGGAGGCGCCCACGGCTCGCAGCCTGGTGGGAAACGACCGTGAGCGGTACCCCGAGTCGGTGCGCCGTGTCGTGCCACTGCGTGCGAAGGGCGGCGGGGACCAGGGCGACAACCGTTCCGCCTTGGCCGATCGCCTCGGCCACCGCGAGGGCGATCCAGGTCTTGCCGCTGCCGACCGGGTCGGCGAGCAACGCGCCGCCGTAGCGGGCGATCCCGGCGACGGCCCGCCGGAACGGCGAGCGCTGCTCCGGCCGGAGCCACTCCGGTCCCGGCAGATCAGCCTCTCGTGGCGCAAGCGATCGCGCGATGGCGCGCGCCACCAGGGCCGCGGGTCCGGCGGCTCCCAGCCGGAGCACGGTCTCAAGCGGATCGCGGACAGTCTCGAGGGCCTCAGCCACGATCGTCGGAATGGACTCCCGGGAACCGAAGCAGAACCTCCCGCGTGGCCTCGGGTAGCGCCAGGTGCTCGGCGCAGATGGCATCGAGTTCCTCCTGGATTGCTTCCCCGGCGCTGGCGCGTTCGGCGAGGCGGACGAGGCGGTGGTCTCCGAGCACGGTCGCCGGGAGCGGGATCTCCGCGATGACCCGGGCGTTGAAGCGGGCGAAGCCTCCGGCCGCCACATCGGCCCCGGCCCGCGCCGCGCCGCGAATCCAGGTCGAGTTGAGCCAGGCACTCAGCGCCAATGCGGAGTTGCGATCGGGGACCTGGACGAGATAGCAGCTGTTGAGCGGGATCAGGCGCGATCCCGCAGGGGCCGTGAGTGCCGCGGCGGTCAGGCGGCGGGCGAGATCGGCCCACACCACGCGATGCGGCGCGAGCGCGCCGCGCACGCGGAAGAGGCCCCACGGCGGACCGCCGGCAAAGTCCGCTCGGGCGCGCAGCAGTGCCTCGTGAGTCGCCACGTGCCGGGCCGCCCCGGGGGGCAGGCGGCGGTAGGGGGCGCCATCCGCTCCGTGCGGGAAGAACAGCCGTAGGCGGCCGCCGGCCCGGAAGGGACCAATGTCCCTGCCCCGGAGCGCCAGCCGGATGAGCGCCCCCTCCACCTCGACCGGCGGCTCGAGAAAGATGCTGTTGGCACCGGTCTTCACGCCGAGTTGTGGGGTGAAGCGCTGTCCCAGGCGGGGATGCTCTCCCTGCACCAGGGCCAGCGCCTCGAGCATCGGGGCGGAGAGCAGCACCCACGGGGCGCCGCCGGCCAGGCGTTGCTGGAGACAGACCATGGCGTCATTCCCCTCCAGGGTCAGCCGGACGGCATGCGCCGGCTCGGGCCGGGCGCGCGCGGCGATGAGCGCGGCAGGGTAGGTCGTGGCCTCGAAGTGGGCGAGCGGATCATCGGTCAGGTCGGCGATGGTGTGGAGGGTGAACCGCTCCCCGAGGACGGCCCGCATCCGTCGGGCGTATCCGGCGGTGGCGATCTTGGCGGGCAGCAGGAAGGCCAGCACCCCGGAGGGGGCGAGCAGCTCGCTGGCCCGTTCCACGAAGGCCAGCGCCAGATCGGGCTGGTGCTGAAAGCCGCGCCCGGCGCCGCGCCACCAGCGATAGCGGCGCTGCAGCTGCGCGCGGACACCGGGGGAGAGATGTTCCGCGCGCACCCACGGCGGATTTCCCACCACGAGATCAAAACCGCCCTGCGCGAGCACGTCGCCGAAGTGCACCTCGCAGCTGAACCACGGCACTCCACCTTCGCGCCGCAGTCGCCGCTCGAGGCGGCGCACTTCGGTCATCCGCGCCCGGAGATCGCGGAGTCGGCGACGGGCGTCGTGGCTCAGCCCCTGTCGTCCGGCGAACAGTGATGGTGCGCGGGCGGCGTCGAGGCACTCGGTGATCTGTCGCTCCAGCGCCTGTGCTGCCGCCTCCAGCGATTCCTGATACGCCCGCCGCTCCAGTTGGCGCAGCTGCCGGAGCAGGTCGCGCTTGGCCGGCCCGCTGGCGAGGACGAAGGCGCGCCGGTGTTCCCGCAGCTCGATCGCGCCCGGGCCGGAACGTGGCGTCAGCCGTCCCAGTGCCGAGGCGGGGTCGAGCAGGCTGTCGCCCTGGCGGACCATGCCGTCGAGGTTGGGAAGCGGCTCCACCCGCGCCGGCTCCGAGGTGTCGTCGACGGCGATCACTGCAAGCCAGAGCCGGAGTTCCGCCAGGCGGACGGCCATCGGGTTTTGGTCGATACCGAACAGGTTCCGCTCGAGGATCCGGCGCCGGAGCCTGGCCGGCGAGTCCTCCCCCTCGAGGATTTGCGCCAGGCGCTCGAGGGCACCGAGCAGAAAGGCGCCCGAGCCCACCGCGGGGTCGAGCACCGTCACCGCACGGAACAGCTGCCGGCTCTCCTCGTCCGGCGACTCGAGGCGGACCCGCGCCGCCTCGGCGCTCACACCCAGGCGCTGGACCAGCAGCGCCTCCAGCCCGGTCTCGACCATCCGGCTGACCAGTGCCGCTGGAGTGTAGAACGCGCCGCTCCCCCGCCGGTCGGCGGGGGCCATGAGGCCCTCGAATACCCGCCCCAGCATGTCCGGAGCGATGCGCCCCGGGTCGGAGTTTTCGTGCACGGTGAAGTGGAACCGCTCGAACATGGCGTCGAAGGCGTCGCGCCAGGCGGCGTTGGGGATATCGCCGCGCCAGCTGCGCTCCAGCGGATGGGGCTCGAACAGCCCGCCGTTCAGGAAGGGGATTCGGCCGAACGCCCTGGCACGGGCCCGTTCGTCGGGCCGGCGATTCAGGGTGCCGAAAAACAGTGGGCGGAAGAGATCCCGATGCAGCCGTCGACGGCGGGCCAGGGCATCGTCGACTGCCTGGCGCAGAAAATCGGTGCGGCCGTCAAGCCATCCCTTGGCCTGGACGAAGTACAGGAAGAGCACCCGGGTGAGCTGGATCAGCGCCAGCGAGCGTCGCTCCTCCTCGCGGGCCGGGCCGGGGAGACTGGCCGCCATCCGCTCGAGGCTGTCTCGAAAGGCCACGAAGAACCGGCGTCCGGCGTCCTCGGTGCCGAGGGCCTCGGTCACCCGGAGCGCGAAGTCCAGTCCCGAGGTGCGAGGCAGGGTGAGCAGGCGCCTGAGCCGTTCGCAGTCGGCCGGGCTGGGATGATCCAGAGGGAAGGTGGTGGTCGTGGTCCGCTCTACCGTGACCGCGATCGCCAGCAGCGGTGCGGCCCCGTCCAGCGTGATGACTCCGGTTAGCCGTCCCTGCCGGGAGCGGACCAGCGACAGCCGAGCCGCCACGCACGCCGCAGGGGACGCGGTCAGGGCGAGCCACTCGAAGCTGCCGACGCGGGCCACCCAGGCTCCGTCCGGCACGCTGACGGGGAGCAGGTCGGGAGGCAGCCGCTGCCAGTCTCCCGGCGGACCGAGCGCACCGAGGAGCGGGGTCAGGTCAGCGAGTTGTCCAAGTCGGGCGAGAAGCGCGGCGGCGTCCATGGCATCCCCGGTGGTCGGGGGTCCATGGTAGGGGTCGCGCCGGTATACCTTGGTAGCGGTCTGCCGGCGGACCGGCGCCGAATAACCCACGCGCCGGGCCCGCCACGTCGGCGGCTACGAGAAGCGGTGATGATGCTGTCGGTTGTGTTCCTCGATCCGGTGCTGTTTGCGTTCGCGGGGCGCTGCGAGGCGCAGGATGCGGGTCGGCTCACCCTGTTGCCCCGCCGCACCACTTGCAGCGGAGGGCGGCCTCAGGTTGACTTCCCACGCTCACCGCGGGTCGCGATCGCGGTCCAGCTCCCTCTTTCTCCAGAGGTCTCCATGCGCGCTTCCTTCCTCCGCTCGCGGGTCGTGCTCACCGCCGTTGCGCTTGGCGCCGCCATCGCGGGCGGTCTCAGCTGTGGCGGTGACAGTGGCCCTTCCAAAGTCACGATCGCCGACTACATCGGTGCCATCACCGCGGGCACGATCGCGGCGGTGCGGCAAAGCGGCAGTCCGCCCGCGGCCGGTGCGGGGCCGACAGTGACCGTCACCGGAAACGGTACGGTCATCCCCGGCGGGAGTTCCCAGGCGTCCGTTGCCGGATCGGCGCCGTTCACCGATGTCTTCGTCGCCGTCGACGGCGTGGACGGCTACTACCAGCTCACGCTGCCAGCCCCGGTCGCCAATGAGGACATCCTGCTCACCATGGCGCAGCGGATCCCGGCGCAGGCGTTCAGTCTGAGCTATGGCCTCGGGGCCACCGGGAGCATCGGAGCGTATCAGGCCGTACCGATCGCGGTGGTCTCGGTGGGGACCGGCGAGGTGCAGGTGAGTGTGTCCTGGAATGGCAAGAGCGACGTAGATCTGCACGTGGTGGAGCCGGGCGGCGAGGAGATCTACTATGGCAACCCCACCTCGGCCACCGGCGGCACCCTGGACCTGGACTCCAACGCTGGCTGCGCGATCGACGACGTCAACAACGAAAACATCACTTGGGCCAACGCTCCCAGCGGAACCTACACGGTCCGGGTCGACTACTGGGACAGCTGCACCGTTACCCAGTCGGACTATGTAGTCACCGTCCAGCGCAAGGGGCAGCCTGCGCAGACCTTCAGCGGCAGCTTCACTGGCGCGGGTGACCAGGGGGCATCGGGTTCCGGTACCGAGATCACGACCTTCACCTTCCCATAGGTCCGGGCTCCTCGCCAGCGTACCCTCGGCTGCTGGTCCAATGCGAAGCGACCCCGTTGCGTCTGCAGCGGGGTCGCTTCAGATCTGGCGGCCAACGGACCCGCCGGCCATATCGGCACCTTCGGCGCGGCGGCGTCCATGGCATCCCCGGTGGTCGGGGGTCCATGGTAGGGCTGGCGCCGGTATACCTTGGTAGCGGTCTGCCGGCGGACCGGCGCCGAATAGTTCGCGCGCCGGGAAGGACGCGCCGGATGCCTCACGAGGAGCGGGTATGATTCGGCTGGTCGCATTGCTCGGTCTGGTCCTGTTCTCGGTAGCGGGGCACTCCGAGGCGCAGGAGGCGGGAGGGTTCACCACCGTTCGGGGCCCCGACACGGTCGCGGTCGAGCAGTGGAGCCGGGAGGACGTGGAGCTCAAAGGCAGCCTGGTGCGGGGGCTCGGTGCCGCGGACCGCGAGCGGCTGCACTACCGGGCGACCTTGGTCGATGACCAGAGCGCGCCGCTGGTCGATCTCTCGGTCTGGCGGGCCGAGGACCCGGAGGCCCAGCCGGCCCGAGAGACCGCCCGGGTCATCTTCCGGGATGACAGCGTCGCCGTAGACGACCTCAGGCGGAGCGGCAGCCTCGTGACGCGGGTGCTTCCCACGATGCGCGCCGCGATTCCGTACCTCAATCTGTCCGTCGCCTTCCTTGAACTGGCTACCCGGCGCGCGGCCCAGACCGCGGGGGACAGCCTGGCGGTCCCCTTCTTCAACCTGAGCGGCGGCCAGACCGTCACGGGCACGGTGCGGCACCTCGGGGCTGACTCCTCGGTGGTGCGGATCAGCACCGTGGAGTTCCGGCTCCAGGTGGACTCGGCCGGCCGGATTCTCGGCGGGGTCGTGCCGGGGCAGGGCCTGGTGATCACCCGGACCGAGGTGAAGTGAGGCGGGGTGGGCTTTAGAGAGCTATCGGCTGTCAGCGGTCAGCTATCGGCTATCAGACGTCAGTCTATCGGTTGAGGTGAGCTCGGTGGGGCTCTCCGTGCGGTCCCTTGACCCGTTCTCCCGTTCCCCCGTCTCCTGTCTCCTGTCTCCTGTTCCCCCCATCTCTACCCCCTGTTCACCGTCCTCCCATAGGTCCGTCCTTTCCACTCCACGCGTCGCCGTCCCCGGAGCGTCGAGCGGCCGATGATGTACAGCGCCATCATCGCGCCCGCCGGGTAGCCGAGGGCATACCGGACGGGAATGCCCATCCCGAAGGAGATCAGGCTCCAGAAACCGAGTGATCCGGCGATCGCCGTGAGCGCCGGCGTGAGCAGGCGCTCGTCGATGGCTCCGAGCGCCCCGAGCAGCAGCGTGAGCGGCGGCACCAGCCAGAAGAACACCGCCAGGGCCAGCGCCAGCGGCATCAGTGCGCGCAATACCGCTTCCTGAGGGAAGGAGCGCCGCCCACCGAGGTAGATGTTCTTGGACCATCCCTCGATCAGGTCACGGAGGCCGGTGTACATCCGGGTTTCGATAAAGTCCTCGGCGAAGGTGAAATGGAGCTTCTTGCCGGCCGTCCAGGCCTGCTGCGCCAGCGCGAGATCCTCCACCACCTCCATGCGCACCGCCTCGTGGGTGCCGATCGCGACATAGGCCTCGCGCGGCATCATGATGAATTGACCATTGGCGATAACGTCGCGAGCGTGCGCCGCGTGATTCACCCTGTCGGGATGGTAGCGGAGGCCCAGCAGGAGCCAGATCTGCGGCATGACCAGCCGCTCCCAAAGGGTGACGCACAGTTGCCGGGGGGCCACCGTCACGAGGGCAGCGCCAGTGCTCTCGAGCGCTCCGACCGCCCGGCCCAGCAGCTCGGGCGCATGCCGGGTGTCGGCGTCCGTAAAGACCAGCACATCGCCACGGGCGGCCTGGTAGCCCTGCCAGCAGGCCCACGGCTTTCCGTACCAGCCATCCGGCAGCTCCCGTCCCCGGATCAGGCGGAGCCGCGGGTCCATCGCAGAGCGCCGTTCCACCAGCGCGGCGGTCTCATCGGTGGATCGATCGTCCACCACCACCAGCTCGAATTGCGGATAGCTGCTCGCCAGGATGGAGCCGATCACCGTTTCGATGGTCCGGGCCTCGTTCCGGGCGGGAACGATCAGCGACACAAACCTGTCGCCGGCCGGGGCGACGTGATGGAGATTCGGGGTTTTCCTGGCGAGGCGGAACAGGGTGAGGAAGGGGAGGAACCAAGGGAGGGACAACAACTATCTGTGCCTCACCACCGCCTGGAGCTGGCCCTCCATCTGCTCGAGCTGCCGTTCGATGTCATGGTGATCGAGGGCGCTGTAGGCGGAGGGTACGCCGTTCTGGGTGAAGAGGGTCGCGACCAGGGCGTCGGTGTAGCCGACCACCGCGACGGCCATCCCCTTGTCGAGCGTGGCACTCAGGCGGAGAATGATGGCCATGGCCTGGCGCTGCCGGAGCCCGGAGAGCACCGGGCTGATACGGCGGATGAGGAGTTGACGCAGATATTGGAGCTCCTCGACGATCTCGCCCGCCGCGAGGCCGCGGGCGGCGCCGAAGCGGCCGTAATGCTCACAGGCGTGACGCCAGACTTCCGCGATCGAGCGCCGCATCGGGCCGACACTCTCGATCAGGATATCGTACAGGAGGCGGAGTTGGCGTTCGAGGGTGCCGCGCGGGATGGGGGCGGCGGTGGAGACCCGGTCGGCCAGCCAGTCGGCCCATTCTTTGATCATGGCATCGCGATGCTCGGCCATGGTGCGGCCGACGGTGAGCAACGTTGGGTGCGATGCGCGCAATGTGTGGGCTCCGGAGGGGTGGGAACACCGGGGCGCAATCTACCATAGGGGGAGTGATGGGGTCAAAACCGGGGGTTCGGCCGCCGAGGCTCCGTGCCGGCAGCCGCGTGGCACTGCTGGCGCCCGCGGGGCCGCTCGGCGAACGCGACGACCTGGCTCGGGCGATCGATCTCTGCCGGGCACTGGGCTATGAACCGTTGCCGGGAAAGCATGCCCTCGATCGCCACGGGTATCTCGCCGGGAACGACGAGGCCCGACTCGCCGACCTCAACGCCGCGCTCCGCGAACCGGCGATCGACGCGATCTGGTGTTTGCGCGGCGGGTATGGGGTTACCCGGATTCTCGATGGCGTGGACATGGAGGCCTTCGCCGCCCGGCCTCGACCGGTGATCGGGTTTTCCGACATCACGGCCCTGCTGGTCGCGCTCCACCGACGGACCGGCGTGATCACCTTTCATGGGCCGATGAGTCGGGCGCCGCTGACCAGCTTCAGCCGCAGTCACTTCGAACGGGTGCTGGCCGAAGCCGCGGTACCGGGCCGGCTGGGGCGGTTGCCGGCGCCGACCGGCGTCCTGGTGCCCCGTGCGCCGCGGATCCTCACGATCCGCGGTGGAACCGCCGAAGGGCCGCTGCTCGGCGGCAATCTCTCATTGCTCCTGGCGTTGGCGGGAACCCGGCACTTCCCTGATCTGGACGGCGCCCTGCTCTTTATCGAGGATGTCGGTGAGGATCTCTACCGCGTCGACCGGCTGTTCGCGCAGCTCCGCATGCTCGGTGTGCTGGAGCGGCTGGCCGGCGTGATCGTGGGACAGTTCACGGACATGCAGCGCGGGGCGGGCGACGGCGGCGCGCTGGCGTTCGACGAGGTGTTGCAGACCTACTTCGGCGGGTTGGGCATTCCCGTCGCCGCGGGGTTCCCCATCGGTCACGTCGATGACCAGTGGACGATGCCGATCGGGGTGCGGGCGCGGCTGGATGGGAACGCGGGCGAAGTGGAGCTTCTGGAGGCGGCGGTGGCGTAGAGCTGTCAGCTATCAGCTGTCAGCCTTCAGTCTCGGAATGTCTCTGAGCTGGAAGGGTCGGAGTCGCTGCAGAAAGGCAGCCAACATGCGCTTGATTTCGGTCGTTCGATCATGCAGCCTTAGCCAACACACGCGATCCAGGATGCCCAGATCTCTCGCCAACAACAGATGGTATTCGATTTCGTTTGCCGACCCAAGCGCGACGCGGATGAAATAGGCCAATTCCCGGTCTGCATCGCGCCCGCAGCCTTCCGCGATGTTCGAGGCCACCGACGCCGCCGCGCGTCGGAGCTGACTGATCAGCCCGAAGCGCTCCGAATCCGGAAAGGTCGCAGTCGAGCGATAGATCGCGAGCGTGAGGCGATGTGCCTTCTTCCACACTGATAGCCTGGCATAGTTACCCATCGGGACCTGGATTCTGCGAGTCCCGCCAATACTGATTTCATGCCTCAACTGCGACTCAATCGTGCCACGGATGGAACCGTGCCAGCCGCCAACACACGGCTGACAGCTGACAGCTGACAGCCGTCAGCTATCAGCCACGCTCCCCCATGGCCACCCCTACCCGCAGCAAACACCTCCTCCCCGGCGTGCTCGGTCCGCTGCTGGTCGACGTCCGCACCAGTGATCGGACCTCGGCCCGGCCGGCCGTGGTCATCGTGCATGGCTTCAAGGGATTCAAGGACTGGGGGATGTTCCCGGTCCTGGCCGAACGGGTGGCCCGGGCGGGGTTCAGCGCGGTGTCATTCAACCTGAGCGGCAGTGGCGTGGATGACGCGGGCCAGTTCGCCTATCCCGATCGCTTCGGGCACAACACCTTTTCCGCGGAACTCGAAGACCTTCACCGGGTGCTCGATGCCCTGGCCGAGGGGAAGCTCGGCATGCCTCCAACTGCGAGCGTCGGGTTGGTGGGCCACTCGCGCGGGGGCGGCACGGCGATCCTGACCGCCGGCCGGGATTCCCGAGTGGAGGCGCTCATCACCTGGGCGGCCATCTCCACGGTGAATCGCTGGCCCGGGCAGGCGGAGCAATGGCGTCGCGACGGCCGACTCGACGTGGTGAACACCAGGACCGGCGAAGTGCTTCCGCTCTACCCGGACGTCCTCGACGATATCGAGCGGAACGGGCCGGCGCTGGATATCCTCGCGGCCGCTGGCCGCCTCGAGGTTCCCTGGCTGCTGCTCCATGGCGAAGGCGACGCGGCCGTCCCGGTCAGCGAAGCCCAGGCGCTTGCCCGCGCCGCGTCCCCGGCGCAACCGCCCCGGACGATCTTGCTGGACGGGGCGGGGCACACCTTCGGCGCGGTGCATCCGTTCGCAGGGATGACTCCGGACCTGGCGGTGGCGTTCGATGAGACGTTGAAGTGGTTGGGGAGGTATCTGTGAGGGGGCTTTGGCTATTGGCTATCGGCTATCGGCTATCAGCTGGCCGATAGCCGATAGCCGATAGCCACTAGCTATATTCCCCCCATGCCCATCTACGAATACCACTGCCCCTCCTGCGGCAAGGACTTCGAGCTGTTCGTACGTGGTGAGACCCGGCTGGCCTGTCCAGGCTGTGACGGCCGAAAGATCGAGCGGCGCATGTCGGTCACGGCCCGTCCGACCGGCGGCACCGGATCCCCCGTGGATCTCTCCAACCTCGGCCCCCCAAAGGGGGGTGGCGGTGGCTGCGGTGGAGGTGGGTGCGGCTGCCACTGACGTCTCTGCAGCATCGTATCGCAGCGGCACTGGCGCATCGACGGCCCACTGGGGAGGGGCCAACCCCTGGGTTGGCCCCTCCCCAGTGGGCCGCGGTCACGGTGCTCATCGCCCCCGACCCAGAGAGCGTTCTGCTCATCCGCCGAGCCGAGCGGGAAGGTGATCCCTGGTCGGGCCACATGGGGCTTCCCGGCGGCCGCCTCGATCCCGAGGATGCCGATCTCCTCGCCACCGCGATGCGCGAGACCGTCGAGGAAGTGGGCTGCGCCCTCTCCCGGGAATGGCTGCTGGGGGCTCTCGATGATGTCTGGCCTCGCTCGCCGATTCCCCGTCTCATCGTGGTCCGACCCTACGTGTTCGGTCTCTCGGAACGACTGCCGGTCGCTCTGAGCGGCGAGGTGGAAGAGGCCTTCTGGGTCCCCCTCGCGGAACTGCGACGACCCGACGTCTACCGCGACACGGTGATTCGACTCCAGGGCGAGGATCGGGTGTTCCCCGCCTACCATCTGGAGCCCGGAGTGGTCTGGGGGCTGACGGAGCGGATTCTCACCCCACTGCTATCCCTGGTCTAGCGAGTTCCCCGCCCAGAATCGCCGTGGTTGAAATTTAGGTCATACTAAAGTACTTTGTTTCAAAACCAACAACTGGATTTCCCTCATGCTTCTTGTGCAGGCAACCGTAGCCGACCCTCTCAGGGCCTTGCTCCTGTTCACGGGCGGGCTGGCGCTGCTGGTTGTGCTGTGCTGGCCGAGATGGGGAATCGTCCCGCGCCTCATGCGCCTGGTGCGGATGACCGAGCGGGTGCTGCTCGAGGACGCCTTGAAGCAGCTGCATCAGACGGAAGAGGCGGAGCGCACTCCCACGATCGAATCCCTCGCCGGCGCCCTCGAGGTCAGCCGCGGGGCTGCGGTGCGGCTGGTGGAAGAGCTGGCAGCGCGCGGATTCGTGCGGTCCGAGAAGGGCCGGATCTCCCTGACCAACGCTGGCCGGGCCTACGCGCTGCGCATGGTCCGCACCCACCGGTTGCTGGAGCGCTACCTCGCCGACCGCACCGGCATGGCCCCCGGCGACTGGCACGACGAGGCCGAGCGTCGGGAGCATGTCCTGTCCGAGGCGGAGGCCGAGCGGTTGTCCGCCACGATGGGGCACCCACGCTATGACCCGCACGGCGACCCGATCCCGACCGTCACCGGCGAGATGCCGGCGCGCGTGGGGCGATCGCTCTCGAGCTTTCCGCCGGGGAGTGCCGTGACGGTCCTGCATCTGGAGGACGAGCCGCGCGAGGCCTTCGAGCGGCTGCTGGCGCTGGGTCTTCGGCCGGGAGCGCGACTGCGCCTGCTGCAGGCCGCGCCTAACGAGATCCGGTTCCGCTTCGATGGTCGGGAGCAGGTGCTCTCGGAGGTCGTCGCGGGTCAGATCACCGTCGAACCCCTGTCGGGCGACGAGGCCTTGGATGAACGCGCCCACGCGACCCTGGCCGACCTCAAGCCGGGAGAATCGGCGTGGGTGGTGAGGCTGTCGGCCGCCTGTCAGGGCCCCCAGCGCCGCCGGCTGCTCGACCTGGGGGTGGTGCCCGGCACGGTGGTGACGGCCGAGTTCTCGAGTCCGGGCGGCGATCCGATCGCCTACCGGATCCGGGGAGCGCTGATCGCCCTCCGGCATGCGCAGGCTGAGTTGATCCAGGTCGATCTCGGGGCGGCGGAGGCGGCGTCATGACGAGTGCCCCCGCCACCGGTCCTGCCAGCATAGGCGCGCGCGCCCCGGAGCTGGTGCAGCTCGGAAGCCGCGGGGGACGGCACGACTACCTCGTGGCCCTCGCGGGCAATCCCAACACCGGGAAGAGCACTGTCTTCAACGCGCTCACCGGACTGCGGCAGCATACCGGCAACTGGCCGGGAAAGACCGTGAGCCGGGCCGAAGGGGTCTTCCGGCACGGTGGCAAGCGAATCCGGCTGGTGGATCTGCCCGGGACCTACTCGCTGCAGGCGGGGAGCAGCGATGAAGAGGTCGCCCGGGACTTCCTGCTCTTCGGCCGGCCAGACGTCACGATCGTGGTCCTGGACGCGACCCAGCTGGAGCGGAATCTCCCCCTCGCTCTACAGATCATGGAGATCACCAATCGGGTCGTGGTCTGCCTCAACCTCATGGACGAGGCCCGTCGCCATGGCATCGCGGTGGACCCCGTGAAGCTGGAGGCGGAGCTGGGCGTGCCCGTGGTGCCCGCCGCGGCCCGGCAGGGGGAGGGGATTCCTGGCCTTCTCGACGCTGTCCTCGCGGTGGCGAGCGGGGCCCGCAGCCCGACGCCATTCCGGCTGCCGGCCTTTCCGCCCGAAGTGGAGGTGATGCTCCGCGAGGTCGTGCCGCTGGTGGAAGCCGGGTTTCCCGGGCTTCCCAACAGCCGCTGGGTGGGACTCAGGCTGCTTCAGGGCGACCAGCGGATCGAGACCGCCGTCCGCGCGGGCGAGCTCGGTGACGCGGAGCGGGGTGGCCCTGGTGTGCGGGCCCACTCTTCGGTCGCGACCAGTGCGCTGCTCGACGCGGTGAACCGGCTCCGTTGGCGGCTCCGACCGAGTTTCGAAGACAGCCTCGCGGAAGGGATGCACGGGACGGCCCAGGCCATCGCGGCGCGGGTGGAGCTGCGGGGTATCCGGCGGGCCAAGTTCGATTTCGATCGTCGCCTCGATCAGTTGCTGACCAGCCGGCGGTTCGGCTTCCCGGTGATGCTGCTGATGCTCACAGTGGTGTTCTGGCTGACGATCACCGGGGCCAACGTGCCCTCGGCCTTCCTCGCCAACGTGCTCATCGATCACGGGCAGCCGTGGCTCAAGGGGATCGGCGCAGCAGTGGGGCTGCCGTGGTGGATCAACGGATTCCTGTTCGACGGCGTCTATCTCGCCACCGCGTGGGTGGTGAGCGTGATGCTGCCGCCGATGGCGATCTTCTTCCCGCTGTTCACGCTGCTCGAGGATTTCGGCTACCTGCCGCGGGTGGCGTTCAACCTCGACGCCCTGTTCCGCCGCGCCGGAGCGCATGGCAAGCAAGCGCTGACCATGTGCATGGGGTTTGGCTGCAACGCGGCCGGCGTGGTCGCCACCAGGGTGATCGACAGCCCACGGGAGCGCCTGGTGGCGATCATCACCAACAACTTCTCGCTCTGCAACGGGCGCTGGCCGACCCAGATCCTCATGGCCACGATCTTCGTCGGGGCCGTGGCGCCGGCCCCGCTCGCCGGGCTGGTCTCGGCGGGGGCGGTGGTGGGCATCTCCTTGCTCGGGATTGGCATGATGTTTCTCTCCTCCTGGTTCCTCACCCGGACGGTGCTCCGGGGCGAGGCGACGACGTTCAGTCTGGAGCTCCCGCCCTACCGGCCGCCCCGCGTCTGGCAGACGCTGTATACCTCGCTCATCGACCGCACGCTGATCGTTCTGTGGCGCGCGGTGGTCTTCGCGGCGCCCGCCGGGGCGGCAATCTGGCTGTTGGGGAATCTGTCGATCGGCGGGGCGAGCCTCGCCGAGCATACAGTCCACGCGCTCGAGCCGCTGGGGCTCTTGATCGGCCTCAACGGAGTGATTCTGCTTGCCTACGTGGTTGCGATTCCGGCCAACGAGATCGTGATCCCCACGGTGCTGATGCTCACCGTGCTCACCGGGCACCTCGCGGGTGTCGGCCAGGGAGCGGGGGTCATGTTCGATCTCGACTCTGCCTCGGCGGTGGGAGCACTGCTCCACGGCGCGGGCTGGACTACGCTGACGGGCCTCAATCTCATGCTCTTCAGCCTGCTGCATAATCCCTGCAGCACGACCATCTATACCATCTACCGGGAGACCGGTAGCCGTCGCTGGACGGTGATTGCGACGCTGCTGCCGCTGCTGCTCGGCTTCAGCGTCTGTTTCCTGGTTGCCCAGGTATGGAGGCTTCTGACCTGATGACCGCCATGATCCCGCGCGAACCCCTGACCCATTCGGCCGAGGACTACCTCAAGGCCATCTACCACCTCACCGTGTCCGGCGGTCCCGCGTCGACCAACGAGTTGGCCCAGGCGCTGGGCCTGGCCCCCGCGTCGGTCAGCGGTATGCTGCGCCGCCTCGCGGAGCAGGAGCTGGTGCTGCACGAACTGTATCGCGGCGTGACCCTGGCTCCGGCGGGGCGGCAGATCGCGCTGCGGATGCTGCGACGCCATCGGCTGATCGAGGCGTACCTGGTGGCCCACCTGGGCTACACCTGGGATACCGTCCATGAAGAGGCGGATCGGCTCGAGCATGCGGTCTCGGAGGAGCTGATCGAGCGGATGGCGAAAGTGCTGGGACATCCGCTGGAGGACCCGCACGGGGATCCCATCCCCGGACCCGACGGCAGTCTGGCGGAGGTGGTCTATATCCCGCTGGTCGAGGTCAACGTGGGGGCGGAGACGGAGATCCGCCGGGTGAACACCAGCCAGCCGGACCGCCTCCGCTACATCAGCGCGGCCGGACTCACCCCGGGAACCCGGGTGGTGGTGGCGGCCCACGAGCCATTCCGCGGGCCGATCCGTCTGTTGGTGGGAAACCGGGAGCAGATCATCGGACACGAGTTGGCGGCGATGCTGCTGTGCACCAAGTCGACTGGGACTGCCGCGCGGGGGTGAGAGCGCCGGGAGGGACCACGCGGGTTTGCCGGAACGACACCAGGCCTTGTGCGGAGCCCCGCCCCACGGGGCGGGGCTACTGCCGCATGGCCTCCAGCAGCCGTACCAGGCGCTGCTCCCGCGCCTCTCGCAGCTCGGGGATGTGTTTCGAATAGGCGCGGTCGACCAGGCGAATCAGCCGCTTCTGATCTTCGGTGCTCAATTGTTTCCACTCGGTGAGACTCTTCCAGATCTCCTCATAGGTGCCCAGGAGCCCGGCGAGGAACACCTCCAGGCTCTGGTCGCCAGCGGCCAGCTGGTGATCGAGATGCGGGCCCGTCGCGGCCCACGCCAGCGCGGGACCCACCGAGATGGCGCGATCGACGTCCTCGATGTCCAGCACCCCGTCCACCGCCAGCTGGATGCACTCCCGCCACAGCGCTGCCGTCAGCCGCGCGGAGATGTTGCCCGGGATTTCCTTCTTGAAGACGATCGGAGCGCGGCCCAGCAGGCCCAGCCAGAAGCGCACATCTTCGATGCAGGCGGGGTCGGTCTTGGGGCTGGGAACGACTTCGACGAGGGGAATCAGTTCAACCGGATCGATCGGGTGGGCCACCATGAACCGCTCGGGGCGTTCCAGCCGGCTGGAGAGAATCGACGGCCCGAGTCCGCTGGCGCTACTGGTGATGATCGCCGCCTTTCGAGCCACCTGCTCCATCTGCTGCAGCGCCTTCACCTTGGTTTGAAGCTCCTCCGCCAGCGCCTCGATGATCCAGCCGGCATCGGCGACGGCATGCAGCAGGCTGCGTCCGACCCGCATCTGGTTCAGGGCTTCCTCCGCCACGGCGGTCTCGGCCCGTTTGAGGCGGACCAGGTGCACCACCCGGTCGCCAACGACGTCCGCCGCCGAGGCCAGCGCCTCGGCATCGGGGTCGTAGATGGTGACCGGCCAGCCTGCGGCCACCGCGAGAGCGGCCCACCCGCGACCGGTCTCTCCCGTTCCGACAATGGCGACGCGTGGCGTCTCGAAGTGTGTCATGTGGTGGCTCTACGATAACGTTGAACGCCCGGCGCGCCAAGCGGTTGTAGATTCGGAGCTTCGAGGGCACGGCGGCTCGGCGGCTCGGCGGCTCGTGGGCTTGTGGCGACTTTGTGAGGATCTCCGTGTTGCTTCGTCTGCTTCTCATCGTTCCTCTTCTCTCCGGCGTGACCCGACTCTGTTGGGCCGAGCCGCCGAGCCGCCGAGCCGCCGAGCCACTTCCCGTTGCCCTTGAGCGCCGCCTCGCCGAGCGACTCGGCGTCCGGGTTGGCGACACGGTGGCACTCGGGCTCGATCCCGCCGGTCTGGATCGAAAGGCGGTTATCGCCGCGATCTACGAGCCCGCGCCCGATCCTTCCGCGATCACCAAGCGCGACCTCTATCTCCGACTCCATCTCCCCGATCTTGCCGCCCTGCTTGGCACCCCCGATCGGGTGGACCGATTCGGCGTGGGGCTCGAGCCGAGCCAGGATCCGTCGCTGGCCGCGCGGCAGCTCAATCGGGTTGCCTTCGGGTTCCGGGCGTATCCCTCGGCCGAGATCGCCAACGAGTCCTCGCAGACCTTTCGAGTCGTGAGCCGGTTCCATGATGCCATCGCGGTGATCTCGGTGGTGGCGAGCGCCATCTTTCTGCTCTGCATCATGCTGCTCAAGGTCGAGGAGCGGCGCCGCGACGCCGCGGTGATGCGCTTCACCGGCATCAGTCGCCGCACGATCTTCGCCGCCCTGCTCCTCGAGGCGATCCTGGTCGCCGGTTTGGGTTCGGCACTCGGTGTCGCCCTGGCGGCAGGGGCGAGCGCGGCGACCAATCTCTACTACCAGCGCTACTTCGAGACGACCCTCGTGTTCTCGGTGATCACGCCCGCCATCGTCCGGTTCAGTGTGCTCCTGTCGCTCGGCCTCGGACTGGCAGCGGGCGCCGTGGCCGCGGGACGGCTGGTGAGAACCAATCCGCTGATTCTGTGGGGGCGGGGATGACCGCCGCGGGGGTCATTGCCCCCTTTCG
>Ga0315273_10004693_pt1 | contig 16793 bp, 31 predicted proteins | sample YL17G02_0_MG_FD_205753 | JGI IMG/M metagenome (GOLD analysis project Ga0315273, IMG submission 205753) | Sediment microbial communities from Yellowstone Lake, YNP, Wyoming, USA - YL17G02_0 | ecosystem: Environmental > Aquatic > Freshwater > Lake > Sediment | place: USA: Wyoming | collected... | reverse complement strand
TGATTTCGTGCTCTCACTTCTCGATAAGTACGCTACAGAAGCGGAGAAGGAGAGCGATCCCTATGGCGCATTCACGACATGGGAAGAGTACGAAGAATATCGCTTAGATATTCGTCTCCCTCACGAACATCAGGACCATTCTCAGAAGGGAAGGAAGGCATGAAGCTCGGAGTGACTCCCGCATACGGTCGGGACTACGTATCGAAGAAGGACATCATCGCGGATCTCTTGCGCGACCGCGATTTTCAGATCAGCGACATCGGCCCCTACATGGGCAAGTACGTGAACCTTCCACAGCTTCGCGAGCTTGGTTACACGCACCTTTCCGTGCGTTACGCCAGGCTTAGGATGCAAGTCGTTATCGACTTGATGAAGCTCTAGCCCGAAACGCCGCAAGCTCGCGGCGTATCCGGTTCTCTACCGGACTGATGAGGGCAAACCATTTTCAGAAGGGAAGGCAAATGCAGAAGAACAAAGCCGCAATCAAAATCCTGCTCACTCTCGTCCCGGCCGTCCGCGACCTTATCGAACGTGCGGAACAAGCTCTTTCCAATCGTGACGCCAGCGACAATGAGCTTCGCCGAATGCGCTTCACGATGCTCGGAGACGAGCGGGCCAAGGCACTCGACCTCGGACGAATCGAAATCGAAACGGCGCGCCTTCACTACGAAGAGGAAAAGCTCCGCCTCGAAACGGCGCGCCTTCACTACGAAGAGCTCCGCCTCGAAATGGATAAGGCGCGTCTCACTCGCGAGCGAGTCGAGCGCGAAGACCGCTAGCCCGAAACGCGGCAATCCCGCCGCGTATCCGGTTCTCTACCGGACTGACGAGGGCAGAAACCTTCTGAGAAGGGTACGAAAATGAAAACGAGACGCCAGCAGAAAGCCCGCGCTCTAGCACGCCGCCTTCGATGGATTCGTGACGGGAAGCCCCGTCGTCTACAGACCGGCCTCTCCGCCGAAATCCTCTCGTACATCAATGCGCAGCCGAAGGTGGCGGAGTGAACCCCCTTCCTACCGCCTCCATGTGGCGCGCGTTCTCGCATATGTGGCGCAACGACCATCGGCGCGCTGCTCTATGCTGGACCTTGGGCGATAAGCGCAGAATCCTCTTTTCCACGGCCGGCGTCCGCCGCAAGGTGTCGATCTGGCGCTCGAAGAAGAATCTCGCAGTGCCCTTCACCGAGCACGCGATGCCCGACAACGACGGCGAGTGCCCGCTGCACAACGTCTGCGATTGCAAGTGATCTCCTGCGACGGGTGCGGCGCGGAGATTCCCATTCGCGCCATACTGCCGAGCAGGCGCGGGACAGCAGAGGGCGGCCTTTTAGTGATGACCTATGTCCTATGTGAAGCCTGCACAGAGCATGCTTCCCAATGCTCCAAGGCGAATCCTCTCCTCCGAGAGAGGTGCATTGTCGAATCCGTCTCACTGCTCACTCTCCGACGCAAGCTCTAGCCCGAAACGCGGCACATGCCGCGTAGCTGGTTTTCTACCAGCCTGACGATGGGCAGAACCCTTCTGAAAAGGAAGCGAATATCATGGCAACGAAGGATAACGTCTCGGGCTCGAAGCAGGAGCGCGATGCTCCGGACGCATTTGACAGCTTCGGCGGTACGGAACTGAAGCGACCGCCCGCAATCGCTCTCAAGCGACAGGGGGCGTACGTGATCGGGCTCTACCAGGGCCACCGGGAGGTCGAGGTCGCAGACGAGGAGACGGGAGAGATCGAGAAGCGCGACGTCGTGGACCTGCTCTACATGGCGCACGGCGGCCCCGATGCGGACCCGATTCTCGGGCCGTCGTTCGAGATCAAGGGGGACGACGTGGGACCGGGCAAGCCCTGCTCGGTATGGGGCACGGCAGTCATCATGTCGAAGCTGACGATGGCGCAGAAGGGGATGGAAGTCGCCATCCGACGAGAAGGCTTTCTCCCCAAGAAGGGGAAGCGGCAGCCCGTGGACTACACGGTCAAGGTCCGCCGCGCGTAGTCTGAACCCTTCTCAAAAGGCCGAATCCACACACGAGCTAGATACCTTGCCCTAAAGCTCAGGGCAGGGTTCTGGCGCTAGGGGCTGATATTGGCCTCTAGTCTGGGCCGCTATGGTTAGGTCGGGTTGAGGCAGTCCCCCTCCCTCTAAACCCGATGCTAGGTTCGATTCCTAGCCGGTCCACTTTTTCTCGTCCATGTTCTCGTGATCGTTGCGCAGAGGTAGAAGCGGAAACAGGACCATTTTCAGAAGGGCAATGAAAGGAGAGAGCGATGTCCCGACCGTTCAACGAAAGAACTAACTATGACGAAGAGGTCGTCCTGATTCAGAGGATGATTCGACTCTTCCGCGCCGATACGATACTTCCCGAGGAGAATCGGGATAAGGTCGTGTCGCATCTACGGGAGGCGTTGAAGAGTCTCGCAACTGAGGCGAAGCAGGCAATCAACATCGAAGACCGGCTATTGCGGTCGGTAAGGAAGGCGGCAAAGTGAAGCCGAAGCGCGGGAAGCCGAAGCGCCCGAAGCCAAGCGAGGTCCGTCGCCCGTCGAAGGTCGAGAGGGCGGCGGGGGTCGAATATCGTAAGGAAGTGAAGGCTGAGGCGCGAGATATGCGGGAGGCGATGACCGTCTCGCTTGAAAGCCTTTCCAGAAGGGTTCGCGAAGCCTTCCCTGGCCTCGGGACTCATCTGGCAACGGCAATCAATAAGGACGGTTCCGTCGATGCCGAGTTACGAATCGACAAGCTCGGAGACAAGGATGGGAAGCGCGCCTATGAGATCATGAAGAAGGTTGATACGAGCGGAATGCTGTATCCGCCTACTGGCTCATGGGTGACTATCGGGACTGCACTGAGCGGCTGGACGAGCGCGAAGTTTGATGAGGAGCAGGACGAACTAGAGGAAGACATGAGTGCCGAGGATGCGATTGAAGAGATTCGCTCGCGCTATGCGAGGTTCCAGGGACTCGATTTCGTCGCCAACTATCCGCAACTTGCGCGGAAGATACACGAGTCGAGCGTCACGGCGCGCGAGATTCTGCAACGCGCTATCGCGAGCCGTGGCGGCAATGTCCATCAGATAGTGTTCCGCCTCGGATGGAAGCGCGATTTCTCGCGTCCCGACTGGATGCGAACGGCGCCGACCGAGGGAAAGGTTCCGGTATGAGAATCCTGTGGGCCGTCCGCCTGATGAGTGATGCTATCTACTGGCCCGTGGAAGTCGAGGCGGGCAACTCCATACCGACAGCAATCGCATATTTGATGGATGCGGTGCCGGTAGGGCTGGTCGTCGGATTGCAGATTCTCGCAATCATCGATGATCCCGTACAGCAGAAGCCGACACACATTGCCCCGGTGATTCCGCTGCGGCGAAAGCCTTCTGAAAAGGGTAGAGCATGCTCGTCCGAGAGACATCGCCACGGAACGTGCGTCGAGTTGTGACGTATGATCTTGAGTGGACTCGGGGCAATGTCGTTGAGATTGCGGGGTCAGAAGCGTATGGACTCGATCTCCGGCTCTGCGGTGTATACGATGGGAAGAGTTATCGTTCATATACGACGCTGGATGATTTCTTTGATTCTGAGTTAGTATCGAGGAATCGGGGCGCATGGTTCTATGCCCATGCCGGCGGACTGGCCGACATGATCTTCGTGCTCGGCGCGCTGATTCGTCGCGGCGCCACGGTCAAGGCAGCTTTCAGCGGGTCGAGTGCAATCATCGTGCATGTGCGTCTTGGGAACGATGATAAGAATACATTTCACTTCATCGATTCATATTGGCTATTGAGGGACAAGCTCGCGAACATAGCCAAGTCGATAGGCATGAAGAAAGGCAATGTTGATTTCGCCGAGTCTTCGGCGGCAGAGTTGCGCGATTACAATGAGCAGGATTGCGTCATCCTCCACAATGCGATACGGGCGTATGAGGCGAACATTTGGGGCCTCGGCGGACAACTGATGATGACCCAGGCATCGTGTGCCATGAACCTTTTCAGAAGGGTTTTTCTCACACGAGACATTCAAACGTCGGACACGATGAATCGACGCGCGAAGAAGTCATATGTCGGCTCTCGTGTTGAGGTGCTGGAGGAGCGATGCACGAATGCGCTCTATTACGACATCAACTCGTCCTTTCCCTTTGCAATGACGAAGACATCGCCGGGCCAGTTCACTCGCACGAGGGAGAGGCTTCCAGCGACCGGCTCTCAATACTTGGCGCTCGCGCGCATCACGATACGAGATGATCAGTGGTTACCGCCGATTCCGTATCGAGCGAAGGGGCGACGAGTATACTTTCCGACGGGGACATGGGAAGGATGGTTCGACTCTGTTGATATTGAACTAGTCGAGGACTCTGGGAACGCGATCGAGAAGGTCTTAGAGGTTCACTGCTTCGATGACTTCAACGACTTGGGGCGATATGCTGAGACGCTGTATGCCCGTCGGAAGGAAGCGGCGGACCCTTTTCAGAAGGTTGTCTATAAGCTCCTGCTCAATAGTCTATATGGAAAGTTTGGCGAGAATCCTATCAAGCGAGGGCTTCGCGTCAATCCATCGAGCATTGAGTGCAATCATGCGCCGAAGCATCCCCAGAAAGAGACGAATCCTCGCGAGCCGACGTGCATGGATATGGTCTTTCCCGGTGTGTGGCTCGTGACTGACGAGGTAGATGTGCCCCATGCTCATGTCCCGATAGCCTCTCACATCACGGCATTCGCTCGGAGGACTCTCTACGATTATATGAAAGAGTGCAGAGAGGTCTATTACTGCGATACTGATGGCTTCGCTACCGACACCGAGTTTCCCGTGTCACCAGAACTAGGGGGGCTGAAGCTAGAGAAGCGAATCGCCGATGGTCACATGGTCGCGCCGAAGGTCTACAGGCATGATATGGACGTGAAGGCGAAAGGCTTCTCGCTTGTAGATAAGCGATTGATTACCGATGCAGAGAATGAGACAGAGGACGGTCGAGAGAGGGGCGAGAAGCGCGTCGCCTATGAGCGATTCACTCAGCTACTAGAGGGGAGAGATATAGCCATTGACCGGATGACGAGGATTCGAGAAATGTGCAATGAAGGCGACTTTACTCCGAGAGAAAGGACGATAAGTAAGGGACTCAGATTCAAGACTCGTAGCAAGAGAAAGAAGCAGATAGGTGGAAAGACGGTGCCGTGGACTGTTGAGGAGATAGATAATGAACCATTCTGAAAAGGGTTCGAGAAGGCCGATTGAGACGCTCGGACATGATGAACTAATCCTCGAAGTCCAGATGTTGCGCAAGCAAGTAGACTCATTGACTAGTGCGATTGGGGCGGCGAGAAAGTCGTCTAAGTCAGACTACTTCGTAGACCCGAGGCAGGTGCAGTATCGTGACACTACGCAAGAGAAGTGTCATGGATGCGGCCATGAACGATTCCACCATCGCATTGCTTGCGCCGTGGATAAGTGCGTGTGCCTGTCATTCTTCGTCGATAGAAGGTAGGTATGGCATGGCATTACACGATGCGAATGCTCACCACTGTCATGCCGTCGGATGCGACGTCGCAGTCCATCCGAAGGTAGGCTTCTGCAAGGATCATTGGGATAGTCTCCCATGGACAATGCAGCAAATGTTGTGGAACACGTATCGCCCGATACAGGAATATCAGAAGAAGTATTCAAACACGTATCTTCGGGCATTGCGCGATGGGAGGAACTATCTGAACATGAAGGATGCTCTGCGCGACAGTGGGACAATCGGAACTGAGTGTCTCTACTGCCGAGGGGAGCCGCTCACGAAGAGGTGCGAAATCTGTCTGAGATGTCCGACTGAATACGGAAACCCTTCTGAAAATGGTTGCGAGAAAGAGGAAGACAATGGCTGACTCAAGCATCAATCTCATCACAAGGCGGAATGCGTCGTACTATGAATCGATGTCGAAGCTATTCGACCTCGCGCAAGGCGAAGAGATTCGGATGAAGCGTCTCGATGGGCTGTATCAAGTGAGGCTGCGGGGGACGGTAGGGGAGGGGTCTACGCTCGGGGAAGCCGTAGGCGAGATTCTCTCGAATGTGCATCCTGGCGGCACGGCGGGGGAGATCGTGGATGGAGTCTTCGACTTCCTCGAAGAGTTCGGGCCGAAGACGAAGTAACCCTTTTCAGAAGGGTCATTGATTGGGACATGTCATCCCCTCGCGCGGGGGTTGACATGTCCCTTTCTTTATGGTATGATTGAGTCTGCTCGTGTGGTTGGGTAGAAGTAGTACCGAAGCCAAAACCCTTTTCAGAAGGATTCGACATCATGGCAAGCTCACTCCAGTTTTCCGAAATGCGCGAGAAGGCGATGCGTGCAATCTCTCGTGCTCGCGGCATCGTCGAGAAGTCCGAAGGCGTCATCGCTCACGCGGTGCAGACGGTCGAGGTCGGCGGCGGCGCATTCGCGTGCGGCGTGGCAAAGGGGCGCTACGGCTCCATCGAAGTCCTGGGCCTTCCGGTGGACTTGCTCGCTGGCGCGGGCGGCCACCTTCTCGGCTTCCTCGGCGGCGGCAAGTACGCCGAGCACATCCACAATCTCTCGGACGGCGCACTCGCGTCGTATCTCACGACGCTCGGTCAGGGCGTCGGGGCCGACTGGCTCCGCTCGCACAATGCGCAGGTGGCTCGGGAGCGGGCGGCGGCGGTGGCACCGGGGGCGGCGGCTCATGGGCTGCCCGATGGCGCCCTGTCGAACCAGGAGCTTGCGCAGCTTCACGCGCAGGGGCTCCAGCGGGGCGCGTAGTTCTCGGACCCTTCTGAAAAGGGTTTCAAACGAGCATGTAGGGAGAGGATGGGAGTAAGCCATCCTCTCCCTTTTGGCGCAAATCCGGGGCGTGAGTGAACCGCCCCATTCCATCAACAAAACGGAGAAATGAATCATGGCAAGATTTGCAATCGCGGGATACGATCCCGTCGAAATCGCGGGCGATCTCTTCACGGAGATTGCTGGCGAGGAGTACGTGGGCGACGACTTCGTGGGGGCCGACGACGACCTCTCACAGTTGCTCGCAATCGCTGGTGCAGCGAAGCGCGCCGGCAGGCCCATGGGGCAGGCGTTCCGAGCCGCGCTCGCGACGCGACGTGCGAACGCTGGCACGCTGCTGGAAACTCGGGGGCCAACGAAGTCCCGCGAGTACGTGATCGGCCTCGAATCGACGGCAGCAATCGCTGCCGGCGCAGCGGCGCGTGTGAGCACGCAGCCGCAGGTGCCGTTCCGGGTGGACCGAGTGGTCGTCCCGAGCGACATCGCGGGCTCGTTCGTCATTTCCGATATCAAGGTCGGAAAGAACAGTCAGCTCGCCGCCGAGGGCAACATCTCGTGCCGCACGTTCCAAGAGAACGCGGTCGGGGTGTCGCTCAAGGGTGACACGGCTCAGGTGAGCCAGTTCGTCACCATCGCAGTGCAGAACATCAGCGGCGGTGCGCTGACGTTCCGCGCCTCCGTCATCGGGCCGGCGGTCGAGTAGCCGGGCCGGAACCTTTTCAGAAGGGTTCCACCTGATGCGACGAGATGTCAAGCCCTTGAACCAGTGGGGACGGAGGGCTAACTGCTTCCGTGCCGGGTCCGATTCCCGGTCAAGGGACCGAAGGAGACGTCAAATGAAGGTCATGCACAATCCAGCGGGAAGAGTCGTGGTGATGGAGCCGGGGGACGAGAGGGCACCGACGGCCGAAGAGGCTGCGCGAATGCGGCCGACGCGCACGACGCCTCAGACGGTGGGGACGGAGGAGATCGTCGCGGCCCCCAAGAAGCGTAAGGCTCCAAGGCGTAGGTAGGCCCTTTTCAGAAGGGTCTGAAAGGAAGGGAGAGAGTCATGTTGGTTCCATTCGAGGATGCAAGACGTAAGCAGGTGTTCATCAATCCTCACTGCGTCGCCGGCATCGAGCCGGACGAGATGGGGACTCAGACCATCGTCTCGACGGTGGGCGGGCGCGTCTACACCGTCAATCTCCTGGTGAGGCAGGTGGCGGAGAGGCTCATGGAGTCCGTCGGTTCGGGGCTGCGTGGGGCAATGGTCGAGGGAGCGAAGGCCGCTGTCGAGGCGATCGACTCGTCGAGACTGCTGCCGACAAGCGAGCGCGATTCGGACTAAAACCCTTCTCAAAAGGATTGGCAAATGCGCAGAATCATCTTCGTCGGCGAGCACTTCACAGAGGGTGATGGGCCGGGACATGGCGAGGGGGTTCTGCGCGTTTGTTTGCTCGCGCAGTCGCTTATCAATGCCGACCTTCTCAAATACCGCAAGTTTCCGCTCATTTACGAGTCTGGCGTCCGATACCAGATGGAACCGAGGGGCCTGGAAGAGTTTCGGGACATTCCGACCATCCTCAAGAATGGGTGCGGGGACTGCGATGACCTGGCATGCTGGCGCGTGGCGGAGTTGTGGATGCGGTTCGGCATCAATGCCAGGCCAGTGTTTACTTGCAGAATGCAGCCGAATGGAATGAGAATGTATCACATTCTCGTGCAGTATCCAGACGGGCACATCGAAGACCCAAGCCTAATCCTAGGAATGGGTCGCGGCGACATCCGGGGTTAGAACCCTTCTGGAAAGGGAATGGAAAATGGGATTCCTGATTTTGGGCATTGCAGCAATCGTGGTAGTAGGGCTCGCGTCCATGTCTCGGAGCGGTGGAGGCATCGTCAGTCGGACTGTCCCCGGCGCGGCTCCTCCGGCTCCTGGTCACGACCTGCCGGGCATTGCGGCTCCCGATGCTGCCGCAGCGACGGCGACGGAGGCGCAAGTATCGGAGATTCTTCGCGAGGCCGCGATGAATCCGCCGACGCCTCGCGACCTCGCTCCTCCGCCGGCTCCCGCTCCTCCGCCGGCTCATGCGGCTCCTCCGCCGGCTCCCGCTCCTCCGCCGGCTCATGCGGCTCCTCCGCCGTCTGGTCAATACGACCCGACGCCGATGGGCGCGGCTCCTCCCGCTCCTGCTCCGACAGGCGTGGACTCGATGCGAGCGGGCTACAATCCTGACGTGGCACATCGGCTCGCGATGCCGCTCGCGCAGCACATCACGCAGCGGAGGCTCCGCTACGATCATGCGAAGGTGCGCGCGTTCCAGACGGCTGCCGGCCTTCCGGCCGATGGTATCTACGGCTCGAACACGCGCGTCGCGCTCGCTCACTATGGCGTGCGCAATCCGCCGCCCGCTGTTCGGTCATGATGAATCCGCAAGCAGAAGAGGTTCCCATCCCCCCTCTTCCACCGTTTCCTGACGAGGAAGAAGACGAGGACGACGACGACGACGACGACGAATGAACCCTTCTGAAAAGGGTCCGGTCTAGGAAGGCATTACCCGAACGAAGGGAAAGATGAAAATGGGACTCAGAGAAGAATGGGCTGACGTTCTCAGCCTCTACGGAATGATGCGGGACATGTCGCCACATGGCGCACAACTCCCCGACATCATCAGGGGAGACTTGCGACGGGGACGAGGGCCTAATCAGGTCCTACTCTCCGTCGTAGCTGTGCAAGAGGGGGAGCAGTTCGTCACGAGCATAGCAGCGAGTACTCCCTTCATCACTCACCACGTCGCGGGGCTGAAGCAGCAGCTTCGTCGGATGATCGCCCTCTTCTCGCGAGGCGCCGACGAGGCGGCGGCGCGTGGGACGGACGAGGGACAGCGCAGCATGGACACTGCCATCTTCGGATGCGAGGCATTCGGAGAAGACGAGGGCCTTCTGAAAAGGGTTCTCTCGAAGCACAGTCTTCGCGTCACCCAGCAGCCTGGGGGCCACTGGACTGGCACCGTCGTCATGCACACGTCACTCGGGGACGTCACCCTCTGCGCGACCGTCTCGCCGGAAGTCATCCAGGCGCTCGCGGCGAAGGTGCAGATCATGCACGCAAGGATGCACGGGGAGGAAGCCGCTGCTGGCAACATCTTCGGGAGCATCGCCAATCTCGCGAAGAAGATTGCGCGCGGTCGGCTGATGCAGCGTCTCGCTGCGTCGGTGCGAGCGATTGCTCGCAATCCGCTCATCGCAAAGGCCGTCGGAATCGCCACGAGCATTATCCCCGGAGCGGCTGCCATTCGTACGGCAGTCACGACGGCGACGAATGTGCTCGGGAAGCTGCAAAGGGGCGACCCGACAACCCGGCGTCAGGTCGGGCAGGTCGTCGCTCAGGCCCGGAGAGGGAACCCGCAGGCGAGAAGGGCCGTCCGCATCCTTCAGTCCGTCAATCAGCAATGGCGGCAGAATCCGACTGCGATGGCGGGCTTCCTCTACCATCGGCCCATGCGGCCCGAGTCGGAAGTCTGGTCGCTTCGTGACACGTACCTTCGTGGAATGAATCTGCCCGCCACTCCCGCTCCCGCTCGCCACTAGGCCCTTCTCAGAAGGGTTTCACATTTTCACTAGGAGAGATTTCAAATGGCAATCGAAACCAGTAACGTCATCCAGGCTGCTGCGAACGTCAATGCTGATGCGGGAGCCCCCGCATTCATCGTGAACCGGGGATTCAGTCTCCTGGTTCGCAATGGCGTCGGTGACTACACGCTGACGCTCGAACAGTCGGCGCCGGCAGCCGAGGCAGTCGTCACGGCGACGGGCATCGACCCGGCCCTGGTCGCCATCTGCGTCGTTCGGCGGCCCCTGCCGACGACGATTCAGGTGCTCACGTTCAGCGACGCAGGCGCCGCGAACGAGGCTGATTTCAGTCTCGTGGTTCACAGAGTGGCCTTCTAGCGAATGGGCCGAGACGTTCCTGGTCGCTCGTCGTAAGGCGGGCGACCAGAACCCTTTTCAGAATAGTCGGAGGTTCGCATGTCGTGGCCGACGGGCAGAGCAGTCAGTCCACTAGATTCGACTCGCGTAACGTCGCATTTTCATATTGCGAGGACGGACGAGACGCATCCGTGGAGGACTTCCACGACAGGTGTTCACGAAGGGACGGATTTCAGGGCGCCAACGGGTACTCCTGTCCGGGCGCCGCGCGATGGAATCGTCGTCTTATCGGCTGGGCCGCTGGAAAGTACGCCAGGACATAACTACGGATATGGCGGCGTCGTGGGCATCGTCCATCCACAGGACATGAGCCTGGTTGACCCGACCGTTCCCGTATCGTCATTCTTCGCGCATCTATCGCGCGTCCTTGTCCCGAGTGGCGCGATTGTCCGCGCGGGCGATGTCATTGCAGAGTCGGGGGCCGAGTCAGGAAATCCGCCGAAGTTCGTCCCTCCACTGTATAGGCTCATGCCGCCCCATCTGCACATGGAAGTTAGGCGTTCCCATGCCGATGGGCGGTTGCCTTTCGCACACCATCACTATGGCGAGCTTACCGAAAGCCCCGAAAACTGGCTAGCTTCATTCGGGATTCTCTACCAGACGCCTCCCGGCGTTAGGCCCTCTCACGTCGGCGTGCTCAATGTACGAGGTTCTACGGCAGACCCGACTACTTGGCACGGGCCGGTCGTGGCTCCGAGTCCCCTTCTCGCTACTGCGGTTCCTCCGCAAGTCTCTCCGCCCATCGTCGCGGTTCCTCCGCAACCTTCCCGAAGTGAATCCGGCGATGGGCGGGGAGGTTCTGCGGGGCTAGGCGCGCTCGTGGTCATTGCCGTTGCAGGGGCATTGATAGCGATGCTGGCGAAATGAAAGCCTTCTGAAAAGGGTGCGTCATGAAGAACTACTATAGGGATGGCGTCGCTGCGGGTCAAGATGCCTTCACCGGCCCCACTGCGATGCGAGCGAAACTCGATGTCGTCAATGCCTACTTCCAGGGGCTCAATCGTGACGTACTTGCAGCGGCAGACTCTACCGTTCCAGCGAGAGTAGAGTTTGGTAGACAGTGGGCGACATACTTCGAGACGTGGAAGTCTTTCTTCGCCGACTCGACTGAGACTCTCCTATCCAGCGTTCCCCTCATTTCCCCGCTCTGGTGGGGAAGCACGCTCACTCGCGCGGAGTCTTTCGAGCGAGACTTGCTCGCATGGAAGGCGCGATTCCAGGCACTCGGCGGGAGGACTACTGCTCCGAGCCCCGTACCTCAAGAAACAGTCACGTCTGCCATCGGGGGACTGCTCAAATGGGTCGCCATCGCAGCGGCAGTCGGGACGGTTGGGTACTTGATAACTAGGGTCGTGAAGTAATGGGAGCGTATCAGCGAGGACTAGACGCTGCTGCTGGTGCGACGCCCGCGCCCGCCACTCCCTCACGGCCGACTCCTCCGCTCGATGCTCTCCGGAGGGTGGAAAGGATTCTGACGATAGCGTCGATTCTCGCATCCATCGCCAGCATCGGACTTTTCGTCCATAGAGTTACGAAGTAACCGGAATCCTTTTCAGAAGGGTTCAGCAAACTGGAAGGTGACAGATGTCTGACACGAATCGCGATAAGATGGTCAGGTGGATACGGAAGCAGTTAGGGACTAGTGGAGAGCTTCTGAAGCTGGTTCTACGTCATGCGTCCGGGGCGAAGACGGCTGCTGTTTGCGAGTTGGATGTTGACCAGAAAACGACGGCGGAAGACTATGCGTCGTCGGTCATGCTCGCCGCTACGGACGATGCGAATGGGCTCGGGGGCATCCACAAGTATTCGCTCGCGTCATACTTCGCTGACCGAATCGAGGCCCCGCGCGAGAGGTTCTCTTTCCGAATCATCGCGGAAGAGAATGACGAAGACGGGATGGACGCGCTCTCGACCGAAGATGGGAACGCGAAGGGCCTGCTCGCTCAGATGATGCGACACAACGAAGCGATCATGCGAACGAGTGTCATGGGGACGAATGACCTCATTCGACACTATCAGCAGATGGTTTCGTCGCAGATGAATCGTAACTCCGAGCTTGAGGAACGGCATACGCACCTCGTCGGCATGATTGAGGAAGTGTCATCGCTCAAACACGAGCGGGACATTGCGAGTCTGAGAGCGGCAAGTGACATGAAGCGGAAGGATGACCTTGTGGAAAAGGGCATGCTTCTACTTCCGAGCGTCGTCAATAAGCTGACGGGGAAGAAGCTCCTGCCCGAAGAAATAACTCCAGAAAAGGCGACATTGGTAGCCTTCGGAAAGTCTCTGACGCCCGACCAGCTTGAGAAGTTTCAGGCCATCCTTAAACCTGAGCAGCTTATCGCCATCTTGAGCCTGCTCGATTCAGTGATGAAGGCAGAAGAGAAGCCTTCTGAAAAGGGTCCGGTCAATGGGAAAACTGGAGAAGCATGAGCTTTCATCGGACCTTCAGAGTCATCTTCCACGGCAGAGACGGGGCAACGTGGGAGGGTAAGGCCGAAGTCGCGTGTGAAGGGGAGGGGACTACAATCGCCCTAGCGAACCTCGCGCGTGCCATAAAAGAGCTTGAGCGTGGCGTCCCTCCAGACGCGCGTTCTGGCGTCGCGGTGGCAGTAGTCAGCGAGCCGGCATCGTCACAGCCGGAAAGGAAGATATTCACTCTCGGTCGGGCGTCGCCCGTCGCGCCATGGTTCATAGCGGAATGGTAGGTGAAGCGTGAAGATGTGTTGCGCGATGAAGAAAGAGCTTGCGAGACTCGAAAAGCTTCTCGGGCCGGAGCCGGGGAAGTATCGGGGCAAGGCTCGAAAGGGCGAGCCACTAGGAAGAATGATGGGGCGCGTGACAGGAACGAAGCTACCGGCAAAGCGAGTGAAGGACGAAGGCATCAGCGGCCGCGACTTTTTCAAGTACGCGGGGAAGTGAACCCTTTTCAGAATGGTCGGAGGAAAGACAATGGCGAAGAGTGCATCCAAGGAACTGGCAAGAATCGCGCGCGAGCTTCAGACGTTCGGCGGCGCGGACGTCAGATTCAAGACGTACACAGGTGAGCGACGCAAGGTCAGGACGCCGATGAAGCGGGGCGACAACCTGCTCGATGCCGCGTGCGCCGTCGAGAAGAACATCCGTCGATGGAAGAAGAAGGGTCTGAAGGCGGGGCAGGCAAAGATCACGAGCGCGAAGAAGGGGCGTTCCAAGCTCTACTTCGCTCGGTCCTTCACCGAAGTCTGACGTGACCAGAAATCAACTAGCGGTGCTGATGGGAGCCTTCTACCTCGCACTGCTAGTTGGCTTCGTCCTTCTTTATCACTACTGCTCCCTGGCCGAGACGATTGATTGAGCCTTTTCAGAAGGGTTTGGAGAATGTCATGGGCGGAGGAATCGTAAACATCGGCGGTAAGACGGGCGTGATGCGCGACATGCTGAAGGACATCCTCTCGGGAGAGGTCAACTTCGGAAATGGCGTACTTATTGGAGGGCTCGACCCTGCCAGTCAGACCGCCACAATCGTCCAGGTAAAGGGAAGCGACGAGCGCGCCATCGACCTGAACGTGTTCATCAGCGTCCTACCTGATCAGGTAGCGGCCTTCACGATAGCGGACTTCCCGTATGTCAAGGCCCGAGTCAGTTGGGGCTCGGGCGGCGTCTCGCACTCTGCGGAGATCGATGTCGGACTTGGGACGTCATTCTCGGTCATGGCATCGTTTCTGAGGGTCGATGTCTTCCTCGATACGGACAATCCGTCAGTGTTGCCGGCGGGGAATCGAGTCCTGGTACAAGGATTCGTTTCAGCGGGTAGGCACATCGGAGAGCCGGCAGTAAGGACGCTGTATTTCGAGGTGTTGGCTGGCGCCACGTCGGGACCGCAGCCTATCCCAGCATTCGCTCGGAACGTGAGGATTGTCGGATTCAATCCGACGGTAAACTATCGATTCCTGATTACTGACCAGCAGGCTCAGATAGTCGGGTCGGGAACCCAGGTCGATGGTGGGCCATTCATCCTCGCCAATGATGCCAAGTTTATCGCAGTCGTAAATCCGGGCCTCGCCGCCGGATTCATGCGGGCAGTGTTCGGAGTGAACCTGTAAACCTTTTCAGAAGGGTTGGCGCGAATGGCTCTATGGATAGTCCTGAAAGACTTCGTGGGAAAGATTGCTGGCAGCGCAGAAGTCCTTGCTGCCGCTCAGATTCTCGATGATGCAGTGGACAATGTGCCGGCACTGGCGGCAGATGGGTGCCCTGTCGTGCCGTGGGGAGCATCGCCAGCGGAAGTGAGTGCTCGCAACGCCTTCCTGGGACACGTCGTCAGTCCCGGCTCTCCGATTCCGAGCGAGAATCTTCTCGACTTGTTGATCGCGTTCGGGGGCATTGGAGTCGTGGTACCCGCTGCAATAGATCGTCGGGACCATTCGGTGAACGGGTCTTACATCGAATACTGGAACATGGTTCAGCCGAGGCCAATCCTGCACACGAGGACGAACGTAAGCCCTGCCGGCGGATACAATGGCGGAGGCACAGGAAACAAGGCGATTCTCGGGCACTTCCTGTCGGCTCCGATGCCACTCGGCTCGCTTCTGAGCTTAGACTGGTCGATGGACACTCTCACGACTGAGGCTGTTGGCGTCAATATCCTCATGTACGCGAACCTGCTCGTCGAAATGGACCCGATTGGCGACCCTGGCAACATCTCCATTCTCGTCCTGGGAGATCGTGACAATGTGCTCAATCTCGGCACGTACATCGCGAAGCGTACCCTGTGGACGCCGAGCACGAACTTCGTCATGGTCGTGAATGATAAGAAGATGGCGACCTTCCCCATTCCGCCGGGTCCGATCATCGTCCCGACGTCGCAGGGAGGCGTGCAAACGGTCGCTGCCGCGTGGCAGAACCATGACTATTCCATCGCGAACATTCTCGCCGCGTACCCTAACGCGAGAATCGTGAACGCTTCGAGCCTCGATGGTGGAATGCCGAAGACGACGATCACGTCGGGAATCTCGCTGGTCTTGGGAAGCTCGGGCAGCTTCGTTCTGAATGCTGTGGCGCTAGTTGACTGGAAGCTGAACGGCTCGGGCATCTAGCTAGGAACATTTTCAGAAGGGTTAGGAGAACGAGATGGCACTGGAGTTTCCGAATATCCTCATCGCTGCATGCCTGGTCGATGCGAATGGCGGCGCATTCCTCAGAAGCAAGGGATTCGTCGGGCTCGTTGCAAATGGGCCGGGCGATTTCACGCTGACGCTCAAGGAGGAGATGAATGGGGATGCGGCAATCATCCTCGCAACGCTGCAAGAAACGCCTCCCGGCAGCGTGAACGGGTGCATCACCACCATTCGACCGGCGCAGCCGGACAATCTGCACATCCGGGTGGTGACCTCGACCGTCCCGCAGGGGGCGAATAAGAATATGAAGTTTGCGCTGGCAGTGTTCCAGTTGTCGGCGGACGCGCAGTAAGCCCGAACCCTTCTGAAAAGGACTGAAAATGTCAATCGAAACTGCGAACGTGATTCATGCGGCGGCAAACGTCAATGCTGACGCGGGTGCGCCGGCATTCTTCCTGAATCGGGGGTTCACTCTCCTGGTTCGCAATGGCGTCGGGGACTACACGCTGACGCTCGAACAGTCAGCGGCCTTCGGCGAGAGCGTTGTCGTGGTATCGGGAATCGATGTTGCGAACGCTACGGTCCTCATCGCTGGGCGCCCGTCCCCGACAACGGTCCAGGTGCTCGTGCTCACTCATGCCGGAGTCGCGGTGGATGGGGACTTCAGCATCGTAGTCTGCAAGGTGGTCTTCTAAGCCATGTCAGCGAACAGCGAACGAATCGCGATGCGGAAGCATGACAAGGCGGTAACTGCGTACTGCCGAAACAAGCAGAAAGAGCTTCGGATACTCGCAAAGTATCTGATTCAGGACTTCGACACGCCGCAGGCTGAGAGGCATCTGCGCGCCATCGCTCAGCTACTTCAGGATGTCAAGTATTCCATGTGCGGGTGAGAAACCCTTCTGGAAAGGACTGAATCATGGCTCGGAACAAGAAAAGTAGTCAGACGAGGAC
>Ga0315273_10004692_pt1 | contig 16796 bp, 18 predicted proteins | sample YL17G02_0_MG_FD_205753 | JGI IMG/M metagenome (GOLD analysis project Ga0315273, IMG submission 205753) | Sediment microbial communities from Yellowstone Lake, YNP, Wyoming, USA - YL17G02_0 | ecosystem: Environmental > Aquatic > Freshwater > Lake > Sediment | place: USA: Wyoming | collected... | reverse complement strand
TCGGCACCTACGGAATCGTGGCCTACTCCGTCTCGCAACGCACGCGTGAGATCGGCATCCGGATGGCGCTCGGGGCCCTCAGGACACGAGTGGTGGCCATGGTTGTCTGGAAGGCTCTGCGGCTCGCGGCCGCCGGTCTGGTGTGTGGCTGCGCGGCGGCCCTGGCGTTGACGCGCGTGCTCGCGTCGTTGCTGTTCGAGGTGAACGCGACTGACCCGGGAGTATTTGGCGCGGCCGCCCTGAGCCTTCTCGGCGTCGTCGTGGCCGCAGCCTGCATCCCGGCCTACCGGGCGTCCAGGGTCGATCCGGTGACGATGCTGCGCTGCGAATGAGCGGGGTAAGAGTCCCCTGTAGATCGACAGTCATTGGTAGACTGCTCCTGGCTTAGGAGTGGTCATGCGGAAAGCGACGTTCACCGAGAGCCAACAGTAGCTGTGACCTGCCTGAGTTTGTCGGGCCAGCGATTACTGGAGAATGACTCAGACTACCGCAGGATCTTCGAGAGCACGTGGTGATATTGCTGGCCCACCGGGATCTTCAGTCCGGTGCGCGTGAGAAGAATCCAACCGCCCTTGGTCCAGGGTTGCGCCTCGCGCACCTGCTCGAGGTTGACGATCCAGGAGCGGTGGATGCGGAGGAAGCGTTGCGGATCGAGCTTCGCTTCGACGGCTGCGAGCGTGCTGCGCAGGAGATGGCTCGCGCGTTCGCATTGGATGCGGACGTAATTGCCGGTGGCCTCGAGGCAGTGGATCTCGGAGGTCGGCACAAGGACGTAGCGTTCGCGTTCGCGCACCACCAGGTGCGGCCTCACCGACTGCCGGCGCTCGTGCATCTCGAGCATGGCCTGGATGCGCAGATCGAGCTCGTCCCGGTTCGGCCGTTCCACAAGCTCGCGCACCCGGCCCAGCGATTCGGAGAATCGCTCCGGGTCGATTGGCTTGGTCAGGTAATCCAGGGCATGCAGCCGAAATGCGTCGAGCGCGAACTGGTCGAACGCCGTGACGAAGATGATGATCGGCAGGGAGCCTTCGCTGCGCCAGATCTCCGCCACCTCCAATCCGCTCAGGCCAGGCATCTGGATGTCCAGGAAGACCACGTCCGGAGTCATCTCCCGGACGGCCTCCAGGGCCGAGGGCCCGTCTGCCACTTCGCCCACGACCTCGACGTCCGCGTGGGCTGCCAGCAGCGTGCGCAGCCGTTCTCTCACCAGCGGTTCGTCATCGACGATCAGGGATCGAATCATGTGCGTTCCTCGCGCAGGGGAATCTGAATCGTCGCGCAGAAGCCACCGTGTGGCGACGTTTCGATGCTCAACGTCGCCTGCTCGCCATAGATGGTCGTGAGGCGCTCCCGGGTGTTGCCGATGCCGAGGCCGGGACGGAGCGGGAGAGTCGCGCCCACTCCGTCGTCTTCGACGGTCAGGAGAAGTGACGATCCTTCGGATGCGGCACCGATCTTCAGTCGGCCTGGACCGAGTTTCGCGGACAGTCCATGGCGAATGGCATTATCCACGAGCGGAAGAACGATCAGGCTTGGCACCTGAACGTCGAGCAGGGAGTCGTCCAGGCTCCATTCGACGCGCAGGCGGTCCCCGAATCTGACCTGCTCGATTTCCACGTACTTCCGCGTCAGCTCCAGTTCCGTGCGCAGGCTCAGTGTCTGACCTGAGGCATCCTCGAGCATCGCGCGCAGCAGGGAGGACAGGCGGACCAGCAGTCTATCGGCCGTCTCGGGATCGCGATGGAGAAGCGTCGATATCGCCTGAAGCGCGTTGAAGAGGAAATGCGGATGAATCTGGCGCTGCAACAGAGCGAGGCGTGCTTCGCTGAGTTGACGTGCGAGCCGGCCCGCCTGGACCTCCTCCTCCTGCCGGGCCTGCGCGTGCTTCATGGCCGCAGCCCCGAGGAGGATAAGGAAGTAGACGAAGGGGACGCTGAGGAAGCCGCCCAGCAGATTCTGTGTGGTCGGGATCAACGCCGTGAGCTGAGATGCGTTCCACCCGGAGACCGAGCACTTCCAAATCAGACTGATGCTGCGCAGGATGAGCCAGTAGGGGACGAAGACCAGGACCATGCCGACAAGATGCGCGGCCAGAAAGCCGCCCGCGCCGAGCCGCGCGCTCTGGATGCGCCTGTCCAGGGACAGGACCATCGGGGCGAGAAAAGCCCAGGGCATCAGGCCTCCCACCTCGGTCCGAATCAGATCCTGCCAGGGCAGGCCCACCAGCCGTCCCTGGAGGATCCAGGCCAAGGCCAGGCTCCCGAAGACCAGGAGACGGAATCCCAGGCGATCCCAGGACAGCAGAAAATCCGGCACGCGCCCGGTGTTTATCGGCTTGTCTGCCATCGTCGTCGAACTTGCCGGAACCACTCTACGGCATTTTGCATGTGTCGTACAGGCCGCTACGACAGCGTGACTTCGAAGACGCACCGCTTGCTGCCACCGAGCTTCGACTCCTTGAGCGTCGCCTTGACCGGTCGTCCGAAGACGTTCTCGAAGGATTCCTTCTGGTACCCAACGGAGCAGTTGCACCAGAAGGACGGTGTTCGCTTGTTGTCTACCAGCGGGCAAGTGCACTCGCCTTCGGCCACCGCAACGGTGATGATGCCTTTCTCCTTGTCCCACGAGAACTCGGTGCCCCAGTTCTTTCGGGCGGCGGCGAAGTATCCTTCGGGGTCTCCCTTGAACCTGACAGGGAGTCCGCCAAGCTTCGAGCATTCCCGGCCGGTCTTCTCGAGGATCTCCGCGCATGCGGGTGCCGCCGGTCCCGCGGCCATTAAGCCGACCATGTTGGCGACCTGATAGCGGGCGAATGCCAGGCGCTGGTCCGGGGCCTGAGCCGTTGTGGCCGCCAACACCTCGGATGGGTCGAGCACGCTCAGCACGCATCCGCACACCCCGAGTCCGCACGCGCTCTTCAGAAACTCTTTTCGATCCACGGGTCCCCCTTCGCGGGCGATGTTGTCGGCCGCCCGCAATCCACAAGACAGATTGTCTGGAACCCGTGAACCGCGTGCAGCCGAAATGTGACCGACGCGGGAAAAGAGGGGATGAACGCACTGATTCAGCACCGTCGCGGGAGTCGCACCCTCACGAGCACGTCCCGCGGATTGGTTGATGGCGCGTAGCGTCTGGTCCTAAGCGCTTGAGGGAGGGAGCCATCAGAGCGGCCGCGGGCTCACCGTCCACGTAGCGGAGTCGTCGCGCGCATCGCCTCGACGAGCTTCGCGCTGTCCTGGACACCCTAACGGTCCGAGCGGTCATCCGCGACGTACGTCAGGTGGGTACGTCGCTCGACGTCAGCTTCCAGGGAGCACTTCGCGCCGATCAGCAGCGCGCCGCTGCGGCCATGGTGAGGCACGACACGGGCGTGTTGGCGGCCACGACCGCGTTCGGCAAGACCGTCGTTGCGGCGTGGCTGATTGCCCGGCGCGGCGTGAACACCCTGGTGCTGGTCCATAGGCGTCAGCTCATGGATCAGTGGGTGGACCGTCTGGCGACCTTCCTCGGCATTCCGCCCAAGTCGATCGGCCGGATTGGGGGTGGGCCAAGTCGACCCACCGGCCAACTCGACGTGGCGCTCATTCAGAGCTTGGTTCGGAAGGGCGTCGTCGACGACTGCGTAGCCGGGTACGGACATCTCGTCGTCGACGAGTGCCATCACCTGTCGGCGCAAAGTTTCGAGAACGTGGCTCGTCAGGCAAGGGCGACGTTCGTTCTCGGTCTGTCTGCAACTGTCACGCGCAAGGACGGCCATCACCCCATCATCTTCATGCAGTGCGGGCCGGTTCGATATCGCGTCGATGCGAAGATTCAGGCCGCGACTCACCCCTTCGAGCACATCGTGCTCGTTCAGCCGACCGCGTTCGTCTCGCTGCGGAACCCCGAGGTGGATCGACGCGTTGAGTTCCAGGCTCTCTACCAGGAGTTGGTCGGTGACGACCAGCGAAACCGTCGGATCTGCAGCGACGTGCTGGAAGCGGTTGGCGCCGGCCGATCACCGCTCGTGCTCACGGAGCGAAACGAGCACCTCGACCGGATTGAAGCCGAGTTGACCGGCAAGGTCACGCACCTCATCGCCCTGCGTGCCGGCCTTGGCAAGAAACAGCGGCAGGCGACGGCTGAGCGCCTTTCGGTCGTTCCTCCATTGGAAGGGCGCGTCATCCTAGCCACGGGGAAGTACATCGGGGAGGGGTTCGACGACCCGAGACTGGATGCGCTGTTTCTGACGCTCCCAGTGTCCTGGCGGGGAACGATTGCCCAGTCTGCAGGACGTTTGCACCGGTTGCGTGACGGCAAGCGGGACGTGCGGGTGTACGACTACGCCGACCTCAATGTGCCCATGCTGGCGCGGATGTTCGACCGACGTTGCCGCGGATACGAAGCGATCGGCTACCGGATTCTCCTGCCGGCGAGTGCGATTCCAGGATGGCCGGCGGACGTTGTGCTGCCGTCAGACCCGGTGTGGAAGCACGACTACTCGGCCAGCGGACAGAGACTCGTCCGCGACGGCGTCGACACCCCGCTTGCCAGCCTGTTCGTGCACACCGCGCGCGCAGTGCCCCCGGATGCCGAAGGCGCGGTTCGCGCAGGAAGCGCCACTGAGGCGTTCCTCTACCGCCGGCTCGAGACCCTGAACGAAACAGCAGGACGTTTTTCCTTGAACACGGGGCTGGCTATCCCCTTCGACGGGCGAGGAAGCCTGGAGGTCGATCTGCTGTGCGCTGATGTTCGTGTCGCGGTCGAGTTGGACGGCGCCCAGCATCTTGGAGACCCGATTGCATATCGACGCGATCGTCGCAAGGACCAACTGCTGCAAGAGAACGGCTACTTCGTGCTGCGCTTTCTGGCCGAGGACGTCGGCAAGAACCTCAACCTCGTGCTCGACGCCATCCTCAGCGCGGTGAGTCGTCGGCGAGGAGACCAACGCGCGCACATCTGAAATGGGTGTGGTCGATGGTCGGGAGTAGGTACTGATGCGGCAGCGTCTCTACTCCGCGCCGATGGGAAGTCGGCGGATTCGAATGCGAGTGTCGTAGAACGCCACGACTGCTCCCTGTTCGAGTTCGGCGGCGATCGCAGACACGTTCGCGAGCAGAAGCTTGGCCTGCAGCTCTGGGCGCCGAGGCGTACCACGGCGGAACAGGCCAACCGACGGGCGGACTTGCCTCCGAAGGGCCAGCAGTGCGCCGAAGTCAGTGTCAGCGGACACAATCGTGCGCCCTTCGGCAGCAGCAAGGCCGAAGAGTGCCGCGTCGTCGGCTTCGTGGAGTCCGCGATACCGAACATGCACCGCGTCATGACCAGCCGCTGTCAGCGACGCGGCCACGCGCGGCGAGACGGCGTTGTCGAGGAGGAACTTCACAACGTCGACGCGAGGGGAAGGTCACGCTCGCGGACGGCAGCCGCGGCAAACTGCAGCGCCTCCCGAACATCCTCGTCCACGAGGTCGGGGTACGCTGCCAGGATCTCGGCGGTCGTCATCCCTTCAGCGACCATTCCCACGACGGTCGCCACGGGGATCCTGAGACGCCGGATGCAGGGAACACCGCCAAGTTGGTGGGGGTCGGCAGTGATCCGGTTGAATTCCATTGTGCCCTCGCGCCAAGGCGTCCTGATTGAACGGCTACTGGCCAGTACACTCCTGCGGGCCAGGGGCCGCCGCCCGCTCCACGTTCCGAACGCGAGCGCTGTGCTGGCGGCGGCGGGGTCGGAACCCACGTCCGAAGACCCCTTCTATTCCGACCGACTCTACGCGCGACCGATGCCAAACACGCCGAACCCGCCAGCTTCTTGCGGGATCTGCGGGTTTGGCGTGTCTGAAGAAGTTTGGAGGCGGCGGGAGTCGAACCGAAGCACAGGTCCTTTTTTCAACAACTTACAGACATTCGTCGGTTCAGCAGGCTACTCAGACTACCCATTTACACCGAGGAGGTACGCCACAGGTACACGGCAGCCTCTTGGTGGTGACTGGCCGCAGGATCTTGTGGTATATACTGATGGTATAGACCAAGAGGAGGCGCCATGACATTAACCGCCAAGCTCTTCATCAACGGCCGAAGTCAGGCCGTGCGCCTGCCGCGAGAGTTCAGGTTCGAGGGCGACCGCGTCAGGATTCGCCGGGCGGGCCGGGGTGTGCTCGTGGAGCCGATGTTCGGCGACGTGTCAGGGTGGTTCGCCGAACTCGATCGCCTCGCGTCAGAAACATTCATGCCGGAAGGCCGGCAGCAACCGGCCACACCAAAGAGAGACGTGTTCGATGACGACGTACCTGCTTGACACCAACGCCTGCATCGCGTTGATCAACGGCACGCAGGTCGAGGTGCGCCGCCGGTTTCAGCGAGCCGTGGCCAGGGACAGCGTGATGCTCTTGTCTGCGGTTGTCGCGTTCGAACTCTGGTACGGCGTAGCGAAGAGCCAGCGCAAGACGGCCAACACGCACCGCCTCGAGGCATTCCTCGCCGGCCCCCTGGAATGGACGCCGTTCGACGATGATGACGCCCGCGCTGCTGGCGACGTTCGTGCCGAACTCGAGGCTGCGGGCACGCCGATTGGCGCCTACGATGTGCTGCTCGCCGCGCAAGCGAGACGCAGAGGCGCCACACTCGTGACGTCCAACGTCAGTGAGTTCCGGCGCGTCGCCGGCCTGAAGTGGGAAGATTGGGCGGTTGCTCGCCGCTGACTGCACGGGGTCATACCGATGACTCGGAGCTCAAGCCCCGTTGATCGGACCTCGTCGTCCCAGGCAAAGATAAAACTCTTCCGCTCGCTGTTTCGCGGGCGAGAAGACGTGTACCCGCGCCGATTCGAGAGCCGAAAGACCGGCAAGTCCGGGTACGCTCCCGCCTGCGCGCACGAATGGGTGCGTGGCGTCTGCGAGAAGCCGCACATCAAGTGCGCCGAGTGCCCTCATCGTCGGTTCCTTCCTCTGACTGACGACGTCGTGCGCTGGCATTTGTCGGGTCACGATGACGACGGTCAACCGTTCGTCGCGGGCGTCTATCCGCTGCTTCAGGACGAGACGTGCTTCTTCCTCGCCCTCGACTTCGACAAGGCCGGTTGGTCCGCGGATGCCGAGGCGCTTCTTGAAACGTGTCGTCGACTGGATGTTCCGGCCGCCCTCGAGCGGTCACGCTCCGGACGAGGAGGGCACATCTGGCTCTTCTTCGAGGACGCCATTCCTGCAGCGCTGGCCCGCCGACTCGGCTCGTATCTCTTGACTGAGACGATGGAGCGGCGCCCGGAGGTCGGGCTCGATTCATACGACCGACTCTTCCCGAACCAGGACACGATGCCGCAAGGGGGTTTCGGAAACCTGATCGCGCTGCCGCTGCAGAAAAGGCCACGCGAGCAGGGCCACAGCGTGTTCCTCGACGATTCTCTCGTGCCCTGGATCGACCAGTGGGAGTTCCTCGCGGGCGTGACCAAGATAGCGCGCGCGCAGGCAGAAGCGATCGCTCAGGACGCCGAACGACGGGGGCGCATTCTCGGCGTGAGGCTTCCGCCACAGGCCGACGGAGGAGAGGAACCCTGGACTGCTCCTCCGTCGCGCCGTCACAAGGAGCAGCCGATCATCGGCGAGCTGCCGCAGGCGCTGGAACTGGTGCTTGGCAACCAGATATACATCGCCAAGGAAGGGTTGCATCCGGGTCTGCGAAATCGGCTGCTTCGTCTCGCGGCGTTTCAGAATCCTGAGTTCTACAAGGCACAGGCGATGCGCCTGTCCACCTACGACACGCCGCGCATCATCGCTTGCGCGGAGGATCATCCGCAACACATCGGATTGCCTCGAGGGTGCATGGATGAGATTCGCCAGACCCTCATCGATCTGGGGATCCGTCCGGTGACCCGGGATGAGCGGTATGCCGGCATGCCGCTCGATGTGTCATTCCGTGGCGAACTCCGGGCCGAGCAGCAGTCGGCCGCTCAGGCGATGCTCGCGCACGAGACTGGGGTGTTGGCGGCGACCACGGCGTTCGGCAAGACGGTCGTCGCGGCGTGGTTGATTGCCCAGCGCGGCGCTAACACGCTCGTGCTCGTGCATCGGCGTCAGCTGATGGACCAGTGGATCGAGCGGCTCTCTGCGTTCCTGGGGGTGTCTTCGAAGTCAATCGGTCGCATCGGAGGTGGGCGACGCCGGCCCACCGGGTTGCTGGATGTCGCCGTCATCCAGAGCCTCGTCCGGAAGGGTGTCGTCGATGACTGTGTGGCTGACTACGGCCATCTCATCGTCGACGAGTGTCATCACCTTTCAGCGCAGAGCTTCGAGCAGGTGGCGCGCCAGGCCAAGGCGCGTTTCGTCGCAGGGCTGTCAGCAACCGTTGCGCGGAAGGACGGCCACCATCCCATCATCTTCATGCAGTGCGGACCGGTGCGCTATCGGGCCAACGCCAGAGCACAGGCGGCTGCGCGCCCGTTCGAGCACCTCGTCCTCGTCCAGCCGACATCCTTCCAGTCAAGGAGGAGCCCGGAGCCCGACAGACGGGTGGAGTTCCAATCGCTGTACCAGGAGTTGGTCGAAGACGACCTGCGCAACGGTCGCATCTGCGATGACGTTGCCGAGTCTGTGAGCAACGGCCGATCACCGCTCGTGCTGACTGAGCGGAACGATCATCTTGACCGCCTTGAGCGCGGGCTGGTCGGGAGCGTGCGCCACCTGGTCGTCCTGAGGGCGGGGATGGGCAAGAAGCAGCGTCAAGCCGTTGCCGATCAGCTGACGGCCATTCCTCGCGAGGACGCCCGAGTCATTCTGGCGACGGGCAAGTACGTGGGAGAGGGATTCGACGACCCGCGTCTGGACACGTTGTTCCTGACATTGCCGGTGTCGTGGCGCGGCACAATCGCCCAGTACTCGGGACGGCTGCACCGCCTCTATGATGGCAAACGCGACGTGCGGGTCTACGACTACGCGGACCTCAACGTGCCCATGCTGGCGCGGATGTTCGACCGTCGTTGCCGCGGCTACGAGGCAGTCGGGTACACCATTCTCCTGCCTGCCAGCGCCATCCCGGGATGGCCCGCTGACGTCGTACTTCCGTCGGACCCGGTGTGGAAACGAGATTACTCCGGCAGCGTGCGAAGGCTCGTTCGGGACGGCGTCGGTACGCCGCTGGCGAGCCTGTTCATCCACGCGGCTCGAGTGGTGGCCCCAGACGCCGAAGGCGTAGCCCGAGCGCGGAGTGCGACCGAGGCGTTCCTATACTGTCGCTTGGAGACTCTGGCCGAAACCACGGGGCGTTTCGGAGTCAACGTGGCGCTGCCGATTGCGTTTGACGGTGTGAGCACACTGGAGGTCGATCTCCTGTGCGCCGATTGCCGCGTCGCGGTAGAACTGGACGGCGGACAGCATCTCGGGGACCCAATTGCGTACCGTCGCGACCGTCGGAAGGACCAATTGCTGCAGGAGAACGGCTACCTGGTGTTGCGGTTCCTCGCCGAGGACGTGGGTAAGAACTTGGATTTGGTGCTCAATGCGATTCTGAGGTCGCTGAGCCACCGCCGGGCGTAATGGTCCCCTGCACGCAGCGTCCTCACCACCTGCAGGCGGAGCCCGACGCGGCCCAGTAGGGGAGGCTGCGGAAACGCGCGATCCTCCACTACTGCTGCCGGGAGACGCGCGAAATCGCTCGGGATTTCTGAGGTTCTGCGTCACCTTTTCGGGCGCGGAAGCACGAGCATGGGTAGACGGGCAGACGGGAGGCGTACAAAGCCTTGAATCAAAAGGCTTTAGAGTGGTGGAGGCGGCGGGAGTCGAACTTGACAGGCTTTTCAGAAACCAGCCTGTTTTCGCATTTTCGCCGAAAATCGCGCCCGCGCAACACGCGTGTGCCGCTGAACACGCGTTCCATAGCCCCAAATCAGCCCCAGCGGGACGAGGACTCCGCAGGGCGTCGGCTCAACGTGCTGATCCGCTCCAATCCGGAGACACTGTCAGCGAGCGACCATGCCGGCGTGACCTGCCTGACTTCTTCGGACCAGCGATTATTGGAGGATGGCGTCCGATGACGGGCATGCTGTCATGGGCCAGCGCGATGGGCGTCGAGAGCTACGCCCGTCAGTTCGAGATGGCCCTGGCGATCCCGGCGGGGAGGACGTTGCGCTGAGGAGCGAGCGACTGCTCGGTAACCGGACGAGTGATCGGGACATTCCTGCGCCGGCGGGTCGGGACGGCCCGGATCTCTCGAGTCAGCGGGCTCCGTAGTACCGGCGAGGCGGGGTGGGCGGCGCCGGTGGGGCGGGAACCGGCGGCTGGAGCCAGCGCTCCGTCGTAATCTCGCCAGCCTTCTTCTGGATCGCCGCGGCGTTCGGCTGCGCCTGGATCGCGGCCCTGGCGGACTGGAGTTGCAGCGCCAGTCCCGCCAGCGAAATGAGGTCGAGGCTCCGCCGGTAGCCGTTCTCGAAGTCGTCGGCCAGGATCTGCACGGCCGGCGTGTCGGGGAGCGCCTCGGCGCCCTGGAGCATGGCGGCGGCCCTGGCCTGGCCGTCGTTCTGGAACGTCAGGACGAATCGGAACGGCGCCCGCGCGATCTCGGGCAGCCGGGCCCGGTCGAGCGACTGCAGCGCCTTCCGGGCGGCCTCCTCGATCCGGCGCGACGCCTCCGCCCGCGCGAGTGGCTCGGCCTTGGCACGGCTCTCAGCGTGCTTCACGGTCGCGTACGCGACCCAGGGCAGGAACCGGTGGATCTCGGTCTCCAGTACGTCGTCGCCGCAGACCATGATCAGGGGGATGCCGACCCGCGCCGCGCCCATCGCCAGGATCATCGACTCGTTGAAGGGGATGCCGTTCACCCGATAGCCGATGTCCTGGATTGTGTACGTGTGCGACAGGAATCCGTCGGGATTGCCGGCGCCCGCGTGCATCGCCACCGCGACGATCGCGTCGAAGGACTGGTCGTAGCTGTCCATGTAGATCTCGAACGGGCGGGTCCGCTCAATCATTTTCGCCGGGGGCAGCAGCTCTGCCTCGAAGACGTCGGGCTCCTGCCCGTTGCCCGAGCCGTGCCCATCGACCACCACGATCTCGGCCGCGCCCGCGGCCTTCAGCCCCGCAATGGCCGCGTTGACGTCGTCGGTCAGCGACCGCCGGGCCGCCGAGTACTCGGGATCGTCGCCGAAGTTGACGTGGCGCACGCTCGACGCCCCCGTCACACCCTCCATGTCGTAGAGGAGCAGGACCTTCGGTCCATCCGGAAGAGACGCGGCGGCGGCGTGTGCCCCGAGAATGACGAGTCCGATCAGGGCGAAGCGTTTCATCGGTCCACTCCTTCATCGAACACGCTGGCCCAGGGTGCCGGCTCCCTTCGCGGCGGCGGCCGGCGGCTGGCTGCCGGCATCTCCGGGCCCCGCGTCGGAGAGATAATAATCCCGATCCCACCTCGATCCCTCCTCGATCTCGCCCACATTCGTGACGGCGAGACCGCGCCGAAGTCCCGGCGGAGGCGGGCGATTCCGGCGGGACTGGTCGTGGACTTGGAAGACCTCTTGGGCTGCCGCGTGCAGGTCGTGACGGAGGAGGGCCTCTACTGGCTATTGAGGGAGCGGATCCTCAATGAGGCTGAGGCCCTGTAAGGCCCGTGGGGATTCGCGCGTCAGCCTTCATCCGAGGATCGCGAGCGCAAGGGCAGAATGCGGATTCGTGACCGATCTTCATGAATCGTGACGATCGCGCCTCGTAGGATCGCCGGGCTGGCAACCTCGACCGCATTGACGATTGTCTCGGCTGCCTCGGGAGCCAAGAGGTCCTGGACCCGAATCTGAATGACGCTCGGCCCGACCGCTTCGGTGTCGGCCAGAATCGCGCCGAAGTCCAAGTCGTGCGTGACCAGCACCCGTCCGTGCGCCCTCGCCCACGTCAGGATGGCCACGTCAGTTGCTCGATAGTCTCCAACCTCCGCCCAGTGCACGACATCGTGTCCGTGGCTGGACAACAGTCCTGCCAGCGTCGGCGAGAGGTTCATGTCGAGTAGCAGGTTCACGGCTGCGCCAGTGGAACTTCCTGCTCTTCGGCGCGCCACGCCGCGTAGGCGAGCGCCTCACGGATATCGTCCCCTTCAAGGTAGGGATAGGCCTTCAAGATCTCGTCGGTGCTCCTGCCAGCGGCGAGCAATCCGACGACGGTACCGACCGTCACACGCATGCCGCGGATGCACGGCTTTCCGCTCATCACAGCGGGGTCTCGGGTGATCCGCTTCAAGGGTGCCATGGCAAACGCTCCTGCGCCATTGTAGCGCGGCACGGCGGAGTGGAGGCAGCGGGAACGGAACTCGCGTCAGAAGGTGCTTGGGACTGTCGCCGGAGGCGTCACGGGCCGAGCCGATTTGTTCCGCTGCTCCTGCCAGACACGCCGAACCCGCCCGCTAGTTGCCGGATTCGCGGGTTTGGCGTGTCTGAAGAAGTTTGGAGGCGGCGGGAGTCGAACCCTAACTGGCACGTCCCGCTAACTGGTTGATGGCGTTACGCTTCTGGTCTAAGTGCTTGATAGAGCGAGCCTTCTCAGCCGCCTCGTTGTCCAATGGCGTCCTCCCGGGTCCTCTGGAATCGACCCGGGTTGTGGAGACATTGTGGAGACGGTCCACACGGTTACTCACCCGCTTCGTCCGAGCTCGGTAAGGAACTCCTCATAGTCCTCAAGACTCCCCTCGGCGCGGCTCCATTTCCGAATAGCTTCGAGATCGACGGCCTGATGGCGGGCCACCGCGACGGCGAGTCGCAGACTCTGGCGATCGCGCCAGTGGTAGAAGGCGGCGAGCCGGTCGCGGCACGAATCAGTCGGCGACAGTGCGAGCGCGACATCGTCCGCCATCGACACTTCAGTTGGTCGAATGGCGAGGTCGGCTCCGATGGCCAGCGGGCCCGGCGGGAATTCGAGGTAGAACTCCACGCCAGGATGCACGTACCGATCGCCCTTCCGTGCGAAGCCGATTTCCCCGAGCGCACCATCGAGGGCAGCTTGCTGGACTCTTCCCTGGATGACGAAGTCAGCGTCTTTCGACACGTAGGATCCGTCCGTGTAGACCGACACACATGCGCCGCCAGTGAGCACCGCCGTAATGCCGTGCCTCCGAAGTTGGGCGCCCACTGCGACGGCCACCTCAGGCAGCGTAGATGTCGAGGTCAGCTTCACAGCGGTTTCCCTGTTCGACGTGGCCTTCGCCGAAGCCGTGATGCTGCCGTTCGCAGCGCCGTATCGGCGTCTGCCAAGCGGAGCAGGTATGCCGCAAGTTCCGGACTCGCGAAATAGGCGGGGTTCAGTGTATAGACGCGGCTTCGGCCGACCAAGCGGCCCACCACCAACGCGTCCCGTTCAAGCCCGACGAGCGCCCGCGAGACCGCGGACACTGGAACAGCGAGGACCCGCGAAAGCTCGCGAGGGAAACTGGACCCCAGCAGGCGAAGGCTCACGAGGACTCTCGTGCGGGCCTGTCCGCCGAACGGGCTAGACAATGTCTTGACCATCATATGTGGTCATATGACCACTAAACGTGGTCGGAGTCAAGATGGCACGCGGCGACGGCGGGGAGGTGCGCACCGACTGAGAATATGCTTCCAACCGTTTCGGGCACCAGCAGCCTCCGTGAGGATACTCACGTATTCCTGTTCGTCCAGGTGATCCGTCCCGGGTACGTGACCGTCAGCCAGTTCTCGGACCAGCGCCAGCCGAGCCTGCCGTGATGATTCATGTTCAAGGACGCGGCTGAACGCCTCGCATGAATAGGCAAACGTCTCGCGCTTGTCAAACGCGATGTCGAGCGGCCATTCGCGCCTGGACGTTTCGGGAAGCCCCATCGTGACTCGCTTGCAGTTGTGGAAGATGTGTGCGGCCTCGTGGACGAGAAAGTCTTCGAACCGGCCCTGCTCCCGGAAGTAGTCGATCGACAGGTAGCAGGTTGTCTCCTCGCTGAGTCCGACCAACCGCGGAGCGTCGGAACCCAGGAGGTCGGCATCTGCGCTGGTGAGGTACAGGTTTGCCAAATCCCAGGCAGTATGCATCCACGTGGCCTCGCGCAACACGGACATGATGTTCTCAGCCGTGAGCACGACGACAGATCGTTCAAGAACCTGGAGCACGGGGCCTTGCTCCGTCCCGGGGAACAGTCCGCGCACCATTGGTTCGACCCGTCGACGAGTGAGCCCCACAAGATCACTGAGAGGCGGATGGTCTCGACGATCCGGCGCCGCGCGAGCGCGCCTGTGGACCTCGTCTACGAGGGCTTCCCGCATCACTTCGCTTCCGATGCGGCCTCGCCGAAATACGTCGCCTGGCCACGCCGAGAAAAGAAGATCGGATTCTCCGGTCCTGACGTAGCGTTCCACGTCTTCGCGTTGCCGGTCGGTCAGGGTTTTGATGCGAGGGTCGTGTGTCACTGCCACTGATGATACCGTCGTCCACAGAACTCGGGCCAGTGAGCCTGAGTCACACAATTCGGTCTCCGAAGATCCCGGTACGATTCAGTTCTGTATAGGATCCGCCGCGTCTTGTGCAGTGTGGAAAGCTCCGGTCTCCACGTGGCTCCGTACCTGAGGAGCACCTTGATCGCTTCTCGCCCCCTGGATGCCTTGCAGCCGGGGGCCAGGTCCTTCGCGCCGTATTCGTGCTTGCGGCTGAAGTCCTCCCACCCCAGGTGTTTGATGCAGACGTCGAGTGCACTTGAGCCGCCGTCAGCCTTGTCGTTCGGGTTCGCGCCGAGCTCGAGAAGGCAGGCAAGGATGTCGTGACGCGCGTAGAAGGCCGCGCGCTCGAGCATGCCAGCCAGATCGTCCGTCCGCGTCGGCCTGAGCCGTCTTAGGATCTCGATGTTATCTGAGCCACATGCTTCGTGCAGCGCCGTCGTGTGCCACTCGGGGTCCTCGCCGTGGTCGGCGTCATCGAGGGCAGGTCCGCGCGAGCGCGGATTCGCTCCGGCCCACATCAGCAGGCAGACCCACTTCAGCTTGCCCTCCTGGCAGAACTGGCGCAATGCCATGTCGGCCTGTTCCTGCAGCTGGTCTGCGAGGTCAGGCCGGATACGTCGGCAGTCCAGATACGATCCAAGAGTGGTCTTGGCTCGCAGTTGGCAAAAGGCATGCGCGAACGGATGGCCTGCAATCGGGTCAGCGCCTCTCTTGAGAAAGGCGGCCACGACCGCTCGGTCGCCCGTCAGAAGCACGTGCAGGAAGGGAACCGAACCGACCTCGGCGCCGTGCGCAACTGCCAGTTCGATGAACGGTGGCCGGTCCAGCATCAACGCCAACTGCAGGGCGTCGTTCTTGACGTGCTGGTTCTCTTCGTGGCGCAGAAGGAGTTCGACGAGGCTGTGAAACCCCGTTGAGATGGCGACACTCAGGGGCGTCTTTCTGACTTCGCGCGGAACGGTCAAGGACCTGCCGGCACGTATCCAGGCTTCGACGTCATAGAGCCTGCCGGTTTCACAAAGCCGGAACAGCTCTTTGGCCTCGGCCGCTGTGAGCGGATTCGACATCGCACCCCCGATTGGATCTCCCCGGTCTTGGACCTGCTACACTGGCCTCACCAGAAGCGTGCGCCATTGCCGAAGGAGTCTACGGCGATGAGCGTCACAATACGACCATACAGACACGGTGGCTGGGAAGTGGACATCGTCTGGCGTTCGCCAGACGGTCGCCTCCGTCGCGACCGCAAGCGCGTCGGGGTGAAATCCAAAGCCGCCGCTCGACAGTGGGGAACGGCCCGCGAGCGCGATCTCCTGGCGCGCGGCCCCACTGGAAAACCCAAGGAGGTGCCGACCTTCAATGCGTTCTGGCCACGGTTTCTCGATGGTTACGCCCGGGCAAATCGTCAGAAGCCCAGCGGCGTGGCGGCGAAGGAAACCATCGGTCGCGTGCACCTGCAGCCGCACTTCGGATCGAAGCGCTTGGATGCAGTCACGACCGAAGCGGTGCAACGGCTGAAGCACTCGCTCAGCAGTCGTTCACCGAAGACGGTCAACAACATCCTGACGGTGTTGAACGTGCTGCTGAAGAAGGCGGTCGAGTGGCACGTGCTCGAACGGATGCCGTGCACGGTTCGGCTGCTGCCGATCCCGAAACCGTCGGCGGGCTTCTTCGACTTCGAGGAGTACGAGAGCCTGGTGACGGCGGCGAAGAACACCGACCCGCAAGCCCATCTCGTCATGCTGTTGGGCGGCGATGCGGGGTTACGGTGCGGCGAAATGATGGCGCTGGAGTGGAGCGACGTGAATCTCCGGAAACGGCAACTGTGCGTGCAGCGGTCCGACTGGAAAGGTCACGTGACGACCACCAAGGGCGGGCGGTTGCGCTACGTGCCGATGACGACACGACTCGCGGCGGCGCTTCAGTCCCATCGGCACCTGCGGAGCGAACGGGTGCTGTGCCAGAACAACGGTCAGCCGCTCACGCAGAAGATCGTGCGAGACCATGTCCTGCGCGCGGCGCGACGCGCGCAAGTGCCACACGCTGGCGTCCACCGGCTGAGGCACACGTTCTGTTCTCACCTGGCGATGCGCGGCGCACCCGCGCGGGCGATTCAGGAACTGGCGGGACACGTGGATCTCTCGACGACGCAGCGGTACATGCACCTGAGTCCGGCGGCGATTGAGAGCGCGATTCGGCTCCTGGAGTCCCCTGGAGTCGTCCCCCGTTGTGGAGACATTGTGGAGACGGGGGTAGGCGAGTGAGCTAAATCCTGTTAATACAACAGGATAAGTGGTGGAGGCGGCGGGAGTCGAACCCGCGTCCGAAAGCGCGTCGCCGAAGGAATCTACATGCGTGTCCGGTCTTGATGGTTCGCGCCCAACGTGAAAGTCCGGCGAGAAACCGCC
>Ga0315273_10004691_pt1 | contig 16796 bp, 9 predicted proteins | sample YL17G02_0_MG_FD_205753 | JGI IMG/M metagenome (GOLD analysis project Ga0315273, IMG submission 205753) | Sediment microbial communities from Yellowstone Lake, YNP, Wyoming, USA - YL17G02_0 | ecosystem: Environmental > Aquatic > Freshwater > Lake > Sediment | place: USA: Wyoming | collected... | reverse complement strand
AGCCAGGCAACTGCTGCCCAAGCTGAAGAGTACAGCTTATTCGCATCAGAGGAGAAGAGTCCAGTTTTTTTCCAACGTTCATCATCCGAAAGAATAGTGAATTTTATATAATCTCCGTTCTTGTACATTATACGCGCATATTGGCTTCTACCCCTCATGTAAGGCTTTTGGGCTATGATGGACCTTACCCGGCGAATTCCTATGCCGGGGATAATTTCAACTACATTAGTATCAGAAATAATCCGGTCCATCTTTGCTTCGTTGCCGGGTTCCTGGAGGAATTCGTCTATGATTTTCGCGCTGAAATAATCGCAAAGACCTTCATTCACCCAGGCTGGAACGGGGACAGAGCTGCCAAGCCTGAGGACGACCCTGTTCAGATGATGCGTATATTCATGGAGAAGGATCGCTATGCTTGTATCAGAATTAATTGCGAAATTATCAACATTGAGGATTCCCAGGGTATAGTCTCCCCTGAGCAGAAACGCCTTCCCTCCCTTACCAGACTTCAAGAAGATATTCGGCGTAATCACATCCGGCTTGAGTTCAATCCTTGCCCCGAAAAAATCTGAATATCTTCTTCTTAACAGCTCTATTATCGAAAAGGTGGAGTCTACGGAATTGATGCACAAATCATCGCAATAGAACGTCCCGAGGGCAGTTTCCAATTTATGAAAATCTTTATTTTCAGATAAAATATCATTGACCTTCGAACCCACCATTTTGTCATACCAGGACGACAGCGGGAAATCTATATAATCCCCTTCTCCGCTGATGATCCTGCGCATCTCTTCAGTCATCTTATAATAAAGGAGGTTCCTTCTTCTCGGGGAAACCCACCGGCTTTTTCCCTGTATCCGGATAAGCGCCCAGCCATTTTTTCTTTCCAGAACCTGGTATCGTTTTACATCGGCGGTTTTTTCATCGAGCTTCGCGTCTTCCGATGGCTCGGAATAAAGATCAGTGTCCGGCAGAAGAAGTTCCATATCGAAAAAAACAGGTATGTTGCCCTGTCCCGATGGATTCCGGATATATTTGTATATTACCCTCCCTTCGCGGCTTTGATCGGAAGCAGGCGCAGGGGATGAAATCTCTCGGTTTTTGAGAATCAGATTCAACGCGGGAATCGTCCGAAGCCTATCGGAAAAACCGGAATTGGGATCAACTCCGACATAAAGCGCCGCGAGAAAGCATAGAAAACCGAGAATGATCGCTACGGCAGACAAATATTTAAAAACTTTTTTCATTTTAATTAATAATATCCCATCATAAGTTGATAAAACGAAATAAGCGTCATTTTTGTTCCCAATAGCGGCGAGAAGAGAAATCCGATTTTTTCTAACTATCCTTTCGATGAGACTGGAGAGACAAATATAAATTTTTTCTCTTTCTGTTTAACCCGGAGGCCATACCATCGCCCTGCCGCCCAGGAGATGCAGGTGAATATGGAAAACCGTCTGCCCGCCATCGCTGTTGCAGTTAAGCACGATCCTGTAGCCGCTTCGGTCTATCCCCTTCTCTTTGGCAATTCTGCCCGCCGCCAGGACAAGTTCACCAATTATTGCCCCGTCTTCCGGTTTGAGGTCATTGATGGTCGCAATATGTCGCTTGGGGATCAAGACGATATGCTGAGGCGCCTGCGGATTTATATCCTCGAATGCGATGACATTCCCATTCTCGAAGACCCTGGCTGCCGGGATTTCGTTCACGGCGATTTTGCAAAAGATGCAGTCCCTTGTTTCCTCCATCGATACCTCCATTACTTATGATTCAATCGAATTTTATATATTACGCTTTCATCCCTTTTTATTTTAAACGCTAAACTCTTCTCCGCTGCATTCGGTAATTGAGCCGAATCCCAATATCCTTCTATTAAGGAATTGTGCCGCATTTTATCATCCAATAATGACATTATCTTCGACACCGCAGCCCTTCCCGCCATTTCCGACAACGGATTTTCACGAACAATTTTTGACAGTTGAAGCCATTCACCGGCGCTCATGATAATATAAACGGTCTCGCGCCCGGTAGATTCATCGAACCTGTACCATTTTTTATCGGATGGGAAAATGTCCTTCTCCCCTTTCTTTAAATATCTAAAAACCGAACCAGAGCTTTCCGGTAAAAGCGAGCGAACCTTTCCATCAGGAGTTATGTTGATAATGGCAATGTAGAAACCGGTCTCGGTCTGAATAAAAATACGAAATCCGTCATTCGAATATACCGTGCCTTCATCCATCATCCTGAACGGGACTATGTTGCCCCATGGGTCCGTTCTCCTCGCCTCGATTTTTACGGATGCAGAAATCCCCGGGCTTTTGTTATTCAGCGCGGGGAGAAGCAAGAAAAAAATGAAAAGGATAACCGCGGTTACACTAAACCCGGCGGCAATCTTCGCATTGTTTTTTTTCAGCGTCGAGGTCTGTTTTAGATTCTGCACCTTATACTTATTCAACGCCCTCTTTAAAATATCTCTGATCCCATCGAAAGATTCGTACCGGTTCCCGTTATTTCTGTGCATACAACGGACAATCACCTCTTCAAGGCGCTTTTCGATTTTCCTGTTCAATCGCGAAGGCTTCAAAGGATCTTTTTTCCGCTTTGCAGCGAACATTTTTGATGGAGACAGATTCGAATACGGGTCCTTACCGGTCAACAACAAATATAAAACGGCTCCGAAAAAGTATATATCCTCCCTGCCGCCCGGTTCGGGATCGAAGAGAGCTTCGGGTGGAAAATATGCAATCCTCCCCGGATCCTTTTTTAGCAGAGATGCCTTCTTCAGACGCGGAGGCACCGAGATCGGATCAAGTATTTTGATATCCTCATATTCCGTAAAAATAATATTTTCCGGATGAAGGTTACTGTGAATGATCCCCTGACCTCGCAAATAGGAAAGGCATTCCGCAATCTTAATGGCAATTTCCAGGCTTGTGACGATATCAACGGATTTAAGCCTGCTCATCTTCGCCCTGAGGTCCGTTCCTTTGATGAACTCGGTAATCGCGGTTACCTGTCCATTCTCTTCAAAACATTCGATGGTCTTTGCCAGGAATTTATGTTGTAAAGATGTCAGCCGGAAAAAATCTTCCTTCAAAATGATACTGATATCGGGGTGAAGAACCCTCGCCGTATAATAAACGCCGTTTTCGTCTCTGACTTTATAAAGACCGCTATAGTAATCAAAGGAGAGTTGCTCTTCGACTTTATATGATCCGACGCTCGATCCCGGGACAAGGTTCCAGTCAACCCGGCTTTCGGGTTCCTCGTCCGCTCGTTTATCGTTCTTCAGAGGATTCATCCTCTTCACCCTAAACTTTAATCTCGATTTTATTCCAATAAATATATATAAGCAAGCGAACCTGTATCTTGTCGTGCTGCTATGCTATATTGAATCAGGGAAAAATATGGCTGTCGAAATCATTTTTGGAGCGGAAAGAAGCGGGAAAAAGACCTTCCTGTTAAAGAAAGCGGGGGAGGTAATCCGGTCAAAAGGATCGGAACGACTCATTCTTTTAGTTCCAACACAAGCTTCACTGAGAAATATCCCGGGAATGATCCTGGAGGAAGCCTCCATGCAAGCTATATTTACACCGAAGATCTTCACCTTCGAATCTTTGGCGGAAAAAATAATCCACGAAACAGACATCGGTCTGAAAAAGATCGATTCCATCCGAAGCCAGTATCTTCTGTCGGAAATAATAAGCGATCATATCGAACGCGGGGCGATTGAACTATTCAGGGAATCCGCGCCGAGAAAAGGTTTTCTGAATTATATCCATTCCTTTATAGACTCGATGAAGCAGGCGGAAATACCTGCTGAAATGATTCTCGCGGATCTGAAGCGCGAAAAATCCGGCCTTGCAGAAGCTGTTTCGCTTTACAAGTCATATCAGGACTATCTCCATTCCAATAATTTATATGACGATAACGGGCTGTTCTGGAAGGCGAAAGAGGTTTTGGCGGAATCCATTCCGGAATTTCTAAAGAAACCGGATGTTCTGATGATATACGGTTTTACATCTTTTACGTATATCCAAAGGAATATCCTGGACATACTCCTCATCGCTATCCCTAATGTGATCATTTCCATATGCTATGAAGACGATCCGCAAAGGGATGACCTGTTCAATGAAACCGGTTATATCATCGAAAGCCTTGAAGAATTATCCCCGGTAAAAATACCGATGCCGGTTTCAGACAACGGCTGGCGTTTTCGCGAGATTGAAAGGCGCCTATTCAAAGCAAAAAGTGCCGCGAACACTGTGCAACCGGCTGACCTTTCCGCCGCCAGGGAAGGAATCAGGCTTTTTAGCGCGCCCGATATTCCCGCTGAAATGGAGGGGCTCTCCTCGATAATAAAAATCCTTATAATCGAGGACGGTTATACCCCTGATGAAATTGCCGTTGTCTGTCCTGTTATGAAAGACTATGAGAAATACATCAAGCGGGCTTTCAATTCCGCGGGCATACCTTTCGCTTTGCCTTTCTCCCGTCCTGTGAATTACATCCCCATTGGTAACTTCATCATGAAAATATCGCGTGCAGCGATAGGCGAACTTCCCAGAAAAGACCTTAAAGACCTGGCAGGAAGCCGCTTTTTCTATCGGTATTACAAATCGCTCCAGGAGAATCCCGAATCGGATGAGTCTATTCTCAGTTTTTCCGAATGTTCTGCTTTGGCGGTGAATCTAATCGAAAGCTCTTCCATCTCGAGAGGGATCAGCAGCTGGCTCGAGCATTTCAACACCCTGATCTCTTCGAAGATATTACCCGTTCAAGAGGCAGTCGCACGGACATTAATTGCCTTTATCAATATTCATCTCGAGTTAAGAAAAGCAGCTGGTAAGACCACGGCCGGCAGGGTCTTGAAAGATTTGTTGGATAAAATAAGCCGCCAGGAAAACATCGCTGATCTAGATAAATGGTCAAAAAACAATTATGAGCGTGATGCAGTGGATTCTTTAAACGCTTTATTCGAATCAACTCTGCCGACAATTAAAAAGGAGCCGGATAAAACCAGCTGCGCGGCTCTTAGAAAGCTGCTCTTCGCGTTGGAGCGGACAGATATCGAATCGGAAAATATCTCGGAAGGAAAGGTTCTCGTAACAAATCCCTATGCCTTCCGCGGCAGGAGGACGAGAGCGCTCTTTTTCATCGGGTTGAACAACGGTGCTTTCCCGAAATATCAAAGAATGAGCGGTATCCCTTTTCATTCCGAGATCATCAAGTTGGGAGACGAATACGAACCGAGGCTTCCAAGGAGGCTCGATTCCGCCCAGGATCAGATGATCCTCTTCTATTCCATCCTCTGTTCAGCGGACGATCTCATCACTCTTTCCTGGGTTCAGAACGACGAAAACGATAAGTCAATATTTATCAATGATGTCCTGCATTCCGTCGAGGGGCTTAAAATTGAAACCGAAATTCCTTTCTGCCTGAAACCGGAATATAGCCGGATAACAAATCCATCGAAGCTGTTTCAGGCGATACAGATCGCCTTGTCGGACAAGAAAACACCGGTTTTGATCGGGAGCGAGAAAACTAAAGGAAAGAAACTGACATCGGAAACGGACGAAGAGGAAATGGTTCCCGCTCGATATCTTCAACAGAATATCGATAGGCATTCGGCGCTGTCGTATGTGGAAAACCGTCGCGAGGGAACCACGGCGCCGGATTACCATGATGGTGTGCTTTCAAGCCCCAAAGCGATTGAAGCGATCAGAAAAAAATATCAGACCGATTTTAACTTCACGGCATCCATGTTCAATGATTTCGGCCATTGCCCGTTCAAGTTCTTCAGCACCAACGTCCTCAAGTTGAGAGTCCTCGAGGAAAAAGATGATGAATTTCGTCCGCTGGACGAAGGCTCAGCATACCATTCGATACTCCGTTCCCTCTATTCCTCCCTGCTTCGGAAAAAGAAAGAAACAGGAATTGAAATCTACGAAATCGAAAAAAAGGAAATACTCGGTCTTTTGGACGGATTCATAGAGGACTATTTTCGTGAAGGTGAGATTAAACGAAAAATCCTGATTACGGAATACCTCGACGCTAAGAAGGCAGAGATGAAAAAGATACTTCGACGGTTTGTAAATTTCGACCTGGACGGATTGGGAGCTTTCATCCCGCGGATGTTCGAAGCAGGATTCGGAAAATTATCGAGGAAGGAAGATATTGATCCCGTTTCCATACCGGAACCGGTTACGATCGAATACGAGTCCGAAAAAATCAACCTTGCCGGAAAGATTGACCGGGTGGATATTGAGGATGAAAACGGGGAGAGCGGCATCCTCGTGCTGGATTATAAAACATCTTCATATTTTGGAAAAAAGGAATTGATCGCCGGTATGGATTTTCAACTCCAGATATATCTCCTCGCCGCAGAAGATATAGCGATCCGGTCGGGATTAAAACCGAAAGCGATAAGCGCGCTATATTGCGCAATTAAAAAAATGGAAAAAGGAAAAAAACTGGTACGCAACGGGAACGAAATGATCTACCGCGACAGCAGAGAAACGCTGGAGGTTTCCGACTTAACCAGAAAATACATGTTTGCTTATAAAAACCTGATTAATTCCGGGTTCTTCCCTCCTTATGTAAAAACCGACTGCGGATACTGTGGTATGAGGAGATTGTGCCGCTTCAACCAGACAAGAATTGAATTGAAGAGAATGCACGGAGCTGAAGATGCCTGATAACAAACCAACCCTCAACGACAAACAGAAGCAAGCCGTTTTTTCCGATAACCCTATGGTCTGCCTCACGGCATCTGCCGGAACCGGGAAAACTACTGTGATCGTTAACCGTTTTATGCATATCCTTGAACGGGAAAGGCCGGAACTTGAAAACATCCTCGCGCTTACGTTTACGAGGAACGCAGCCTCCGAAATGCGTCAAAGGATCAAAAAGGCGGTTGAAGAGAAGATGGTATCAAGCGGGGATTCATCCGATCCTTACTGGCATCATATTTACCGTAAGATAGATTTCGCGCGTATCAGCACTTTCCATAGCTTCTATGCGGACATCCTTCGAAGTTTTCCTCTCGAAGCCGGCATCGATCCGGAGTTCACGATCCTTGAAGACGATGAAGCCAATAACATAATGCTTTCGGACCTCTTCAGAAATCTTCTTATAAAGCTGCGAAGAGAAAACGACCCGGCTTTTATGTCTTTGATCGAGCAGCTCGACATCCGCCAGCTTAGCGACAGCTACATCATTCCGCTCTATCAGGAAAGGGATAAACTGCGCGCTCTATATGGTTTTAACGAGATTGATCCGGATTCACCGCCGATTCCGAGCGAAGATGAAATCAAAACCTTTTTGAAGAAACTCCCGTGGATATGCGTCGCCGATTCAAAATGGATGAACATAGAAACCGCTTTGAGGGCATTAAGGCTGCGGATAAAAAGATTCGCAGGAGACAATTCGGACGGAAAAAACCAATTAAATACAATCATACAAAGAATAAACGATGTAAATTCGATTTCAAAATTATTGCGCCGCGGAGATTCCGATATAGCTCCCGAAACTTTTATGAAGACAATAAATGATGCCGCAAAATCAATTAAGTCGGATGTCACGCCGGATGCTTTTTCTCTTATTCATACGGCACTCTTTTTGTTTAAAGAACTCAAAGACCTGTCAAATGAAATTAAACCGCTTATAAATGAAAACAATTCTGATATGAATGATCAGATGGCATTTTTCCTCAAAAATATGCTTTCCGTATATAAAAAATTCGAGGAAGACACCGAGACATATAAGCGGGAGAATTCGATCGTGGACTTCAACGATCTGGCGCTTTCAGCCCGGCAACTCTTATTTGGAAATAAAAACGCATTAATCTCTATAAGATCGAACATCAGGCATATTCTCGTGGATGAATTCCAGGACACCGATCGGGTTCAGCTGGATATACTTCTCATCATGGCCGGGATAAACGCTGCAAGACAGAAAGAAAAATTCATCACCCCCGAATTGTCAAAAGACAAATCTGCTCCGTCGCTGTTCATTGTCGGCGACGAGAAGCAGTCCATCTACAGATTTCGTGGCGCCGACGTTACGGTTTTTTCGGATATCAAGAATCTATTCAAGAAGCTGAACGGAGACATTATCAATCTGGACACGAACTTCAGATCAAGTGGAGAAATAATCGCATTTCATAACAGGCTTTTCCCCCAATTTCTGCCGAAAATGGAAACATTCAGTTTCGAAGCTGCTCATAAGCACGCTGTCGCGGGCAGGTCCTGCGGAAATGCACAATCCGTCGAATTCATTTTCAAGGAATATGTAAAAAAAGAAACTGAGGCAAGAGACCTCGATAAAATCGTCAAAGATAATCTGTCATATAAATTTTCCGCTGAGGATGAGACTAAAATAGCTGGTTTGCGACAATGGGAAGCATCTCGGCTGGCTCTGAAGATAAAAAATATTGTTACGGAAAAAAAGATAGTAATAAACGACAAGAATGGCCCGAGAAACCCGAGATACGGCGATATCGCGCTCCTCTTCAACGCAATGAGCAGTTTTGCTATATACGAACGTGAACTCATCGCAAATAACATCCCATATCGAACTTTGAGGAGCGAAGACTTCCTCTTCAGACCCGAGATAATGGATATCATTAATTTATTATGGGCTGTTCATCAGCCGTACGACGATTTTCATCTTGCCGCTGCGCTGCGGTGTCCAATATTCGGAATAAACGATGAAACCCTTCTTTATCTGAAACCGGACGATGACAACCGGCTCTGGGATAATGTCAGGAATCGAGACACCGTAAGAAATATAGAGACGGCTCAGCGGGAAAGATTATCCAGGACTGTTAAAATAGTTCAGGAACTGATTGAATGCCAGGATCGCTATAACCTCGAAGACTTTGTTGCGCATTGTGTTGACCGGGCAGAACTGCGGGAGGTCTATGCCGGCGTGTCAGGATTCTCCGAGCGGTTGATAAATATAGACCTTTTTATAAACCGCGAAGTGAATTCCTGGGCAGCAGCTGGAAAATCAAGCCTCGGAGAACTTGTGAGAGAGATAGAAAAGCGGATGCAAACAAAATACCGGGTGTCGAAGCGTCCTGCCGAATCCGGTGATACGAATGACCCGGACGGCAACAGCTCTGTCCTGATCTCCACAATTCACGGTTCCAAAGGTATGGAATATCCGGTTGTCATCATTCCAAACCTCGGTCAGAAGCTTCATACCAGAGGCAGAATACGCATCGATCCCGACCTGGGCATAGCATTGAACTTTGATTTATATGACGAAATAAAAAATCAGTTAATAGAACATAGATCGCATATTTTTCAAATATTGGATTTTTTGGACAAGCGGAAAGAACAAGCGGAAATAAAACGCCTGTTGTACGTCGCTGCCACGAGGGCAAAGGATTACCTGGTTTTTTCCGGCGCAAACTGGCCCGCAAGCAATAAGCATTACCTGAGAATGATATCGAGCTTCCTGCCTGAGGGGAGATTCTATAACAACCTACCGAGAAGACTCCAGCCGATCGTCAAGCTCGAACCGGATGTCATAACAGAAAAAATCATGAAGGCTCCTGCGGATTCTCAAGCTGCACAATCCACCCCGCCGGATATAACATCGGTTAAAGTCAGTGTCAACCGAATCAAGCCCATCGGCGTGGACTATAAAAACAGGAAAAGGTTCATCCCCTCGGAGCTGCCGGAATATGTTTTATGCCCGAGACTATATTATTATCGTTTTGTGGAAATCCTCCCGGAGTTTGAAGACTCTAAGGCATCTCGAGGTTTCCCCTTGAAGGGATATGAATTCGGGAGCTTCGTACACCGCTTGCTCGAAACATACAACGGCGAAAATCCGCCTGATGCTGAATTCGCTTTCCTGAATCTTCCGGCTGAGCAGAAATCGGTTATCAAAAAAGAAACTTTCAGGCTTCTCGAAAACTACAGAAAAACCGAATTGTACAAATCCGCGAGCAATGCGGAAAAAGCTCTCAAGGAGCAGCGCTTCATCTGTGAGTCCAATGGACATCATATCGAAGGGGCTATGGATTTGTTTCTTATATCGGGCGGAGAGATTCATGTGATAGATTTCAAAACCGATTACATTGACGAATCAAGCGTCCAACGTCTGGCGGAATATTATTACCCGCAAATCTGCGCATATGCCGTCGCGGCTTCAAAGCTTGCAGCGAACAATGACATCTCCTGTTCATTGGTTTTTTTGCATCCTGGAATAGTTCATACCATAAGGTTTGATGAGAAAAAGATCAAAGAGGCGGAACAATTTCTAAATAATATCTTCGAGAAGATCAAACGCGATAAAGAATGGAAGCGCAATCCTGACGCTTGCCCTTGCCCTTATCAGACGTTATGTAAGATAGACAAATCGGGCAACGAGGAAGATTCCATTTCCGGAATCTAATATCCCCACTCGCTCCGGTCGAGTGTCCGGTACTGAATCGCCTCGGAGATGTGGTTCACCTTTATCTCGGTGGAACCTTCCAGGTCCGCGACGGTGCGGGCGACTTTCAGAATCCGATGATACGCCCTCGCCGTGAATCCGAATCTCTCCATTGCGGTTTCCAGCAATTTTTTGCAGACATCGTCTATTGAGCAGAATTTGTCAACCATCCGCGGGGTCATCCTGGCATTGACAAAGATCGGCGTTCCGGCCAGTCTCCTGTTCTGCATCCTCCGCGCCTGTTCGATTCTAACCCTTATCAAGCTCGAAGACTCCCCCGTCGGCAGGGATGACAGTTCTTTGAAATTGACAGAGGGAACCTCGATATGAATATCTATGCGGTCCAGAAGCGGACCCGATATCTTTGCGCGGTATCTCTGGATCTGGGCAGGGGTGCAGAGGCATTCTTTCAGGTCGGAATTGTGCCACCCGCATGGGCAGGGATTCATCGCTGCGACAAGCATAAACCTTGCCGGATATGAAATAGACATCTTCGCCCTTGAAATGGTTACCGTCCCATCCTCGAGGGGTTGCCGAAGAGCCTCAAGAACATTTCTTTGAAATTCAGGCAGTTCGTCCAGGAATAGAACCCCGTTGTGCGCGATACTAACCTCCCCCGGAAGCGGGTTTGCCCCGCCCCCTACAAGTCCGGCGTTTGAAATCGTATGATGAGGAGACCTGAATGGACGTGTGGTGGCGAGGCCGTTGGATCCGTTCATTTTAAGCAGCCCGGCAACGCTATGAACCCTCGTCGTCTCTATCGCCTCTTCGAGGTTCAAACGGGGCATAATCCCGGGAAGCCTTCTCGCTAAAAGCGTCTTGCCGGAACCCGGTGGTCCCAGCATCAATATATTGTGCCCTCCGGCGGCTGCCACTTCCATCGCCCTCTTGGCATAAGCCTGCCCGCGGATATCGGAAAAATTGTCATCGAATTCCTCGAACCCCTTGTAGAGCTCGGAAAGCTCGATTCTGAACCGTGGTATTTCGATATCTCCGCTCAAAAACCTTGCCGCCTCAGGAAGAGAATTCACCGGCACAACCTCGATCTCTTCGACCACAGCAGCCTCCGCAGCATTCTCGCGAGGAAGCAGTATTCCTCTTTTTCCGCTGTCCCTCGCTGCAATCGCAGCGTTGATGACACCCTTTACCGGCCTTATCGCACCGTTCAGAGAGAGCTCCCCAAGAATCATATAATTCCCGACATCGGTATTCCTAATTTCCCCTGCAGCCCCAAGTATCCCAAGGGCGATAGGGAGATCGAATGCAGTCCCTTCCTTCCTAAGATCCGCCGGAGCCAGGTTCACGGTTACGACACCCGGAGGGAGATAGTGCCCGCAGTTTCTCATCGCAGTCACGATCCTGTCCCTGCTTTCCCTGACCGCTGCATCGGGCAAACCGACGATATTGAAATTAAAATAACCCTGGCTTACATCCACCTCGACATCAATTTCGTATGCGTCTATCCCGATGATCGTTGCGCTTGATACTCTGAACATTGCAGACACCTATCAATATATAATATAATATTTATAACAAAAATCAAGTAAATAATTAAGCGTCGGCGGAAATCAGCAGCTGTCAGTCATTTTCCACGGGGATCAGGAGCTTGTCTCCCGGATAGAGGCGTGAACCGCGAATTCTGTTTATTGATTTCAGGTTCGAGATCGAGACATTGTAATTCCTGGCTATGTCGTAGAGGGTATCCCCCTGCTGAACGACATATGTGAGAAATGAACCATTGACGGATGCCTTGGCGGCAGTTCTGTCTTTTTCAACCCGAATCGAATAAAAAATGATAAGTCTCGATCCCTGACGCAGGACTTCGTTTTGCGAAATGCCGTTCCACTCGCAAACCGAACCGATATCTGTTCTGAAACGCCGGGCGATCACGGATAGCGAATCTCCGGAACGAACCTTGTAACTCACCTGTTCGCCTTTCGAATACCGCGGTTGTTTGCAAATTTCGTTTTTAATTTTTTCCGGTTTCTCCGGCTCGAGGTCCACAATCATTCGAGATGTGATTTCTCCGTGAACCATCGGGATAATCAGGACGGAGCCTGTCTTCAGCGCCCTGGTGGATTTCAAGCTGTTCATCGTAAGCAGATCGTTGACGCCGACTCTGTGTCTTTTTGCAATCGAAGAGAGAGTATCTCCGCTCTTAACGGTATAGTAAAGATTGCGAATTCTGTCCTCGGGTTTTATCTTGGAAAACTCAGCTGCAAAAAGCTCAGCTGTGCCAGCCGGGACACGAAGAACATAATCCTTATGTCCCCTCGGCGTCATCTGCCGCCTTAGTTCCGGGTTCAATCTTTTAAGAGTCAATACGTCAGTTCCCGCGCAGCGCGCAATTACTGACATTTCGGTCATATCCGGAATTATTACAGTCTCGTAAGGTTCGAGGGGAGACTTCACATGCTTGAAACCGAACGCTTGAGGGTTTTTAGCAATATAAACGCCGGCGATGAATGCGGGGATATAAGATTTGGTTTGGTGGCGTATATACCTGCTCTTTTTGATCTCCCAAAAGTCCGTTGTATTCAGCTTTTTGCTCGCCCTATTGATTCTCGTGGGACCTGCGTTGTAAGATGCGATCGCAAGTGTCCAATCGCCGAATTTTTTGTAGTAAAATTTAAGATACTTCGCCGCTGCGCGACAGGATTTTTCAGGATCGACCCGTTCATCTATCCAATAATCAATCTTCAGTCCGTACATCTTCGCCGCTGAAGGCATAAACTGCCAAATACCCCGAGCCCCGACATGGCTCTTGGCAAGCGGGTCATATGCGCTTTCGATGAAAGGAAGATAAGCAAGAACCTCAGGAATCCCCTCTTCCCGGAATATCTCCTGCATTCTTACAAGATACCTGTCCATAAGCGAAAGGGCTTTCTCGATCTGCGGTACACGCTCCGTTTGGAAGAAAAAAATCATATCCAGAACGTCCTGATTCAACGGCAGAGGGATATCCTCATTAATGATAAGCGCCGGCGTTTCAACAGGATTGACAGAGGTATTGGAAAAAACTATGCTGCCGGAACAAAGAAAAAGCATTGCCGTGATAAGAAAACCTTTGCCTGGATAATTAATCATTCGCCTCCTTCATCAAACTTTTAACTCGCAAACTATGCTTAATAATTAATTCGATGAGCAAAGATTATCAAACACACTGCAATATTCAAGAAGAAAATGTAATATATTGATTTTAAAGGCATTAAAAAGAGTTAATTTCCTTGTCTGGCAAGTTACTGATACTAATTCCCGCGGTCTTTCAGGTTTTAATATAACTTGACGGTATGATTTCAAACTATAGAATATCCGCTCACCGGTAAAAAATATGAAAAACGAAGAAAAAGCCCGTCCCAGCTGGGATGAGTATTTTATGGATATCGCCGGACGCGTCTCGACCCGTAGTAAATGTATGAGACGACAGGTCGGAGCGGTCATTGTGAAAGATCGCCGTATCCTCTGCACAGGCTATAATGGGCCTCCCACGGGCATCCTGCATTGCGAAGAGATAGGTTGCCTGCGCGGGCAACTCGGCATCCCGTCCGGCGAGCGCCGGGAGATCTGCCGGGGTGTCTGCGCCGAAATGAACGCCGTAATCCAGGCAGCGCGCTATGGCATTTCCGTGGAAGGGGCGGACATCTATATCACCAATTTCCCCTGCTCCTACTGCGCTAAGACGATAATAAACGTCGGCATCAAAAATGTTTATTACACGGACGGCTATCCGGACGACCTTTCCCGACAGCTTTTAAACGAGGCGAAGCTGAATTGCGTGCAATTGGAGCTGTCATAGGGTAATAATTTCTTGCTCATATCAGCTCAGCACTATCAGCCTAATGCCGCTCAATAATATTTCGAGATCCGATATTCGCAATCTATAACGCAATCATCAAATGATTATTTAAGATCGTAATAATCTATTATCAGCCTACGTCCCAATCGGTATGCAGCAGTGGATACTTGCTGAAGTGTTGCGGGGCCCAATTGCTGGCCGCTATGATTCACCCCGTTGCTAAATAGTGTTTACAATAATTATCTGCTTAGTATTTTTTTCAATTGGCACTTTACTATGGCAAAACCTCAATGATTATTATATTATATAAATAATTCATCCGGAAATAATTATCTTCGCGATGCGTTATTTTTTCTGTAGTTCATTAATTTTATAAGGAGATTGGGTATGCTAAAATTCATGGACCGTTTCAGGGATCTGGGGCTTCTGATTTTGAGGCTCGGAATAGGTATTATGTTCATCTACCGCGGCTGGCCGAAGATTGACGGTGGAGCCGAAATGTGGAAAGGCATCGGGTCTGCGATGGGCAATCTGGGAATAAACTTTCTGCCGGAATTCTGGGGTTTGATGTCAGCTGTGGTGGAATTTGGAGGGGGTGCCTTATTCGCTCTGGGCCTCTTTTTCCGTCCTGTTGCCCTGCTGATGGCAATTAACATGGCCGTTGCGGCTGTCTTTCATTTTCACAACGGCGATAACCTGATGGTCGCTTCTCATGCCATAGAGTTAGGAATCGTCTTCGTAAGCGCTTTCTTAATCGGACCCGGCAAACTAAGCATTGACGAAATTTTCTTCAGCCGGAAGAAGTAGAACAGCGGCTCGATTAATATTCCGCTTTTTCAGGGAGAAACTTCGTCAACAAGACAGCTGCGAGGAAAAAAACTGCGGCTGTTACAAATACCGTTTTGTAGCTTCCGGATATGTCTATCAATATTCCGTTAGCGGGGGGAGAAAGCGTCTGCGCGAGCATCGAGAAGAAATAATAGTATCCGGTGAACCTACCAAGCCTGCCAATGGGAGCGGAATCGCAGATAACCGGATAGGCGTTTATATTGACAGCCGCCCAAGCAGCACCGCCTGTGAACATCAGAATTCCGATAACGATTACGTTTGCGCTCAGGTATATGAGAATGCTGACGGCCGCAAGCGCCAGCAGCCCGATGGTTATCATCTTCCGTCGTCCAATTTTAACCGACAGAATCCCCGAAGGAACGGCGGCAAGGATGAAACCAAGCGAGAAAACCCCGAGCAGGATTGTCCCCTTCCCCGGGCTGAGGCCGATCTCCTCCTTGCAATAGAGCGTGAAAAAGGTTTCGATCGCGTTATATCCGAAAAACCAGAAGAATATCGAAAGAAAAAATTTCAAGACACCGGTTTCGATTTCTCCTGCTATTATTTTATAGATGACGAAGGCAAAAACGGCCAAGCCGACGATCAGCGACCCCTCCGCATTGCTGCCGAATATATTAGCCAGAGCATGTTTAAAAAAACCTCCGAAATACAATACGCAAAAGGTCAAACCTGCGAAGATGAGAGCCCATATGGATGATCTTTCAAGACGGCCGTCGTTTTTTTCTTCCATCTCATATGCCATTTCAGGTTTTTCCCTGATCAAAATGACAAGAAAGAAAACAGAGACAAACAGTATCCCGGCAACAATGATAAAAGCCCGCTGCCGGCTGAGATCGAAGAGGTATCCGGCGATGAAGAACGTGATGAGCGCGCCGAGCCCTCCCATAAGGTTGATGACTCCGTTCGCGCGGCTTCTATGCTGCGGCTCGAAAGTATCGGGCATAAGGGCTATCACAGGCGAACGGTATATAGCCATCGCAAGATTCATAAGCAGAATAACCGCTGCGAGGAGATAGAGATTATTAATAAAAGGGATCATCGCAAAGCAAATGACAGCTACCGGCGCTCCGGTAATAATGAATGGTTTGCGTCTGCCGTAGGAGGTATTGGTCCTGTCGCTCAAGGCTCCGATAGCCGGTTGGATGGTTACCGCGAGGATATTATCAATTGTCATAATCAGGCCGATCATGGCGTTCGATAATGCGAAGTTTTTTAAAATCACAGGGACGAAAGAATTATAGGCTGCCCAGACCGCCGAAATCCCGAAGAACCCCAGTCCGAGGAAAAAAGCCGTTTTATAATTAAAATCTTTCATACTTACATCGAATTATAATATAGACAGTTAAAGACAAGAACAATTGAGTAAAATAGTTTTCTTACAAAGATTGATGCAATATTTGAGGATGTTCCTCTTATAGCAGAATACTCCGTATTTCAACTAATATCGGGACATGCTCTTGCAAAATAGCTATATTATCAAAAGGGGGCTGGGTGTTATGGTAAACAATAATTTGAATGAAATCAATGCTGTTATAGATTCTTCTCAGAAGATAACAGTGTCCGGCGGTTTTTGGTGGTTGAAAAAGTTTAGGAGCGTTTGGGCGTCGGCGCTGTCTTCAATCAGGATTACGGGATAAAGAAGCGGAGGAGGCGGTTCAGCGAACGGGACTATTTTCTGTCCGTCTTGTATTCGCTCTTGAGC
>Ga0315273_10004690_pt1 | contig 16797 bp, 12 predicted proteins | sample YL17G02_0_MG_FD_205753 | JGI IMG/M metagenome (GOLD analysis project Ga0315273, IMG submission 205753) | Sediment microbial communities from Yellowstone Lake, YNP, Wyoming, USA - YL17G02_0 | ecosystem: Environmental > Aquatic > Freshwater > Lake > Sediment | place: USA: Wyoming | collected... | reverse complement strand
GCCGACGTCCGGACCTTCGACTGCGACACGGTGCTCATCGCCGCGGGCCAGACCACCGACCTCTCCTTCCTGGAGTCCGGCGGGGCCGACGTGACGCAGTTCCGCCCCGGCTGGCCCAAGGTCGATGCCGAGACCCTGGCCTCGACGGCCCCCGGCGTCTTCGTGGCCGGAGACCTGGCTCACGGCACGCGCCTGGTGATCGACGCGGTGGCCTCGGGGAAGAAGGTCGCGCGCTCGGTGTACGCGCACGTCACCGGGAAGCGGCTGGCGCCCGGGATCCTCACCGCGCACCTGCCGCTGGATCGGTACCGGCGCGAGCGCGGCTACGAGAAGATCCGGCGCGTCGAGATCCCGGTCCTGCCTCCCGAGGAGCGGCTCCATCATCCGGCCAAGCTGGTGGAGCGCGGCTTCTCGGAGCAGGAGGCGCTGCGGGAGGCCTCGCGCTGCCTGGACTGCGGGGTGACCCCGGTCTTCGACGGCACGCGCTGCGTCCTCTGCGGCGGCTGCGCCGACGTCTGTCCCACCCTGTGCCTGAAGCTGGTGGCCCTGACCGATCTGGCGCGGACGCCCGAGCTCGACGAGGTCATCGCCGCGGCCGGTCTCGACGGGGCGGGCCAGTCCGCCATCCTCAAGGACGAGGACCGGTGCATCCGCTGCGCCCTCTGCGAGATGCGTTGCCCGGTGGATGCGATCACCATGGAACGCGTGCATTTCACCGCCACCTGGAGCCCGGCATGACCTCGATGCCCTCCGCCGACGCCGTGGAGCGATCCCGGCTCGACCCCGAACCGATGCGTCGCCGCGACTTCCTGGGCCTCGCCGCCTTGTGGGCCGCCCTGGGAACGCTGCTCTTCGCGACCCTGGGCTCCCTCAAGCTGGTGAAGCCCGGCGTGCTCCCGTCTCCGTCGAAGAAGTTCCGCGTCACGCTGCCCGAGTCGCTGGGGCCGGGTGACCCTTTCATCGCCCCGGGTCGTCCGGTGGTGCTGGTGCGGGACGCGGCGGGCGTCTACGCCGTCTCTCGCGTCTGCACGCACCTGGGCTGCATCGTGCAGCCGAGCCTCTCCGGCTTCGACTGCCCCTGCCACGGGTCGAAGTTCGCCGCGGACGGCGCGGTGATCAAGGGGCCGGCGCCCAAGCCGCTCAAGTGGCTGGCGGTGACGTCCCTGGGCGGCGGGACCTTCGTGGTCGACGAGGGCGAGAACGTCCCCGCCGGCACCCGGGTGAAGGCATGACCACGCCCGGGCAGGTCGCCGCACCGGCGCTGCGCCGCTTCGCCGACAACCTGCGCGCCACCCCACGCCGCCTTCGCGAGACGATGTTCCGGACCGGAAGGCCGGACACCGACCGCGGCCGCTCGACCTTCGTGTTCGGCAACGTCTTCCTGCACCTCCACCCGGCACGGGTTCACCGGTGGTCGCTGCGTCCGACCTTCACGATGGGCCTGGGAATCTTCACGCTCACGGCGTTCCTGGTCGCGACCGTCACCGGCATCTTGCTGATGGTGTACTACAAGCCCAGCACCGCGCTCGCCTACGACTCCATCAAGGACATCCACTTCGTGGTGCCCACCGGGCGGTTCATCCGGAACATCCACCGCTGGTCGGCGAATCTGATGGTGGTGGGCGTGCTCCTTCACATGGGGCGCGTCTTCTACACCGGTGCCTACCGCGCCCCGCGGGAGTTCAACTGGGTGGTGGGGATGGCGCTGCTCGCCATCACGCTCGGGCTCTCGTTCACCGGATACCTGCTTCCCTGGGACCAGCTCGCCTACTGGGCGGTCACCATCGGAGCCAACATCGCCCAGTCTCCCCGGGAGGTGACCGACGCCCTCGGCATCACCGCGTGGTTCGACGCGGGAGGTTTCCAGAAGGAGCTGCTCCTCGGTTCGGACCAGGTCGGCCAGGAAGCCCTGATCCGCTTCTACCTGCTCCACGTCATGGTGCTGCCGCTGGCTCTGGTGATGCTCCTGGCGGTCCACTTCTGGCGGGTGCGCAAGGACGGCGGACTGGTACGGCCAGTGGACGCCGAGGCGCGGCTCGGGCCCATTCCAGCCGGCACCTATCCGGTCTTCACCGAGGCGCCGCAGAAGACCTGGTCGCTCGCCGCGCTGGTGAAGGGGAAGACGCCCGCGGTGGGCCGAGGTCCCGAGGGAACGCTGCCCTCGATGCCGCACCTCATGTACGCCGAGATGGCGGTCTTCATGCTCGCCTGCCTGGCGTGCGTGGTCCTCTCGCTCCTCTCCGACGCACCGCTGAAGGAGCTGGCCAATCCCGCCGTGCCGGAGAACCCGGCCAAGGCGCCCTGGTACTTCCTGGGGCTGCAGGAGCTGGTCTCCTTCTCCGCCTTCACGGGCGGGATCGGGATCCCCACCATCGTCCTGCTCGGCCTCGGACTCATCCCGTTCCTGGACCGTGAGGAGCAGGGCACAGGCCTCTGGTTCGGGGGCCCCGGGGGCGGCAGGCTGGTCGCCCTCTCCGCGGCCTTCGGCCTGGCGGCCGTGGTGGGAATCGAGGCATTCGCCATTCGCTTTGGCTGGATCCGGGAGTGGTGGCTTGCTGCGCCGCAGCTCCTCATCACCGCGGTGAACCCCGGGACGGTGCTCACCGCGGCGTATGGCGCCTGGTCCCTCTGGGCGGTGCGCCGCTACCAGTCCACGCGGGCCGGGGCGCTCGCCCTCTTCACCTGCTTCATCGTCGGCTTCGTGGTGCTCACCATCATCGGCGTCCATTTCCGGGGACCCAACTGGCAGTTCTACTGGGTCCCGAGTGAATGGCCGGGCCACTAGCCATGCGCTTCTACAAGCACCTCCTCCTCTGGTCGAGCCTGGGCACGCTCGCGGTCCTGGTCTGGGCCGCGTACGCCGAGAACTTCCTCTCCGACTGGCGTCGCGTGCAGTCATCGGCCCGCGCGCGCCTCCCCGCCGTCGAGGCGGCAGGCTTCTCCGTCGAGCTCCGGCAGATCGTGGTCCCGGAGCTCGGGATCGCCGATCGCTGCGTGAGCTGCCACGTGGGGATGGCTCCGGGCGAGAAGAGCGTGCCGGGTGACAAGGCACTGGCGCCACACCCCCCGGTCGTTCACGACCCGGCCAGCTTCGGCTGCACCACCTGCCATTCCGGCCAGGGTCGCGCCACCACGACGCGGGAAGCCCACGGCCAGGTGGAGCACTGGCCCGAGCCCATGCTGCCGCGCCCTTACCTCTATGCGAGCTGCGGGGCCTGCCATACGCACCTCGCCGTCCCGAACGCCAGTGCCCTGGCGCGCGGGCGCGACGTTCTCGAGCGCAGCGACTGCCTGGCGTGCCACCGCGTGGATGGGCGAGGTGGAACGATCCGGCCCGGAGGACAGGGAGGGCTGGAGGGCCCCGATCTCTCGCGGGCTGGGGCGCGCGGCTACCGTCCGGACTGGTACGCACATCACGTCGTCGAGCACGAACGCGCGCAGGCCGGCCCCTGGAGGACCGCCTTCGCAGGCCTGGAGGAGTCCGACCGGCAAGCGGCGGACGTGTTCCTCGCCTCGCGCGTCGGAGCGCCAGGGCTCGTGGAGGCGAAGGCGCTCTTTCACTCGCTCGGCTGCCGAGGCTGCCACGCGGTGGGGGGGGTGGGCGGTGCCGACGGCCCGGACCTGACCCGCGTGGGCCAGCGCGACCCGGGCCAGCGTCCGTGGACCGGCGTCCGGGGCGACCACACCCTGCAGAACTGGTTCAAGGAGCACTTCCGTGCGCCCGCTCGAGTGACCCCCGGTTCGCTCATGCCGGAGCTCGGCCTCAGCGACGAGCAGATCGATCGCCTGACCTTCTACGTCCTCTCGTTGCGCAGAACCTCTCTCGGCGACTCCTTTCACCCCAAGGACCGCGTTCGGGCCGAGAAGCTCGGAGAGCGCGAGTTCGCCACCGACGGCGCCACGCTCTACGGGACCTTCTGCGCCGCCTGTCACGGGCAGGGGGGAGAGGGCATGCGCTACCCGGGGCTCGCGCCCTTCCCGGCCATCGGGAACCCCGATTTCCTGGAGATCGCACCGGACGAGCTGATCCGCGAGACCGTGAAGCGCGGGCGGCCGGGGAGACGCATGCCGGCCTGGGGAGAGCAGGAAGGCGGGCTCCGCCCGGCCGAGGTCGAGGCCGTGGTGCGCCACGTGCGGGGGCTGGGCGGAGTCGCCTACCGCCCGGACGGCAAGCCGCGCCGATGGGCCCAGGGCGACGTCGAGCAGGGCGAGCGGCTCTACGCCTCGGCCTGCGCCGGATGCCACGGGGCAAAGGGGCAGGGCGCCGAGGGACCCATGCTCGCGAATCAGGTGCTGCTCGCCTCCTCGACGGACTCGTACCTCGCCGAGACCATCCGGCGAGGCCGGCGCGGCACCGCCATGCTCGGGTTCGCCCAGCCCACGCCAGCGCGCCGCGCCCTCGCGGCGAGTGAGATCGAATCCATCGTGACCTTCATGCGGAAGTGGGAAAGACCACCGGAGAAGAAGCCATGAGCGACTTCACGAGGCGTGAGTTCCTGGACGTGCTGCGCGCGGCGGGCTTCGGTGCCCTGGCCGCGTCCGCCACCCAGGCCTTCGGGCTGGAGGCGGTGGAGAATCCGCTGGCCCGCTACCCGGATCGCGGATGGGAGAGCGCCTACCGCGACCTGTGGAAATTCGACTCCACCTTCACCTTCCTCTGCGCGCCCAACGACACCCACAACTGCATCCTCAACGCCTACGTGCGATCGGGATCGATCCTGCGCATCGGCCCCTCGATGAAGTACAGCCAGGCGACCGACCTGTACGGCACGAAGGCCTCGGCACGCTGGGATCCGCGCGTCTGCCAGAAGGGGCTGGCACTCACCCGGCGCTTCTACGGGGACCGGCGCGTGAGGCACCCCATGGTGCGAAAGGGGTTCAAGGCCTGGGTGGACGCCGGGTTCCCGCGGGGCGCCGACGGTAAGCCGCCGCTCGAGTACTTCAACCGCGCCCGGGACGAGTGGGCCCGGGTCACGCACGAGGAGGCCGCCGCCATCGTGGCCGCGGCGCTGGTGAACATCGCCACCACCTACTCCGGGGAGAAGGGGAAGGAGCGCCTCCTCGCGCAGGGCTACGAGCCGGAGATGGTCGAGGCCACCAAGGGCGCCGGCACGCAGGTCATGAAGTTCCGCGGAGGCATGCCGCTCCTCGGCGTCACCCGCATCTACGGCCTCTACCGGATCGCCAACTCCATGGCGCTGCTCGACGCCAAGATCCGCGGGGTGGGGCCCGACCAGGCCATCGGCGGCCGCGGGTTCGACAACTACTCGTGGCACACCGACCTCCCGCCCGGGCACCCCATGGTCACCGGGCAGCAGACCGTGGAGTTCGACCTCAACGCCGTGGAGCACGCGAAGACGGTGGTGGTCTGGGGCATGAACTGGATCGCCACCAAGATGCCGGACTCCCACTGGCTCACCGAGGCGAGGCTCAAGGGAACGCGCGTGGTGGTCATCGCGGCGGAGTACTCGGCGACTTCCACGAAGGCGGACGACGCCATCATCGTCCGGCCCGGGACCACGCCGGCGCTGGCGCTGGGCCTCGCCGCGGTGGTGGTGAAGGAGAAGCTCTACGACGCCGATTACGTTCGACGCTTCACCGACCTGCCGCTCCTGGTGAGGGCCGACAACCTGAAGATGCTGAGGGCGGAGGAGGTCTTCGGGGGGGCTCCGGCCAAGCTCACGAACCAGACCCATGTGCCGAAGGCCGGCGAGGCCCTGCCGGCGCCGGGCTTCCAGCGCGACATCCTGATTCCCGAGAAGCTCCGAAACGAGTGGGGCGACTACGTGTGGTGGGACCAGCGGACGAAGGCGCCGCGCGCCATCAGCCGCGACGAGGTGGGGAAGCGCTCCCAGGTGCAGGACCCGCTCCTGGAAGGCACCGTCGAGGTGACGCTGAAGGACGGCAAGAAGGTGGCCTGCCGCCCGGTCTTCGACGTGGTGAAGGAGTATCTGGCGCACTTCGACCCGCAGACCACCGAGGAGATCACCTGGGCGCCGGCGGCGTCCGTGGAGCAGCTGGCGCGCCACATCGCGAAGAGCCCGGGGACGACGCTCTTCGCCATCGGGATGGGGCCGAACCAGTTCTTCAACAACGACAACAAGGATCGCGCCACCTTCCTGCTCGCAGCGCTCACCGGCAACGTCGGGCGCATCGGCGGCAACGTGGGCAGCTACGCCGGGAACTACCGCACCGCGCTCTTCAACGGCGTCCCCCAGTACATCAACGAGAACCCGTTCGACCTGGAGCTCGACCCCTCGAAGCCGGCCAGGCCGAAGCAGTACTGGAGGGCCGAGTCGGCCCACTACTACAACCACGAGGACCATCCCCTCAAGATGGGGAAGACCATGATCACGGGCAAGACGCACATGCCCGTGCCGACGAAGTCGATGTGGTTCGCCAACGCGAACTCGATCCTCGGCAACGTGAAGTGGCACTACAACACGGTGGTCAACGTCCTCCCCAAGATCGAGATGATCGCGGTGCAGGAGTGGTGGTGGTCCACCAGCTGCGAGTGGGCCGACGTGGTCTTCGCGGTCGATTCCTGGGCCGAGCTGAAGCACCCGGACATGTGCGCGTCGGTGACGAACCCGTTCCTGACGGTGTTCCCGGCCACGCCGCACAAGCGCCCCTTCGACACCCGCGGCGACATCGAGGTGCTCTCGCTGGTGGCCAAGGCCATGGCCGAGAAGACCGGAGACCGGCGCTTCGCCGACCTCTTCCGCTTCGTGGACGAGGGCCGGACCGACATCTACCTGCAGCGCGTCCTCGATCACTCGTCGCTCACGCGCGGCTACCGCTTCACGGATCTCCACGAGAAGGCCAAGAAGGGCATTCCTGCGCTGATGATGAACCGCACCTATCCCAAGGCGGTCGGCTGGGAGCAGGTGATGGAGTCGCGCCCCTGGTACACGAAGAGCGGGCGCCTCGAGTTCTACCGGGACGAGGACGAGTTCATCGACGCCGGCGAGAACCTGCCGGTTCACCGGGAGCCCATCGACTCCACCTTCTACGAGCCGAACGTGATCGTGGCTCCGCCTCACCCGTTCATCCGCGCCAAGGGGCCGGAGGCGTACGGGGTCCCCCGGGACGACCTCTCCTGCGAGGTCCGGCAGGGGAGGAACGTCGTGAAGCCGTGGGCGGAGGTGAAGGTCACCAGGCACCCGCTCGCGAAGGACGGCTACCGGTACATCTTCCACACCCCGAAGTACCGCCACGGCGCTCACACCATGCCGGTGGACGTCGACATGATCGCCATCCTGTTCGGGCCGTTCGGAGACATCCACCGTCGCGACAAGCGCATGCCCAGCGTCACCGAGGGCTACGTGGACATCAACCCGGACGACGCGAAGGAGCTGGGCGTGGAGGACGGCGACTACGTCTGGATCGACTCCGACCCCAGCGATCGTCCCTTCCGCGGATACGATCCGGCCAACAAGGACCACAGGTTCGCACGCCTCATCTGCCGCGCCCGGTACTACCCGGGAACGCCACGCGGCATCACCCGGATGTGGTTCAACATGTACGGGACGACCCCGGGTTCCTACGAGGGCGCGCAGACGCGGGAGGACGGGCTCGCCAAGAACCCGCGCTCGGGCTACCAGGCCATGTTCCGGTCAGGGTCCCACCAGTCGGCGACGCGCGGCTGGCTGAAGCCCACCTGGATGACCGACTCGCTGGTGCGCAAGGCCATCTTCGGCCAGGAGATCGGGAAGGGCTTCCTGCCCGACGTCCACTGCCCCACCGGGGCGCCGCGCGAGTCCATCGTGAAGATCACCAGGGCCGAGCCGGGTGGTCTCGGGGCGAAGGGGCTGTGGCGGCCGGCCGCCGAGGGGCTGCGCCCTCGCTACGAGAGCCCTGGTCTCAAGAACTACCTGGCGGGCGGATTCGTGATCTCGAAGAAGAAGGGAGCCTAGGACATGTCTCTCGTGCGCAACTGGCAGATCGACCGCTCGATGTCCTACTGGTACCCGGAGTCAAGGCCGCAGCGCCAGTTCGCCGCGGTCTTCGACGTGAACAAGTGCATCGCCTGCCAGACCTGCACGCTGGCCTGCAAGACCACCTGGACCAGCGGCAAGGGGCAGGAGTACATGCTCTTCAACAACGTCGAGACCAAGCCTTACGGCTACTACCCGCTGGGCTGGGACGTGAAGATCCTCGACCAGCTCGGGCCGCAGACGTGGGAGGGACGCCGGTACTCCGGCCGCACCATCTTCGAGGCCGCCGGCGCGGGCGAGCGGTCGCTGGGGTGGCGGCCCACCGACGACGACTACGCCTACCCCAACGTCGGGGAGGACGATTGCGCCGGGGCCCCCATCGTCAACGGCGCGTACTACCAGCTTCCCCACCTCTCCTGGTTCTTCTACCTGGCGCGCATCTGCAACCACTGCACCTACCCGTCGTGCCTGGCCTCCTGTCCGCGCGGCTCGATCTACAAGCGCCCGGAGGACGGCATCGTGCTCGTCGACCAGGGACGGTGCCGCGGATACCAGGAGTGCGTGAGGGGCTGCCCGTACAAGAAGGTCTTCTTCAATCCCATGACCGGGACCTCGGAGAAGTGCATCGCCTGCTTCCCCAAGATCGAGCAGGGGCTGTCGCCGCAGTGCTTCCTGAACTGCATCGGGAAGATCCGCTGCGCCGGCTTCGTCCACCTGCCCGAGAAGGCCGACCCCGAGAACCCCATCGACTACCTGGTGCACGTCCGCAAGGTGGCGCTGCCGCTCTTCCCGCAGCTCGGGCTCGAGCCCAACGTGTACTACGTGCCGCCCCTCCACGCGCCCGTGCCCTTCCTGGAGCAGATGTTCGGTCCCGGCGTGCACGAGGCGCTGGCGACCTACCGCAACGCCCACCGGGACCCGGACCTGGCCGGCCTGATCTCGCTCTTCGGCTCGACGGAGCACATCATCCACAAGTTCAAGCGTCGCGGAGAGACCATGTACGGCTACGACGACAAGGGCCACCAGGTCGTCCAGGTGCCCATCACCGAGCCGGTGCAGGTGCTCACTGGATTTGATCCCCTGCGCGGGGTCTCCCCCGCCAACGTCACCTAGGAGGCGGCCATGGCGCGATTGCTGACGAGGGCGCTTCTCCTCTGGGCAGCCGGCGCGGTGCTGGCGTGCAGCGGCGGCCCCCAGCGGGCCCTGTCGCCCGCGGAGGTGCGGGCCGTCAAGACGGCGAAGCTCCCATCCACGCCCGACGATCCGGCCTGGGCGAGCGTGCCGGTGCATCCGGCGCAGCTCCTCCCCCAGGACGTGGTGGAGCCGCGGATCCTCGCCCCCACCACCACGGCCCTCGAGGCCCAGGCCATGACCGACGGGACGAACGTGGCCTTCCGCCTCACCTGGACCGTGCCGGCCCGGAGCGACCTCAGCGCTCCGAACGTCTTCAGCGACGCCTGCGCGGTGCAGGTGCCGGGCCAGACCGGACCCGACGTGCCCAACCCGATGATGGGGGAGGCGAACCAGCCGGTGGAGATCACCTACTGGCGGGCGAGCTGGCAGGCCACGCTGGACGGGAGGCCCGAGACGCTCGCCACGCTCTACCCGAACGCGAGGGTGGATCACTATCCGTTCGAGTCGGCGTCGCTGGTCGCCGGCTCGCCCGAGCAGCTCGCCATGGCGAAGCGCTTCGCTCCGGCGCGCGCGGTCGGCAACACGATGACGGGCCCGCGCGATCGGCCCGTGCAGGACCTTCTCGCCACCGGGCCCGGGACGCTCCGTCCAGCGGAGCGGACGATCTCGAGCGGCGCCGGCAAGGCCACGTCCACCGGGTGGTCGGTGGTGCTCGTCCGCCCGCTGCCGAAGGGAGTGAAGCCCGGCTCCCGGTCGCAGGTCGCCTTCGCCGTGTGGCAAGGGTCGAAGGGGGAGGCAGGAGCGCGCAAGATGCGCAGCGGCTGGATCCCGCTGTCCCTGGAGGGCGACCGGTGATCGCGCTCGAGCAGGACGTCAAGGAGCAGCTCGGAGCGGCCGCCGAGTGGCGGCTCCTCTCCCTCCTCTTCTCCCGGCCGAGGGAGGGCTGGTACCGGGAGGTGTCGTCGCTGGCCGAGGAGGTCGGAGTCGAGGGGCTTCGCGAGGCGGCGCGCGCCGCGCAGGGCGCGACCGAAGGGGCCTACCATGCGCTCCTCGGTCCGGGTGGCCGGGCGTCGGCGCGGGAGGCAGCCTCCGCCGGGTTCGGCGACCTGGGCCGGATCCTCGCCGACCTCGCCGCGCGCTACGACGCCTTCGGGTTCACTCCCCGTCAAGAGGAGGCGGACGACCACCTCGCTGTGGAATGCGACTTCGTGTCCTACCTCCACCTGAAGGAAGCCTACGCGCTGTCGGGCGGGAACGCCGACGCGGCGGAGGTCACGCGGGAGGCGCGAGCCCTGTTCCTCTCCGAGCACGCGGCGGTGGCGGGACGGCGTCTCGCCGAGCGCCTCCCGGTGGGCAGCCCGGCCTACCTCGAGGCCGCGGCCGCGGTCCTCGCGGAGCGGCTGCCCGAACTCCCTCCGGTGCCGGAGGGCGCCTTCGATCCCGACCCGATGCAGGACGGCTGCCCAGCCGCGTGCGGTCCGGGCCAGGAGTAGGGGCCAGCGCGCCGACAAGAACCATTTACGCCCCAATTCGCCATGGCCCCGCCAGGCCGCGCCTCTATCCCTGCAATCCGACGGAGTATCTCGAGATGGTGGTCAGTGCACGTGGATCAAAGGAGGACGAGCATGCCCAAGTACGTGATCGAGCGGGAGTTGCCGGGAGCTGGGAAGCTCTCCGCGGCCGACCTCAAGGGAGTCGCTGCAAAGTCCAATGGCGTTTTGCAGAAGCTCGGACCCTCGATTCAATGGGAACAGAGCTATGTGGTCGACGACAAGATCTACTGCGTCTACATCGCACCCAACGAGGCCATGGTGCGCGAACATGCCAGGCTCGGAGGCTTCCCCGCGAACAAGGTATCCGAGGTGCGAGCGACGATCGATCCGACCACGGCGGAGTAGCTTCACGCCGGACGGCGGGCCACGAGCGAGAAATGGTCATGCGCGTAGCGAAGGAGAAGGTCGACGTTCAGTCAGGCGCAGGGTCTCGAGCCGCGGCGGCCTCTCGCCCGCGTGTCCGGAGCCAGAGGAGCACGGCGAACCCGAAGCCGAGCGTGCTCGAGGCGATGAAGAAGGTCATCATCGGTTCGTAGCCGGCAGGGTTCTGTGCGCTCGCGCCAGCCCGGTCGTTGAGCCAGCCTGCGACGAGGTTCGCGCCGGCGATGCCCGCGTTCTGGATCACCCACATGAGCCCGAGCGCCGTGCCGAACCGGTTCGGCTCGACGATCCGCGAGACGAGCGGCCACATCGCCGCGGGAACGAGCGAGTAGGAGATGCCGATGAGCACCGTGGCGAGGCCGAGCCCGTGGTTCCCGGTCGCCATCATGGCGAGCGAGAGGGGCAGGAGCGCGGCACCCACGGCCAGGGGGCCGGCGTACCGGCCCAGTCGATCGCAGAGCCAGCCCAGGGCCGGGGTGGCGAAGAGCGCGGCGAGGAAGACGTGGCTGTTGATCTGCCCCGATTCCTCCAGCGAGAGCCCGTGCGCGTGCTGGAAGTACTTGATGGCGAAGGTGCTGCGGAAGGCGAGGATCACCCCGTACCAGAGCACGCAGAGGAGCAGCAGGTACCAGTACGCGCTGCCGAACCCGAGCACGTCTCGCGCCGCGAACGGCTGCGCCTGTGCCTCGCCCCTCCCGCCCCGGCGGTCCCGGCGCTCGACGCCCCAGTAGGCGGCGCTCGCGATGAGGCTCGTGGCCGCGATCGCCGCGGCCAGCACGAGCGGCCGCTGCCAGCCCGTGGCGTAGACGCCCTTCCAGATGGACGGCGAGAGGTCGGCGACCCACGATCCAGCCCGCCCGACGCCGACGGTGATGCCCATCATCAGGGCCGTGTGGCGCCGCGGGTAGAAGACGGTCACCGCAGCCAGGGTGGCGATGCCGAAGGTCTCCGCACCGACGCCGAAGAGGAGGCGGCCGGCGGCCATCACCGGGAAGGCGGGGCTGGCGGCAGTGAGGGCGGCGCCGAGGAAGCAGATGCCGGACGTCCAGAACATCGTGCGCCCGGCGCCCAGCCGGTCGACCATGATCCCGCCGATCAGGACCAGGACGACGTTGGGGAGGCTGTAGATGGCGTTCAGCAGGCCGATCTGCGTGTCGCTGAAGCCGAGCTGGCGCTGGAGCAGGTCGGCGACCGGGCCGATCGAGTCGTAGACGTAGTAGTTCCCGAAGCACGCGAGCGAGACGAGGGCCATGGCGAGCAGGCCGGCGTTGCGGCTCGCGGAGGGGTCCGCTCGGGCTGGGTGTATCAAGGAGATCCCGAATAACAGGCGTCAGGTCACGCCGCGACATCATTCCACCGGCAGGTTCATCACGGCAGGTAGCCCTGGGCGCGTCGGCGCGTCATGCTCGTCGAGAAGATCCATCGGCCGCCCGCGGAGGTCGTCGCAGGGTTCAAGGCGCGGGTGCCCGGCAACCGGGCGCGCGACAGGTGCGTGCCACGACCGGTTCCCTGTCGGTCTCCTCAGTCGCGCAGCTGGAGGAGCTTCCCGCCGTCGGTGAGCAGGTAGATCCAGCCGTCTGGCCCCTGCCGTACGTCGCGGATGCGCTCGCCCAGCTCGGAGAGGAGCCGCTCGCGGGCGACCTCCCGGTCCCCGTCGAGCTCCATGCGCCAGAGCGCGGTGCCCGCCAGCGCGCCCAGGAATGCGTTTCCCTTCCATCGCGGAAATCCGGAACCCGTGTAGAAGAGCAGACCGGCCGGGGCGATGGAGGTGGGAACCCAGTAGCTCACCGGCTCGAGGTGGGCCGGGGCGTGGGTGCCGCCGCCGATGCGGCAGGAGGCGCCGACCGGGTCGCCGTAGTTGCACCCGTAGCTCACGAGCGGCCAGCCGTAGTTGCCCCCGGCCACGACGCGGTTCAGCTCGTCGCCACCCTGGGGGCCGTGCTCGTCGATCCAGAGGACGTCGGTGCCGGGCCGGACGGCGGCGCCCTGGGGGTTGCGGTGCCCGAAGCTCCAGATCTCCGGCCTCGCGCCGGGAAGGGCCGGGTTTCCCGCCGGGACGGTGCCGTCGCGATGGATGCGGATGACCTTGCCGAGCGAGGTGGACAGATCCTGCGCGGGGCTGCCCTTCTGCCGTTCACCCAGGGTCACGTACATGGTGCGGTCGGATCGGAAGGCGAGGCGGGACCCGAAGTGCCCGCCGCCGCTCACCTTGGGCACCTGGCGGTAGATGACGGCAACGTCCTGGAGCGAGTCGCCGACCAGCCGTCCGCGCGCGACGGCGGTTCCGGCGAGACCGGCCTCGGCGCCCGTGCCGGGCTCGGAGTAGGTCCAGTACACCCACGGATCGGTGGCGAAGTCCGGGTCGAGCGCCACGTCGAGCAGGCCTCCCTGGCTCGCGGCGGCCACGGGCAGAAGGCCCTTCACCGTTGCTTGCACGGTCCTTCCGTCCGCGGCGAGGACGACCATGCTGCCGCCCTTCTGGGAGACGAGCATCCGGCCGTCGGGCAGGAAGGCCAGGCCCCACGGGGAGGCGAGCGCGGTGTTGAGCGTGACGACCTGGAACGTCGCGGGCGTGGACGGCGCCGCCACGGCCGAGCCGCCGCCGCAGCCGACGAGCAGCACGGTGGCCAGGAAGGGAAGCAAACGAGTCGTCGCGTTCATGGGGGTCACCTTTCGCTGTCATTCTCCAATACTCCGTCCGAGCTGGAACCATTGACGATTCTTCCCAGCCTCGCGATGCCGAGCGCTCATCCGGAGTATGGTCCCCGAGAACCCCTGGTGCGCGCCCCGCATGCATGACAGCGTCTTCAGGGTCGACAGCGCTTGCGCGTCAGTTGTTCAATGCGCCACTCGCGATCCAGTCGCGAACGGCGTCGCGCACCTGCTGGCACACGGAGCCTGGTGAGTTGAGCGGCATGCCTTCGCCGTACTGCGGGCTCGGCGTCGTTCCGATGAGAAGCTTCTGGTAGAGCAGGCTGCTTCCCGGATCTCCAGGCTTCACGCGAAGGAGACCCGATGGGCGAGCGCCCGGGGCGGCCGCGAAGTTCTGCGCCGTCACGTTCACGAGGGCGGAATAGGCGTCCCCGGACAGGTCGAGCCCGCCGGAGGACTGGGCCAAGCCCCCGACGTGACAGGCCGTGCAGGTCACCTTGAAGAGCTCTTGATCGATGCTCGAGAAGGCCGCGGCGACATTGGCGGGACAGGTCGGGGTCGATGAGATGGGACGGGATTCACCGCACGCGCAAAGGGCAGCGACCGCGGCGAGGAGGAGGAGCCTCAGATCCATGGAAATGTCTCCGCGAACCTGCGACGGGCTTATCCGCCGGTGAGCCGCGAGTTCTTCCCTTCCTGACTCTCCAGGCGCGATGCATGGGCCCGGCTCATCAGGGGCGTACCCAAACGGGGCTGGCGCACGAGGCCCGCCAAAGGTGTCTCGCTAGCAAACCCCGAGCATCGCGTCGCCAAGGCTACGGGGGGAGGAATCCGTCATGAACCGACAGGTGCGCCACGTGCTGTTCGCTCTGTACTCCGCGTCGATCGCTGCGGGCTGCGGCGATTCCTCCTCGGGTTCCACGCCGCCGCCTCCGGTGGTCGTCAAGTTCGCCACCCTCGACGGCGCCCAGGAGACTCCGTCCACGACCTCGACCGCCGTGGGCTCCGGGGTCCTGGCGGTGGACACAGCGACCGGAAAGGTCGCAGGGTTCATCACGACCACGGGACTCACCGCCACCGCCGCGCATGTCCACGACGCCGCTCGCGGAACGGCCGGTTCGGTCATCGTGCCGCTCGCGGGAGGGCCGAACGTCTGGGTCGTCCCCGACGCTGCAGCGCCCCTGACGCCCGCACAGATAGCGGAGTTCAGCGCCGGCAACCTGTACTTCAACGCCCACACCGCCGCCAATCCCGGAGGCGAGATCCGCGGGCAGCTTGACAAGACCGGGACCGTGAAGTTCGCCTCCCTGGCGGGCGCCCAGGAAACGCCCGCGACCACGTCGACCGCCATCGGGGCCGGGATCCTGGCGGTGGACACCACGTCCGGAAAGGTCGCGGGATTCATCACGACCTCTGGACTCACCGCCACCGCCGCGCACGTCCACGACGCCGCCCGCGGAACGGCCGGCTCGGTCATCGTGCCGCTCGCGGGAGGGCCGAACGTCTGGGTCGTTCCCGATGGCGCGGCGGCGATCTCGTCCACGCAGATCGCGGACTTCAGCGCTGGCAACCTGTACTTCAACGCCCACACCACCGCCAATCCCGGAGGCGAGATCCGCGGGCAGCTCGACAACACCGGGACCGTGAAGTTCGCCTCCCTGGCGGGCGCCCAGGAAACACCGCCGACCACGTCGACCGCCGTCGGGGCCGGCATCCTGGCGGTGGACACCACGTCCGGAAAGGTCGCGGGGTTCATCACGACCACGGGACTCACCGCCACCGCCGCGCACGTCCACGACGCCGCCCGCGGAACGGCTGGCTCGGTCATCGTGCCGCTCGCGGGAGGGCCGAACGTCTGGGTCGTTCCCGATGGCGCGGCGGCGATCTCGACCACGCAGATAACGGACTTCAGCGCTGGCAACCTGTACTTCAACGCCCACACCGCCGCCAATCCCGGCGGCGAGATCCGCGGACAGCTCGACCGTCCGTGAGAGCGCCGCCGCGACGCGGCTGAAGGCGCCCGAGACGGCGACAGGAAATGGGGTCGCAGAAAGCGCCCCCCGGAGGAGCCGTTCTCGGGTTCGCCTCCTCAGGCGGGCGGGGCAACTCCGGTGCACGACGCGTTTCCTTCGGTCCGGATGGCGTGGATCGCCGGAGCGGCGCCACTCGTATCGGATCCCTCACTCGCACGCGATCATCGCCTGGTGGCGGCTCCGCAAAGGAGGCGAATCATCGAGCCGCGGGGAAGATCCGGGTCGCGGGCCGAATCTTCACTGGTTCTGCGACGGACGAGGGCGTTCCGGCTTCAGGAGCGGCCAGCCGGCGAGCGCGTCCAGGAACATTTGCCGCACCTCGGCCACGCGCGCGTCGAGGTCTTCCGCCGACCAGCCCCGGGTCGAGACCGGCGGAAGCACGCGCACCTGCACCGTGCCCGGCCGGACCACGTTCGACCTCGCCCACATGACCTCACCGGAGTTGCGAATGACGATGGGCACGATCGGCACGCCGGCCTGGAGCGCGAGGTGGAAGGCGCCCTTCTTGAAGCGCCCCAGCCGCACCGTTCGCGAGCGCGTCCCCTCGGGCGCCATGGCGACGGAGACCCCGGCCTTGAGCCGCTCGAGGGCCGGCGCCAGTGCCTCTTTCGCCTGCGTCGTGTTTCCGCGGTCGACATAGGCAACGTCCACCAGGTACCCGATCGGCGCCACGCGTGGATCGAAGGCCAGCTGCTTCTTCGCCACTGCCGTCACGTCCCGCCGGAGCAGCGCGCCGAGGATGAATGGGTCGATGCCGCTCTGGTGGTTGAAGACGAACACGGCGGGGCGGTGGGCGTCGAGGTGTTCCCCGCCCTCCACCTCCAGCGTCACGCCGGTGAGCCCGAGGACGAGGTCGGAGCCGACCGAGATGGCCAGGTTCGCGGCGTGGCGCCGGCTGCGCCGGAGCAGGCCAGCGCCGGCGCTCACACAGACCGTGGCGCTCAGCGCCGCCACCGCGGCCGCCGTTCTGACCACCGGGGCCAGCCGGAGGGACGGGCCGCGCTCCTCGAAACCGTGGATTGGCCAGCCGCGTGCGCGCGCCGCCGCCGCCAGTGCGGTCTGGGCGTTGACCGGGCGGGGTCTCCCGACCGTCTCGAGGAACGGGAT
>Ga0315273_10004688_pt1 | contig 16800 bp, 8 predicted proteins | sample YL17G02_0_MG_FD_205753 | JGI IMG/M metagenome (GOLD analysis project Ga0315273, IMG submission 205753) | Sediment microbial communities from Yellowstone Lake, YNP, Wyoming, USA - YL17G02_0 | ecosystem: Environmental > Aquatic > Freshwater > Lake > Sediment | place: USA: Wyoming | collected... | reverse complement strand
TCTTTGCCGGCACGGCCGTCGCACCTAGGTTGCTGCGGCTGCCTCCTTCCTGCTCCGCCGCGGGGGGAGGGGGCCTCCACGCGCCGTCCGCGGCCCCGCTGGCCTGGTCCAGGCTCGCCCGGCCGTGGCTGTCCCGAGTCGGACTGGAGGAGGCGGGCAGAGGAGGAGGAGGAGGACGAGGAGGAAGGGGAAAGCCAGAACGCCTGCCGGCCTCCTCGCCTTCGCTCAGGGCCGAGTTCCTCAGGTGCCTCGCCGTCGTCTCCTCGCACGCCTTCGTGCTAGGGGAGGACCAGATCCTGGCCCTGGTCCCCGTCTTCGACGCGCTCGACCACGCGCCGGGGCCTCCCCGGGTGCAGCTGAGCCACTCCGGTCCCAAAGGCGGAGCCGAAGGAGGCGCCGGCGCCGACGCCGGTAGCTCCAGCGACGACGACGGGGGCAGCGGCGGCAAAGAGGAAGAGGAAGCGGGAGAGGGGGAGCGAGAGGAAGGAGGCTTCCTCGAGATGCGCTCGACGGCGCCCCTCTCGCGGGGCCAGGAGGTCCTCAACTCGTACGGCCGGCTGTCTACGACGGCGCTCGCGCGCAGGTACGGCTTCGCCGTCGCGGATAGGGCGGAGATGCTCCGGTCGGGGGACGAGCGGCTCGAGGTGGGCGCGGGCGAGGTCGGCGCCGCCGCCGCCGCCGTCTCCGTCTCGCTCCCTTCCTCGTCGCCCCTTCGCTCTCTTGCGGCTGCCCCTCCCCTCCGGGCCCCCGCCGCGTGCCTCCGAGCCGCCGCGGCGTCGAGGGGCCGCGCCCTGTTCGTCTCTGTGCCCGGCGGCGAGCCGTCCCTGGGGCTGCTGCTCGCGGTGCGGGCGTCGCTGTCCGCGACTGGGACCCGGCGACGACGCAAACCTCGCGAGGAGGAGGAGGAGGAGGAGGAAGGGGACAAAGGCGAACGCGCCTCTCTCGTCGAGGGCCGAGTGCTGCTCGAGGTCGCCCGCAGGCGGCGCGCGGCGCTCGAGGCCGGCGGGCGGCGAGCCGCGAGGGCGCTAGCAAAGCTGGGAACGAAGAGGAAACGAGGAGGAGGAGGAAGAAGCGAAAGCGAAGGCAGCATCGAGTTTCCACCTGCCTCTGGGTTCGAGCTCGCGGCGGCGGTCAGGAGGAGCGAGCTCGAAGGGTGCACCTGCCTCGAGTCGTGGGTCAAGAGGCGGATGTAAAGCAAAAAAAGAGAACCGAAACGAAAGAAAAAACAATTTTACTTTGGGAGTCGATCGATCGTGCTGTCTACATCTCTCTCCGAATCCTTATCTCCACCCTCTCTTTTCCTCGACATGGCGGCGCCCTCGCCCGCTGTCGCGGCGGAGATCGAGTCCCTCGACCGTATCCTCACGCGCCTGGCGCTGACGAAAGAGGAGCAGCTGGAGCAGGCGAGTCGAATGGATAGCTCTCATGTCTTTCGCGCCGGCCGAGAAGGGCCAGAGAGGCATTCGATCGCGCAAAAACTCAACCTCCCCTTCTCTTCTTCTCCTTCTCCCTCCTCCTCCTCGTCCACCCCCTCTTTTCCAACAGGTGCTCTCCAAGCTCATCCCGCTCGTCGTCGCCAAGCTCTCCACTCCCCATCCTCCGGTGCAACATAAATGCCTTGAGATCCTCAAACACGTCAACGCCCGCGTGCGGGCGAGGGAGAACGTCGGCCTGCCGCTGCTGCAGGTCGCGGCGCTCACGCGCCTGGGCGGCGGCAGCCCGGCGGGAGCCTCCGCCCCCTCCGCCGCCGCCTCCCCGAGCTCCGCGCCACTCGTGCGCTCCTTCGCCCTGGTCTACACCGAGATGGCCTTCGCGCGCTCCGACCCGCGGGCGCGGTGGAGGGCCCTTCCCCTGCTCGCCCGGGGGATCGGGGCTCCCGGCCGCCCCCCGCAGCAGCGGGGGAAGCTGCTGCGCCTGGCGCTGCTGGGCTCGCTCGAGCGCTGCGGCGCGGGCTCCTTTCCGAGGGAGGAGGGCGACGAGATCGGGGGCGGAGACGCGGGGTTCCTCTCCTCCGCGGAAGACAGGGCGGCGCTGGCCGCCGCCGCTCTGGACTTTATGCTCTACTCCCCTCCCTCGGCCCCGAGGAAGCATGCCGCTGCGGGTGCTGCCGCGGGGGGCCAGCAGCAGCAGCAGCTCGGAGCGAGGAGCCCGGCGGCGCTGCTCGAGGCCGCCGTCGCGGCCGCGACCACCGCAGGGGGGGGCGAAGGCGGCGACGGAGCGGCGGCAGCGGCAGCTGCCGCTCTCGCCACTGCTTCTGCTTCTGCTTCTGCTGCTCAGCAGTCTCAGTACCGAGGCAGGCTGCTTGCCGACGGCCGCGTCGTGCCGGGCGGAATGAGCCCGGACTCGGTCTCCTGGGTCGAGGGCGCGGCGGGGAGCGAGGCCTTCGCTTCCTCGAAGAGCGACCTCTCGACCAAGAAGCTCGGCGTCGTCTCCTTCTTCGCGTCGGCCGCCTACTGCGCTGCGACGGGCGACGACGACGCGAGGGCCTCACCCGAGGCCGTCCTGGTCTTCTTGGCCGCGGCGGCGGACAGCAGCTCGTCAGATGACCGCGTCGCCCGCGCCGGCGACGACGCGCTCCGGAAGTTCCTGGCGCCCCCGACCAACGCCAACGCCGCCGTCCCCTCCTCTTCCTCCTCCGCCGCTGCTGGAAAGGTCGTCCCCAACATCGAGAGCGAGGCCCTGGCCAAGGCGCTGCTCCGCCTCGTGCTCGGAGGGGGCAACGGAGGGAGCTTGCTTGGCGGGAGCGGCGGCGGCGGCGGCGACGCCGAGATGGCTGAGGCGGCGGCCTCTCCTTCCGCCGCCGAAGTAGAAAACTTGCCCTCCTCCGCGCGGGAGCCCGCGGCCCCGGCCCTCGCCGTCCGTGCCCTCAACATTGCCGCGCGCTCTCGCGCTGCGGCCAACGCCTTCCCGGAGGCGCCCATGGTCGTCGAGGCGACGGTCTTCGCCGCCGACCCCTCCGCTGCTGCCCCGCCAACTGCCGGAGCTCTGAGGCGCCCGCGCCCGCCCGCCGCCGTCGCCGCCGCCGGAGCAGAGTTCTGCGCCTGGGTCCTGCGCCACGCCGACGCGCAGAGGCTCCGGGCCGTGGCTCCGGTGGTGCTCGGGAGGCTGCTCGCGCTGCTCGAGGCCGGGAGCGGGGGCGAAGGCGGGGGCGGCGAGGGAGCAGCGGGGGCAGCGAGAGTCGAGGGCGGCGGAGAAGTGACGGCGGCGGTGGCGCTCCCGGCTACCCGCTCCTTCGCGTACCAGGCCATCTCTCAGCTCGCCTCCCGCGCCCCGGAGGCGCTTTCGAGGTCTCCCGGCACGGCCCGCAGGCTCTTCGAGGCCCTGGCAAGGGAGCCCGCGGGCGTGAGGGCGTCCGCGCAGGAGGCCGTCGCCTCCGCCGCGGCTGCCTTTGCCGTCAAGCGCCGCGGGGACAGGAGGGGCAAGGGGAGGAAGAAAGGCGCTGCCGACGAGGGAGATGCCGAGCTCCTCGAACTCCTGCTCGACGCCGCCTCCTCCTCCTCGCAGCACGAGGCCGTGCGCTCCTGCGCCGCGACCTGGGCCTCTCGCCTCTTCGCCGGGTCTCACGCCGCTTCGAGGTGGGTCTGTCTCGTGGCCGCCGGCGACGACAAGCTGTCGGTGCGAGAGGCCGGGGAGGCCGGCCTGGAGCCGCGGAGGAGGCACGCGGGGGGGGCCGGGGAGGAGGTCGCTTTCAAGGAGAGCGAGATCGAGAGCGAGAGCGAGAGCGAGAGCGAGAGCGAGGACGAAGGCGGGGTCGAGGAGATCGAGATCGACGGCGACGACCGCCGCAAGCGCACCAAGACGAGCGACGGCGATGACGGCGACGACGGCGGCGACGGCGAGCGCGCCGACGACGGAGAGGAGACCGCCCGCTCCTTTTTCCCCGACGCCGAGGAGATGCTCTCCGTCGCCCTGGAGCGCGTCCCCGCGCTCGCTGCCGCCGCCGCCGCCGTCGCCAGCGGCGCCTCGCTGCCGACGTCGGGCGAGCTGCCGCTCCCGGCCCGCACCTTCGGCGCGCTCGTCCGCTTCCTCGGCGCCTGCCGCACGCACCGCAGGCGAGGAAAGGGGAAGGGGGAGAGGAGGGGGGCTGCGAGCGCCTCTGCTGCTGCTGCCGCTGCTGCTGCCGCTGCTGCTTCCGACGCGCTCTTCTCTGTGTACGAGCTCGCGCTGGGGCCCGCCTGCCCGGGGCCCCTGCGCGCCGCGGCCCTCGCCGCCGTGCTCGGGGAGTGCGCCGCTCGCTCGGGCGAGGGCCGCGACGACGCGGCGGGGCGCGCCGTCGCGGCTCGCTACGGCGGGGACCCGACTGCTTCCTCCCCTTCTCCTCTCTCCCGGCTGCGCCTGGCCAGGATCCGAGGGGAGCTGGCCCACCCTGACGCGACGGCGAGGGCCAACGCGGCCAAGCTGCTTGGGGTCGCCGCCTCGGCGATGATGGCGAGGGGGGGGGGCTCCGAGGAATCCTCTGCGCTGCTCGCCGACCTCGCGCGCGTCGCCTCGGCCCGCGCCGCCTCGGCCCCCGTCGCCGCGAGGCCGGGCTCTGCCGGCGGGACCACGGCGGGCGCGGCGGCCGCCGCGGCGGCCCCTGCTCGCCCGCCGCGCCACGAGGAGCGGGAGGGGTCGGCGCTCGCCGCGGGCTTCGTCCTTGCCGCTGCCGCCGCCGCTTCTTCTTCTTCCTCTTCTCCTCTTCCTCCTCTTTTGCTCGATCCTGCCGTGGCCTCCTCCGCCGTCGGCGACCTCGTCGAGATGGTGAAGGCCTACCCAGGCCTCTCCGTGAATCTTGAGGGGAAGATAGTGGAAAAGGAGGGCGCCGCCGCCGCGCCTCTGGGATCCGGCGGAGGCGCAGGCGGAGGGAGCAGCAACGCCGACGCGGTCTCGCTCGCCGGCGCGGCCGCCGTGGCGCTCGGCGCCGCCGGGCTCGCGGCGCCGCTCCCGCTCTCTTCCTCCGCGGAGCGCCTCGCCGCCGTCTCATCCCTCGCCGCCCTGCTCTCGGCGAAGGATCCCACGACGGCCTGCAAAGCCGCCGTGTCGCTGGGGCAGATCGCCGCGGGAGCGAGCAAGCACGCAAGTGACGGAGCCGACGGCGGAGCCGCCGCCGACGACACCGCCATGGCGGCGGTCGACGCCCTCTTGGCCCTCGGCACCCGCAAGCCCGCCGCCGGGGAGCCCCTGGTCCTCGCGGCCGCCGAGGGACTGTGCTTCGCCTTCGGGGGGCACGGTGTGGGACCCCTCGCCGTCGTGGCGGCTCCCTTCTCGTCGCTCGCGGTCGCCTCGGCCGCGGCCGCCCAGACGGAAGAGTCAGAGTCGAGCCCGAAAAGCTCGAAATCGACCGCGCCGCCGCTCGAAAAGGCGCCGCCGCCTGCCAAGCTCGCCGCGGTCCGCGAGCGCATCCTCGACGCGCTCGCGAAGGAGGCAGACAGCGACGCCACGCTCACGGCATCGACCTCGTCGGACGCGCGCGCGGCGGGGTGCGCCTGGCTGGTCGCGCTGCTGTGCCTCTGCGGCCGCGCCGCGGCGCTGCGCGGCGCTGCGCGGCTGGCGGCGGCCCAGCAGGCGCTGCTGCGCCTCCTCTCGGACACCTCTTCGGACTTGGTCCAGGACGCGGCGCCCCGAGGCCTGACCGCGGCCTACGCTTTGGCCGGAAGCGACGACGACGACGGCAGCGGAGGCGAGGGTGCGAAGCGCCAGGCGGAGCTGCTGGCGGGCCTGACAGCCGCGATCGGCGGCGGCGGCGCTGGCGGCAAGAGCGCCGGCACCGGCGTCGCCGCCAATGTCCGCGGGGCGATCAAGGTCGACGCCTCGTCTCGCGTGCTTCCCGAGGGAGCGATGGGCACGACGCCCGACGGCGAAGGGCTCAGCACCTTCAGGGAACTGTCCTCTCTCGCGGCCGAGGCGGGGGACAGCTCGCTGATCATGAAATTCATGAACATCGCGCACGCGGCCTCGGCGGCGTCGTCGGCCCGCGGCGCCGCGTTCGGGCTCGCCGCGATCGGGAAGACCATGCTGACTCCGGCGCAGCGGAGGGGCCTGGCTGCTGCTCTGCTCCCGAAGCTGTTCAGGCTGAGGCACGACCCGAGCGTGCGCGTGAGGGAGGCGGCGCTCGCCATCTGGGACGCGCTGGTGGTCCCCGACGACGACGACGACGACGACGAAGGAGGAGAAGGGAACAAAGCGGAGGCCTCGGGGGGCAGCAAATCTCGCCGCCGCTCGAAAAAAAAGAGGCCGTCTTCTTCCGTTTCCGCGGCTGCGAGGGCCGTCGCGGCCTCCGAGGCCGTGGCCGCGAATTTCGACCGCATAGCCTCCGAGGTCGTCAAGGACGCGTCGGGGAGGCTCTGGCGGTCGCGCGAGGCCGCCTGCCTCGCCGGCGCCGAGCTCGTCGCGACGGCGGCGACCGGAAGCGGGAGCGTGAGCGGAGGAGGAGGCGAGGGAAGGAGGAGCTGGAGCTCGACAGTCGGCCCGCGCGCCGAGGAGATGCTTCGCGCCGCGCTGCGGTGCGCCGACGACGTCAAGCCCTCGGTGAGGCTCGCCGGGCTCAAGTTCGCCGGGGCCATGCGCGGGTCTGCTATCAGGGCGTGCTCCAAGTGGAGGAGCGAGCAAGGGAGTTTGAGTGGCAGCGGCAGCGGCAGCGGCAAAAACGCCGCCGTGGCCGCAGCTGTAGCTTCCGCCGCCGCCGCCTCCACGCACCCGGAAGAGGTCCAAGAGGCGTCCCGCGTCCTCTCCATCTTGCTTCCGCCCTTACTCAACGAGCACCTCCCTTCGTCGGTGCCGGCGGTGCGCGCCTTCGCCCTCGATGCCGCCGCGGCGCTCGCGGTCGACGCCGCGCCGCGGTCGGCCCTGGACGTGCCGCTGCTCTCGCTCGTCGTCACGCCGGCGCTCGAGGCGCTCTCGGGCCTCGAGGACGCGCGCCTCAACTATCTGGAGCAGCACGTCGAGGCCGCCGGGGACTCGCGCGTGTCCTCGGCGGTGGAGGAGATCCGGCTGGCGGCGGCGCGGGCGGGCAAGCTCGGGGCGCTGCTGGACGCCGCGGCGGAGGCCGCGGCCGCCGCCGCCGCCGCGGCGCTCGAGGCGAAAGAGCCCGATGGTGGGGACGACTCGCAGCAGCAGCAGAAGCCCCCCCTCGCCACCCTGACCCCGCTGCTCGCCGCCGTCATCCGCCGGGGCATCGGCGCCGCCACGCGGGCGGGAGCTGCCCGCTTCGTCTCGACGCTCGCGGCCAGGGCCCCGAGGGAGGCGCTCGCGTCGCCCGACGTCGCCGCGCCGCTGCTGTCTGCCCTGTGGTCGGGCGCCAAGGCCGAGCGCGGCGTCGGCGTCCGCAAGGCCTACGTCGCGGCCGCCGCGGCGCTCGTCGCCGTTTCCCCTCCGAAAGCGGCAGCGGGATACGTCGACGGGATCGTCAGGGCGATGGACTCCGGAGGCGGAGGCGACGGAGGCGGCGACGGAGGCTCCAACCCGAGGACGAGGGAGCTCGCCGGCATGGCGTCGCTCGCGCTCCTCCGCTCGACCGGCAACGGCGGCGCGGAGGCCTTCGCCTCCTTCGCCTCGGCGCGCGTCCTGCCGCTCGCCGCCGTGGCGCGCAGGGACCCCGACGAGGCCGCGGCCGCCCCCTGGCAGGCCCTCTGGGACGACGCCGCCCCGGGCGGCGCCGCCGCGGCGCGGCTGTACGGCGACGGCGTGCTGCGGTCGGTCGTCGCGGGCCTCGCGGCGGGCCAGTACTCGGGCAAGGTCGCCGCCGCCGAGGCCGCCGCGGATCTGGCGAAGAGCGCGGCGGGCGACGCCGCTCTGCTGGCGAGGCTGGCCCCGCCCCTGGCCGACGCCCTGGCCGCGCAGGTTCCGGGGAGGTGGTTTGAAGGGAAGGACAGGCTCGTCGCCGCGCTGGGCGCCGTCGTCGCCGCGGCGGGCCCGCTGAGCACGGGCGAGGGAGAGCGAGGGGCGACGGGCGCCGCGCCGCCCCCTCTCCCCGCCTTTGTCTCCTCGGCTGCCTCCGCGCTGGCCGCCGCTGCCAGGAGGCCCAAGGCCTCCTTCGCCGGCGCGGCGCTCCTGGCCCTGGCCGCCGCGGCGCCGGCGCTGCCGAGGGGCTGCGGCGCGGCGGGCGAGGGGTTTGCCGCCGCGGCCGAGGGCTTGAGCCTGGCGGCCGCTCCCAGAGAAGTCGTCGCCCCGGCGACGGGCGCCGCCGCGGGCGCCGCCGCCGAGGAAGACCCCGACGCGCGCCGCCCCCCGCCCGCGGCCGCCGCCGCCGCCGCCCTGGAGGCCCTGGCCGCCGGGCTGACCGACGGGGAGCTCGAGCGGCACGGCGGCGCCGCGGCCGCGGCGATCTCGTCGGCGCTGTCCCCGGCCGTGGCCTGGGGCACCCGCGTCGCCGCCGCAAAGGCCGGCGCGGCGCTCGCCCGCCGAGGAGGCGGAGAAGGAAGCGCTCCTCCCGCTTCGTTCCCCGCCTGGATGGACTCGATCGTCGCCGGGCTCGAGTCCGCCTCGGCCGAGGGCAAGGTCTCGGCTGTGCGCTCGGCCGCGGCTGACGCGCTCGGCGCCGTAGCGGCGCTTGCCTCGGCTTCGGCCTCGGCTTCGGCTTCTTCGGCGGCTTCGGCGGCCTCCAAGCGCGCCCTCGAGGTCCTCGACGCGATGGCTTCGGGCGACCCCAGCGACGCGGTCAAGGCCAGGGCGGTGGCGGCGAGGAGCAAGGCGACCTCGATGCAGCTCGGGTGATCAAAGAGAGAGAGAGGGAGAGAGACAGAAGGAGAGCGAGGGCGAGAGTAAGAGGAGAGAAAGAGAAGAGAGAGGGGTAACCGAGTTTTTTTGCTTTTTTTCCGCTTTTTTAAGATAGAGATGATTTCACACCGTCTCCAAAAAGAAAGACCCTTCTTTTTGCTCTGCTTCTCGTCCTCTTCGCAAGGCGATGCGGAGAAGATCGAGAGGAGCACGAGGGCGTCCCGAACAAGCGCGGGAGTTGAGATCGAATTTTGAAAAAGGAACAAGCGGCGGCGGCAGAACTAAAAAAAAGTATTTACGCCGTCTGAGGCAGCTGCTCGAAGGCCGCGTCGGCGCTCAAGCCCTCCCACTTCCCGGCCAGCCCCTTCCACTTGAAGTTGCCTCCCTGCTTGCCCACGCCGGGGGAGCCCAGCGCGAGCAGCTTCTGCAGCGCGAGCGAGAAGTCGGCGTTGAAGGCCCCCTCGTCGGCGGCGTACCTCGCGGCCGAGTCGGCGTAGATCTTGGTCACGCGCATCGCCATGTCGCTGGGCAGCCTCCCGACGGGCTTGCCCTCGAACGAGCCGGCGGCGCCGGCCTCGGGGTCCCCGGGGGCCAGGACGAACATCGGCAGCCCGGTCTCGGGGGCCGAGGCCTCGACCCACGAGCTGTTCATCAGCTGCACAAAGTACTTGTTGGACGGGCGCGGCCAGTCGTCGCCGCTCGAGGTGAAGGTCATCGCCCAGCCGGAGGCGTCGGTCCCCGCGCCGCCGATCGAATGGCCCCCGCCGATGATCGCGACCGTCTCGCGCGGCGTGAAGCCCCAGTTGGCCATGAAGTAAGCGAGGCCGGCGCCGTTGAACATGCCGTCGGGGAGGCGCGACGAGAACGGCGGGTGCGCCGGGCCGGCGCCCTCGGCGTCGATGCGCCCGGGCTGCCACGCGACGGGCGGGCCGCCGGCGACCTCGACGGCCGCGGAGCCGGCCAGCGTGTACAGGTCGGCGTAGGTGATGCACGGGAACTTCTTCTTGACCTTCTCGAGGGCCTCGACGCTGTCCCTGACGGTGCCCCCGTTGGCCGGCGCGTCGGCGTCGGGGGAGAAGCGGACCCACGCGCCGTCGCAGCCGCCCGACGCATCAAGCACGACAAAGGTGCCGCAGTTGTGGAAGGCCAGGCGCAGCGCGCCGGGGAGCTCCAGGTCGGTCTCTTTCTTGAAGATCTCGGCGACGATCTCCCGGTACTGCTGCGGTGAGCACGATGACGGCTTCGACCAGCGCGGGGCCTTCCACCCGGCCTGCCGGGGCGTGTTGGGAAGCTTGGCCTTGTCGCTCCTCGCCGAGGTCGGGAGCGGCTTTTCGTACTCGGTCGCGTCGATCTTGATGTTGCCGATCGCGCCCAGGAGCTGGATCAGCGGCGAGCCGGGAGCCGTGCAGATGCCTCCGGCCGGGTCGCCGAGAGAGTTGACGGCGGGCTGGGAGCCGGTCGGCGGGGCCGGGGGCTCCTCCTTCTTCTTCTTCTCGGCCTCCTCCTCCTTGGCCTCGGCCACGTCCTTCTTCGCCGGCTCGCCGCCGGCTGCCGCGGCGGCCTCGGCCTCTTCGCGCTCCTCCTCGGCCTCGTGGTCAGGAGGGGCTAGCTTGGGGTCGATGAAGATGACGGGGGCCAGCGGGGTCGGGGTCGAGGCCTTGAACCAGATCTTCTTGGCCTCGGCGGCGGCAGGAGCGACGGCGGCAGCGGCGGCTGGGGCGGCGGCGGCGGCGGGAGGAGTCTCGGCGAGGAGGCGGCGGTTGTTGCTGTTGGAGGCTGCTTTGTGAGTGAGTTTTTTTTTTCGCGGGGGCGTGAGGAGTGAGCGACAGAGAAAGAGAGAGGAAGCGAGAGGGAGAGAGGGAGAGAGGGGCGTGTTGATGGAGAAGGGAAGGCAGAAGGGGACAGGATAGCTTCCCTGTCTCCCTTTTTTTAGGGAGACAAATTTAGGGCTCGGCGGAAACGCCTGGGACGATCCGGCCCCTTGTCCCAGAAAGTCGCGCCCGCCCCTCCATCTTCAATCGGCGCCCCTCGATCGGATACATGCGACGCTCCGTGCTCATCGATACCTTGAAGCTCCAAAAAGGGGCAGCCCGCGAGCGCCGGCCGAGACCCAGAGATGACTGCGATGGCCGCGAATGCCGTAGCGAACAACAGGAAAGCAGCCGCGCGGCGGCTGCTGGAGGCTCGTCGCATCGTGGCTTTGAAAGGCAGGGGGGGAAGGGGGCTAGAAGGGAGCGAAAGCAAGCTCTCGAGGTACGATCGGTGGGGAAGACACGCGAGGAGAGCCTCTGCGCTGTGGAGCCGATTCCAGACGAGGAAAAAAAACGGAGTGTGAAGGCTTGTGCCCGCCATCCGTCGCACTTCATCCTTTTTTTTTCTCCGCCGAGTTGCTTTCTTTCTCGCTTTCTTTCCCCGGGGATCGAGGGGAACGAGAGAGCTCCATGCCTCCCCAACGATGGCGTTCCGCGCCCCGGCTGCTCCCAAAGCTCTCGCTAGTCGCAGCGCTCGTTGTGTCGTATTCATGCGCGCACCCGCAGGGGCACGCCAAACAGGGCCAGCATTCGAGGCCGGCTCCCGCTTCCGCTGCTCGGGCAGCATTGTTCTCGAGGTCGCCGTCGTCGCCGTCGCCCTCCTCTGCCCCCGACCCTGCCGCCCCCGACCTCCCTTCCGTCTCGGCCTCGGGCTACGTCCCCAACGGCGGCGCCGACCGCGGCGGGGGCCGGCTCTTCTTCACCTACTACGAGAAGATTAACAGCAGCGCCGGCTCGAACGGCGACGAGCCGATCTTCCTCTGGCTCGAGGGCGGCCCGGGGTGCGCGTCGTCGTTCGGCGACTTTTACATCAACGGGCCGGCCCGCGCCCTCGCGTCCCGCGACGAGAGCGCGGGCCGTCGCAGGGCCACGGGGAAGCTCAGAACGAACCCGCACGCCTGGAACGTGCTGGGGGGCCTGCTGTTCATCGACCAGCCTGTGGGCACGGGATTCAGCGTGCCCGGAGGAGCGGGAAAGGCGATGATTCCTCGCACCGAGGTCGAGGTCGCGGCCGATCTGTACTTCGGCCTCTGCGAGCTCTTTGGGCCAGGGGGCCCGCTGGAGGCCCTGGCCCCGCGGCCTCTGTTCGTGGCGGGGGAGTCCTACGCCGGGAAGTTTGTCCCCTCGATCGCGCATTACATCCTGCAGGCGGAGGCTGAAGCGGGGGGAGGGGGGAGCGGGAGGAGGAGGAGAGGGGCAGCGACGGCCGGACAGCGGCTGAGGGTGCGGAGGGAGCTCCGGAGGGAACGGGACGCCTCGAGCGGCGCGCTGTTGCCCCTCCGACCCCCTCCTTTCTATCTCGCGGGTATTGCCGTGGTGAGAGTCGTATCCGATTTTTCTGGAGTATTTTCTGGAGAGAGAGAGAGAGAGAGAGAGAACACCGACGCGAAAGGGAGAGAAAAAGAGAGGGAAAAACTCACTTCGTAAAAAAAAAAACTCAAAATCAGGGGAACGGCCTCGTCGACCCCGGCTCCCAGGTCCTCTCCCACGCCTCTTCCTTGTACTACCGAGGCCTCATCGACGCGACCGAGCGCGCGAGGACCATGGCCGCGGCGCTGCAGGTCTCGGCGCTCGTCCGCGCGGCTGCCTTTTCCGCGGCACACGCCGCCCGCGCCCGCCTGCTGGAGCGCCTCTCGGTCGTCTCCGGCGTGGGGACGCTGCTCGATGCCCGGAGGTACGAGGACTACGACGCAGGACACGCCGTGGACCAGTACTTGAACATCCCGCGGGTGCGCGCCGCTCTGGGGGTCAACGAGTCGCTCTATTCTTCTTCTTCGTCCGACTCCTCGCCGTACAAAGCCTGCTCCGCGGCCGTCGCGGCCGCGATGGACGGCGACGTCATGCGCTCGACCGCCAAGCTCTTCCCCGACATTTTGGAAGCGGGCATTCGAACTCTGATCTACGTGGGGGCTGACGACGTGCAAGACGGGGCGGCGGCCACGGACGCGTGGCTCTCGCGGCTGAAGTGGAAAGCCAGGAAAGAGTTCGGGGGGGCGCCGCGCAGGCTGTGGAAGCTGAGGGAGGCCGTCGTCGACGACGAGGCGTTTGGGAGCGGCTGCACGGACGGAGAGGGCGGCTCCTCTTCCCCTTCTTCTTCGGAGAAAGGTCTCGAAAGGAACGGAGCTGCCGTCGTCGGGGTCGCCACGGGCTCGCTCGTCGACGTCGATGTCGAGCGAGCCACTCTCTCTCCCGCTTCTTCTTCTTCTTCTCCTTCTTCTTCTGACGCGGATGCTGCCGCTCCCGTCGTGGGCTACTGGCGAGAAGGCGGCGGCTTGAGCCACGTCACGGTGCGCAACGGCGGGCACATGCTGCCCCACGACCAGCCAGTGGTCTCCCTGGCCATGCTGGCGAGGTGGAGCGCGGCAGTCCTGGCGGGCTGCTCCGGACCGGGGTCGCGGCCGGCAGTGTCTCTTTCGCCGTCGGCCGCCGCTGCGTAGGAAAGGAAACTTCTCCCTCTCTTGCTCATCACTTTGTGGAAAAAGAACGAGTCCTATTTTATCACGAGTTTTAGTTACTAGCCAGAGTGTTGTTTTTCGAAGGGGGGGCGCGCCTGAGGATAAAACGTTTAAAACATGCGAAAATAAAATTGTTTCAATTTTGTTTTTGTCTTTCGGTCGTTTTTGTTCCGTGATTTCTCTCTCTCTCAAAACTTCCACCTCTGGTCGTCACGCCGGCGTCTCCGTCGTCTCCGCACCGTCGGCGGCCAGCACGGCCGCGGCGGCAGCGTTCGCGGCCGCCTCGGCCGTCGCCGTCGCCTCCGCCGCCGCCTCCGCCCGCCGCTCCATCTCCGCGTCCGCCGCCGCTGCCGCTCTCCTCGCCGCGGGCGAGTCCCCCAGAGCGAGGTCCGCCTCGTACGACGGCATCACCGAGTCCCGCAGCCAGAGGTTGATCATCGCGCGCGCCGCCGCGGGCTGGTCCGCCGGGACCATGTGCCCCGCGTCGGCGACCGTCGCGACGGTGAGCCCGCCGCCGCTGCGCAGCGTGCCGCCGCTGACGCCGTCGGAGGGGCGTGGCGGCAGCGCCATCGGGGTGGCGTCTTTGAAGTCGGGGGCCCCGGGCCAGTCGAGGGCCGCGATCCACGGCTGGGACGAGAAGTAGCCATCCTGTGGCGCGCGCGGTTGTTGGTCGTCGTGGGAGCGGGGGAGGGAGAGATGGGGTCCGCGGAGAGGGGAGGCACGTGAGGTTTTTTCACCCCCTGTGGTTGGAAAAAAAGAAAACGCCCCCATCGCAAACCCCGAAAAAAAAAGAAGAAAAAGAAAAGAGACTCGCCTTGGCGTCCTCGACCCCGAAGTAGAGCAAGAACGGGACCTGCGTCACCACCTCCGCGACGACGGGGGCCGAAGACACGGCCTTGTCGTCGTGCAGAGCAGCGGCCACGGCCTTGGCCCGCCGCTGCCACGTCGGCGCGTCGGGGTCGACCCCCAGAGCCGCGCGCGCCGCGGGCGTCCGGAGCAGGCTCCTGACTCTGTCGCCGGCGTCGTAGCCCTCGCTGCGCCTCCAGTCGAGCAGCGTCCCGTTGGCGCCCAGCGCCGACCGCGTCAGCGAGGAGACCATGGCCTCCCGCACGGAGTGCGCCTCTGCCCACAGGCCCTTGGCCGCGAGCGAGCTCAGGTTGGCCGCCCGCCGCTCGTTCCGGCGGAGCGTCGTCGCGTTGATCAGCCCCCGCGCGAAGAGGTAGGGCCCCATGCGAGCCGCCTGCGAGGGCGGGTCCACCAGCCCGTTGCCGACCGCCGCGCCCCTCAGAGCGAACGCCAGGGGCGAGGAGGCCGGGGGCAGAGCGGCGGCGGCCGGCGAGCCGCCGCCGCCGCCGCCGCGGGCCTCTGCCTGCTCTCGCGCGCCCCTCCTCGTCGCCTCGTCGTCCGACGCGAGCCTGAGCGCCAGGGCCGCGGCCTCCGGGACGTACTTCCCGGCGTACGACTCGCCCGCCAGCACCAGGGGCCTCCCGGCCAGCTGCGGCCTCTCCTCGAAAAAGTGCTGCAGGCCCGACACGAGGTCGACGGCCGCGGCGGCCGAGGTCGCGGGCAGGCGCCTCGCCCCGGCGAGCGAGAAGCCGACGCCCAGCGGGTATTCGACAAAGAGCATCGCCGAGTCCCTGGTCCAGCTCTCCGGGTTGCGGTGCAGCGAGCCGTCGCCGCCGTCCTGGATGACGTATCGCCCCATCTCGAAGAAGGCGCCGAGCAGGGAGGAGGAGCCCGGCCCTCCCTGGAGCCAGATGATGATCGGCGTCGAGGCGTTGGCCGAGGTCGAGAGGGTCGAGAGGGAAGGAGAAGCTGCCGCAGCTGTTGGTGCTGTCTTTTTCCTCTTGGACCCAGCGGCGGCATTCGATTCGAGCTTCAGGACCGAGTCCGCCTCCTGGTAGAGGAAGAACAGCTTCGCGTTCTCCTCTTCGGAGCCCACGCGCATGTACCCGGCCTCGGTGGCGAGGTCCGGCGGGAGGCAGGGGTCTCCCGGGGGAGCGTCGGCCGGGCACGGAGGGAACGACGCCTGCTTGGATGCGGCGGCGGCGTTTGAAGAAGTCGCCGCCGTCGGCGATGTCGACGACGCTGGCGAAAACGCGGACGCAGCAGAAGAGGAAGAGGAAAATCCTCCGCCGCTGTTGCTTCCTTCGCCGCTCGCTACCCGCGCCAGCGCCAGCGCCACGAGCGCCGTGGTCAGCCGGGCGTGAGAGCAAGATCTCTGTCTTGTCCTCATGCGTCTGCTGACGGCCATCGAAGCTGCTGCTGGCCGCGAAGCGGCTCTGAGGGCTCGCAGCATCGCTCGCGCCGTCCGTCTTTTTTTTTTCTTCGACGGTGCCTTCGAAACTTTTATGCTTTTGAAGCGCTCGAAGGGTGAAAATGCATGCAGCGAAGGTCACTCTCTTTCTCTCTCTCTCACAGCACTCGGCGTGTCGGTTACGAAAAAAAGAAAATGATCGACCGGCGCCCGCCCCCTGCTCGCCCACTCGCCGTCTCTCCCGCAGCCCTGCGAGACGCCACGGGACAGGCCAACAGCTTCGAGATGACGCCGATACGGAGGAAAGAGGCCGTTGTCGACGGAGAGGCAGCGGCAGAGGCAGAGGAGGAGGGGAGCGTCCTCGAGGTCGCCGCTGTCTCCACCGCCCCTCCTTCTTCTTCGGCGACCGCCGCCCCTGCCGCCGCCGCGCCCATCGAGCAGCGCCGCCTCGAGGCGCAGAGACACAGGTACGCCGAGGTGTGGACCAAGGACCCGCACGGAGGGAGGCACAGGCCGGTGAGTGGAGCTGGTGAGCGCGGAAAGGAAGGAAAGGGGTTTTCTTGTCCTTTTTGCACCTCGTTCTCACGAAGAAAAAAAAACGAGGGAAAAAAAACCTCGTCCCCAGGCCGGGCCTTCGGTCAAGGGCCTCGACCCCCTCTCCCGCGACCCCGCGTCAGGCGCCCTCTTGCCCCCTCCTCCCCTGGGCTTTGAAAAACCGCGGAGGCCCGGTCCCACAACCAACTTCGTCGGGGACGCCATGCTGGGAGCGCCGATGCAGCTCATTGGGGCCAAGCTCGCGGCGGCCGACGCCAGAGCTTTGAGCTCCTCCGTCGCCCTGCTTTGTTCCTCTTCTTCTTCTTCTTTTTCCGCGGCGAAGAAGCCGCTGCCGCTCGCGGCTCCGGCGAAGAAGCTGCTGCTCTTGGGAGGAGCAGAGGAGACGCCGGGAGAGGCGCTCCCTCTCGACGGCCCTCCCCCGGTCATCGTCGTCGAGAGCTACGGCTTCGCGGAGGCCAGGGAGGTCGCGGCGCGCCTGCTCGGGAGGAGGCTCCCGGAGAGGAAGCGGGAGCGGCGGGGGGGACGGCAGGGCGCTGCCGAAGGCAGCTGAGATGGAGAGAGAGAGAGGAAGAGAGAGAGAGTGACTCATATTTTCTTTCGTGATCATCACTGCAATGTTTCTTTATTTTGAAACGAAAAGTTGGGACTGAAACGCGTGGAACAGAAACGAAAAGGAGAGGCACTGGAGGGGCTAAATTTATCCCTCTCTTCTTTCAAACTCTCGGTGCAAACCCGAGCGTCAGCCCCGTCCTCGAAAGGTCGTTCGGCTGCGCCGAGAGCACCTTCACAAAGTCGACCTCGAGGTTGC
>Ga0315273_10004687_pt1 | contig 16802 bp, 18 predicted proteins | sample YL17G02_0_MG_FD_205753 | JGI IMG/M metagenome (GOLD analysis project Ga0315273, IMG submission 205753) | Sediment microbial communities from Yellowstone Lake, YNP, Wyoming, USA - YL17G02_0 | ecosystem: Environmental > Aquatic > Freshwater > Lake > Sediment | place: USA: Wyoming | collected... | reverse complement strand
AGGACTATCCGAGCCCCGACGACCTTCGCGTGGCGCGCGCCCGACGCGGCCAGACGCTGCTGGGCCTGTATCGAGGCGTGCCGGTCACGCGGCGCGGCCTGGGCTACAACATGGTGCCGCCGGACCGCATCATCATCTTCCAGCGGCCCATCGAGCTGACCTGCCGAAGCGACGACGAGATCGTCGAGAGGGTCGGGCACGTGGTCCGGCACGAGATCGCGCACCACTTCGGCATCGACGACGAGGCGCTGCGCCGGATGGGCGCCTACTAGGAGACAGACCTGGCATGGTCATGCTGGACGAGGACGAGGACGGCGAGCCTGAGGGCGAGGGTTGGGAGCTGGACCCGAACGACCCCAGTCATCCAGACTTCGACCTATCGGAGGCGGGCTACTCCGGCGTGGAACCCGAAGAGAGGCCGTGGCATCTGCCTCGGGCGCTCATCCTCATAGTCGCTATCCTGCTGCTCGTGGCGATGTTATGGCCGGGCTGCGCCCGCGTTCTCTACTAGCGACCTCCGGTTAGACTCTCTTAGTCTTCCAGCGACCGCCCGCGAATCGGAGCCATATGAGGCCCGCGCGCACGTTCTGCTCCAGGACCGCACCGGCCCACGCGCCCGCCGGTCCCCAGCCGACGACGTGACTGAAGATGAAGGCGGCGGGAATGCGCACTGTCCAGGCCGTGAAAGTGAGCACGCCCAGGACGTAGCGGACGTCGCCGGCGCCGCGCAGGGTGCCCGAGAGCGCCATGCCGATTCCCATCATCGGAAAGGCGAGGGCGAAGACGCGCAGGCAGCGCGAGCCCACGTCGATGACCTCCGGGTCGTTCACGAACAGGCTGACCATCTGCGGCGCGAAAAGTAGCACCAGGACACCCAGCCCGACCATCGTGATTAGCGCCCACTTTCGCGTTACCTTGCCCGTTCGCTCGGCGAGGTCGGGCCGGCCCGCGCCCAGCGATTGCCCGACGACGGCCGTGCCCGCTGTCCCCAGGGCGAATCCGGGTACCTGCGCGATGTCGAGGGCGCGGAGCGCGATCGCGTGCGCTGCTGCTGCGGCGGTGCCAAAGTCGGTGATCAGGCGCGAGTAGACGAGGAAGGCGAGGTTGAACTGAAGCTCCTCCAGACCAACGGGAATAGCGATGTTAAGAAGCCGTCGCGCTTCGTCTCGGCCGAAGTGCAGCGCCTGCAGCGGGCGAAAGAGGATCGGGCCGTCGCCCCGGACCAGCACGCCGACGGCAATGAGCGCACCGGCAACACCGGCGCTGGCGATCCCGGCGCCTGCGGCTGCCGCTCCCAGCTTCGGCAGGCCGAAGACACCGCTGATCAGCAAGAAAGCCACAACGCCGTTGACGACGTTGGACACCATTATGACCAGCATCGGCGTCCTTGTGTCTCCGACGCCGCGCAGACAGCCGTTGGCCGCGAACATCAACACCATGAAGGGCATTCCCAGCGAGGTGACGCGCATGTAGTCGACGCCCGGGCCGAGCACGCCCTCTCGCGCCGCCATGAGCTGCATTAGCTGATGGGCCGCTACAACGAGGAAGAGCGAAACCGCCAGACCCCAAAGGAAAGCGAAGGTCAGGGAGGCGCGGACTGAGCGCTGCAGGTCGTCGAATGCCCGCGCGCCGGCGCTGTGGGCGACGACTATCGTCGAGCCGACGTTCACGCCCCAGGCGCCCGACAGGGGCAGCCAGAGCAGCAGTCCCGCGATACCGATAGCGGCCACGCCGTCGGAGCCGACGTACCTGCCGACAAGGACGGCGTCGACGATGCCGATGGCGGTTGTCGACAGGCGCTCGGCCACGAGCGGAGCGGAGAGACGGAGGATCGTACCGGTCAGCCGCTCTTCCCGCAAGTCAATGCCGATAGCTTCTTCGGCGCCGAGGGGTATGCCTTCGGAGGTCAACGGTGGAAAGTCCTTGTCGCTGGATGACGGATTTCCGCAATAATCGGGGACGTAGCGACAATTGTAGCGCAGGAGCTACCCCTGGCAGAAGGCCGCAGGGATTCGGTCTGCAGACGGCACGTTTGACAATTCCTGAGCGTCGGCACCATAATTCGCTTGCCGCGGCCTCGGGAGTCGCTGAAGGCATCGGCCAAACATGACCCGAGGACGCCATTTCGACTATCCACGACCGAAGGCCCGGCCGCCCAGGCGTATCAGGGAGGTAAGAACAAGATGCAGGTACTGGCTTCCGGGACGGGCGAGTTCAAGCCACCAAACCCCGACGAGATGCGAAGCTGGGTGCGCGAACACAAGGTGCGCGCGCCCGTGGACAAGGTGATGACGGAGCACGAGGCGGTATCCCGCTTCGTCGACGACGGCGACTACATGGCATACGACATGAACATCGCCGCCAGAGGGCCCGTGTCGCTCTACCGCGAGATCATTCGGCAGAAAAAGCGGGACCTCTGGATTGCCGCCAAGTTTAGCTGGGCGGACACGACCCTGCTGGTGGCCGGCGGCTGCGTGAACAAGGTCGACGTTGGCTGGATGGAGACGGGCGCGATCATAAACAACGCCCTGCGCGAAGACCGGCTCAAGTTCATCGAGTGGACGAACGGCGCTCTGTCCTATCGATTGCTGGCGGGCGCGCTGGGCGTGCCCTTCCTGCCGATGCGTTACGTCGGCGGCACGGACGTCTTTGAGAAGTCTGGCGCCAAGCTCGTCGAGGACCCGTACACCGGGCAGCCCATCGTGCTGGTGCCGGCTCTGAACCCGGACGTCGGCCTGATCCACGTCCACGAGTGCGACGCATTCGGAAACGCGCGCATTTACGGCGCGGGCGTGGCGCCGCGGGAGATCGCGATGGCGTCGAGGAAGCTGATCATTTCGACGGAGCAGATAATCGGCAACGACGAGATCAGGCGAAACCCGCAGCGGACGACGATCCCCTACTACCTGGTCGACGCGGTCGTGCTGGCGCCGTTCGGCGGCTATCCGGGGAGCGTGCCCGGCCGCTACGTCGCCGATGCGGAGAACATCCTGGAGTTCGCCTTCGCGCAGATACAGGGCACCCTGGACCAGTACCTGGAGAAGTACATCTTCAGCGTCGCTTCGCACGAGGAGATGCTTGATAAGCGGGTCGGGGCTGCCAAGCTGCTCAGGCTGACACAGGAAGAGACCGTTCGGGAGGGGTACCAATGACTGAGCTGACCTTCACGGACCTGGAGCAGAATATCTGCACCATCGCCAACATGATCGAGGAGGACAAGCTCTACTTCGTGCAGATGGCGGGACCGCCGCTGTTCGCGATCCTTCTCGCGAAGCGGATGCGCACGCCCGAGGTCGGCTTTCTCGTCGAAGAGGGCGCCATAGCCCCCAGCCCCAGCTTCCCCCTGCCGCGGATGATGCTGGGCGCGGCGCGATCACACTACCGGTCTGTCGCCTGGGAAGGGATGAACATCGTCGATGCTCACGCGGCGCTGGGGTACGTGGACTGGGGCATACTCTCGGCGGTGCAAATAGACAAGTTCGGCAACTTCAACTCGACGTTCCTGGGAAAGGACTACGACCACCCGGACAGGCGCTTCGGCGGGCCCGGCGGCGCCAACGAGATCGCTTCTTGCTGCTGGGGCACGATTATCATGACCAAGCTGGAGAAGCGCAAGTTCGTCGAGAGGGTCGACTTCGTCTCCTCGCCCGGCTACATTGACGGCTCGCCCGGCGCGCGAGAGAAGGTGGGCCTCCCTGCGAACACCGGGCCGTACTGCGTCGTCACGGAGAGGGCGCTGTTCGGCTTCGATGAGAAGACCCACATGATGAGGCTCGATGCCATCGCCCCCTGGATAACCCTCGACGAGGTGCTGGAGCGGATGGACTTCAAGCCGCTCATCGCCGAGCCGCTGGGCGTGATGCTGCCGCCCACCGAGGAGGAACTAACGATCATCCGCGCGGAGATCGACCCGGGAGGGTACACGCTGAACCGTGGCGAGTGGCTTACGGTGACGGTTTAGGTTCGTTTCGAGGCCATCGGTTCCGCCGAGAGGAGATGGGAATGAGCGATTCCGGAGAAGGGTCCACGAAACACATGGTGCCGCTGCGAGCCGGCATCTTCCGACTGCCGGACACGCCCGAGGGCAAGCCCGTGTTGCTGGGCAGTCGCTGCCCGAAGTGCGGCGCCTACTACTTCCCGAAACGGCACATATGCATCGGCTGTGGCCACGACGGCCTTGACGAGGCGGAGCTGAGCGCGCGCGGCAAGGTATGGACGTATACCATCGCCGGGCAGACGCCTCCCGGATCGCTGGTCGAGGCGCCGTACGCGCTCGCCGTCGTCGAGCTGCCGGAGAAGGTGGCGATCAGGGCGGTGCTGACCGACGTCGACCTCGATGCGGTGAGAGTGGGGATGGACGTCGAGATCACTCTGGCGAAGATGAAGGAAGACCAGGACGGCAACGACGTCGTGTCATACAAGTTCCGGCCCGTCTAGGGGAGCGACGCAGAGGCCGCGGCGACCGCCGGCAAGCTAGGAGGAATACCGTGGGCAACGATGGCACAAGAGTAGTGGTATTGGGGGTCGGTCTCCACCCCTTCGGTCGCTTTCCCGAGAAGAGCATGTCGGACCTCGGCCGGACGGCTGCCCTGGAGGCGATGAAGGACGCCGGCGTCAGCTACAACGACATCCAGGCCGGCTATTGCGGCCGCGTGGTGGCGTCTACGGGCGTAGGGCTGAACATTTTCGAAGAGCTGGGCTCCACGGGAATCCCCGTCACCAACGTGGAGCTGGCCTGCGCCAGCTCCTCTCGCGCGGCGGAGTTCGCGGCGACGGCAATCAAGGCCGGCGTCCACGACATGTGCATGGTCGTCGGCGTCGAGAAGATGCCGCGCGGCATGCTGGACTTGGGTCAGAGCGGCGGCGGCGGAATGAGCTTCGCGGGCGCGATGGGCTTGGCGCTCCTCCCGGGCGAGTACGCGATGCAGGCGCGACGACACATGGCGCTCCACGGCAGCAAGCGAGAGCACTTCGCACAGGTGTCTGTGAAGGCGCACAAGAACGGCTGCCTCAATCCGTACGCCCAGTACCAGGTGCCGCTCTCGCTGGAAGAGGTGATGAACTCGCGGATGGTCGCCGATCCGATCACGCTCTACCAGTGCTGCCCCACCAGCGACGGCGCATCGGCGGTTGTGCTCTGCTCGGAGGAGACGGCGCGCCGCTACACGACGAAGCCCGTCTATCTAACCGTGTCGATGGGGGCGACGCCGATCTATACGCCGGGCGAGGTGCAGCTTTCCGAGGGCCCAACTGCATGGCTGGCGCAAAAGGTGTACGAGAAGGCCGGCCTGGGCTCGGAGGACGTCGACGTAGCACAGTGCCACGATGCGTTCACGCCCGGCGAGGTGCTAACGGTCGAGAAGCTGGGCTTCTGCAAAGAGGGTGAGGGCGGCGTCTTCGTCTGGGAAGGCAACACGGAAATCACGGGCAAGAAGCCGATGAACACCGACGGCGGCCTTCTCAGTCGCGGGCACCCCATGGGCGCGACCGGCGGCGCCATGATCACTGAAATCGTGCGACAGTTGCGCGGTCAGGCGGGGCCGCGGCAGGTCGCGAATGCCAGGGTGGGCATGATCCACAACGCCGGTGTCGGCGGCATTCAGTTGTCAATCCTCACGACCTAGCCCAAGGGCGAGCCCCGATAGCGCGTTGACGCCATCCGATCGACGCTGTAAGATTGTGCAGAAATTCGCAATCGTCGCCAAGGAGGGCGGCGCACCTCGGCGACCGGGAACGAGGCTCGTTCGGTGGTTCGTCGGGGTTGTGTGTCGTTTGTCGGAGGATGGCAATGACAACGCTTCTCGGTGTTCCGGAAGTGGTAATCGATAGGCTGCCGGTATACGCGCGGATGCTCGCGATCCTTGAGAGCCAGGGCCGCCAGGTTGTCAGCTCGCAGGAGTTGGGCGATGAGTTGGGCGTGACTCCGGCCCAGATACGCAAAGACCTCAGCTATTTCGGACGTTTCGGCAAGCAGGGCCGCGGCTACAATGTGCAGCATCTCACCGGCGAGTTGCGGCGGATCCTGGGTCTCGATCAGGAATGGACGATGGTCCTGGTAGGCGTGGGAAACCTCGGCCGCGCCATCCTGAGCTACAGGGGATTCGCGCCGGAGGGGTTCAAGATCATCGCCGCCTTCGATACCCATTCGGATACCGTGGGAAGGACGCTCGGGGGCATCCGCGTCTACAACGTCAAGAACCTGCCTCAGTTCTTGAAGAACAGCCCCGCAGACATCGGCATCGTCGCCGTGAATGCCGTTGCCGCTCAGGAAGTTGCGGACATTCTCGTGGGCTGCGGCATCAAGGGGCTCCTCAACTACGCGCCGGTAGCGCTGCGAGTGCCGGACGGGACTCAGTTGAAGGACATCGAGCCGGTGCTCGCCCTTCAGAGCATGACCTACTACCTGAAAGGCACCTCTCCCTAGACCCCCTGTATCGCTAGAGGCTTGCGACGAGGGACTCTTCCTCGGTCGGCAGGCTGCGCTTGATGACGTCGAGGTGCTCCAGCGCCGCGCCCGCGCCGATCGCCGTGCAGTTCATGGGGTTCTCAGCGATCTGGCAGGGCACGCCCGTCTCCTGTGTCAGGAGAACGTCCATGTTGCGCAGGAGGGCGCCGCCGCCGGTCAGGACGATGCCGCGGTCGATGACGTCGGAGGCGAGCTCCGGCGCCGTGCGCTCCAGCACGGAGCGCACCGCCTGGACGATGCTGGCGAGGCAGTCCTGGATGGCCTGAGTCACTTCGTGCGAGGTGATGACGATTGTCTTGGGGAGGCCGCTTATCTGGTCGCGGCCGCGGATCTCCATCGTCAGGTTCTCTTCCAGGGGCAGAGCGCTGCCGATGGCGATCTTGGCCTCCTCGGCGGTGCGGTCGCCGATTACGAGGTTGTGGCGCCGCTTGACGTAGGCGGCGATGGCGTCGTCGAGGCGGTCGCCGGCGATGCGAATCGAGTCGCTTACGACGATGCCGTACATAGAGATTATCGCGGCTTCGGACCTGCCGCCGCCGATGTCGACGATCATGTTGCCGCTGGCGGAGCCGACGGGAATGCCGGCGCCGATGGCCGCGGCGAGGGGCTCTGGCACGAGATGCGCCGGTCGACGCGCGCCCGCCTGTTCGGCGGCGTCCCGCACCGCGCGCTGCTCGACACTGGTGACGCCGGCGGGAATGCAGACCATGACCTCAGGCTTTATGAGGTTCAGGCGGCCGAGGGCATGGCCGATGAAGTAGCGGAGCATAGCCTCCGTGATCAGGTAGTCGGCGATGACGCCGTCGCGCATCGGCCGGATGACGGAGATGCTGCCGGGGGTGCGCCCGATCATTTCCCGCGCTTCGTTTCCGACGGCGACGACCGTGTTGTCACGGGTCGCCAGAGCCACGACCGACGGCTCGTTGATGACGATACCCTTCCCCCGCATGTAGACCAGCACGTTGGCTGTTCCCAGATCGATCCCCAATCTCTTTGTCAGCATCAGCCTCCCCCAAGCCTGTTCTCTTCACTACCCGCGGCGTCGAGACGCTCCACACAGCCCCCCAACGATCTCAGCTTCTCGTCGAACCGCTCGTAGCCGCGGTCCAGGTGGAATATGTCACTGATCTCTGTCTTCCCTTCCGCGGTCAGAGCCGCGAGCACGAGTGCGGCGCCCGCCCTGAGGTCGACGGCGCGCACGTTGGCGGCGTAGAGCGGCGTCGGGCCGCTGATGATCACCGTCGTGCCGGAGGTGATCACCTCGGCGCCCATCTTCCGCAGCTCCGCGACGTAGAGAAGGCGGTTCTCGAAGACTCTCTCGTATATGGAACTTACGCCCTTCGCCTGGGTCAGGAGCGTCGCCAGGGGCGCCTGCAAGTCCGTGGCGAGGCCCGGATAGGGCACCGCCTGGGCGTTTATCGCCTGGAGCGACCCGGTGCCCCTGACGCGGAGCACTCCGTCCGTCTCCTCGACCTTCACGCCCGCCTCGTTCAGCTTCCATATGAGCGCATCGAGCTGCTGCGGGACGCCCTCCGCGATCTCGACGTCGCCCTGCGTGGCGGCAGCAGCGATGGCGAAGGTCCCCGCCTCGATGCGGTCCGGGATTATGCGGTGCCGGGCGCCGTGCAGCTCGCCCACGCCCTCAATCTCTATTGTGTGCCTGCCGGCCCCGGAGATACGCGCTCCCATCTGGGTAAGCATCTCGACCAGGTTCTCGATCTCCGGCTCGGCGGCGGCGTTGACGAGGGTCGTTCGTCCCTCGGCGAGAGTGGCGGCGAGTATGAGGTTTTGGGTGCCGAGGACACTCGGGTAGTCGAGGAAGATCCTGCTGCCGCGCAGTCGGTTCGTGCGGGCGACGAACTTGTCGCCCTCGTGGCTCACGGCAGCGCCGAGGACGCGAAAACCCGCGAGGTGCACGTTCAGCGGTCGCAGTCCGATTATGTCGCCGCCGGGGGGGCAGCAGGCCGCCTCGCCGAACCGTGTGAGGAGGGGACCCATGACCAGGAAGCTACCCCTGAGATGGGTGGCCAGGTCGCTCGGCGCCGCCAGTGTGTTGACGCCCGCCGCGTTAACGCGCAGCGAGGAGGGCGAAGTGTGCTCTACGGTGGCGCCGAGGGCACGGAGGATTTCCACCATGAAGCGAACGTCGCCGATTACAGGAACGTTTTCCAGGTAGCAGTCGTCGGACGTGAGGAGAGTGGCGGCCATGGTGTGGATCGCGGCGTTCTTGTTGCCGCTGATTCGCACCTTGCCCTCTAGGCGATGCCCGCCCTCTACGAGAAAACGGTCTCCTGTCACGGTCCCGCCAATCGTCTCGGTACTTCGGGGTTAACACTATCATCACGGCTACGCGACTTCAAGCCGCTGCCGGGCACGGCTGTCTGCCGGCTGGCGCTGGTGAAATGTGATGCGCGCGCGACAGGATATCCGGTGGAAACGGGTGCCGGCGGCGCGATGGTGAAGAGGGTTAGCGAGAGCTCTGGTCCGGCCCTGCTCCCGGACCGGACCGCCGGCGCTTTCGCTCCGCGACCTTCAGCCGGATGAGGGAGCGGCGCAGCTCCGCCTGAATGCGGGTGAGGTCGACCGCCGCTTCGCGACCGGCCAGGGCTCTCTCCGCGCGGGCCCGCGCTTCCTGCGCCCTGGCGATGTCGATCTCCTCCGCCCGCTCGGCGGACTCGGCGAGGATGACGACTTTGTCGTCGCGCACTTCCAGGAAGCCACCGGTCACCATCATGTAGGTCTCGTCGGCGCCGGCCTTCTGGAGGCGCAGCTCGCCGGGGACGAGGGACGTTATGAAGGACGCGTGTGAAGGCAGCACGGTCAGTTCTCCCGCTGCGCCCGGCGCGACGACGGCATCGATCTCCGTGTCGGAGAAGACGACGCGCTCCGCCGTTATAACGTCAACACTCAGCTTTGCCATCGATTGCTTCCTCTCGCCGCCGGCGCAGCCCTTGCGGCGCTATGCGCGCGCTCCGGCGGCCAGCTTCTCGGCTGCCTCCCGCGCGTCCTCGATTGTGCCGACCATGTAGAACGCCTGCTCCGGCAGGTCGTCGTGCTTGCCGTCCAGGATCTCGTTGAAGCCGCGCACGGTCTCGCGCACCGGAACGTAGCGACCGGGCCGGCCCGTGAACGGCTCCGCGACGAACATGGGCTGGGAGAGGAAGCGCTGGATCCGGCGCGCCCTCTGCACTGTCAGCTTGTCCTCCTCCGACAGCTCCTCCATACCGAGGATGGCGATGATGTCCTGGAGGTCCTTGTACCTCTGGAGCACCTGCTGCACGCCGCGCGCCGCCCGGTAGTGGTCCTCGCCGACGACGTTGGGGTCGAGGATACGCGAGAACGAGATCAGCGGGTCGACGGCGGGGTAGAGCCCCTGCTCGGTGAGGGCGCGGTCGAGGGCGACGACGCCGTCGAGGTGGCCGAACGTTGTCGCCACGCCCGGGTCGGTGTAGTCGTCCGCCGGGACGTAGATGGCCTGGAAGGAGGTGATGGAGCCCTTGTTCGTCGAGGTGATGCGCTCCTCCAGGTCGCCGATTTCTGTCGACAGCGTCGGCTGATAGCCGACGGCGGACGGCATGCGCCCCAGGAGGGCCGAGACCTCCATGCCGGCGAGCGTGTAGCGGTAGATGTTGTCGATGAAAAGGAGGACGTCCTGTCCCTCCCGGTCGCGAAAGTATTCGGCCATCGTCAGACCCGACAGCCCGATGCGCAGACGCACGCCGGGGGGCTCGTTCATCTGCCCGAAGACGAGCACCGTCTTCTCGATGACGCCGGAGGCCCGCATCTCGTGCCAGAGGTCGTTCCCCTCGCGAGAGCGCTCCCCGACGCCGGCGAATACGGAGGTGCCTCCGTGCTCGGTGGCGATGTTGCGAATGAGCTCCTGGATAATCAGCGTCTTGCCGACGCCGGCGCCGCCGTAAGCTCCGACCTTGCCGCCCCTGGTGAACGGCGTGATCAGGTCGATGACCTTCATTCCCGTTTCAAGCATCTGGACCGTGGTCGCCTGCTCCTCGAAAGAGGGCGGCGTGCGGTGAATTGGGCTGCGCTCCTTTGTCTCAACCGGGCCGAGATTGTCGATGGGCTCGCCGACGATGTTGAACAGACGGCCGAGGGTCTCATGACCGACAGGGATGGTTATCGGCTGTCCGGCATCAACTGCGACGGCGCCGCGGCCCAGGCCGTCCGTGGTGCCCATTGCCAGACAGCGCACCCAGTTGTTGCCCAGGTGTTGCTGTACCTCAGCGACGAGCTTGCCGTCGCCCATCTCGATCTCGACGGCATTGTAGATCTGGGGGAGTTCGTCAGGCGGGAACTCCACGTCGACCACAGTGCCGATGATCTGCACAACCTTCCCCTTAGCCATGTGAACCTCCGTCCTATCCGGCCGATCTCAGGGCCTCAGCGCCGCCGGCGATGTCCAGCAGCTCCTTGGTGATCGTCTCCTGGCGTACCTTGTTATAAGTAAGAGTGAGGTCATCGACCATCTCATTCGCGGCTTCCGTTGCGCTGCGCATGGCGACCATACGCGCCGATTGCTCGCTGGCGCTTTTCTCCAGAATAGCCTCGTACACCTGCCTCTCTACGTAGCGCGGTAGGAGGTCGTCGAAGACCTCAGCGGGTGAGGGCTCATAGATGTACTGCACCGACATCGTGGACTCGCGCGGCGGGATCTCGATGGGCAGCAGTTGGCGCATCTCGGGCCGCTGCGCCATTGTGTTAATGAACAGCGGGAAGACCAGGTAGACGCGGTCCACGCCGCCCGAGATGTACTCCTCCATGAGGATGCGGGCCAGCGGCCTCGCGTCGTCGATAGAAGGGTAGTCGCTGAGGTTGGTGAACTCGGCGATCACGGGAAGTCCGGTGCGGCCGAGGAAATCGCGCGCCTTGCGGCCTACCGCGACCGTCTTCACTTCCAGGTCCTGATGCTCAAGGACGAAGGAGGCGGTGAACCGGTTGAGGTTGGCGTTGAGGCCGCCGCAGAGGCCGCGGTCGGTGCTGATAAGGACGATGGCGACCCGTTCCGCCTCGCGCTGCGCCAGCAGAGGGTGTGGCGCCTCCTGGCGCTGGCTCTGGATGCTTTCCTGGAGATCGGAGAGCATCTGGCGCATCTTCTCGGCGTAGGGGCGCGCCGCCAGTGCGCTGAGTTGGGCGCGTCGCATCTTCGATGCAGCGACCATCTCCATGGCACGGGTGATCTTCGCCGTGTTGGTTACGGAGCGGATGCGTCTGCGGATTTCGCGAATAGTCGCCATGTCGACCTAGTAGGGCATCGTCTGCTTGAACTCGTTGATTGCGGCCTTGAGTCCCTCCTCGATCTCGGGCGTGATCTCCTTCTTGTCCTCGATGGCGTCGCCGATATCCGGATGACTGCTCGCCATGAATCGATGGAACGCCGTCTCGAAGTCGCGGATCTTGTTCACGGCCACGTCGTCGAGGTGGCCGTTGATCGCGGCGTAGAGAATCTGGACCTCCTGGTGGAGGTTCATAGGCTCATACTGCGGTTGCTTGAGCACCTCGGTCACGCGCTGCCCTCGTTCGAGCTGGTTGCGCGTGGCGACGTCCAGCTCGGAGGTGCCGAATTGGGCGAACGCCTGCACGTTGCGGTACTGTGCCATGTCGAGGCGCAGGCGGCCCGCAACCTGGCGCATCGCACGTCGCTGGGCAGCGCCGCCGACGCGGGATACCGAGAGGCCGGCGTTCATGGCCGGCCGGATGCCGGCGTTGAAGAGGTCGGTCTCCAGGTAGATCTGGCCGTCGGTGATTGAGATTACGTTGGTCGGGATGTAGGCGGAGACGTCGCCGGCCTGCGTCTCGATGATCGGGAGCGCGGTGAGTGACCCGCCGCCCAAGTCGGCTGAGAGCCTCGCGGCGCGCTCGAGGAGACGGCTGTGCAGGTAGAAGACGTCGCCCGGGTAGGCCTCGCGACCCGGCGGGCGGCGAAGCAATAGCGATACCTGGCGGTAGGCCCAGGCATGCTTCGACAGGTCGTCATAGATAATGAGAGCGTCCTTGCCCTGCTCCATGAAATCCTCGCCCATGGCGCAGCCGGAGTAGGGCGCCAGGTACTGTAGCGGCGCCGGATCGGCGGCGCTGGCGGAGACGACGATGGTGTGGTCCATGGCGCCGTGCTGCTCCAGCAGGGCAACCGTCTGCGCGACCTTCGACGCTTTTTGGCCGATGGCGACGTAGATGCACGTGAGGTCGCCGCCCTTCTGGTTGATGATCGTGTCGATTGCCAGTGCGCTCTTGCCGGTCGTGCGGTCGCCGATGATGAGCTCGCGCTGTCCGCGGCCTATCGGCGTGATGGCGTCGATGACTTTGATGCCGGTGAGCACAGGCGTGTCGACGGACTGGCGCGCGACGACGCCGGGAGCGATGCGCTCCACGGGGCGCGTCTTGTCCGTGGCGATCGGCCCTTTGCCGTCGAGGGGATTCCCGAGCGGGTCGACGACGCGGCCGACCAGCGCCGGTCCCACGGGCACCTGCACGATTCGGCCGGTGGCGCGGACTTCGGCGCCCTCACCCAGGGTGATGTAGTCGCCGAGGACCATGATGCCGATGGTGTCCTCTTCGAGGTTGAGGGCGAGGCCCATGGCGCCATTGTCGAACTCGACGAGCTCGCCCGCCAGGCAGTTGGAGAGGCCGTGGACACGGGCAATGCCGTCGCCGGCCTCGATCACAACGCCCACGTCGACGGCGGTCACCGCCGCGCCGAAGCGCTCGATCTGCTGCTTTAGAATGGATGCTATCTCTTCGGGCCGTACTGCCATGTCACTCTCTCCGCTACAATCGTCTTCCTACGCGACTCAACTGCTTTCCGCGGCGCTGCTCTCCCCAAGGGCCGGGGTCCAGCCGCCGCTTCCTTGCAGACTCTTCTTGAGGGCGCCAAGCCTGCTGCGTGTGCTGCCGTCGATGAGCGTGTCGCCGATGCGTGCGATGAGACCGCCGACGATCTCTGGGTCAACCATTTGCTCGACGCTCACCGTCTTGCCGGTGATCTGGCCCAGTCTGGCGGCGATTTCCGCCGCCTGCCCGTCGCTAAGGGGCACGGCCGTGGTCACTGTGGCCCGTGCCCGTCCCTCATGCGCGTCGAGCAGATTCCCGAACTCCTCGCGCACCTGGCCGGCCAGCCGAATGCGGCGCTTTGCCACCAGGAGACGGGCCAGGTTCAGGACCGCCGGGTCAACGTCGGGTAGGGCCGCCTTGAAAAGGATGTCCTTCTCAGCGTCCGGCACCCTGTCGCTCTGCAGCACCGCGGCTGCCTGGGGCTGGGCGACGAGGTCGACTAGCGCGTCCAGATCGCCGAGCCAGCGGTCGGGGTCGCCCTGCTCGAGGGCCACCGCGAAGGCTGCCTGCGCATAACGCTTGGCTGCTGTCTCAATTCTCATGTCTATGCCCGGCCCACGGGACGGAGTGCATGATCGGCCATCCCGGTTCCGGTCTCGGCGGTCGCTGCTACTGCTGCGCGCTGTGTCCGTCGAAGCTGGACTGCGCCAGCACTTCCTCGATGAGGCGCTCGTGGGCCTTCTTGTCCAGGGACTGGTTGATGACCTTCTCGGCGGCGGCTATCGTCAGATCTGCGAACTCGCGACGGATCTGGGCGATAGCCTCATCGCGCTCCAGGGCGACCGCGTTGCGCGCCCGCGCGATAAGCAATTCGCCCTCGGCCTGGGCCTGCTGGCGGGCCTCTTCCTGCATGCGGTTCGCGATCTGCTGCGTCTGACCGATGAGCCCCTGGCCCTCCTGTCGCGCTTCTTCGAGCCGCTTCTGGACTGTGACGTCAGCCTGGGCGGCCTCCTCCTTCATCTTCTCCGCTGCCTCAAGCCCTTCCCTGATTCGCTGCGAGCGCTGGTCCATCATGCGGAGGATCGGCTTGTACGCTATCATCCGCATCAGTGCGAGCAGGACGGCGAATCCGATTAGCTGTGCCAGGAGTCCGGGCAGGTTAATGCCAAGAGCACCGATTCCCAAGACAGTGATTCCGTGGATATCCACGATACTTCCCCTCTTCCGGGCAGGTCTTGGCTCGTTAGAACACGAAGCCGATCATGACGGCCACGACGAGCGAGTAGATCGCGATGGCTTCGGCGAAGGCGATGCCCAGGATCATGTTCGTGGTAATGACGGGTTGCGCCTCCGGGTTGCGGCCGAGCGCCTCCATGGCCTTACCGGTGAGCATGCCGATGGCAAGCGCCGGCACAGCTCCTCCGAAGGCCATCGCCAGGCCGGCGGCCAGGTACTTCAGGCCTAGGTTGTCTATCGCCAACAGTGGAAACAGGTTGATCAGGTCCATATCTCCTCCCTAAGTCTTGCTCTATTGCTTCCCAGGACGGGAAGACCGGCGTTCTGCAGCCTAGGGCGGCGCGGCCGGCTCCCTCTCATGGGTCTCGCCCTCCTCGTGTGACGTCACCGCGATGACCCCGAAGACGAGGGTCAAAATCGCGAAAATGAAGGCCTGGATGAGCCCCACAAACAATTCCATACCGTAGACCATGTCCAGGGCCAGCACCGGCAACAAGAAGATTATCACCAGGAAAAGGATTTCCCCGGCGAAGATGTTTCCGAAGAGTCGGAAGGTGAAACTGAGCAATCGTGCGAGCTCTGCAACGAACTCCAGCATACCTACAAACAAGTCAATCCCGCCGTTCAGGATGTCGCCCTTGAGCAGCCGCTTCACGTTGAGGAACTTGCTGCCATAGCGGAAGAATCCCAGCGTGGAGATCCCCCAGTACTCGACGAAGATGGCTGACATGATGGCCAGCGCCAGCGGCCCGTTGATATCGGTGTTGACGCTGCGGAAGAAGGGGACGAGACGCCCCGCCTTCTGGTCCGGCTTCAGGTCCTTCGTGGCCTCGTCGAGAGCGGCCTTCTTCTGCTCCTCTGTGGCGTTGGCGGGCAGTTCAAGAGCGATGCTCTTCGGCTCGTGCGGCGGCCAGGACGGAACACCCGGCATGATCACATTGATTCCGGCCACCTGTTCGAAGACGACGCCTTCTTCCAGCACTTCACCGTGGCTCTCCAGTGGCTCCACCTTGCCCACAGTCGCCACGGTGGGGAAGAGGCCGAGCCAGTTCGAGGCTACGACGTACAGGAAGATCGTGCACACGACAGGGAAGAAGCGGCGGCCATGCTTCTCGCCGACGGTCTGGGTAACCAGGTTGTAGAACGCCTCCACGACCATCTCGACGAAGTTCTGGATGCCGCGCGGCACCAGCGCCATCTTCCTGGTGGCGGAATAGAAGAGGAGCCCCAGGAGGACGATGACGATCCAGGAAGTCAGTATGGTGTTCGTCAGTGGGAAAGGTCCGATGTTAACAAGCGTCTCCGCCTTCAGCTCCACGATGGGGCGTGCTGAGCGCAGGGAAGTGAAGCCCACCAGCGTGAGGACGAGGACGGCTGCGATGATGGAATACAGCTTGAGCTTGCCCACCTCAGTCCCTCTTTTTCGGACCTATCGCCGATATCACGTCCATCAGCATTCGGTAGCCACCCCAGAAGGCCACGACAAGGCCGAGAAACAGACCTGTTAGGGTGAACGCGGGAGATACGTCGAACCGCGAATCAAGCCAGACGCCGCCCAAGGTACCCGCCGCGATACAGAACGCTACGTACCAGCCGACGCCGACAAGCCTCAGAGCAGCCGGAAGACCGCCCATCAGATTCGGCTCAAGCGTCGGGCTGGCTTCGGCTTGTGAACTATAGCACCAAGCATTTTTTTAAAACAAGCGAGTTACAGATCATCGAATTCGCCTTCCGTGGACAGTTTGCTCTAAGGCGAAGATAAGGGGAAGAGTGGGTAGGAAGCGTTCAGATCTGGGTCGGACGGCGGATCCGGCGATGCTTCTCCGCCTCGACGATGGACACGATCCGGGAGACAGCGTCTGCCAGCCGGCCCTCCGCGTTCACGACGACGTGGTCGAACGCGCCCTCCTGCGCCATCTCGCGCGCGGCGGTGTCGAGGCGAACGCGCAGGTCGACGCCGCCGTCGGTCGCGCGGTCGCGGAGACGCTTCTGGAGGACTTCGTCGGACTCAGGGGCGAGGAACACGAGGACGGCATCGGGGATGAGGCGCTTTATGGTGGCGGCGCCCTGAACGTCGATGCGCACGATCACGTCCCGCCCCTCTCGTAGCGCCTCCTCGACCTCTCGTCGGGGCACGCCGTAGCGATGCGTGTAGACCGATGCCCGCTCCAGGAAGCCGTCCTCCGCGACGAGGCGGTCGTACTGCTCGTCGCTGAGGAAGCGGTAGTCGACGCCGTCGCGTTCGCCGGGACGCGGCGGCCGCGTTGTGACGGTGGTGGCGAAGTAGGCGGAAGGAAAAGCCTTCCTGAGGCCG
>Ga0315273_10004686_pt1 | contig 16803 bp, 10 predicted proteins | sample YL17G02_0_MG_FD_205753 | JGI IMG/M metagenome (GOLD analysis project Ga0315273, IMG submission 205753) | Sediment microbial communities from Yellowstone Lake, YNP, Wyoming, USA - YL17G02_0 | ecosystem: Environmental > Aquatic > Freshwater > Lake > Sediment | place: USA: Wyoming | collected... | reverse complement strand
TCTTTAAGTTGGTTTTTACCAACTGGCTATCGTTTGCAAAAAGGAGTATAGCCTTTTTTAAGCTTTCCCTTCCTCTCTGTAATATAGCAAGCTCTTTGCCGAAGAGGGGCATTATTCCTCCCTTTGGAAAAGGGAGGTTAGGAGGGATTTTACAAAACAATATAGTCATCCCGGACTTTTTTGTCATTCCAGCTTGTCTGGTCACCTCAGCGACTCGTCCGCACTCAGGCGGACTCGCCGAGGAGAGCCGGGGCGAGAATCCTTCCGACTTGTTCGGAATCGTGAAGAAAGATCCTGGACAAGCCAGGATGACAGAGAATTGAAAAGATTCATAGAGAAAAAAGACATGGCACTTGAACCCTTGAATCCTATCGTACTGTCAGCTAAGAATTTTTACTGTTTTGTCATTCCGAGCGAAGCGAGGAATCTCGTATTGAGATTGCTTCAGGACTTCGTCCCTCGCAATGACAACGTAAAGAAGTGCCACACAGAAGCCTTGAACCCTTTGAGGCAACTAAACCATGACTGAAAAGGTTTCCATCATCGGTCTTGACGGAGCTACCTTCAAACTCATCCTGCCCTGGGTTAAGGAGGGTAAGCTACCTACCTTAGCAGGCATGATGCAGAAAGGCACCTGGGGAAATCTTGAATCCACTATCCATCCCCTGTCCCCTCAGGCATGGGCTTCTTTTATGACAGGGAAAAATCCTGGCAAGCATGGCATTTTTGAATTCATTGAACATAAACCTCACAGCTACGACCTTAATTATGTCAACGGAGGATTCGTGCAGGGCGATAAATTGTGGGGCCTCCTGAGTGATGCAGGGAAAAGGGTTTGTATCATTAATGTTCCTTTCACCTACCCGCCGGATAAGGTAAATGGCTATCTCATTGCAGGCCTTGATTCTCCCGGGCACCATTCAGATTTCTGCTATCCCCCTTCATTACTGGAGGAAATCACGAAGAAATTCGGGGAATATCAATTGCGGCAGCATCCTTACAAAGCAACACCGGAAAGCTTTCTGAAAAAAATAACAGAGCAGTTCGACTATATCCTGAAGGTAGCAAAATATCTGAAGGCAAAGGAAGCATGGGATCTTTTTATGGTGGTATTCGAATCAACCGATTTAGTCCAGCATTTCTACTGGCACTATGCATTCCCGGAAGAATTTGGGATACCACCGACAGACAATAAGAATCTGAGAGAGGCCATGTTTGAGATTTATAAACAGATTGATGATGGATTGCATGAATTACTTGCACTATGCACAGAAGAGACAGTTATAGTCATGTCAGACCACGGGTTTTCCCCTTGCCGCAAGATTTTTTTTATGGACACCTGGCTCCACAAGCATGGTTACCTGAGCTATCATCAAAAAGATAAGAAAAATTTCAGCTTGATGAGAGCCTTGCATATAAGTTTTCAAAAATATGTCCCCGGTGAACTGAAGGAATGGGTGACTTCTTTAGCTCCCGGTCTTAAAGAAAAGGTTCGATCATATTTAACATTCTCTAACATTGATTGGTCGCATACAAAGGCATTTTCACTGGGTATAGATTCAACCAATATCTTTATAAATCTGAAGGGAAGATTCCCTGAGGGAAACGTAATGGATGGGAAAGACTATGAAGATCTCAGGGACGAAATTGCCGGAAAACTTGAGGAACTTACAGACACTGAGACAGGAGAGAGGATTGTGGAAAAGGTTTACAGGCGTGAAGAACTCTACCAAGGAGATTGTCTTGAGAAAGCTCCGGACCTATTGGTCACATGGAAAAATTTTGAATATAACACGAGAAGAAGTTATGGCAGAGAAAGAAATGGAGAGAATTTCCTGGGTTCCAGTCTGGAATTCAGCGATGTCTCGCCTTATTCCTCTCTTCAGAAATCGGGAACTCACCACTTGAAAGGGATTTTTATAGCTCAGGGTCAAATGATAAAGAACATAACCTCCCTTGAAGGAGCAAAAATACTTGACTTAGCTCCAACCATTCTTTACCTCATGGGTGAAAAAGTCCAGCGGGACATGGACGGTAGAGTGCTTAGAGAAATTGTGTCGGATGAATTTCTCTCCAGTCATTCCGTTCAGTTTGATTCCACAGAATTTGGAAGTGAAGCGCAGGCGCTTAACTACAGCGAAAAGGAAGAAAAGTATATCAGAGATAAATTGAAAGGCCTGGGTTATATTGATTGACAGACACCATAGTTAAAGGGAAATACAGAAAAACCTGCAATCTATGCAATCACGATAAGTTTGAGGTATTCATGACTATCCCTCGGCTTGAGAGGAAAATAGTGAAATGTACAAATTGCAACCTCCTTACTGTTGACTCCTTAAATGGTTCTTTTTCAACACTTGATTTCGAGGATGAAGAAACGAGGCAGCAGAGGTACCGACGAATGTTGTCAACATCTGAAGAGGAAGGAAAATTTGATGAGAATATGATCAAACTTGAAGAAAGTGTGAGAACACTGCATTTCAAGAATCGAAAGGAAGAAATCGAAAGGTATATAAAGACCGGTAAGCTTTTAGACATTGGTTGTGGCCGCGGTTTTTTCCTTGCTAATTTTATAAGCACTAATATTGATTACTTAGGTATAGAGCCTAGAAAACAGGTATGCGAAGAAGCAGAAAAGAGGGTAGGTAAAAATAAAATCTTCTGTGGCACGCTAAAGGAGGCAAACTTTCCAGATTCACATTTTGACATAGTAACTATGCTAAATCTCATAGAGCATTTACCTAATCCTAAAGAAAATCTGAAGGAAGTAAATAGAGTGATAAAAAAAGGCGGCTTACTTTTCATTGAGACACCTAATGCGGATAGTTTTTTTGCCAAAATTTTAGGTAAACGTTGGCATGCCTTCCTTGAGCGAGAGCATCATTATTTCTTTACCAAAATTACCTTAAAGAGAATTCTGAAAGATACTGGTTTCACCATAAAAAAAATACGGACAGGCAATAAGCTCTTTTCAATACGTTACTTGCTATACAGACTGAACTGGTATACTAAAACAGTACCTTTTTATTTGAACAAGGCTTTGGGGAAAACAAATTTATTAAATAGAACTATCAGGATTCCTCAAATCGATGAACTCATTGTCATGGCTGAAAAGGTAACTGATCTTCCGCCATCTATGTGAACAGAAATGAAAAAGACATCTCTAAAAAAAATCCAAAAGTACAATGAAAATGTCATTGCGAGGAGGTCGTTACGACCGACGAAGCAATCTGACTGCACTGCAGTCATCCTGAGGGCAATGCCCGAAGGATCTCACAATGAGATTCTTCGCTTCGCTCAGAATGACAGCAGGCAAAGGGCTCGGAATGACAAGTGAAAGGGATTTTTAGTGAAGAAAGAACAGAAGGTTTTGGTTATAGGACTTGACGGAGCAACGTTTGATCTGATCGAGCCATGGGTAGCTGAAGGAAAGCTTCCCGCGTTGGGAGCTTTGATGAAGCAAGGAAGCTGGGGAAATCTTCTTTCCACCTTGCAATCGAATAGTGCCCAGGCATGGTCGACTTTTATTACCGGAATGAATGCTGGTAAGCATGGGATTTATGATTTCATCAGGCCTATTATAGGAAGTTACAGGGTTCAATTTACAAATGCTTCACTACGGGATGGCAAATCTTTATGGAAAGCTGCAAGTGAAAATGGTCTGAAAGTTGGTATCGTGAACGTGCCCATGACGTACCCCCCTGAGGCTGTCAATGGTTTTCTGATATCCGGGGTTGATGCTCCCGGCGTTAATAGTGATTTTGCTTATCCACCAGGGATACTCGCTGAAGTGGAGAAATCAGTCGGAAGTTATATCCTTGAGGCAGGCGTTACTGGTCTTATACGGAGAGGAAGGCCAGACCTTGCTTTAAGTAAGATGGACAAGACAATAGAGATGAGATACAAAGCGGCTGAGTATTGCATAAAACATAAGGACTGGAATCTTTTCATGGTAGTCTTTACCGAGCCAGATCGGGTGCAGCATTTTTTCTGGAAATATATCAATAAGAATCATCCGAATTATAGCAAGGCAGAAGCAGAAAAATACGGGAAGGGAATTCTTCGTATATATGAAAAACTTGATGAGGCAGTGGGTAAGTTAGTTAAGCTTGTGCCTGAAGAAACCACTATATTTATTATGTCTGATCACGGTGGTGGCGCCTCAAGTAATAAAACATTCTATATCAACAAATGGCTTGAGAAAGAGGGTTTTCTCACATTCAAATCAGAAGGCCGTCCAACAGACATATTAAACAGATGGAAAAGAAACATTCTGAGAAATCTTGATTACCATCTATCGGCAAAGCTCCCGAGAGAGTTTAAAGAGAATTTAGTACGCCTCTTGCCAGGACTACGAAATAAGGTAAGCTCCGTTCTTCTTCTTGACAATATAAACTGGCAAAAGACTAAGGCCTATTCAAGAGAAAGTGCTTCCGTGATCACCATAAACTTAAAAGGCAGGGAACCGGAAGGGATTGTAGCCCCTGACGATTATAAACAAGTTTGCGGAGAAATTATCAAAAACCTCAAGGCTCTGAGATGTCCAGATACTGGAGAACCTATAGTGAGTGAGGTCTACCTGAAAGAGGGCATTTACTCAGGCTCTTATATTGATTTTGCTCCTGATTTGTTTATTGAATGGAATAATTTTGGTTACATCCAGCGGCCAAGTTTTTTAAGCAAAGGGAATGGGTTTACTGAAGTTCTAAAAGGTAAAGATCTCGCATGGGCAGAGCGGATGAGTCGACCCAGTGGTATTCACCGGCCTGAAGGCATCGTTCTATGTGCTGGTAACGGAATTAAGAAAGGAGAAAAAATTAAGGATGCAAGGCTCATGGATCTCCATCCAACCATCCTGTATTCATTGGGTATCTCTATTTCTGCAGAAGTTGAAGGCACAGTTATTGAAGACATCTTTGAACCAGACTTTCTAACTAAGAATCCTATCCGCATTGAAGGTACCAAAAGGGTTGGCGACGATATTTCAAAGGAAAAAACTGCCTTTACAGATGAGGAGAGCGATATCATAAAAGAAAGGCTCTCTGGGTTGGGCTATATCGATTAAGACACTATGAAAGCCACTACACTTAGACGGGTTCTTAAAAATACTTTAGCAGTCTATGGAAAAAACGGTTTTAACACTACGGTAGCCCTTCTTTCTATTGCTATCTTGGCTCGCTATCTCAACTTAACAGCCTTTGGGCGATATTCCGTTATCATTGCTTTTGTTACGATTTTTAAGGTGGTATCAACTATGGGTGTAAATACCATTCTCACCCGTGAGGTTGCGAAGAACAAGGATGAGGCTGTAAGATTTTATTCTTCAGCTTTAATGATCCAGATTATCCTTTCTGCTATCACATTTGGAATCATAGCAATTTCCATAAACATAGTCTCCTCATCTGAGATAGTTATAAAGGCAACCTATCTCTGTGCTATAGCTGTTATCTTTGAATTCATGGGAAAAACATTTTCTTCTGTCTTCCAGGCATTTGAGAAGATGGAATTTGACACATACAAGACCTTTTTGAGCCAAGGGGCTTATCTTCTTGGGATTGTAGCTGTATCAAAGTTTGATCTTGGCTTAATCGGTATTTTTTATGCCTTACTCTTTTCTAACCTACTGGATATGCTGTTTGGATTTTTCTTAGTCCAGTTGAAGTTTATTAAGTTGAGCCTCAAGGGTAATCTTTCGGAAGTCTGGTTTCTGTCAAAAGAGGCTATCCCTTTAGGCATCAAAAGAGTGATTAGAAGGATAGGTTTTCGCATCGATACCCTTATACTTGCTACCCTTAAAAGTAACATAGAGGTCGGTCTGTTTCATGGAGTTTTCAAAATAGTTCAGAGTGCAGCGTTTGTGGCTGAGAGTTCGCTTCAAGCCGTTTTCCCCATTTTTTCAAGGCACTATGGTAGTTCTCAAGGCTCCTTCGATCTTGCTTATGAGAAGTCTTTCAAGTTATTGATTATAATTGGAATACCCTTTGCCGTATTTCTTTCCTTCTTTTCCCATGAAGTCATCACCCTTGTCCTGGGAAAAAAATTTATTGCTGCTGTCCCTGCTCTCAAAATACTAAGCTGGGTTATTGCTCTTATGTTTTTGTCCAACCTGATGGAGGGAGTTCTTATTGCCGGTGGCAGGCAGCGTATAAGCACCTGGGTTGCGGTTATAGCACTAACCATAAACATTATTTTCGATTTCCTCTTAATCCCTCGTTGGAGCATTATCGGGGCAAGTATGGCTACTTTATTTGCCGAGTTTACTATCACAGCTCTAAGCATTTACTACGTCCAAAAATTGGTAACCAGAAAAAGGGTTTTCAGGGAGGCATTAAAACCGATATGTTCAGGGATAATCACCTTCGCCATTTTATATCTCTTGAGGGATATCAACTTCATCTGGGCTCTCATCCTGGGATCTTTTTCATATATTTTCATGCTGATATTGACAAAAACTATTACAGTAGAAGAGCGGCTGATTCTGTGGAGCGCTTTAAAGAAGAAAGGCCATGTGTCTTGAAAAGCATATTAAACGCATTAGATGTTTTTACATTGTCATTGCGAGCGACAGCGAAGCAATCTCATAAAAACTGGATTGCTTCGTCGCTCTGCTCCTCGCAAAGACACGCTATTTATTACCCTTTATGTCAGTAATTAAAATGGAGATTGCAGATTTATGAGAAAGGTTTTAGTGATTGGTCTGGATTCGGCTACATTTGACATAATAGAGCCTCTGATACAGAAAGGCCAACTTCCTAATCTTGCCAAATTCATGTTAGAAGGTTCAAAAGGCATACTTCAGTCTGTCCTTCCTCCGTTATCCCCTCAGGCATGGTCCTCTTTCATGACTGGTTTTAATCCAGGCCGCCATGGCGTATTTGGTTTTAAGGAAAAATTAGACGGTTCCTACGCCTTCCATTTCGTGAATAACAAAATTATAAAGTCCAAAACCCTCTGGAAGCTTTTGAGCGAATTGGGAAAGAAAGTCGTGGTTATAAATATACCCATGACATATCCGCCTGAACCGGTTAATGGAATACTGATCAGTGGAATGGATGCACCAGGAGTGAGTTCAGATTTTACTTTCCCAGGTGAGGCAAAAGAAGAGATTCTGAAGATTTGTCCTGACTATTACGTCCACCTGCATGTAGCAGGGTACCTTGATTCTGATGAGAAGAGAAGAAAAGCCGTTAAGGATTTATACCATATGACCCAAGCAAGAGAAAAGGTGGCACTGCATTACCTCAAGAATTATGATTGGGACTTTTATGCCATAAATTTTGCGGCCATTGATCAAGCCCAGCACCACTTCTGGAGATATATGGCTGATGAAGACCAAAATGAATTTAAAAATTGCATCTATGACCTCTATAAACGGTTAGATGAAACAGTGGGCCGATTGACTCAGGATCTTGATGATGAAGTCACTGTCTTCATCATGTCTGACCACGGTGCAGGACCTATTTCTGACGTGGTTGTTTTTATCGACGAGTGGCTTCTGAGCGAAGGACTTGTAAGTTTTCTGGGCCGAGATAAAAAGAGAGGAATTTTAAAAGGATTCGTGAGAGATTTTGTAGAACGGTTATATGACTTTGGTGTGAAAATAGCACCCTCAAATCTCAAAGACTCTATTCAGAGGCTGTTGCCAAGGTTCCGGGGAAAAGCCAGATCCTTCATCACTCAATCAATTGTAGATTGGGAAAAAACACTTGTTTACTCTGGCGAGAATATTGGTACCTTGAGGGTTAATTTAAAGGGAAGAGACCCCAACGGGAAGGTAAGGCCGGACGAATACGAAGATTTATTAAAAAAGATTATTGAAAAATTGGAGTCTCTGGAAAACCCGCTTACTAAGGAGCTTCTAATAGATAAGGTTTATCGCAGGGGCGAACTTTACTGGGGAGAACACATGGATCAATCCCCTGACCTCATTATATGGCCTAAAGAGAATAAGTATAGAATTCAAAAAAGGCTGTTCAGGAAAGGGAAAGGTAAGCGGGCGGTTGCCATTAAAAAAAGGAAGGGTGTAGAAACATCAGGAACACACAGGCTTGAAGGTATCCTATTTGCCAAAGGGCCCGGGATTCGAAAAAATGCAGTTGTATCTCAGAATTACATTTACGACCTCTTTCCCACCATTCTTTACGCAATGGATCTGGATATCCCATCAGGTCTGGATGGTAAGGTGATCAAACCAATTTTTAAAGAAGAGTATTTAAAGAAAAAACAAATCAAATTTAAGCCTTATGACATGAACAGGACTGGACAAGGTAAATTGATGGAAGAAACGTATAGTAAAGATGAGGCCCAACAAATTGAAGAAAGGCTGAAGGGGCTTGGTTATCTTGAGTAGTCAATTATGAAAATTATCATTCTCGGAGGCGGACTAAGCGGTCTAACCTGTGGCTTGAGTTTGATCAAGGCAGGCCATGAAGTTGTGATACTCGAAAAAGAAGATGAACTTGGTGGTCTTGCCAGATCTTACCGCAAGGGCCCATTTACATTTGATTACGGACCTCATTTCCTTTTTAGTCCTAAAGTTGTCGATGTCCTCAGTTCTTTGCTTGAAAGAGATTTCGCTGCTGAATTACTGAAACTCAAAGGTTTCAAAGGCAAGATGTACTTTGACCATAAGTATTTTAATTTCCCCTTCGAGCCGAAAAATCTCTTTTCCAATATCAGGAGAAGCGAACTCCCTCCCATTCTGCTCAATTTCCTCATTACTCAGCTAAAAGGTAAAACTAGTTCTAATCCAGAAAATGTAGATATTTGGATAAAGGATCGGGTAGGGAAGAAGTTATACGACTATACCAAGCTTGGCCACTATATAGAAAAACTCTACGGCTTGCCTCCTAACCAGATTTCAAGAGACTGGGGCATCCAGAAACTCAAGTTTCTGAACAACCTCAGTTTTCAAACCTTGACAAAAAAGATAGTAACAGAGGGGGCTGCTAAACAGAAGGGGATCTTTTATCCGCCAACAGGGATTGATTATATTTCCATATGTTTAGGAAAGGCTATTGCGGAAAAAGGGGGAAAGATTTATCTTCAGAGTGAAGTATTGGAAGTTGTTCATCATGGACGGAAATTAGAAGTTGCATTTCGTGAAGAAGGTGTTACTAAGGTTATGGATGGCAATTTTCTTATCTCAACTTTGCCGATAACTAAATTAATCGAGATGCTAAACCCAGTACCAGAGGATTTGCTTGATTCATCGAGAAATCTAAAAAATAGAATCCTTCTTACATTGTTCTTAATGATTAATAAGGCCTCTGTTACCAAACATGGTTGCATATATTTTTCTGAAAAAAGATTCCCCTTCAAGAGAATGACAGAATTCAGAAATCTGAGCCCTGTGACAGCACCTGAGGGAAAAACCGCCCTCTGTATTGAGATGACTCGCGAACAAGGAGAAGCCATACACCCAGAGGAAATAAAAGAGGAAATTTTTAAGAAAGTAATTTTTGGGTTGGAGAAAGATCGATTTTTGCGTGAAAGCGATATAGATGATTATATTCTTAAAACAATGCCATTTGCATACCCGGTCTATGACCTCAGCTATCTTGGGAACCTCTCAAAGATTTTAAGCTATCTTGCAAGGTTCCATAATATTGTTACCTTAGGGAGAAATGGGCTTTTTACCTATAACACTATGGCAAATTCTATAAGATCAGCCCATTTACTTAGCCAGAAAATCTCTGAGGCTGGTTTAAAAAATATGGAAAAAGTTACTTCAGATTTCTACAGTGCCAGACTCGAGAAATACAGCAAGATCCCACTCGACTTAGCATACAGGCCAAATGAAATGCTTGCATTCCAGGAAACACTATGAGAAAGTTGAAAGACAAAAACATAGCAACATATATCTCTGTTAGGGTCTTTGCTTAATGAGCAAAGATAGAAGAGTAATCATCATAGGCCTTGACGGTGCAACCTTTGATTTGATTATCCCCTGGATCGAAGAGGGTAAACTCAAGACATTTAAGAGACTACTGCAAGAGGGGAGCTACGGGATTCTTAAATCGGTTCTCCCACCCTATAGTGCCTCTGCCTGGTCATCCTTTATGACTGGCAAAAACCCTGGTAAGCATGGTGTGGTTGATTTTCATTACGTTGGTGAGGGAAGTTATGAGCTGTCCTTTGTCTCCTCGCGCACAAGAGTGGGAGCCTCCTTCTGGCAGATAGCAGGTGAACATGGGTACAAAGTCGGCGTGATCAATGTACCAATCACTTACCCCCCTGATAGAGTAAATGGCTTTATGATTTCCGGACTCGGGGCCCCGGGCTTTGTTGAAAAAGCTGTGCATCCCCCTGAACTCTATAATGAATTAAGACAAGAGGTTGGTGAGTATATTTTCAAGATCCCTATAAGGGATTACATAAGGAGGAACCGTCTCATTGACTGTAAAGACCTCTTGATCAAACAGCTTAAAGCCCGATACCAATACATTCAATATCTTATGAAGAACAAACCCTGGGATATTCTTGTCGCTGTCTTCAGCGAAACAGATCATGTTCAGCATTATTTTTGGAAATATATGGATTCATCCCATCCCCTCTATGATCCGAAGGATGCGAAGAAAGCAAAAAATGCTATCTATGATATTTATAGTTTATTGGATTCTTATCTTTCTGAAATAATGAAAGAGATGAAAGATGACACAAACCTCCTCATCATGTCAGATCATGGAGCCAAGCCAAATAGCAACAAAGGTGTCTATTTGAATAACTGGCTTCACCAGGAAGGATTTCTCAAATTTCTGGATTCACATAATGGGGAGCGTGATGATTTTACCTTGTCGAAAAGGTTGGTTTTACTTGGCAAAAGATATATCCCAAGTTCTTTGAAATTGAGACTAAAAAGTATTCCTTTCCTAAAGTCAAGAATTGAAAATATCTCAAGATATCAGAATATCAACTGGGCTGAGTCAGTTGCTTATGCAGACCCTCATCGAGATACTGTAAGAATCAATCTTAAAGGAAGAGAGCCTGCGGGTATCGTATACTCAAGTGAATACAATAAAATAAGGGAAGAAATCGTTCAACGACTGAAACAACTTCGAGATCCTGAGACAAATGAAATAATTTTCTCTGAGATATTTCAGAGAGAAGAAATCTTTTGGGGGCCTTATACAAACCGCGCGCCAGATATTGTTTGTCTTCAGACAGGGCGTAAATACCTTTATTCTGTGAGTTACTTTGCCAACTCTGCTTATAGGCACAAGAAGCCGATTAAAGCTTATTCTTTAGGAGAACTTTCTCATGACCCCTCTCCTAATGCCGCCCACAGCCCAGAGGGTATAATCATAGCCTGGGGAGAGAATTTCAAGAATGGGAATAAGATTAATGGGGCGAAAATCAGTGACATTGCCCCCACTGTCCTTTATTTAATGGGGCTTCCCATTCCGTCAGATATGGATGGTAAAGTACTCAGAGATATACTTAAGGATTCCTTCCTTCAAGAAAACAAAATGAACTTTACGGAGGTCAAGCCCCAAGACACCCCTGTAAAAGGCGAAAGCGGATACACTAAAGGAGAGGAAGAAGAATTCAAGAATGCGCTAAAAGATTTAGGTTATTTTTAATGCTTAGACAAAACCCCCGAAAATGAGAAATTTCATTATATTTCTGATCATCGTTTTGTCTCTTTTCTCCCTTCTGACAACATATACATATGCCGACACTAACGCTCACTTTGGCATAGTGGTCAACCCTTATGAAAAGGAGTGGGAAAATCCTGATCGAATAACTAACCTTCTGAAAGAACTCGGGGTAAAACTGGTCATTACCAAACTTTCATGGAACGATATTGAACCTGAGAAGGGAAAGTTTTCCAAGAAAGGCTTGGCAAAATTTGACGATTTGGTAAATAAGCTCACTGGTCTTGGAATTGAGATAATGCCATACATCTCCGCTACACCCGGATGGGCTATAGACCCTAAATTGAGTCCCGCCAATTGGAAAGGAAAAAAGTTTGGTCCACCTGCTAAGAACCCGGAAGACCTTGCCAGTTTCTTTGCTCACGTAGTGAAGAGATATAAAGGTAAAATTAAATTTTGGGCTCTTTACAATGCCCCCCAAAATAGAAACCACTGGACAGAACCCGGTGTACTTGCTGACATGTATAAATTAGCTCGTCAGGTATTAAATAAGGAACAACCTGATGGCAAGCTTGTTTTGTCTGGTCTCGAAGGTGCAAAAAGCCAGGGGATCCCCTATCTTGAGAATTTTTTAAAAGCTGGTGGTGGAAAGTATGTGGACATGTATGATTTTCATATGCACCTTGGGGGCGATCTATTCACTGACTCCGAGAACAATACCATTCAATACAAAAAAGTTTTGAGCAAGTATGGAGAGCTTTCTAAGCTAATCCAATACGGAGCCATTGGCTTACCCAGCCAATTTAATCCATCAAAGCAACACATAGCTCAGTTCAATTGGAAAGGATGGAAGCCCCTTGACTATGCCCCAATGACTCCTGAAAGGCAGGCTAATGTCTTAGTTACCACAATGATACTTGGACGTTCTCTCGGAGTCGAAAGAATTGTCTGGACAAGAACAAGAGATAATGCCCCCGCTTCTGGACAGGAACATAAGAAGTATATGGAAAAAATAAAAGGGAGAAAACCAGAATGGATCATTGAAACAGAGGCCAGCAGAACACGTGGCATTGTAAACTACGATTACAGTCCCAAACTAGCATTCGCAGCTTTAAAAGTATTGATACAAAAACTTGATAAGGCAACTATTTTCAAAAACTTAAATTTAGGTGATGATGGGAAGGGAGTTGTATTCAAAGGTAATGATAAATTTATTGGTGTCTTCTTTACATGGGAAGGAACAAAGACTATAACTCTGAAATCTTCTGCAAAATCTATTAAAGTATTTGATATCTATGGGAAGGAAAAAGATACTGTGCCTGTTAAAAATGGGGAATTTGTTCTCAAAATTTCACCTGATCCCCTTTATGTTGAAGGAAATCTTCAAGACCTTGATATTATTGAGCCTAAATCAGGTGTACATTCCAAAATGTCATTGCGAGGAGTGTAGCAACAAAGCAATCCCATTAGTCAGAGATTGCTTCGCTTTCAGCTCGCAATGACAAGAAACGTAACGATCTTCAAACAGCCCTTTAGCAATTTGAGTTGATAAAGGCATAAAAGAAATCAATTATGCAGAGGGTTTTAAAATTGAAAGAATTCATTAAACGCAAGCTAATTCTTCTTATAGTTCTTGAAATAGCCATTGGGCTCATTGCTATAACGCTTCCATTAAAATATGGCCTTATTTTATTGTTTGGCCTGCCCGCTGTATTAATTTTATTGTTAAGACCCTTTCATGCCTATCTGCTTGGAATCTTTCTCTTGCCTTTCTGGACTATCACCTTTACAGGTGCCCAGCAAGTTGCTGGCGAAGTTGATTTTCGATTTGCCGATATTGCCTTTATCCTTGCTGCCATGGGACTACTGGTTAAAATGGCCTCGGAAAAGGATTTCACTTTCCAATGGAGCTCTCTCGATCTTCCTTTAATCTTTCTATTTTTTTGGATGGGATTTTCTTTTCTGTGGGGGGTCAGCTTCTTGGCCAGTTTGATTGACTTTTCTAAAAAGATTTATGGCCTTGTCATTTTTTACCTAACCCTTAACGTCGTCAGGCAAAGGAAAGATTTAAATACTGTTTTGATTGTCTGGGTGATAACAGGTTTTTCTATGGGAGCTCTTGGACTATATGAGTTGATGACTACGGGCTTGCAATTTGCGGAAAAATTAGCCGCATCCGGACCAGCTATCGCCCATTGGGGTGATCCTGTAAGAACTTCCGCTTATGCCGAGAACCCAAATAAATTGGCTTTCTCTCTTGGCATCTGTATTTACTTAACTCTTCCTTTCTACAGTATAAACAAAAAACCCTTGGTTAAAGCATTTACTTTTTTCACCATTATCCTGATGTTGGTTATCCTTGCCAGTACACTCTCAAGAATAGGTTTGATCGCCTTTTGCCTTAGCCTGTTTTTTTTCTTTGTTGTAGCTCCAAAAATAAGGAAGCCAGTTGTAGTAGTGGCGTTAGTAGGTTTCTTTGCCTTCATTTTGATTAGCACTACTGCTTATAGGGAAGTCCTTTACCTGAGATTATTGGGTATTATTGAGCCTGAAACAACACAGGACCTTCCAGGAAGATTGAATATCTGGATGGTTGGTATAAAGATGTTCGTTGAACAACCGGTTTTGGGAGTGGGGGTAGGCTCATTCCATAAGCTCGCCGCTAATTTCGGTGCTATCAACTTAGATTCTCCTCATAATATCCTCATCTACATATTAAGCGAATTTGGCTTGGTAGGTATCAGCTTGTTTGTATTCCTCATAGCCAAATTCATAGCTGAGGTCAGAGAGGGGCTCAGGAAAGTTAGTGACGTAAGAGATAAATTAATACTTTATGGTCTCATAGCAGCAATGATCTCATATCCACTTCAGGGGATGATTTCAAGTTTCAGACTTCGAGAAAATAATATGTGGGCAATCTTAGGCCTGATTTTTGCTGCAATTAGAATCTTTACTTCGCAAACTCAGCATGAGTCAATCAAGGAGATTGCCGGGAGATGAGTATGCTCAGCAGGCAGGGTTTAAAGATGTTTGTTTTGATATTTGTTGCCCTGTTTTGCGGAAGTGATTGTTTTGCCGTTTTTGATTCCGCCAAGGCTGAATATGCTGTAGTGATAATCATAGACGGTTGTCGGCCGGAGTACCTAAAGCTTGTCCCCTTGCCTAACATTCAGGAATTGGCCAACCGTGGCGTTACATATCAGCAGGCGTGGGTTGGGCAGATACCTAACAATACCCCTCCTGTTCATGCAACGCTTGGTACCGGGGTCTTTCCTTCGCGTCATCATGTAGTTGGATTTAATTGGAAAGATTTTAAAACGGGTAAATCTTTTTATCCCCGTTCGGTAAAAAACATCCGTAGTGGTGCTTTTGCAAAAGTAATCTCAGACGCCAAGGTACCCAGTGTTTTTGAACTTTATAAAAGAATACATCCCAATGAACATACATTAGCTATGAGTTCTGTAAAGCCTTATGCAGCTATTCCTTTAGGTAATTATGCTGCTGATTATATCCTCTTTACCCCCGCTGAAAAAAAAGAAAATGTTGAGATGGGGGAAGAAGACATAGAAAAAGGTGGAATTAGGTTATTTGAGGCCCTTTCTGGTCATGAAGTTGAAGGAGAACTTCTTAATCAAATCAATTTTAAAATTAAGCCCTACAAACATCCTGGTGATTATGACACATGGACAGTTGAAGCATTTCTAACTGTATTTAATGCTAAGAAACCAAAACTCTCTATGATCAATCTACCTGAGATCGATATAACAGGCCACAAGTGGGGTGGATTAATCTCTCCGGAGACCATCAAGCCGGTAATTGAGAATGTGGATTTGCAGATTGGCAGAATAGTTAAGGCTTTTAAGGAAGCTGGAATTTTTGAAAAGACTTTATTTGTAATCCTTGCTGACCATGGTATGGTAACCAACACTTACAACATCTCAGTTGGATCTTATATTTTGCCGTTCATGGGGCTGAAGAGTTGGCCTCAGCTCGGTATAACAACTCCCTCTATCTGGTTGAGGGATTCGAACAGCTCAGGAGAGGTGGCAAAAAAAATTGGCGAGATTAAACCGTTAGGCATTAACCACGCCTTTTATAAAGTTTCAGAGAATGACATTTTTTTTTATCAACCAGATTCAAAGATTAAAAAAAATTCACTCGAAGAAACTTACCGATACCTTTTTCAGACTCTTGCCTGTTCAAATAGTCCGGATATCTTTCTCTTAATAAAAGAGAATGCGCTCCTTGGTGAAAGATTTCCATTAAATACGCGGGGTAAGCACTATGGGACTACCTGGTATGCTCAGCATATTCCGCTCATAATCTCAGGGCCCGGGGTGAAGTCAAACTATCAATCAGATATGCCGGCAAGAATTGTTGATATTCCAATAACTGTCCTCACACTTATGGGTGTTCGGCCTGAAGACATGGATGGAATTGTGCTGGCCGATGCCTTTTCTCATCCACTTTCAGATCAGGTTCAAAATCAGAAACAATTATCAGAAAAATTACAATCCTATCAGAAGGCTTTGATAGCCCAATCCCAAACTGATCTCCGTGAACTTGATAATATGACCCGTTCCACCTCTTTTTTTTATCGATACCGTTTATGGTTTTTTGATGCCTTAATCTTGCTTTTTTTCTCTGCTGTCTTTTTGATGGCAAGAAAAGCTTTGGCATCTCCGATGCTTAAAAAAGTAATCTTAATTCTTTTTCTTGTGACTGTAATTGCATCTCAAATCGTTTTCTTTATGGGGATGTTGAAAATTTTGGAGATATGAGCATATCACGTCCTTTAAGAATCGGCATAGACGGCAGAGGGATCTACAATACCATCGATGGTATAGGTCGATATAGTCTGAACCTCATAAGAAACCTTGCAGCAATAGACAACGCAAATCAGTACGTCATTCTCAAAAATAGGCAGATAGGAAAAATTGTCGATGCACAAAATTTTAAAGAGATAGAGATAGACTTTCGCCACCTCTCTATGAGATCTCTGCTTTTCTTACCTCTTTTTATCAAGAAATATAACCTTGATGTATTTCATTCCCCCTTTTTTGTCGCCCCTTTGTGGGGCGTCAAAAACCTTATTGTTACTGTTCATGATCTCATGGCTCTTACATTTCCTAATTTTTTTGGTGGCAGGGGCTATTTACAAGAGAAAGGAGCCTACTGGTACCACCACATTTTTGTGCCCTTGAGT
>Ga0315273_10004685_pt1 | contig 16803 bp, 11 predicted proteins | sample YL17G02_0_MG_FD_205753 | JGI IMG/M metagenome (GOLD analysis project Ga0315273, IMG submission 205753) | Sediment microbial communities from Yellowstone Lake, YNP, Wyoming, USA - YL17G02_0 | ecosystem: Environmental > Aquatic > Freshwater > Lake > Sediment | place: USA: Wyoming | collected... | reverse complement strand
GCCAGACGTTGCCGCAAAGTCAAGGACTTGGCAACCACTAGGATGTGAAGGCCAAGACCTTCAGACCTTCAATGACCTGCTCGGTCGACTTGATTGCCTTCTCCAAGGCACCGACCGGCACCGCCGACATACCCAGGCGGGCGGACAGAAGCAGCTCACACATATGCCCCTGGGCTTCATCAATTTCTGGCAGATACGCCACGAAAGTTGACATGTTTTCGGGGTTGACGAACCCGAGCGAGAGGACCGTATCGACAGCGGTGGGGTCAGTCAGGAAGGCCGCCTCCTTGAAGAGGGGGCGCCGCAGGTCAGGGAAGTACCTGGACGCCGCCTTGACCCTGGCCTCGGCAACCTGGTCTTCAGCCAAGGTGATGGCCCTCCCCACCTTCACGTAGGTGAGGCCATCCCCCACCATGGACTGGCCGAGCTTCTCGATGGCGCAGTTGGGCTCCACGCCCAGGGCGGTCAAGAGGAACATGGCGCCATCGACGTCGAGACCATGCTTGTGCTCAGACGCAACCTTATCCAAGGCCAGGCCGTCAAGCGCGAACAGGCCAGACCGGCTGCCCCGCACCGACACGGACTCGAGGTAGCGACCAACCTCCGCCTCCTTATCGAAGTCGTCCTCACCACCGATGAGATCGACCGGATCGGTACTGTCGAGCGGGCTCCAACGCCAGTCCTGGGGGATCAGGAGCTTACCGTCCGGCGTCTGCATGATGACCTGGATGCCGGGCTGCTGCGATACCTCAACGGGGCGGCCGTCGAAGGTCTCGCCTACCATGTTGGTGGGCTCCCCCGGCATCGCCGTGGTGGCCTTGAAGGTCAGGGGGATCGTGGCCTTGATCTTCTCTCCGTCGGCCTTGAAGAAGAACCCGTGGCCCTTGGGTGAGCCAGTTGGCAGGTTCATCACTTTGCCCGCCGGGATACCTACGATGTCCGATTGGACGGCTGACACCGTACCGTTCGTGAACAACGAGATGGGCAGCTCCTTACCGTCGATGTCCAGCAGGTTCGAGAGCACGACACCAAGATGCTCATGCCCGTTACTGTCGTGTACCTTGTACAGCCCGGAGTGTGTGACAGACCCGGCCTTCGGTCCCTCTTCAGCTTCAGGCGTGATGGTATCGGCACCCTCCCCCATGGTGACGGCACCGTCGGTGTCGACGGCCAACGCCACCTTCTCACCGAACCGGGCGATAACATCAGACCGGTTGATCACCTCGTTGTAGGGCTTCCAGTACAGATGACTCGCAACCTTGATGGCGTAGGCTCCATCATCGAGACGACGAACCTGTGCGACCGTCGGCTGCACCAGATCGTCAAACATGCCAGCGACCTTCTCGACAGACCCAGCTGATGGGTCATGGTCGAGCAGCAGCTTGATCGACGGGTATGTCGCGGCCGCATTCTTGGAGAAGGCCGCGCTCATCCCCGGCTCCTGCAGCGCGTCGGTGAAGCCAAGGTAGTCGGCGACCCCGATGGTCGGGAGGATGGCGGCGAGCAACGACGCTGTCTTCTTCTTGAGCTTGGGTGCTGGCTGCTTGCTCGCGTCTGCCGCGTGCTGCGCCATAGTGGCGGGCGACCAGCTGATGATCGGTCCAACGGGGCTAAGGCCCACACCAAGCCCACTCGGTTTGTGTCGCACACCGGCACTTATCAAGTGCGGGAAACCTACATTCACCACACCCTTGAAGTCGGTACCTTCAGAGAAGCTGCCAACGTCTATCCCGATTCCAGGGATGAACGCTTTCTTCTCAGCCGCGTGCTTCGCAATGAACTCGCCGAGGTTGCCGACACGGAAGTCCATGGTGGCCGACTGCTTGCCGGTCCTGGCATGGGAACGATCGCCAGCCAGGTAATCGTCGATCATGGCGGCGTTCTTCTCGGTCAAGGCCTCGGTCTCGAGGTACCGCTCCAAGTCAGACGTGGCCGAGCTCTGCTTGCCAATGCCCGACGCCATGGCCATGCCGCCACCACCCATACCCATGTTCTGGCGGTACGGCGGGTAGAGCTGACCGACCATCGATTGGTCGCCGGGAGTCCTGGCAGTCACGTCGAAGGCCTGGGGCCGGAAGATGGACTGACGAAGCCGCGCCTCCGTCAGCGGTATGATCTTGGAGTCGTCCGTGACCAGCAGGTCCAGCGGCTGCAGCATGCCCTCCCGGATCACGATGGGGACCCGGACCGTCCTGATACCAGCGGCCTGCAGCTGCTCCGGGGAGCTCCCGCCCGGTGCCTCCGTCTGGTTGGAGATGGCGATGTGGCCGAAGCCGTAGCCCTTCTCACCGTCGGCCCGGTCCATTTCGACGTGCGGCTCGAAGTCGGCGATGTACGGGACCTGCTTGTACAGCTCCTGCACGATCTCCATGGGCCACTTGTTCGGGTCCGGAGGAAGCCGCATTTCCACGGCGGTCTTCTCGGTGTACGTGACAGGCTCGAGGAACAAGGGCTGGACCATGGGGCGATTCTACTCCGTTGATGTTGGAAACGGCAGGGTCAGATTCCCAGCAGGATGAAGTCGAGACCAATCTTGGCGGCCGGCACCTTGGTCACCAAGATGTAACCAAGGGTCACATCGGCCGGCGCGATCGTGCCGAACATGCTCAAACCAGACGAGAACTTGGCTGCAATGTCGGTGCCATTCTGCGCCAAGGTCGTGGGAGCGGCAACACCGAACTCCAACAACACGATAGGACCGGCCGACAGGGACCCAGCGATCTGAGCTGCAAGTTCCACAGCCGCAAGCTTCAACGCCAGCAGCGCCGAGATCGCAGCGTTGAGTAGCCCAAGCCTCAGTTCTAACGTCGCCGATAACTCAAGAGCCGCCGCAACCCCCGCGTCCAACGACAGCGAGATGCCCGGCAGAGTCAACGCCGCCTGCAGCGATGCCTGCAGCTGAGCCAACGCCTGCAACACCAACTCAACACTGAGTGTCGGCAGCGTGAGACCAAGACTCGCGTTCAGTGAGAAGTCGAGTGACGCTGCGAACTGTGCCGTCAACGACGCCGTCAGCGGACCCAGCTGGATACTGAGGAACGCGTCGAGCTCGGCACAAAACGGCAGCAGTAGAGCGGCCGCCCCCGCTGCCGCGAAGTTAAGCTCTCCGACGGTACCGCCGGCTACTTCAGTTGGGTTGGCCATCAGATCAGGACGTTAGCCCTGCCCTCCGAAATGGCACCAAGCAGCGTGATTGGTAGTAGCCCAGTTGGGTCTGTCTTGGTACCAACTGGAGTCGGCGTCCCAGCCACCAAAACGATCAAGCCGGCAGGTGGGATCGATACGAGTACGGGACATCCTTTGAACGCGGCCCTATCGGTACCGGGTCCGATCTTGACGATCTTGCCGATGAGCTCGAGCGTGCCGCTGGTAGAGATCCTACCGGACTCCTCGCCGTGAAGCTGCAGCGCCTTCTTGGTCGACACTGAGATGTCTTGATCGGCTCGGATCACAAGCTTCTTCTTGGTGGCGAACACGACAGAACCGGCGGCCCACAAGTATGCACCGCCATTCTTATCGAATGCGAACTGCAGTGTCGCCGATCCCCTGGTCGTACTGGTCAGGGTACCGTCATCGGACTCGATATCCTCCGGTGCAATCACGACTTCGTAAATGATGGGCGCTTCTTTGCCGATCTTCTCATTGATGACCTCGGTGGCACCGACATCTCGCGGATCTAGTCCCACCGGGTCCTTGATGGTGCCGATCGATACCCGAACCGTCGCCTTCTTGTCAGGCGCGTGCAGTCGGAACGTCTGCTTGTATGTAGTCGGTGAGTTGTCCTTGCTGTCGCCAGGGTCCACGAACCAGTTGATGGCACCACCGGTGTTGTAGTGGTGGTAGTTCTGCGAGATGTCCGTAACGATGTTGTTGATCGGGATGAACAGCCGCTGAGCCAGCGCGGTCGATCCAATCTGAAGGACGCCGCCACGGTGCAGGATGCAGAAGTTGCCATCCCGTCCCTTCATGTAGATGTCGCCGGGCTTTGGGCGCGGGCGACCTCCCCCATACGTGGCACCCGAGAACGCAATGGCCTTACCGCTCTGTGCATCAACCCCAGTCGCCGGCGTCGTACCGAACGGCGCATCATCAGTACCGACATCTCCGATCGATGTGACCGGCATGATGAAGCCGATGACGATGGGAGGTGGACCGTCACTGGGGATCGCCAAGATGCACCGAGCGCCGAGGTCTGGAAACGCATAGATGCCCTCCCCGTTGTTGGGGTGGCAGTACGGCGTCATGACCTGGATGTTCAAGAAGAAGCGACGATCGAACTGCGTACGAACATCGACGGTCCAGTCTTGCAGGTTGACGTCGATGATCGTGGCTTCATGCATGAACGCGCCAGTGGCACCCTCTGGCTGAATCCAAGGGACTCTGAAAGAGCCCCTGGTCATGGGGCTCCCCTCTCCGCCAGTAACGATTCCTTTTAGCGGCATGGCTTCTCAGTAGTGGTACTTGGGCACATCTTTGAGATGTCCAAGACCTGGCTGCTTCGAATTCTCGGAGGTCAGCCCGAGCTCTGCACCATAGGCGATGCCGGGCACCGGATGCAGCCCATGGATGTTCGATATCGAGCCAGTGGCGGCGCCCTGACGCAGCACCTTGGTGATGTTGTTGTGCTGCAGCTTGGCCATCCAATCCTCGTGTACATCGAACGGCAGCATACCGACACCCTTGAGAATAGGCGTGTGCTCGATCGGTTTCTTACCGGCCTTGATCAGCGCGGTGTTGAGAGCCTGGATCTTCGACATTGACTGGAACTCACCCGGTAGGATGTGCTCAGAGTCACCAGGGTCGCTGATCTTCGTCAAGTTACCCAGCGCCTTGACGATGGTCTCGACGTGGCCACGCCGCACGCCTTCCTTGCCGTAGATGCCGTGGAGCTCATCGACCAAGAAGTTCTGCACCTTGGTCATGCTGCGGGTCGCCACGTAGAGATCGTGCGGATTGACGATGGTGCGGTTTGGATCGGTCAGCTGATGCCCCGGCGTCACAGCCATGCCGACGACCGGATGCTGCCACGGAATGTGGCCGGTCAGTTCTTTAGCACCGGGCACCAACTCATTGAGGACACGACCGTATCGGTCTTTACCGACGTGGTAGATGCTGTCACCAATCGTGATGTTGACGCCGGTCACATCCTTCTCGATCTTCTTGATCGTACCGGACTGCTTGGACAATATCGCCGAGTTCGCCATCTTCTTCGGCAACTTAGTCAACTGCTCAATCCTGGCGAAGTCGTCAGTCAGGGCAGCGCCGCTCGAGGGCACAACACCACCACTGTGGAACGCCTTCATGCTGAGCTGGATCGACCGCTCACCCAGAGACTGCGCGGCCAGCAACCCCAGGTTCGTACCGACGCTATGCAGCTGACCGGTCGGTGAAATCCCCGCGTCTAGCTGACATAGACCAATCGAGTGCTCGCACTTGAGTGGGCTCCGTACCAGCAACGACGCGTTCCTGTCGACCGCTCGAATCTTGCTGACAACCGACGGGTTCAGAACGGTACCTCGAGGCACTACCAATCCCTTGGCCGAGAAGTCGTGGGCGAGGATACGGTCATGCACGTCCGTCGACGTCACCGGCAACGACACACCGCCGTGGGTGCCACAGTCGTGCCCCGTCACCACCAGGTTGACGGCCGACGCGATCAGCGCCTTGGACAAAGCGCCGGGACCACGAACCTCCTGCACCTTCATGACGACGCCACGACGAGCTCCGCTCATCTGCGTCCAGTAATCGGCGACGCTCAGGCCCTCGGCGTACGACCGGGTCAACGGGTGCGCAATGATCTTGCCGGTCGCGTCCATGACGAGGCCTGGCGCCAGCACCATCTGCTTGTACTGATCCCAGCCAGGCTTCACACCAGACAACTGCATGATCGCCAGGTTCGACGGGTCCCGCTGCATCTTGATCTTGTGAGCAGCATCAACATCCTGTGAGGCCTTCCTCCAGATATCGATGGTCCGGCGCTCACGCTCGCTAGTCGAGTACTTACCCTCGAGCGCTGATGTCTCCTGCCTGGCTCGGTTGAAGATTGGGTCTCTAGTAGAACGATCTGGCGTGAAGTCATCGAGCGAGAGCGTGTGCGTGGTCGTCGGAATGAACTGGACGTTCTTGATCTGGTTCTCCTTGGCGATGATCGCGGTGGGTCCCTGGTGGTTGGGGTGCCGGAGCTCCACTGCGCCGTACGCCATGCCATTGCCCAGATCCTTCAGCTTGTTGGCGTAGACGCCGAGCTCAGATCCATGGTTCTTGGCCAGCGTCGTGAAGAGGCTATCGAGCCCCTTCTTATCGATCGGAGTCGTCCCCTTGATAACCTCGGACTTCATGGCTTCAGGCAGCGCATCAGCCAACAGCAGACGCCCCAACGTCGTCTTGGTACCGGCCACCGAGATCGGATCGTTCACATGCAACGACCTGGTCTGCGCTGCCTTGATGGCATCGACCGGTGTGCCGAACTGCCTGGTTGCACCCCCTCGATTGGTGCTGAGCTTGTACAGCCCGAGCGCAGCCTCGAGCGTCGGCTGGTACATGACCTTGCCGGTCGCTTCGTTGTAGAGGTTGTTCGAGGGGAACATCCGCCTGGCTTCTTCGACCGCATCCTTCGAGATCGGCACATACGCCGACATCGTATCGCCATCAAAGTCGGCGTTGAACCCACCGGTCACGAGCGGATGGATCTTGATGGACCGGCCCGCCACAAGCTTCGGCGTGAACGCCATGGCTGAGTGCTTGTGAAGAGCTGGGTCACGCTTGAGGATGACTGGTCGTTCCGCCACGACAAGCTCGAGCGCCCTCCGCACACCCTTGTGCCCTTCGCTTTTGATCATGCTCTGCGCTTCCAACGGATTGGCAGCGGCACCGATCTCAACGAGCTTGCGCACGACGAATGGCTTGTAGAGTGTCAGTGCCTTCTTCTCAGGCAGACCAACCTCATCGAGATGAAGCGACGGCTCCGGCACGATCACGGACCGCATCGACAAATCCTGCCGACGGTTCATCAGCACATTCTGGAAGTAACCTTCCTTGACCTTCGTACCGTGCAGCTGCTTCAGCAAGCCCTTGGGTGAGTCGTCGCTGTCGGAACTCTTGCTGAGTCCCATGATCGCCTTCATGCCGTCATACATGTCTGCGCGCATCTCCTTGAGACGATCGTCTGTCAGGTTCTTCCGGAGTGTCGGGTCCGCTAGCTTGGTGTTGACCTGAGCAAAGTTGCTGTACAGCCCGTTGATGTCGGCCCACCGAATCTTGCCGTTGGGCAACACTGGTGCTGGACGCATCGCCGGCGGCATGATCGGAAGGTTGTGCAGCACGTACGCTTCGCTCGGCTTCAAGTTGAGTTGATCAAGCGTCTGTAGGTACTTCACCTTTTTGACCAGGTTGTCGACGCCGGCAGCTTTGTTGCCCTTCTCGCTTACCCGAACGGTCAGCTGCTTGAGGGTCGAGGCCAGGTCCTTCTTGACATCGATGTTCTCAAGCAGGTGCTTTATAGCGGTACCGCCCGTCATCGAGTTGGCGGTACCGAGCGGAACTACTAGACCAGCCTTGGTCATGGCCTGAGCACCGGTGACAACGGCGCTATAGTCCTTGGTCTTGAGTCCAGTCAGTCCCATGATCGCGCTCTCGAACACGGGATTGGGAACGGGCTCAGCCAGCTTGATGTGTGACCACTTCCGTCCGCCATGTCCTCCGGTGAGCTGGGGGTCAAAGAGACCGCCGGGACGCGGCTTGAGCTCACCGTTCTTGTCGGGCTTGGACTCGAGCAGGTCGATGGGCTTGGGGAGAGCTCCCGACGACATCGACAATATCTGGCGGTCAGTCAGTGGGCTGAGCTGGAGTGTGTGACCGCGCTTCTCGACGTTGATGCCCGCTCCCTTGAGCATGTCGGTGAATCGCTGGAACGTGTAGGTCGAACGCGGCGTCGGGATGTACGTGCCGTTCTGAATGGCCGACCACACCGCCAGGTGTTGTGACTCCCAACGCTTGCCCTCATTAGGCTGCGGGTCCGGGCCCTCACTCTTCCAGGTCTGTATCTCTCGGATGTTGGCCACGGCACCATGAGTCAGCAGAACGTTCTGAGTGAACGGGTCGATGCTTTGCCCAGCAGTCTTGCCACCACCCGAGGGAAGTAGGTTGGAGTCGTAGCTCTCAGACTCACCACCGCCACCAACCATGCCGGCCCTTGCCGCGATCTTCTTATCGACCTGATGGGTCAGCTTCAGCATGTACTGAGGACCCGTCAGAGCTCGACCCAGTGATATGCCGGTGGTGGGATCGTGCAGTTCCTCAGTGTCGCTGATTCCGTGGTGCGCCAGCTCCTTCTTGATCGTCGCGATAGCATCGCCCTGATTGAAGTTGGTGACGATGTATGGCTTCTTAGTCTTCTCAGCGATCTTGGCAGCGGCAGTCTCGAGCACCTGACCGATGTTGATACGGCCCGGCACACCGCTGGGGTTCAGCGCGACCTCAATGATCTTGCCGTCTTTGGTCCTGGGCATCTCATGGTCGGGGATGATCGACGAGACGATACCCTTGTTGCCATGACGACCCGCAAGCTTGTCACCGACCTGCATGGGTTCGATCGTACGGATGTGGATGCTCTGGTTGCCCCACTTGTCTTTGGGCGTCGCCACAACCTCACCGGGATGATCTGACTCCCACTTTACGCTCGAGTCCGTATGCATGCCGGACAGGCTTCGACGAACCGCGCCGATGCCCATACGATCCTGTAGGTTGTAGGGGCGCATCGCCAAGATCAATGGATCACCTGGCTCCACCCGCTGACCAACACGAACAAGTCCATCAGTCCCCAGCTTCTCGTACTGTTCTTTCTTGTAGATGCCGGGATGCTGCACCTGAAACTTGCGAGTGTTCAGCACCGTCTTGTCGTCCGTCAAGATCGACGGCTTGTGTAGATGAACACTCGACAACTTCTTGGCAGCAGTCTCGCTGATGACGACGCCGTCTTCGAAGTTGTATCCTTTGTACGGGATATACGCGACCCGCAGGTTTCGTCCCAACGCCAGCACACCATCCTTCATGTAGTTGGTGTCGGCAACGCTCTGACCAACCCCAATCTTGTCGCCGACCTTCACGGTCGGTGTCGAGTGCAGCACTGCTTTGGTGTCGTTGAGCGGGTAGTTATCGTACAGAGAAACGCCATGGGTCTTACCCGTCGAGTCCTTGATCTCGATCTTCTTGGGCGTGATCTTCGTGACGGTACCGGACACCAACGATGGATGTCCCGACTGCCTACCCAGAACCTCTTCGTAGGTTTGGTTGCCGGGCGTATCGGAACCGGTGCTGACCTGAACGAGCGGCGCCTCACGCTCATGCAAGGCAACGGCCTGAGAGATATGAGAGGTCGCGTAGGTCGCGCGGTTGCCGGAGTTGCTGCTGAGAAACGGAATCAGATTGGCCGGAGCACCGAACAGCATGGATGCGTGCTTCAACACATACTGAGCTGACCCGAACGATCCCTCCTGAATCTTGTTGCCCTCGGCTGACATCTGAATCTTGCGGTCAGTCGGAACAGGTACGCCGTTCTTCCACGTCACCTGATCGGGCAGCACCACCTTGGCCGACAAGAACTGCGCGGCTGTGACCAGCTCGGTCCGCCCAGTCTTGATGTTGTAGAGCGGGAGCTTCGCTTCGTTGCCGATCTTCTGGACGCCAAGCGGTAGATGTAGAACGACGCCGCTCTTCTCGGACTCGGGCGTGTGGATGGGATCGAGAAAACCAAGGTGACTGGGATCGACGAACTTGACCTCGTCGTTGATCTGCTCATCACTCTTGATCCCGCCATCGCCCGTCACGGTTGTCTGCCTGGCGTTCGACAACATCTCGACGGGATTGTGTTGGCTTGGTGTCGACGCCAAGCTCGAGTCCGTGAAGGTCTTACGGATCGGAGCGTTGAACATGTCGAACTTGATAACGTCCCTGACGCTGTCAGAGAAGTTGATCTTCCTAGCGAACTTGGCCTTGATGTCCCGCTTGGTCTTCCAGTCGGTCAACCTTGCGTGGATGAAATCGGCGGTACCGCGCAGATCTTTGAACTCGAGGGAGTCACGATCGTCCTCGGGAGCTCCCCCGTGGACCTTCAGCATCTTGTTGGTCACGGCGGTCAAGACTTCACCGTTGACGTGTGTGAACGGCTTGCCCAGTGTTACCTGTGCGGCATCGGGCCGTAGCTCCGATCGGGTAAGTGCGTCGACGACGTAGGCATGGGCGGTCTCAGCATCTGGTGCCACCGATTTCTTGTCGGCCTTGTAGAACCGACCCAGTGCAGTGTTGCCACCGCGCACGGTCTGGTTGGCCGTCAAGATCTCTTTGCCCCAGGTCTTCTCGAGTGTGGAATCATCAACACCCATCGCCTTGATGATCGGGTACATCGGAATAGACTTGCTGCTACTCCGAGTCATCAGGAACTGCTTGGTCGCCGGGTTGAACGTGACCTTGAAGGGCGGCTTGCCTGCGATGTTGAATTGGGTCTCGAGCTCACCGGTCTGCTGACGACGAACATAGGCGCCGGGCTTCAGCTGCCACTGGTTCGACACCTGGTACTCCTGGCCATCCAAGATGTAGCTGTGTCGGCGGGTAGGCTTCGGGATTTCGGCGACCCTCATGGTCTTGGTGTCGACAACTTTGCCGGTCGCATTGTCGATGAGCTTGAACGTCCCGAAGACGGGCGCGACCCAGCTGCCGCCTTCTATCTTGGCGGTCTTCTGGCCGTCGAGGTCATCGGAACCCTCGCCTTGGTCCCGCACTTCCAGGCCGTCCAGCACCAGTGTCTTCAGCTTCCCCTGTACGGGAAAGTGCTCAGAGATGCCTGCAAGAGTCCGTTCCTGGATCTCGCGGTAGGCGTCGTTGTGGTTGAGGTGCGCCATCGCCCGCCATTCTAGCCCAGGGACCAGCCGCCACGCGAGCCAAGACTACGGGATAAGAATCATGGAAAGGCGGTTTTACATGAACCCCAAGAAAAAGAACTACGGAAACACCGGTGAGATGTTCGAAGAGACGCTCAGCGAGCTCTACGGAACACCGGAATCTTCCGATGAAGATGATGACGAGGACGACAAAGACGAGGACGACTCTTGATCTGGAGGGCCTTCTTCATAGGCGCGGCAATCGGCGCCTGCAACGGTGTGTTGCTCTGGTTGTCCGAGCGTTACCAACATCCAGGATACCCAGATGCTGGTCAACCCCTACGCTGACCAGCTGTCGGTCTTCGCGGGAACCAGGATCTTGACGACAGACTTTGGCCTGGTCGGTACCGACATCATCGACCAGGCCAACGAGCGTCGCGTCTGGACAGTCACGTCGGTGTACGCACCGATCCCAGAACGATGTCTCGGTGGAGTCAGGGTCAAGCTGGTCGACCAGAAAGGCTTCGTCACGTTCTGCAATCAACGGGACTTCGAAGTCATGCTCGGGATGGCCAAGCCCGGTGACTTCTGTCGATGGACTGGTCGAGAGTACCCGCACCCTCATGACGATGCGTGGATCGGATTCTGTGTCGACAAGATCGACATCCAAGACGATCTCTACGAACGCGAGCTCGCACTCAGGGCCGAGAACCCGATCCTCCCCAGCCCGTCTGACATCGTCCAGCGCATACACCCAAACATGACTCGTGACTACGAAGAGTTCTGGACACTGCGAGGTGACTACGACTTCGAGACAGGTATCGGACCCGACACAAGAATCGAAACCCTGTACGAACGATGGTCTCGTGTCTCACGAGACTGGTTCGATTGGATGAAGGTATGAACGCAACAGAGACTGACGAAGAGAGTGAGCTGTACAGAATCATCATGAAGACGGAGCATGTTTGCTCCGCCTGCGCAGATACGCTGTGTTACACGGACGAAGCCGTCGTCATCACGGTGGTGGTGCCGACGATCCAGGGTCATGAGTTCGTCTACGCCCCCGCCGAGAGCGACGACGGTGACTTCCTATATGAGCCTCAGTTCGCTTGTTACGAGTGCTGGGAAGACGTCGGCAACGAGGTAGCGGAGCTGCTGGAAAATACTCCACCGATCGAGGAGATAACGGCAGTGGTGACGTGCCGGATCTGTAAGTCCGGCATCTGCATGGGCGAACTCATGGGACTGGTGACGATGGGTGAGCTCCAGTGCAGCCAGAGGTCTCCCGAGTTCTCCGCCACTACTATCTTTGAACCACAAGATCCAGATCCAACACCGGTCTGCATCACCTGCTTGTCCAAGCTCTCGGACGAGTACCTCGATCTCTGGGACTCAGTCAGTCAAGGGGATGAGTGCCGGGAGGGCACAGACATCCGATGTTGGAGACTCGGTTGCCCAGGGTCAGACAACTGCTTGTTGAAGATATCGTGACCAAGCTCAAAGTATCGTCACACGCTTTGGAGCGACTCCGAGAGAGATGGTCAACAGCACGCTCGCTGGATGACCGGTTTCTCTCGGAGTTGCTTCTTAACCAAATCGAACACGCTGATGAAACAAACGACGCCTATGACACAGCAGGTGGTCGGTACTACCCGATCAGTCTGCAGGGCGAAGATGGATATGCCGTCGTCAAAGACGGAGAAGTCAAGACTGTGATGCCAACCAAGTACTGTCCAGAAGTTGATGAGGTAAGAAATGGCCGCTAAGAAAATTGAAAAGATCAGACCAACCGCAGAACGTTACTTTGCAGACTTAGCTCTGCTTTCGATATCGACACCACAGGACAACCCTGCAGACCCGAAGTGTCGCTGGGGCATGCCGACGATCTTCTGGGGAGGGTCAGGCATAGGCAAGTCCGATCAGATCAAGCAGGCGGGAGCTCGAGCCAATCTTCACGTTGAGGTGCTGATGCCTGGGCAACAGCAGCCTGAGAACTTCTCTGGGGTGTTGATCCCCAACCCAAACAGTCCCGAGGGCGTCAGCATCCAGTGTCTGCTACCGGCGGTCCGGCGACTGAACCGTCTGGGCAAGGGTATCTTGTTCATTGATGAGGCATCCAACGCTCCACCAGCCACTCAGGGTGCGATGCTTGGCATGTTGCAGGACCGGGTCGTAGGTGACACTGAGATGGAGCCGCTGATTCGCGTTCTGTTGGCAGCAAACCCGCCCGAGATCGCGGCTGGTGGATTCGGCCTCGAGCCGCCCACTGCCAACCGCATGGAACACATCTTCGTAGGGGCGCCCAGCTGGGAAGCGTGGAACCACTGGTTCATGTCGAAGAGCCAACCGATCAAGATGACCGGCACGGCTGTAGAACCAATCATCATCCAGGCGTGGCCCACGGTCTACCCGATAGTCCAGGGTCTGATATCGGGCTTCCTGTACAAGCACAGGGCACGGATGTGCTGCCAGCCCGCTGCAGGTGATCCCAATGGTGGGTTCGCCTGGGAGTCCCCCAGGAGCTGGGATAACGTGTCCAAGGTCATGGCGGCGAGACGGGCCATGAAGCTGCCGGAAGAGCTCGACGACATCGCAATCGCCGGTCTGATTGGTGAGGGTTCGATGGAAGAGTTCTCGACGTATCGTCGGGAAGCAGATCTGCCCGGCCCCGACGAGGTACTGGCAGGCAAGTGGAGGCACGACAAGAAGCGGATCGACAAGACCCACGTAGTCTTGGGTACGCTGGTACCGTACGTCGGCATGAAGCCGGAGGGTCAGCAGCGATTCGAGGTTGCCGTCAAGGTCTGGCAGGTGCTGGATCAGATCTGTGACGACGGTGCCGCCGACTTGGTCGTCGACTCCATGACGATCCTGATCAACCAGTACCAGCTCGGCATGATGAACAAGGTGCCGAACGACGTGAAGCTCGCGGCCGAGAAAGTGATCAAGCGAATGAGCCGCAGTGTGATGGCCCAGTTCGTAGGATCACCGTCGCCGTGATGGACGACGACGAGCGAAAATGTGGAGAAGCCCTGGCTAACGCCAGGGCGTTCGTCCGATACAAGGCTCCGTACGTGACCAAGACGCTCTACGGTCTGGTCCCCCACTCGCTGCCGGGACTCAACACCCTGGGGGTCAGCAAGAACTTGGTCTTGGTGGTGGACCCCGCCTGGTTCATCAAGATGCCATTGGAAGAGCAGGGCGCCTGCCTCATGCACGAGATCTCGCACGTCATCCGAGACCTCGGGCGGCTCGACCAGTTTCCAGATCGAGACCTCGCCAACATCGCGTTCGACTTGCCAATCAACCAGAATCTTCGTGATGGCGGTTGGAAGCTACCCAACACCGCCTACTACCCAGAACGTTTCAACTTCCCGACAAACCTGACTGGTGAGCAGTACTACGAACTGCTCGATAAGAAGCGCGAGACCTTGGAACAGCAGCTGTCAGGTGGCCGCGGCCTTGGTTCAGGGAAGTGCGGTGGTTGTGCGGGCAACCCAATCGACAAAGCACTGGAAGAGTCGTTGGCGATCGAGATCGGCAGAACTACCACCGACATTCATCAGATCCGAGCTGGCACCGCTCGAGACATCCAAGAAGCAGTGGCTGCGGGACGCGGCAACGTGCCGAACACCCTGAGCGAGATACTGCCGCCTGATGACGGCACCGTGAGGAACAAGATCTCATGGCGGATAAAGCTGTCACGAATCCTGCGTCGGTGTACTGGTCGAATGATATCGGGTCGTGCCGACTACTCGTACAAGCGGTTGTCGAGGAGCTCGTTCCTGACCGGCATGATCAGGCCGGGCATGGTCTCACACGCTCCTGTCGTCGCATTCTGTGAGGACACCAGCGGGTCCATGGGTCACGAGCAGACGCGAGAAGCTCGTCGACAAGCCATCGACATCATGATGTCCATGGGGATCGAATCGGCCTGGTGGATCAGTGCGGATGCAGCGGTTGCTGCTCCGCCGAAGATCAGACGCATGCGGGAGATACGAGAACTCCCAGTCGAAGGGCGTGGTGGTACTGACTTCAGCCCCGCCATCGCGGCGGCCCAGCGACTCAGGCCCAGGCCCGACATCCTCATCTACCTGACCGATGGTGACGGCGTAGCACCAGCACTCCCACCACCCCGCATGGAAGTGGTGTTCTGTATCGTACCCAGCTACCACAACCAGTCGCCCGCCGACTGGGGCCACACCGTCATCATCAAGGACGAGGTGGCGTAAACGCAACTCCGACGCGGTTTCGGACATAAGAATCATGGAGAACAAGCACAGCCATGCCGGTTGTGAGCTCCAGGAGAACTACTATGGACAACGGCACCTCCAAAGCTACCACCCCGAAGGTCGAGGCCGACAAGTCCTCGGCCCGGCTCAATGCGGCTCGAGCTGAAGAGCTCGAGATCAGGGCGAAGATCGCCGAGATCGCACACCGGATCTCTGCCCTCCCCCTCGGGGAGGCAGACGACATCGCCAGGATGCTGGCGACGTTGTCGGCGTTGGGGGGCGCAGCCCCCCGATCGCCAGGAACGTGAAGGTCGAGGACGAAGCTGCCTAAGAGTCAAACCAGCCTCCTTTTCGGGCATAAGAACAATAGAAGGAGGCACAACATGAACCTAGGAATGACTCTCTCGTGCGAGATGTCACTGAACCAAGGGCTTCGAATCGAACTGACGGGAGGATGGACCACCACCATCTTCCCGAAGGCCGAAGAGTGGCTCAACCAAGACGGCGACCGCTGGCGCTGCTTGGCCTTCGTCGGCTCAAAGAGGTCGATGGAGGGTTACCGTTCCGTCGTGGACTACCTGGGCTCGCAGGTACTACCAGGATGGAAGCGCGATTGTCTGAAGTTCTACCGAGGGGAAGGACCACAAGCGATCGACATCATCACGAACCGAGAGCGCAAGCTCTTGGAAGCCAAGCTGCTGCTGGCGCTCGAGGTCGCGTATCAGCTGTGGTGCGATCAGCGCAAAGCTGGCTGGGGTCAAGTTGTCGAGCTGGTCGAACAGCTCGCAGCATGACCTGACGAAAGGACTGCCAACTTTCGTTAGCCTAGACCATGCCGGCGGCGCGACGTGGCGGCAGCTTGTCGGGCATCGGCCGCATGTCCACGGGGTTGCCACCGCCCTGCTGCTGCTGCTCTTGTCCGCCACCTTGCTGGGCCAACAGCTGCCGGACCATATCGGCGAGCTCGGGGCTTTGGCTCTGCAGATTCTGCAGCGCCATCTCCTGCTGGTCTGGTGGCATGCTGGACAGCTGCGTCGCTACCGACTGGGCCATGGCCCGGATGTCACCACCACCGTTACCAACGGGCTGACCCTGCGGTGTCGGCATCCGCTGGCTGCTGTTGACCTGCGACTCCAGGGGGTTGCCGGGCGGTGCAGCACCGGCCTGCTCACCACCAGGGCTACCGCCTGCCGACTCAACACCACCAGGCTCGCCAGGAGCTTCCGGGGCCTGCTGGGCCTCCGCTTGGATCTGCTGAACCTTGACCTGAGCCTTGGCCATGATGACCTGGGATTCGGCCTGGATCTCGGCGACCGCCAGCTGCTGCTTCTTCGTAGCTTGCAGGCGCCGTGACGTCTCCCGCATCATGATTGCGTCTTCGTCAGCCTGGGTGTAGTCGGAGTCGGCCAGGAGGGACGTGTCCGAGATCTTGTTGGCCTGGTTCAGCTGCAGCAGGAAGGCCTTGCGCTGAATGTCGTCGGCCATCTTGAACGGCTTGAACCGAATGTTGGCCTCGGGCCACTGCATGAAGTGGGCTACTTCCTTCATGACCCACTTGGCCAACCGACGGTGTCGGATGATGAGGCCGAGGAACTGGTTCTCGAGCATCCGCATCGACACGTTGGTGCCGGCGTAACTCATGCCGCCCTTGATGAACTCGATGGGCACCTGCATGCCGTTGATGATCTGCTCGGAGA
>Ga0315273_10004682_pt1 | contig 16808 bp, 15 predicted proteins | sample YL17G02_0_MG_FD_205753 | JGI IMG/M metagenome (GOLD analysis project Ga0315273, IMG submission 205753) | Sediment microbial communities from Yellowstone Lake, YNP, Wyoming, USA - YL17G02_0 | ecosystem: Environmental > Aquatic > Freshwater > Lake > Sediment | place: USA: Wyoming | collected... | reverse complement strand
GGGCAACGGCACGAGCCTGTTCCCGTACACTACCCGGTTCAGCACCTATTGCCTGCGCTTCCCTGTCAGCAAGGACTTGTTCTCCAGCGCGCCAAGCCTCAACCGGGATAATACTTCCTCGGGCGTGTTGGGCATTTACCTCTTCAAAGCTGGCGGTCAGGAAGAAAACGTGGGCAGTTCAACTGAGACCGTTCCGCAGGTCCGTCTGGACCGGCGTTATAGGTTGGACAGCGGAGTCGTCTTCGGCCGGGATTTCTTCGACCCCTCCTGCGACGCATTGTTGGCTGATGCGTTTTGGTATCAGGGGTATTCCGCCGACGCCCCGACAACGCTGAAAGCCTCCGGCTATGCGGTCAGCCGGAACTGGTATCATGCGGCGGAGTTCAACGTGCTGGCCGGGTGCGGGGCGGTCAAGACTGTCGCGGACGACAACACGGTGGCCGCCAACAGCAATGCGCCCGGCGGGACGTTGCCCAACACGGGCCTGTATTTCGGGAAATACGCCGAGAAAGTCTGGCAATTCTTCGACCAGGCGCGATAGGACTTGTCGCCCCGTGCGATTCACCGGCCGAGGCGAGAGGGCCAGGCATGAGGATTCTGCTGAGCAATGACGACGGGGTGCTGGCTGCCGGCCTGGCTGCGCTGCGGTCGGCCGTGGCGGATATGGGCGAGATTCACGTCGTCGCCCCCGACAGCCCCCAGTCGGCCGCGGGACATGCCATCACGCTCCAGGCGCCTTTGACCGTCCAGAAGGTCCACGTCGAATCGCCCACCGGAACGGGCTTTCTGGCCCTCAGTGTGGACGGCCGGCCGGCCGACTGCGTGCGGCTGGCGATCCGAAAGCTGCTGGCGCCCCCGCCGGAACTGGTGCTGACGGGCATCAACGCCGGGGCCAACGTGGGCGTCAACGTCTTCTATTCCGGTACGGTGGCCGGCGCGGCGGAGGCGGCGATGTTGGGCACTCCGGCCGTGGCGTTCTCCGCCGACATGACCGGCGAGGTCAATTTCCCCCGCGCTGCCGTCCTGTGCCGGTGGGTGCTGGACACGCTGTTGGCCTGGGGACTGGAGCGTGGGGACTTCATCAACGTCAACATCCCGCCCCTGGGGCCAGGCCGGCCCTTGGGCGTCCGCGTTGTTGCCCAGTCCACCGCCGAACTGACGGACGATTATCACCTCCAGTCCAGCCACGACGGCAGGGAGGTCTACCGGCTGGGGGACGACTACAGTTTCGCCGCCACCGATCACGAAAACGACGTGACCTGCCTGGCCGAGGGGTACATCACGGTCACTCCCCTTCAAGTGGAACTGACCGACCATTCGCGGCTGAAAGACCTGTCCCGGCGGCAGTGGGGCGTCATGCCTCGCTGAGCGATTCCTGCCAGTCCGCTTGGAGGGGACGGGGGGTGTCACCAAGGTCACAAGGGGGCCGACGACACTTATATACCTGTTTGGCAGCGGTGCGGACGTCTTGCCTGGCCAACGTTTTCAGACATCAGGCGCCCGCGAGTACCAGCATCCAGTCCCGGCGGTCCCCCAGGGCGGGTCGCTTCAGGCTTGCGGCTGGGCCGGAACGCCAGCCGGCTGCTTCCGGGCACGCGCCGCACGCTGGGACAGCAGGCTCAGCACCGAGACGTAAAAGAACCCGAAGGTAAAGATCACCAGAAACGGCGTGAGGATGGCCGAACGGAGGAGGCCCACGATGCTCAGCACCGCACAGGCCATCATGTAAAGGCCGAAGGCGAACTCCAGGTATGGCAGCATCGACCGTTTCTCGCTGACGGCCAGCTTGTGGGCATCGGTGCGGGCCAGCGATCGCTTGTCGCCGTACTTGGGCGTGCGGATGAACTCGCTCTTGAGTCCCAGCAGCGCCTCCAGAATGGCCTTGGTGTTAGACAGGCACAGCCCCACGCCCAGGGCCATCATGACGGGCATGTATTTCAGCGCCGATCGCCAATCGCCGAACAACTCTGCCTGTCCGGCGCAGTAGAAGACGCTGGCCGATAAAGTCGCCAGCGTGAAGACCCCCAGGTCAAATGCGACTCGCCAGTACGTTCCGTCTTCCACCGGAACGCATCGCAAATACATGGCCGGAAGCATCAGTGCCACCAGAACCAGCATGTACATGTGCATCGTGAAACAAGTCAGGTGGAAAAACGCCTCGATCTTGACCTTCATGGGCAGTCGTGACATCAGCACCTTGGGCAGCAACTTCAAGGCCGTCTGCGCCCCGCCCTTGGTCCAGCGGAATTGCTGGGCCTTGAAGGCGCTCATTTCCGGCGGAAGCTCCGCCGGGGCCGCCAGTTCCGGCAGGAAGACGAACTTCCAGCCCCGCATCTGGGCGCGATAGGACAGGTCCAGGTCCTCTGTCAGCGTGTCGTGCTGCCAGCCGCCGGAAGACTGGATCGCCAAGCGGCGCCACGTCCCGGCCGTGCCGTTGAAGCTCATGAACCGGTCGCTACGGTTGCGCGCCACGTGCTCGATGGCGAAGTGCCCGTCAAGGAAGATCGCCTGGCTGCGGGTCAGCAGGCTGTCGCCCCGGTTGAGATGGTCCCACCGCGTCTGAACGGCGCAGACCTTCGGATCGGTAAAGTAGTGGATGGACCGATTCAGGAAACTCCGCTCGGGCACGAAGTCGGCGTCGAAGATCGAGATGAACTCCCCCTTGGCCGTGCGAAGCCCGTTCTCCAGCGCCCCGGCCTTGAAACCCTGGCGGTCCGTGCGATGGATGTATTCGATGACAAAACCGGCGGCCCGCGCCTCCTCCACCGCCGCTTCGGCGATCTGGCAGGTGTCGTCGGTGCTGTCGTCCAACACCTGTATCTGCAACTTTTCTCGCGGGTAGTCGATCTGGCAGGTCTTCTCGATGATCCGCCGGGCGACGAACCGCTCGTTGTACATCGGCAACTGGACGGTAACGACGGGCAGGTCCTTAAAGCTCCCCTGGGGCCGGGGGGCCTTGTGGCGGTGCCGGTAGTACAGATACACCAACATATAACGGTGAAGCCCGTAGAGAGACACCATCGCCAGCGCGAAGGTGTAAGCAGTCATGAACAGCGTCTTGGCAAGGTCGGTCCATTCCATCGGGGGGATTCTAGTCCAAGACCCCCCTTGCGGTCAAGTCGCGTAAGATTCACATCTGCCTGGACAACGCCACCTCGGCCCCGGTAACCTAGCCGGAAGCAGGCGTCGCGGTGGTCGCTGGGCAAGCAAAAGGAGCTTAAGATGATCACGCCGATTAACCTGGCCGTTTCGGCCGTTGTGCTTTGTCTGGGACTGGCTGTGTTGGCCGGGGAGCCAAGCAGGTCTCAACCCGCCAGCTCTCCTGGGGAGCGGTTCGACCCTGCCTCCCTAAAGGCCCTGGAGGTCTTCCGTGCCGTCGAGGCGACCATCGGACCCGACGGTTTCTCCAAGAATCCCGATGCCGACTGGGGCTGGAGCGAAAGCCGCGTCCTGATGGCCTACCAGGCGATGTACGAAGCCACCGGCGACGAGCAGTACCTCACAAGGCTGCTGGAGCACATCGACCGCGTATTGGCTGCCCGGGGAGACCGCCGGGGGCTGAACGACGAGATTCGCGGCAAAATGATGCCGGGGTGGATCACCACCGGCTATACCGAGGGAAAGCGCCATGCTTACCTGGTCCACGCGGGGATGATCGTCTTCCCCATGGCCCGCTGCGCGGCGATCGTCCTGCCGGATTCCACATTGGCTGCCAAGTACGGACCGGCGGTACGGAAAATCTTCACCGATGTCGCCGAGACCCTCGCGGCGTATGAGGAGGACTGGCGCGAAGGCCCCAATGCTGACGAGGGCTACTACTACTGCCCGGTTCTCAAGACCGGCCTCCCGTTCAACCAACAGAACGCCCTGGGCCGAGCTATGGTGGCCATGTACCTGGCCACGGGCAAAGACTCCTACCGCCAGCGAGCCGAGAAGCTGGCGCGATTCTTCAAGCGGCGGCTCAAGATCGAGGAGGATCGATACTCGTGGGACTACTGGCCCCAGCGGCCGGGCGCGGAAGACACCTCGCACGCCTCCATCAACGTGGATTTCGCATTTCAGTGCTACCGTGCCGGTATCGTCTTTGATGCAGCCGACATGAACCGTTTCGTCGCAACACTTCGCCACATCACCCTGCCGGATGGTTTCGCCGACTTCATTGACGGCCAAAGGACAAAAGACGGCGTTCTTGGACTGTACATCGGCGGTTGGGCACACCTCTGCTTCATCGACCCGGCGCTTCGGGAACCTCTGGTGGAGTTCCTGGCCACCAAAGGCAAGGCCGCAGGCCCAGTCACCATGATGGGCGCCGCGTACATCGTGGAGACCCAGCGGCCCGTACAGCAGGAACGGCCTGCCACGGCCCCCGTCGGGCGATAGCCTTGAACCGGCTTCGTAACCTATGCGTAAAGCGTAGGTTATGAGGCCGGCAAGACCTCCTGATAGCCACCGACAGCCCGCCAGGTTAAGGCACTGGCAGCCCTGAAGATTTTTTGCAGACAAGGCTTGACATCGCATACCTTACAGCGTAAAGTATGTCCGTGGATACCTCGCAGTGCGAGGTATCCTTGCCGATGAATCCACCGGCGGGAGATGAAAATGCCACGAATACTGGAGAAGACGGCCTTGGGCGGCAGCGTGGAAACGCTGTTGTTGGCGATCCTCAAGGATGGACGCAGTTACGGTTACCAGATCGTCCAGATGCTTAAGGCCCGCTCCGCCGGGCTGCTAAGGATGGGTGAGGGCACGGTGTATCCCGTGCTGCATCGGCTGGAGGAACGCGGCCTGATCTCCGCCGACTGGGTGGTCGCCGCCTCCGGCCGTAAGAGGAAATACTACTTCCTCACGCCCAAAGGCCGCCGCTCGCTGGCGGCGAACCTGCAACGCTGGCAGGCGCTGAGCCAATTGATGGACGCGGTCCTGGCCGGGGGACAGGCCCCCGAGTTCCAGGCCGCCCGTATGACCCTTCAAGGAGCCTATCCATGAGCCAGATGCTGGAAGACTACCTCACCCGCGTAATGGTCTATGCTAACCTCCCCCCATCGCATGCCAGCGAGGTCCGCCAGGAGTTGCGGGACCATCTGTTGGAGAAGATCAAGGATTTGAAGGCCCAGGGTCTCCCGGAGGAAGACGCGGTCTACCAGGCGATCAACGCCCACGGCCATCCGCGCGTGGTGGGTTACGGTCTGCGGCCGAGGTTCCCGCTGGTGGACATACGCAGCCAAGGCACCGCGCGAGGCGTGATTGCTATCGGCCCCAAGGCCGTTGGAATCTTTGCCGTGGGTGGAACGGCCATCGGGGTGTTTGCATGTGGCGGTCTTGCCTTGGGCTTGGTGGCTTTCGGGGGCCTTGGTGCTGCGCTGCTGTTTGCATTCTGCGGGATGGGCGCCGCGCCCGTGGCATACGGCGGCGTGGCGGTGGGCCTGACGGCCGCCGGGGGCGCTGCCTGCGGCGCCGCGGCGGTGGGAGGTTTTGCAGTAGGGCTGCTGGCCGAAGGCGGCAGGGCGCTCAGCGCCTACAACCAGCAGAACGCACCTGAACTGCTCAAGGACCTGCTGAACTTATGGGGCAACAACAACCATGAGCGATTGGGCTGGGTCACAATGTCCTTGGTAGCCCTCCTGCTGGCGGTGCAGGCGGTAGCCGGCGTTGCCAATCGGCGCGAGCGCCGTCGCCTTCAGCAGACCGACCCCTGGCTTCAGGAATAGCAGATCGCTACTGGCAAATTGGGAAGGCGCCGTACGCTGTCCGTGGCCCGCTTGGGGCGAGGGACGTTTGGGCGGATCGAGCTGCCATGCACCGGCCGGGTCAGAGGCCGTCCAGCAGGTGGCCCAGCTTGTCTTTCTTAGTGCGGAGGTAATCGCGGTTCTGCTCGTGGGGGGGGATTTCCAGCGGTATGCGTTCGACAATTGTCAGGCCGAAGCCCTCCAGGCCGTGAATCTTCCGTGGGTTGTTGGTCATGATTCGCAGCCTGGTCAGCCCCAGGTCGCGGAGGATCTGGCTGCCGACGCCGTAGTCGCGGCGGTCGGCCTCGAAGCCCAGGTGCAGGTTGGCTTCCACCGTGTCCATGCCCTGCTCGATCTGTAGCTTGTAGGCCCGCAGTTTGTTCACCAGCCCGATGCCCCGTCCTTCCTGGCGGATGTAGACCACCGCGCCCTTTCCGGCGGCGGCGACCTGGCACAGCGCGGTGCGAAGTTGTGGTCCGCAATCACATCGCAACGAGCCGAGCACGTCGCCGGTGAGGCATTCGCTGTGGACCCTCACCAACACCGGTTCTTCATGGATAATGGGTTTTCCGTCGCTGCCCAGCACGCCCACTCCGCCCATGCACAGGGCCAGGTGGGGTTCCGGATCGACCAGGGATGCGTAGGCGATAAGGCGGAAGGCTCCGGCCTCCAGCGGCAGGTCGAACTCCACGGCCCGCTCGATCAACCGCTCGCTCCGCAGGCGATAACGGACCAGGTCGGCCACCGAGCACATCTTCAGCTTGTGCTTCTCGCAGAACAGCTCCAGTTCGGGCCGCCGGGCCATCGTGCCGTCCTCGTTCATGATCTCGCAGATGACGGCCATGGGTTTCAGGCCGGCCATGCGGGCCAGGTCCACCGCCCCTTCGGTCTGTCCCGCGCGTACCAGCACGCCACCGTCGCGCGCCCGCAATGGGAAGACGTGTCCCGGCCGGGCGAGGTCCAGAGGCTTGGTATCGTCGCGGCAGGCGACCTGGATGGTCGTGGCCCGATCGGCCGCCGAGATGCCCGTGGTGACCCCGCCCGCGGCGTCGATGGAGACCGTAAAAGCCGTGCCGAACCGGGCGGTGTTGTCCATTGTCTGGAGGTGCAGGGCGAGCTGGTCGGCCTTGGCGTTGGTCATTGGCAGGCATATCAACCCGCGCCCGTGAAGGGCCATGAAGTTGACGATCTCGGGGGTGACCTTCTCCGCCGCGCAGACCAGGTCGCCCTCGTTCTCCCGTGACTCGTCGTCCACCAGGACGATCATCCGCCCGGCGCGAAGCTCCTTCAGGATGTCCTCAATGGGGTCCATGACTTCCCTGATTTTTGTGCGCGCCGTCGTCCAGTGGTTTGGCGCCCTCGGCGACGAAACTCAGGCCCAGCCGGGTGTAGCTGATGACCGCCAGTACACAGATCGCCGCCACCATCCAACTGGCCGCCGTTGCCAGTCTGCCGCCCAGGCCCTCGGCCAATCGGTTGAACTCCGGCGCCAGCAACACCAGCACGACCATGATGAGCTGGACCACCGTGCACGCCTTGCCAGCCGCGGTCGGCCGCACGCGAAAACGGTCGGTCACCAGGTAAATCACCAAGAAACCCACGATCACCCACAGGTCCTTGCCGACGATCATCACGACGACCCAATCCGGCAGTTGCGCCCCCGCTACCGCCGAGTGCGGCAGCGACAGCGGCACCACCGAGCAGATAATCAGAACCTTGTCCGCCAGCGGGTCCAGGATCGCCCCCAGCCGGGTCTTGGCGTTCAGCCTGCGGGCAAGCGTGCCGTCCACGAAATCGGATATCGCCATCACCACGAAGATCACCAGCGCCAGGTGCCGCGCCCCCGTCCAGACCTGCTGGTTCATCACCAGCACCACGAACGGCGCCACCAGCATCAGCCGCAGGATGCTGATGCGATTGGGCCAGTTCAGCGACTTCCAGGGCTTGATCTTATCGTTCACAGCGATTTCCCTGCCGTCTGGAAAGCCCCTTCCCGTACGGGTGGCGGGTGCGGCGCAGACGGCGTATAATAGCTCGTAGACAGTATAGCGGGTCTTTATCCCAGGACGCCACACGCTGTACGCGAGGCTCACCATGCCAGTCCGCCAACCCGTCCGGGCCGGAAGCTTCTACGACGCCTCTGCCGAGTCCTGTCGCCGCCACGCCACCCAGCTCATCGAGCAGGCGCCGACGGCCTTGGACCTGCCTAAGCCCATATACGGCGGGATTGTGCCCCATGCCGGCTGGATGTTCTCCGGGCTGCTGGCTGCCCGAACGCTCAAAGCCCTCCGGGACGGTCAACCGCCCCGGACAATCGTGCTCATGGGGGCCGATCACTACGGCGTGGTGCGCCAAGGCGAGGTCTACGATCGCGGAGCCTGGCAGACGCCCGTAGGCGATGTGGCCGTTGACGAGGAACTGGCCGCGGCGATCCTCCGGGCCGGGACGTGCCTCCGCGCCAACCCGCAGGCCCATGCACACGAGCACTCGCTGGAGGTGCAGATTCCATTCATCAAGCTACTGTATCCCTCGGCCAGGATCGTGCCCATCGGTGTCCCGCCCACCGACCAGGCCGTCGAGATCGGCCGGCTGGTCGGCGGAGCCATCGCCGGCGGGTTCCCCGGCACGGCGGTCGTCGGCAGCACGGACCTGTCCCACCACGGCGGGCACTTTCCCTCCCCCGGCGGGCGGGGACAGACGGGCGTCAAGTGGACCGTCGCCAATGACCGGGGAATCATCAAGCTGATGGAGGCGATGGATGCCGAGGCGGTCGTCCCCGAAGCCGACCAACACGGCAATGCCTGCGGGGCGGGCGCCGTGGCCGCCACCATCGCCGCCTGCCGCGCCCTGGGGGCCAAACGCGGAATCTGCCTCCAATACACCAACAGCTACGAGATCGTCCACGCCCTATCCCCCAACGACCCCGACGACACCACCGTGGGTTACGCCTCCGTGGTGTTCGTGTAGGCAGGCGCCGTCCGCGGGGCTTCAGGCATGATCTAAGGGGTGCTCACGCGGCATCCTGATAGGGGCTCTAAGTCAGAGCTTTTCCCAAACATAGACACACTTGCGGAGTTCGCTTCTGCCATGGTTGCCCATTTGCTGACTGCTGTTGCCCTTGCCCCTGGGAAGCGTCCAGATTTGCTTTGTGCGAAGCCCAAACTGTTCGGCATGCTCGCAAAGGAGATACTCAATCACTTCCTACTGCTGCCGGTTCATCAACCCGGCAAGGGCCACCATGAATAATGTCCCTGGCTTCCGAAGCATCGGAGGATTGTAGCTTGCTCGCCATGTTGCGGAAAGAGGACGTCGGGTACGCCAAGAGATTGAACCGCTGACAAACAAAGGGCCTGTGCTGGCGTTCAGTTGCGGGCCGGACGGAATCAGCAGCGGAGTTCAGAACATTGCCCTGGGCGATCGCCGGTGGTAAACTGCGTTCTGTATGCCCGAAAGCAGGTACAACGTCATTTCGCTTTTCTCCGGTGGTATGGGGCTGGATCTTGGCCTTGAAGCCACTGGCAGATTCCGCGTCGTGGCGTGTGTCGAGAAGGAACCGACGTTCTGCGAGACGATCCGAAGGAACCAACGATTCGGCCGGTTGTCGGCCGACCTTAAGGTTTTTGAGGGGGACATTACTGGGATCGACCCGGCGACTGTCTTGGAGGTGACGGGGCTTGCTCCCGGCGAAGTCGATCTGGTTGTGGGCGGCCCCCCTTGTCAGTCATTCAGTACCGCGGGGCGTCGTGGCACAGTCCAAGACGCAAGAGGTACGCTGCTGTGGCAATTCCTTCGCTTTGTCGCCGCTATGAAACCGCGATTCTTCCTCATGGAGAATGTTCGGGGCCTGTTATCTGCGGCCCTTAATCATCGCCCCATATCGAAGCGACCCGAGAAAGGTGGGTCTGCACTGAGGCCGGATGAAGAACCCGGCTCGGTCGTTAGGATGTTCGCCAATGACCTGCAAAGCATACCTGACGGGGTAATCCACATGGACTGCTTTGAGGTCAATGCAGTCAATTACGGCGCGCCCCAGATACGCGAGAGAGCCTTATTCATCGGCAACCGATACAACGCCGTGGTTGACTTCCCGGACCCAACCCATGGCCCTAGCAGCGAGTCAGAAGATCAGCCAACGCTTTTCTGTTCAGAGCCCAACGGGCGCAAGCCCTGGAGAACCTTGCGTGACGCTGTCGGCGACTTGCAGGATGACCACCCGGTTGTGATGGACTTCAGCCCACGAAAGAAGAAATACTTGGCTATGGTACCCCCTGGGTCGAATTGGCGTAGCTTACCGCAAGAGGTGCAGATGGCGTCCATGGGGCGTGCGTGGTTCGCCAAGGGCGGGCGATCAGGGTGGTGGCGACGTCTTACCTTCGATCTGCCATGTCCCACGCTCGTGACGATGCCGAACCATGCGAGCACATCCTTGTGCCATCCCACAGAAACGCGATCGCTTTCCATCCGCGAATATGCCCGGATACAGGAGTTTCCAGATGACTGGGAATTCGCCGGCAAAGTGTCGGAACAGTATGCACAGGTTGGCAATGCTGTGCCTACACGTCTCGGGCGAGTAGCCGGGGATGTGATCGCTTCCAGCATGGATGTGCTTGCTCGACGTAATTGGGAACCTTACCCTCAACGCCCACAGGCATACCGGGTGGTCTATGTACAGTCCCATGTGAGAACGCGACAATGGTATAAGTCGGGCGAGACTTTTGTGTGGGAAGAGGGTGAAGAGAACGGCGAGGCGTGCTATGCGGCCCCTAAGACCAAGCGCAAGGTGCGAACGATCAACTAACGGACGATCAGGAAGTCGCCATGGCAAGAGGTCATCAAGGTTTACCCCGCCCGTCGACAACCGTAATCAGCAAGCGCGAACTGCTTGAAGTGTTGATGTGCATCGATTCCGACGGCGAGGCAACAAGGCGCATCCTGGAGATGGAGACAGCATCTCGACGACGGATCACCAGCCACGTCCGGTCCTTGCCTGCGGAGGACTCTGACTTGCAGGCGTTTTGTACAAACCCCTTTGTTTTGCTCATTCACGCGCTTCAGCACGGATACAGCCGAATTCAAGAGATTGAGAGGGACATACTACCGGGGAAGCAGTTCTCGTCAATGGAGACATCTGCTGGCAAGATGGTGGAGGCAGTAGCCTTGCCGGTTTACGGTTGGGAGATCGTCGAGAGCGGAATGCACACTCCCAATTCGGCTTTGGACGGCAAGCATGTAGCTGCTGATGCGATTCAAGTAGCCACATTGAAGAGCGGCCCTCGTTGCCTGAATGACGAGATGAGCGAGAACTTCGCCGATGCTGTCGTAAACCATAGCACCGAGTGGGCGTCGGACGCAGGAGTCCGGAAGGTGGACTTCTCTTACGGCGTCTTGTATGGGACGAAGAAGCAGTCAAACAAGAAGGACTGGCACATACTGAGGAACATCCGCGAGAAGGTGCCTGCGGGATCGATGCTGATACAACCGGATAATCGGTGGGATTGCGCTTTCAGGCAGAACGGGGTACAAGTAAACGTGGCTGTAAGGATTGGCCTCGACTGGTGGAACTTTCTGGGAGGGGCGACGTGCTTCGTCGAACTTAGTGCCGCCCTGATCCGGGCATGTATCAGGCCCACCGACTCCGGCGCGGCTCAAGGGCGATACGTGATCGCCGACCTTTCGGACATCGTTTCCGTCAGGTGTGTGCCAGAGAATTTCAATGTGAGCATACTGCAACGCAGTCAGTTGGAGTGGCTGTTTTTCGTGGCTCGGCACTTCTGCGACGAGATAACGGACTGAGCGCACTGTGAAGACATAAGAGCCGTCGCCTCAAAACGGTAACACCGCGATGGACACGATTTCACGGCAAGCCCGTAGCCGCTTGATGTCGAGGATTAAGGGCAAGAACACCGGTCCAGAGATTATCGTTCGCCGATTGGCACATTCCCTCGGGTTCCGGTTCCGCCTTCATGTAGCCGGTCTACCTGGATCGCCGGACGTTGTTTTCCCATCCCGCAAGAAGGTTATCTTTGTCAATGGATGCTTCTGGCACGATCACAAGTGCAAGGTTGCTGGCAGGCCGCCGCAAACACGACGACGGTATTGGCAGGCCAAGTTCGCGAGGAACCGAAGTCGTGATCGACGCTTACGTGACCAGTTGCGCAGATTGGGGTGGCAGGTGCTGACGGTCTGGGAATGCTGGACACCCCGGCCAGAGTACCTAGCTGACAAGCTGCTCATTTTCTTGTCGTCATAACGGGGGCATTCGCGACGCCACCCACGCAATTGTCCCCTCAGAAGAGGTAAAACCCCAATCCTGTTCGGCACCCGGAATATAGGTATCTCCAAGGCTGCCGCAAACCTCTTGTAAATCCCCCATCTTGCCTATTGCGCCAGGCAGCGCCGCGAGGAGAAACCCTCCTTATACTTGAACCACCCGTAAAAAGGCGTCTGGCGGTTCGCCTGAAAACTCACCAACTTCCGGTCCAGGTTCACGTTAGGGGCGATACGGGCCTGGAAATGCTTAAGAAGCCTCGTCCTTTCGACGTACGGCCCGGCGCAACACACAGTTGGCTTGGCCAAGAGGGTTGTCATCGGCAGCAGCCTAGGCTCACAACGCTCCAATCGCAACGATTTTTCGGCCATTTGACGTCGAGCCGACGCTCGACTTTCTCGCATGTTTTGCGAAAATAGTGTCTGCCTCGTCTTGCGGTTTGACCGGAAAGTGAGCAGACCATGAAACTGGCGATGATTGGTTCCTACGGCCATACGCAGGTGGTGCTGGACAGCCTGCCGAACTTGCCGGAGGTAAAGCTGGTGGCCGCGGCGCGATACGGGCCGGAGGACAAGCTCGCCTTCGTCGGCCGGCGTGCGGCGCCCAAGGACCTGCCCGTCTACGACGACTACCGCAAGATGCTCGATGAAGCCAAGCCCGACGTCGTCAGCGTCTGCATGCCGCTGTACCGCAACGCCGAGGTCTCCATCGAGGCCGCGCGGCGGGGCATACACATACTCAGCGAAAAACCCCTGGCCACTACGCTTTCCGACCTGGAGAACCTGCGCAAGGCTATCGAGAAGGCCGGCGTGCGCATCTGCGCCATGTTCCCCATGCGGACCACGCCGCCCTTTCAGGCAGTCCGCAATGTCGTCCTCCAAGGGCGCATCGGCAGGCCCATCCTGGCCTTCGCGCAGAAGTCCTATCCTTTCGGCCGGCGGGACGATTTCTTCCGCCGGCGCGAGACCTACGGCGGGACGCTCGCCTGGGTGGCCATCCACGCCCTGGAGTTCGTCAGCTATTGCGTCGGGCGGGACTACGCCCGCGCCGCGGCCGTGCAGTCGAACGAGTCGTTGGCGGGCTACCCCGGCTGCGAGGACCACGGCGGCATCCTGCTGGAGTTCCGCGGCGGCGGCCATGCCATCATCAGCTTCGACTACCTTCGCCCCAAGGCCGACGGCTCGCCCCGCCGCCACGGCGACGATCGCCTGCGCATCGCCGGGACCGAAGGTATCGTCGAGGTGATCGAGGAAGGCACGCGGGTCATGCTGATGACGGCCACCGACGTGCAGGAGATTCCCCTTCCACCACCCCGCGACCTGCTGGGCGACTTCGTCGCCTCCATTCAAGGTGGCAGCCGGTGCATCGTCACGCCGGAGGACTCCTTCCGCATCACCGAAGTGGCGCTGAAGGCCCGCGACGCCGCGGATGCGGGGAAATTCGTGGAGCTGTGAGCAGCGCGTCCGGTTCGCGGCGAATTGGCACGGTTCGGCCCCGCCGTCAAGGCAGGCCCTCTGCGCATTGCGGATAGCCTCAAATCCTTCTATACTTCCGTTGGCTGGACAAGCCCAAGGAGCCGATCATGAACGAGTACCAAGGCAGCCTGGTCGCACCGGCCAAGGCGAGATTCGCGTTGCTGGTCAGCCGGTTCAACGAGTTCGTTACGAGCAAGTTGCTGGAGGGCGCCAAGGACGCGCTGTTGCGTCACGGCGTGCAGGAAGCCGACATAGACGTGGTCCGGTCGCCGGGCAGCTTCGAGATCCCGCTGCTGGCCCAGACCCTGGCTGCCGGCGGGCGGTACGCGGCGGTGGTGTGCCTGGGGGCTGTCATCCGCGGCGGCACGGACCATTACCAGTACATCGCCTCCGAGGTGGCCAAGGGAGTGGCGGCCGCGACGATGAAGACCGGCGTGCCGTGCATCTTCGGCGTGCTGACCTGCGACAGCATTGAGCAGGCCGTCGAGCGCGCGGGCGCCAAGGCCGGCAACAAGGGCGCCGACGCCGCCGTAGCGGCCATCGAGATGGCCAACCTGCTGCCGCAGTTGTCCGGCCGGGCCAAGGCCAAGTGATGAGCAACCGCCACCGGGCAAGACGCCTGGCGCTCCAGGCCCTCTGCTGCCTGGACGTCCAGGGGCAGAAAACGGCCGATCTGGTCGCCCAGTTCATCGACGATAGCCAGGACCCGCCTGAGACCCGGGCCGCGGCGCGCAAGCTCCTGAGCGAGGCGGAGGCCGCACGGGACGAGTCCGACCGCACACTCACCCGCCACGCCAAGCACTGGGACCTCTCCCGCCTGGCGCTAGTGGACCGCAACATCCTCCGCCTGGCCGTTGCGGAGATGCGCGGCGGGCAGACCCCCCCAAAAGTCGTCATCACCGAGGCCATCCGGCTGGCTAGCGAGTTCTCCTCTGGCGAAAGCCCCCGGTTCGTCAACGGCATCCTCGACGCCGTGATGAAGGAGATGCTTGCGTCCGGGCCTCCTGGGGCTGCTGGCAACGGGGACACCTCCTCGCCCGAACGGCAGCAGCCCTCCGCGCCGTAAGCCCGGCGTCTGGAAATGGGACATCGTTTCCCCAGGCGCGCGGTTGACACGTTCGCCGGCGAGTCATAACATCGCGCCGAAGGACGAAGGAGCCAACACGTGTCTGCGAAGAATGCGGCGGAGAGAATCACCAAGTCCTGGCATGGCCGGCTGACGGCCGAGGCGGACGAGTCCACGTCGCACTTCCTGGCCTCTCTCGACGTGGATCGCGCGCTGTGGCGCCATGATATTGCCGGCTCGATCGCCCACGCGCGGATGCTGGCGAAGGTGGGGTTGCTTACGGCAGCGGAGTTCAACAAGATTCACCGCGGCCTGCGGACCATCGCCTCCGACATCCAGGCCGGGCGGCTGGATATGCCCGTGGAGCTGGAAGACATCCACATGGTCATCGAGAAGGCCCTCATCGACCGCATCGGCGGCGTCGGCGGAAAGCTGCACACCGGAAGAAGCCGCAACGACCAGGTCGCCCTGGACCTGCGGCTGTGGGCGCGCGAAGCGATCGACAGGCTCCTGGAGGGCATCGTGACGTTGCAGCGGACCTTCGTCGACCTGGCCCACAGGCAGGGCGCAATCGTCATGCCCGCCTACACGCACCTCCAGCGTGCGCAGCCGATCGTCGCCGGACACGCCCTTCTGGCCTATGTGGAAATGCTCCAGCGCGACGCCGATCGCATGACCGATGCGCGGCGGCGGGCTAACGTCTGCCCGCTGGGCAGCGGCGCGGTGGCGGGAACGTCGCTTCCGCTGGATCGCACCATTACGGCGAGGGAACTGGGCTTTGATGAAGTCAGCCGCAACAGCATCGACGCCACGTCCGACCGGGATTTCCTGGCCGAACTGTGCTTCGCCTGCGCGATGCTGGGCGTGCACCTGTCACGCTGGGCCGAGGACTGGATCATCTTTGCCACCACCGAGTTCGGTTTCCTGCAACTGCACGAGGCCTATTGCACCTCCAGCTCGATGATGCCCCAGAAGAAAAACCCCGACACGCTGGAGCTGATCCGGGCCAAGTCCGCGGCCGCCATCGCGCAGTTGGTGGGAATCCTGTCGCTGCTGAAGGGCCTGCCGATGGGCTACAACCGCGACTTGCAGGACGACAAGCGGTTCGCCTTCGCCGCCGCAGCGACGATGCAGGGGGCATTGGCCGTCGCGGCGGGAATCGTCTCCACCGCTCAATTCGACCAGCGACGCATCGCCAGCGGGCTGACGCAAGGCTTCCTGGACGCCACGGCGCTGGCGGAGTACCTGGTAGGCAAGGGCGTGCCCTTCCGCCAGGCTCACGGAATCGTCGGCCGGCTCGTCCGGGCGACGGAAAAGCAGGGCGCGGCATTGGGGCAGCTTTCTCTAACAACGCTTCAAGACGCCTGCCCCCGCATCGGCAGGGACGTGTTCGCTCGTCTTGGCTCCGCCAGCGTTACCAGGCGGTACACCCCCCAAGGCGCCGGCGGGCCTAAGCAGCTCCGCCGACAGTTGGTGTTCTGGAAACGGAAGCTATCGGGCAAACATGCGCGAGTTTGAGTTTATCGATTGGATCCGCCAGCAGAGCCGCTTTGATCCCCTCGTGGTGCCGCTGGGTCCCGGCGACGATATGGCCGCGGTGACTTGCGGCGGGGAGCAGGTGCTGGTGACGGTGGACCAATCCCTGGAAGGGGTGCACTTCATCCTGGCCGATCACGGCTGCGAGGCCGTCGGGGCCAAGGCGATGAACCGCAACCTTTCCGACGTGGCTGCCATGGCCGCCCTTCCGGTGGCGGCGGTGGCGGCAGTGGCGCTGCCCAAGGGCTTTGCCCGCAAGGACGCCGAGGGAATCTACCTGGGCCTGCGGGCTGCCGGAGACACCTTCGGCTGCCCGGTTGTCGGCGGAGATGTCAGCAGTTGGAACGGAAAACTGGTGATTACCGTCACGGTATTGGCCCGGCCGGCGGGGCTTCGCACCATTCTACGGAGCGGCGCGAAGGCCGGCGACGCCATCTGTGTCACCGGCCAGCTCGGCGGGGCGTGGAACTCCCGCCGCCACCTGACCTTCGTCCCGCGCATCAAAGAGGCCCGCCAACTGGCCTCGCGGTATAGCCTCCATTCGATGATCGACCTGTCCGACGGCCTGGCCGGCGATCTGGCGCACATCTGCCACGATTCCTCGGTCGGGGCAGAGGTGCTCGCAGCGGCTGTGCCTATCCACCACGACCTCCAGAACGGGAAGGAAGAGGCCCAGCGGGACAACCACCTCCCACCGGCCCGCCGCCGATTGATCGCGGCGCTGAGCGACGGAGAAG
>Ga0315273_10004681_pt1 | contig 16812 bp, 16 predicted proteins | sample YL17G02_0_MG_FD_205753 | JGI IMG/M metagenome (GOLD analysis project Ga0315273, IMG submission 205753) | Sediment microbial communities from Yellowstone Lake, YNP, Wyoming, USA - YL17G02_0 | ecosystem: Environmental > Aquatic > Freshwater > Lake > Sediment | place: USA: Wyoming | collected... | reverse complement strand
TCACGGAGGCGAGCCGCTGCTTCTCGTGCGGTTCCTGCTTCGGCTGCGAGCAGTGCTGGATGTTCTGCACTGTGGCATCGTTTGTCCGGCTCGCCGATCCCGCCCCGGGGACGTACTTCTCGCTCTCGCTCGAACACTGCCGGGAGTGCGGCAAGTGCATCGAGGTCTGCCCATGCGGGTTCCTCGAGGTGACCGCCGACGGTCTTCGGTCGCCGTCGCTCCAGTCGACGCACAGGCGCCGATCAGCGATCCTCCGAGCGCGCGTCGAAGCACGCCTACACACCCGGTAGACGCGCCGAGTCCCGTTCCACTGGTGACACCCTCGGTGACAGGGTCGGCCGTGCGGCGGTTCGAAGACCACGAGCCGTGGGAGCTTCTTGTGGCGTTGCCGACCCGGCCAGCGATCCCGGGCGCCGGCCCAACCGAGCTTCGATCTAGCAGACGGGTTGGGTGCGGCGAAACACATACAGTCATGGGATGGCTGAGACGATGAGCTACCTGCCGACCTTCGAGACCGTGGAAGAGGAACGGCTCCACCGGAAGCAACGCCTCGCCGCGGCGTTCCGGCTGTTCGGCCGCTTCGGCTTCGACGAGGGCGTCGCGGGGCACATCACCGCTCGCGACCCCGAGCTCCTCGACCACTTCTGGGTCAACCCCTTCGGGATGAGCTTCTCGATGATCAGCGTGTCGGACCTGATCCTGGTGAACCACGAGGGCCGGGTGGTCGAGGGCAACGCGATGGTCAACGGTGCTGCGTTCGCGATCCACTCCCAGATCCATGCCGCCCGTCCAGACGTGATCGCAGCCGCGCACTCCCACTCGGTGCACGGCAAGGCGTGGTCCTCGCTGCGGCGAACCCTGGATCCGCTCACCCAGGACGCGTGCGCGTTCTACGACGACCACGCGCTGTTCGACGACTACACCGGCGTGGTGCTCGACCCCGAGGAGGGGAAGCGCATCGCCCATGCGCTCGCCGACAACAAGGCGGCGATCCTGAGCAATCACGGTCTGCTCACCGTCGGGCACTCCGTGGACGAGGCCGTGTGGTGGTTCATCACGATGGAGCGGACGTGCCAGGCGCAGCTGCTCGCCGAGGCGGCCGGCACCCCGGTGCTGATCGACGCCGACCAGGCCGCGCTCACCGCGACCCAGGTCGGATCCCACGTCGCCGGTCACTTCAGCTTCGCTCCGCTCTACGCCAAGATCACCCAGGACCAACCCGACCTGTTCGACTGACCCTCTGTTCTTGCGTCAGTTGTAGGCGTATACCGCCTACAACTGACGCAAGAACGTCGAGCCGGTGGGGTCAGGACCGTTCGGCCTCGACCTGAGTCGCGTATGCCTTCGTGCCGGCGATGAATGCGTTCGGGTCGGCGAACTTCCCGGCAACGACTTCGCCGAACCACTCGGGGACGTAGCCCTCGATCGCGCCCGACTCGAGCATCTCGATGACCGGCTCGACGATTGCTTCGACGGGGAGCGCGTCAACGGCGCTGTGGAACCCGGGTTCGTTGTCGGGGACGTGGAACAGCTCGGTGTCGATGACGCCCGGGTTCACGATGTGGACCTGCACGTCGGTGTCGCGCAGGTCGACGGCCATGCACTCCGAGAACGCGGTGATCGCCGCCTTGCTCGCGGCATACGCGCCTTCGATCGGAGGGCCGAGGCGCGCCGCGACCGACGACAGGTTCACGATCCGCCCGCCGCGCTCGATGAGTCCGGGGAGCAGGGCCAGGGTGAGGCGCACCGGTGAGAAGTAGTTGATGCGCATGACCGACTCGACCGTTTCGGGGTCGAGTCGCGTCACGTGGCGGCGCTTGGGGATGCCCGCGTTGTTCACGAGGATGTCGACGCCGCCGAGCTCCTGCTCCACGGTTGTGGCGAATCCGACGATGCCGTCGAGGTCGGCGAGATCGATCGCCCACGACCGCGATTCGGGAGCATGGGCGCGGATGCGCTCGAGCACCTCGGCGAGGCGGTCTTCCCGTCGTGCACAGATGCCGATGGTGGCACCGCGCGCGGCGAAGCCCTCGGCGAGTGCGGCCCCGATCCCCGTCGACGCGCCGGTCACGAGCGCGGTCTTGCCCTTGAGTGAGTAGGTCATGGCGCAACCTTCGCGCATTCCTGACGTCGCCGTCAGGTGAGGGCTAACCTGCGCCGCCGTGACGCTCGACCCGACGACCCCGCTGCTCACCGATCGCGTCGCGATCGTCACGGGTGCGGCGGTCGGCATCGGCCAGGCCGTCGCGCTGGCCTTGGCCCGCTTCGGGGCACATGTCGCGATCTGCGACCGCGACGTCGCGAACCTCGACCTCACCGCCGACGCCATCGAGGCCGAGGGCCGCCGAGTCGTGGCCTCCGAGCTCGACGTGCGCGAGGGCACCGGGGTCGAGGCGTTCCTCTCGACGGTCGCCGCTGAGCTGGGGGCCGTCGACGTCTTGGTCAACAACGCGGGCGGGGGGTTCTTTGCAGGATTCCTCGATGTGAGTGACAAGGGTCAGGACTCGCTGATCCGGGAGAACTTCACGAGCGTCACGAGCTTCGTGCGTTCGACGGTGCCGCGCATGCCCGAGCGGGGCGGGTCGATCCTGAACATCACGTCGATCGAGGCGCATCGCGCCGCGCCGGGCTTCGCCGTGTACTCGGCGATGAAGGCCGCGGTCGCAAGCCTCACGAAGACCCTGGCGCTCGAGCTGGGGCCGCGGCGGATCCGGGTGAACTGCATCGCGCCCGACGTGATCCCGACGCCGGGCATCGGGCTCGAACACGGCGTGCACACGCCATTGCCGATTGCCGGTCACGTTGACGATGTCGCGGGAGCGGCGGTCTACCTCGCCGGTGACCTGAGCCGCTTCGTCACCGGGACGACCGTCCACGTCGACGGCGGCAACTGGGCCTCGGGTGGCTGGGTGCGCACCGCCGACGGCGGCTACACCCTGCACCCGGATGCGGCGGGTCTGGCATGAAGTTCGGGATCGCGCTCGGGCGGCTCAACCCGGCGTTCTTCGTGGAGGCGACGCTCGAGGCCGAGCGGCTCGGGTTCGAGTCGGTGTGGCTCCCCGAGCACCTCATGTTCACGTCGAAGATGAGCCGGTCGCCGCATCCCGGTGAGACACATCCGCCCGTCCCACCCGACACGCCGATCTTCGACGCGTTCGCGTACCTCGCGTTCCTGGCCGGCAAGACCGAGCGCCTTCGTCTCGGGACTCACGTGTACAACCTCGGGCTGCGCCATCCGTTCATCGCGGCGCGGGCAGTGCAGACCCTCGACATCGTCTCGGGTGGCCGTGTCGAGTTCGGCATCGGCGCGAGCTGGCTCGAAGAAGAATGGATCGCGGCGGAGCTGGACTTCGCCAGCCGAGGGCGCCGGGTCGACGAGGCGCTCGAGATCTGCAAGCACCTGTGGACCGACGACGATGTCTCGCACCACGGAGAGTTCTTCTCGTTCGACGGTGCGGTGTTCGTGCCCAAGTGCGTGCAGCGGCCGTGGCCGCCGGTCCTCGTGGGCGGTGAGAGCGCTCCGGCACTTCGGCGCGCCGCACGCGCCGGTGACGGATGGATCGGCATGAGCCACGACTTCGAGTCGGGCGCGGCGCAGATCGCCCGCTTGCGTGAGCTCCTCGACACCGAAGGTCGCGACGCCGACGCGTTCCAGTACTGCCTGGGCGGCCCGGTCGACTCCGCCGCCGATGTCGCGCGCTGGGAGGAGATCGGCGTCACCCGCTTGATCATCTCGCCGTGGCGACGCTCCAAGGAAGCGATCGACGGGCTGCGCCACTTCGCCGACACCACCGGCACCGGCGACTGAGGCGCTCGCAGGGTCGGGGCGGTCAATCGGTGAGGTGTGGCCCCTCGGCAAGCGCCGCGTCGGGGTCGGCGTCGAAGTCGCGGATCGTCTCCTTGTGGCGGAGCGCGACCCGGATCTGCTCGGGCTGCATGGTGAAGCAGACGCCGCCCATGAGTCGTTCGAGCTCGGCGGCCCGTTCCACCGCGTCGAGGTCCATGCCGCGACCCATGCCGATGTCGCAGGACCGGCGCAGCACGATGGCCGCCTCGGCGGTATCGACGTCGAGCGCTTCTTCCGCCCAGCGGAAGAAGCCGCGGCGCCACGGGGCGCCGGCATAGGGCTCGGGTGCCACGACCCGGCGGCCGTCGAGCGTCCAGGCGAGCAGCGGCTCACCGTCGCGGTCGCAGCGCACGACCACGTCGCCACCGGCCTGGGCCTGGTGCGGGATCTCGACGTCGTACTGGCGGGTGGTCCCCACCCGTCCGCCCCGCGCCGCGTGGGCGATGCAGAGGCCCGCGAGGTCGAACATGTGGGTGCAGTTCTGCTTCGGGTCGGCGATGTCGCCCACGGCCAGGCAGTGCGGTGACAGCTCCATGCCCTCGAGCGTGTGGAGCCGGTCAGCCGCGGCGGGGCACGTGGTCCAGGGCCAGCGGATTGCCCGGGCCGTCACCTCGTGCACCGACGCTCCGTCGTGGGCGACCCGGACCGTGAAGTAGTGGAAGTCGTCCTCGAGGCCACCGTCGACGACCCCACCTGCAGCATGGTCGGACGCGGTGACCACGAGGCGGAGGCGTCGTCGGTACGCGCCGTGCGGGAAGTGGGTCATGCGCTCGGGACGCTCCCGCCGGGGTAGTTGCCGCCCCCGAACTCCGCGTCGAGTGCGTCGTAGTCGACGGCCCAGCCGTTCCGGGGGAGCGCGTCGACGAACTCGATCGTTCGCGGCTTCTTGTACGACGCGATGCGCGACCGGCAGTGCTCGACGAGCTCGTCGGGCGTGATGGTCGCACCCTCTCGCAGCACGACGATCGCCTTCACGCTCTGCACCCACCGCTCGTCGGGGACGCCGAGGATGGCGCACTCGACCACCGCGTCATGGGCGGCGATGCACTGCTCGACCTCGACCGGGTAGATGTTCTCTGCCGCCGACTTGATCATGCGGGTCTTGGGCCCGACGAACGTGATCGAACCGTCGGCTTCGCGTCGGCCGAGGTCGTTGGTGTGATGCCAGCCGCCGCGTGCTCGGTGCGCGTTCTCCTCGGGTCGGTTCCAGTAGCCGTTCATCACCGTGGGACCGCGGGTGACGATCTCGCCCGGTTCGCCGTCGGCGACATCGCTTCCGTCTTCGTCCACCACTCGAACCTGGAGCAGCGGCGACGTGCGTCCATGTGTACCGATCGCGCCGAGTGCGAGGCACGAGAACGTCATCATGCCGACGGCTTCGGTCTGCCCGTACCCGCCGGGTGCTGCGGCCCAGGGGCTCGGGTCGCGACCTGTCCGCGCGTTCCAGTCGCGACCGGCGGGCACGGTTCGAAGACTCGACAGGTCGTAGCGCCCGTCGGGGTCGGCCGCGAGGATCTGCTCGAAGATCGGGCCGACGAGGAACGCGCCGGTGCAACGCTCGGCCTCGATGACGCGGCAGAGGGTCTCGCCGTCGACGCGGGGGACGAAGACATTGGTGCCGCCGAACACGAACGTGGCCAGGAGGTGCATGAGGGTGCCGAGATGGAACATCGGCCCGCTGTTGAGGTAGACGTCGTCGCCGCTGGCGCCCGTGAAGTGCCCGTACACGATGCCCTGCTCGATGCACGCGCGGTGCGAGAGCATCGCCGCGTTGGGCCGCCCTCCGAAGGCCGCGGTGTAGATCAGCAGCAGCGGCGTCGACGGGTCGACGGGCTCCTCGAGGTCGTCCGATTTGCCGGTCGCGAGGAACGCCTCGTAGCCATCGAGGTCGGTGTCGTCGGTGTCGTGACGGAGCCATGTCGCGGGGGCCGATGCGAGCGAGCGGGCGGCTCGGACTGCGTCGCCCACCTCGTCCTCCTGCCACACGATCACGCGGGGTGCGAGGTCGTCGATGACGAAGGCGATCTCGTCGGCGGTCTGGCGCCAGTTCGCCGGGCAGCACATAGCGCCGAGCTTCGCGGCGGCGAGCAGCAGCTCCACGATGCGGGCCGAGTTCTGGCCGAGCCACAGCACGCGCTCCCCGGGGCCCACCCCCTCGGCTGCGAGGGCGTGGGCGAGGCGGTTCACCCGCTCGTCGAGCTCGAAGAACGTCCGCCGGACCTCGCCGTCCACCACGGCGAGGTGTGCGGGTCGGCTCCGTCGATGCTCGCGCAGCACATCACCGAGCGTGATCGCGTGCAGGGCGTCCACCGTCAGCCCGCTGCCTTCTACTCGCCGGAGGAGGCGTCGAGGTGCTCGCGGTAGCTCATCGGCAGGAGCTCGATGAGCTGGCCGTCGGGATCACGAACGAAGATCGCCGCGCCGATGTCGGTGCCTTCGAGCACGGCCCCGCCGAGTTCCCGGACCCGAGCGCAGGTTGCCGGGATGTCGTCGACGCTCACGGAGATGTGGGTGAGTCCAGGGTCGTTCATCGCGCGTTCGCGGTAGGCGTTAGGCGCGGCACCTTCACCCGCAAAGTGCAGCAGCTCGAGGACCAGGCCATCGCGCCGCAAGTAGCACGCGGTCATCCCGATCGGTGGTGCGAGTCCGAGTAGTCGGTCCGACGGCGAGTCAGGCGGCTGGATCTCGCGTTCCACCTCGAAGCCGAAGACTTCGACGTAGAAGCGGCGCGACCGATCGAGATCGGTCACGCACTGCCCGAGATGGTTGAACGCGCTCATCTGAGGAGATCCTGACACGGACGTCAGGTGCTGTGCCCAGGTCCATGTCGGTGCGGCGCGCGCGGACACTCGAGTGCAGATCCCGTAGTGTCGCGTGCTTCACGTCATTCGCCGATCGGCGGGTACGGCACATCAGAAGGGACCACAAGAGATGTACCGAAAGATCATCGTCGCCCTCGTGGCGGTTGCCGCAGTGTCCGTCGGGCTCGTAGCCCCCGTGGCGGGCGCATCGGCGCCGACCAAGGCGAACCCCCAGAAGGTCTGTCAGGCGGTCGCTTCGCAGCCCGACAGTCCGAAGCAGGAGCTCAAGGCGATCCGCTTGGCCCAGTCCGGGAATGTGGCCGCGCTCAAGCAGGCGCTCGTGGCGATGGAGCGGGCGGCCCAGAAGGCGGTCAAGACCGGAAAGTCGGCACCGACCGAGACGAAGGCCTACAACGCGAATCTCGGAAAGGTCTTCGCGTTCGCGTACGAGGAGTGCGCCGACCAGCAGGTCGAGGTGACGGCAACGGACACCTCGTGCGACGGTTTCCCGGCGACGCTCGACACGGGCACATTCGGCGTCAAGATCACGAATCAAGGCGCAAATGATCAGTTCTTCGGTGTCCTGACGGTCGCCGATGATGACTCGCGCAGTTTGCAGGAGATCGTGGACGCGCTCTACGCCACGCCGGACGGCCAGGATCCCGAGGGCATCTCGTTCGTGACCGGAGCCGACGCGCCGAAGGGCGCGAGCGGCTTCGCGTTCGGCACGCTCGAGGCAGGGCGCCACGTCTTCGTCTGTGGCAGCGAGACCGCGGCAATCGGGAGCGGCGAGTTCACGGTCGCCTGATCATCTTCATCTGACCAGCTTGATCTGACCAGCTTGATCTGATCGGGCACATCTGATCGGACGGCAAGAGTCGAACACGGAGACGGGCCGGGACATGAGTCCCGGCCCGTCTCCGATTTCCGACATCGTCAGCGGTCCGCTGGCTCGGTCGGCGACGCAGTCCATCGGTCAGGCCTCGGGCGGACGGACGTTGATCGCGAGGGTGAAGATCGCCTTGCACACCGGCTCGCCGGTGCTGGCGTCCTTCCAATCGGTCTCGGTCACGTAGAACTCGAGCTTGCCGCCGCTCGACTTCTCCTTCTCGTACACATCGCTGATCGTGCCCGTGCCCTCGAGCACGTCGCCGACCTTGGGCCAGCGGTAGTACTCGAAGGCCTGCTCACCGTGCAGGATCGCGCGTCCCGGGCCGCGGAGCTTCTCGATCGGAAGCCCGGCGGCTCCGCCGGTACCCATCGAGCCCCAGTACGACATGACGAACGGGAAGGTGGGCGGCACGGGGGCCGCCTCGCCGGCGTACACGTCGTCGTCGTCCATCAGCGCTTCGGCGAACACGCGAACGGGGCCCCGCTCGATGACGACGGTCTGGGTGCCGGTGCTCTGGCCCTTGAGCTCGGTGAGTGCCATGCGTTGCTCCTGTTCGAGTCTCGTGCTTGGTCAGGGGGCGGCCGGTTGCCGGAGATGGTGCTTCATCACCTTGCCGGTGGCGTTGCGAGGCAGCTCGTCGACGAAGTGGAGGTGGCGAGGGCGCTTGTAATCGGCGAGCCGGTCAGCACAGAACAGGGTGAGCTCACCGGCATCGAGGGCGGTGCCGGCGCGCAGCACGATCCATGCCGCGACATCCTCCCCGAGCACCGGGTGCTCCACCCCGGCGACCGCAGCCTCCTGCACGTTGGGATGCTCGAGCAGGACGGCTTCGACGTCGGTGGCGTAGATGTTGTTGCCGCCGCGGATGATCATGTCCTTCATACGGCCGCAGATGTACAGGTAGCCGTCGTCGTCGAGGTACGCGAGGTCGCCGGTGTGCAGCCACCCGTCCTCGGTCCATGTGCTCGCAGTCGCGGCATCGTCCTTGTAGTACTCGCGCTGCTTGCCCGGCATGCGCATGAGGAGCTCGCCGACGTCGTTCGCGGGCACCTCGCTGCTGTCGTCGTCGACGATCCTGATCTCCATCGGCCCGACGGGCCTGCCGACCGAACCCACCCGTCGCGCGATCTCTTCCTTGGGCATGATGATGTACGCGGGTCCGGCTTCACTCATCCCGAACGAGTTGCCGACGCTCGCACCGGGGAGGCGCTCGATCAGCGTGCGGTGTGTATGTGGTGCGATCGGCGCGCTGCCGATCGAGACCTGCACGAGGCTCGCGAGGTTCGCGGCCTCGAACTCGGGGTGCGCGACCAGCAGCTCGGCGAACGAGGGAACGAGCATCGTGTGGGTCGGGCGCTCCTCCTCGACGAAGGCGAGCCAGCGACCGGCGTCGAACTTGGGCTGGTAGTACGCGGTCAGTCCCATCTTCATCGGGTTGTAGATGAACGCGATGCCCGCGAACGTGAACATCGGCGCGCCGTGGAGCCAGCCGCCACCCGTCCAGCACGGCTCGTTGTTCGGGATCATCGCGACGTTGTCGTGACGCACGGCGATGCCCTTGGGGAGCCCCGTGGTCCCCGACGTGTACATGATGTCGGCGAGGTCGGTGAGCGCGACCGGCACCTGGAAGTCCGACGCGTCGTCGTGGAGCACGTCGTCCCACTCCCGGACGTCGTCCCGCTCTCTGAGGTTCGGGCTCGCCGCGCCACCGGCCGTGATGATCGTGCGCAACGCAGGGAGATGTGTCTGAACCTCGAGCGCGGTCGGGAGCAGCGACTCGCACGTGAGCATCGCGACGATCTCGGCGTGGCCGAGGATGGTGGTGAGCTCGGGCACCGTCTGGCGGGTGTTGGTCGGGACGACTACCGCACCCGCCTTGTGGACAGCGGCGTAGGCCACGATCCAGCGCAGCACCTCGTCGGAGGGGAGGTAGATCGAGACACGGTCGCCTCGCTCGACGCCGATCGCGAGGAGTCCGCGGGCGAGACGGTTCGACGCGGCGTCCCACTCCGCGAAGGTGAGGGACGTCCCCGCATCGAGGTTGCGATACGCGAGCTCGTCGGGGAGGGTGCGCGCCAGGAAGCGCAGCTGATCCTCCTGGAGCTCGCCCCAGTCCGGCACGGCTGGAACCTACTTCAGGCCGGCGTCCGGCGACCTGACGGGGGTGTCAGGGTACGATTTCCCGATCCGGCCAGGAAGGGATCCGCGCGAGAGCCCGATTCGTGCGAACAGAGGGAGCACACGTCATGGGTGACGCCGTTATTGTCTCAGCGGCCCGCACGCCGATCGGGACTGCTCGTCGAGGCTCGCTGATGGACTTCAGTGCGTTCGACCTGGCTCGGCTCGCGGTCGAGGAGGCGTTCAAGCGCTCGGGCGTCCCCGTCGAGGACGTCGACGACATCGTGCTCGGCGAGGTGCTGCAGGGCGGCGGCGACATCGCCCGCTACGCCGCGATCGAGCTCGGCATGGTCGACGTACCCGGAGTAGCGCACAACCGTCACTGCGCCTCCGGCATGGCCGCGGTGCAGACCGCCGCCGGCAGCATTCGGGCCGGGATGGACCGTGTGGTGATCGCCGGCGGGGCCGAGTCGATCACCCAGTCGCCGCTGACGTTCAAGAAGCTCCCGGGGCGATATTCCGGGGCCCAGCAGTGGCTCTCGCCGAGCCACCCCGAGACTCCCGACGCGCCGACGATGGACATGTCGATCACCGTCGGGTGGAACACCGCGCAGAAGGCAAACGTCACGCGCGAAGAGCAGGACGACTGGGCCTATCAGTCGCACATGCGGGCGATCGCCGCGATCGACGAGGGGAGGTTGAAGGAGGAGATCTTCGCCGTGGAGATCCCCGCCGGGAAGGGTGAGACTCGGATCTTCGACACCGACGAGCATCCGCGCCGCGACACGACGATCGAGAAGCTCGCGAACCTTCGACCGATCCACCCTGAGATCCCCGGCTTCTCGATCACCGCGGGCAACTCCTCGGGTTTGAACGACGCGAGCTGCGCGATGGTGATCTGCGCCGCCGACTACGCGGCCGACCACGGACTCGAGCCCCTCGCGATCGTTCGGTCATGGGCCTCCGCGGGCGTCCCGCCCGCCGACACCGGCCTCGGGCCGACCGTCGCGATCCCCAAGGCGCTCGACCGCGCCGGCCTGAAGGTCTCCGACGTCGCCCTCGTCGAGATCAACGAGGCGTTCGCGTCGATGGCGGTCGCATCGAGTCGCATCCTCGGGTTCCCACACGAGATCGTCAACGTCAGCGGCAGCGGGTGCTCGCTCGGCCACCCGGTCGCGGCCACCGGCGCGCGGATGATCACGACCCTCGCGTACGAGCTGCGCCGACGCGGCGGCGGCATCGGCGTCGCGAGCATGTGCGCCGGCGGCGGCATGGGCTCGGCCACCGTGATCGAGGTGCCGGCGGGCTAGCGGCGGACGCGTCGAGAGGCAGTACATTCCGGCGCATCGACCCTGACCGTTCTCCCGACCTGGACTCCGACCTGGCGCTGGCACTCGAGCTGTGCGACGACGCCGACGTGCTCACGACGGCGCGATTTCGTGCGCACGACCTGCACGTAGAGACCAAGCCCGACCTCACCCCGGTCAGCGAAGCGGACCGCGCGGTCGAGGAGGCGATCCGAGACCGGCTCGCGGCAGCGCGACCCGGCGACGCGATCCTCGGCGAGGAGTTCGGCACCAGCGGTGCCGGGCATCGCCGATGGATCGTGGATCCCATCGACGGCACGAAGAGCTACGTGCGGGGCGTTCCTGTCTGGGCGACCCTGCTGTCGCTCGAGGTCGAGAGCGAGCTGGTCCTCGGCGTCGTGTCGGCGCCCGCGCTGGGCCGGCGCTGGTGGGCGTCGCGTGGCGGCGGCGCGTTCGCCGACGGCGATCCGATCCGGGTCTCCGACGTGCACGCGCTCGAGGACGCTCAGCTGTGCTTTGCGGACTTCCGCGACTGGGAGCCACAGGGTCTCGGTGAGTCGATGCTCGCGCTGAGTCGCAAGGTATGGCGCGCGGTCGGTTTCGGTGACTTCTGGGGCCACATGCTCGTCGCCGAGGGCGCGGCCGACGCGATGATCGAGCCCGAGCTCGCCCTGTGGGACGTCGCCGCGCTTCGCCCGATCGTCGAAGAAGCCGGCGGCCGCTGCACGAGCACTACGGGCACGCCGGCGATCGGCCCAGGTGGATGCGTGACCACGAATGGTCATCTCCACGACGAGGTGCTCGGGGCGCTGGGCGGCTCGCGATGATCGCGATGCGAGAGGTCAGGACGTCGTGAGTCGGCCGCAGGTCACGGTCGGTCTCGACATCGGGACGTCGTCGGTGAAGGCGATCGCTGCCGACCACGACGGCAATGTCGTGGCGACGGCACGAGTGTCCCACGCGGTCGGCGTGCCGTCGCCCGGCCGCTTCGAGCACGACGCCGAGGTTGCCTGGCGGCGCGGCCCGCGCGAGGCGCTCGCGGTGGTTTCGACGGATCTCGACGTGCGAGGGGTCAGCGTTGCTGCGATGGTGCCGTCGCTCACTGCAGTCGACGCCGACGGGATCCCGCTGGTACCCGGGCTGCTCTACGGCGACGAACGGGGGCGGAGCGCTGACGACGGCAACGCCGGAAACCCGGCCGAGAGCGGTGAGCTCCTCGGGTTCCTCGACTGGTGCGTTCGTGAGGCTCCCGACGCGAGCGGTTTCTGGCCTGCGCAAGCCGTCGCCAACCACGCGTTGTGCGGCGAGGCGGTGCTCGACACGTCAACCGCGTCGACTGCCTTCCCACTGTTCGACTGGGTGCAGTGGGACGCCGAGATCGCCGCCCGCCACGGCGTGCGCGTCGAGCAGTTCCCGCGCCTCGTTCCAACGGCGTGGGAGGCTGCCCGCGTCGACGGCGACGGCCCACCGCTGGCATCGGGGTGCATCGACGCGTTGGCCGAACAGCTCGTGGCCGGTGCCGACAACGACGGCGACGTCCTCGTGATCCTCGGGACCACGCTCATCGTGTGGGCGGTGACGCCAAGCGAGGTGTCCGTCCCCGGGTACTGGACGATCCCGCACACCGCGGCGGGCAAGCTGCTCGTCGGCGGGCCGTCGAACGCTGGTGGGCTGTTCTGCAACTGGGCGACCGGATGGCTCGGCGACACGGGGGACGCAGCCGCCGACCCCGCGAGCGTCCCGGTGTGGGCGCCGTACCCGCGCGGTGAGCGCACGCCGCTGCACGATCCGCACCGCCGAGCGCAGCTCGTCGACCTCGATCTCACGCATGATGCAGCCGCATTGCGACGCGCCGCGTTCGAGGCGTCGGGCTTCGTGGTGCGGCGCACCCTCGATGCGCTGCGCGAGCACGGTGGGGGAGCGCCCAAGCGAATCGTCGCGACCGGTGGTGGCGTGCGCGCCGACGAATGGGTTCAAGCCGTCGCTGATGCCACGCACCTGCCGGTCGACTGCGTGGCCGTCCCCGAGGGCGGAGCACTCGGCTCCGCGTGGCTCGCGCGCATCGCGGCCGGGCTCGAGGAGCCGACCGCGATGACCGATGGCCGGAATTGGGCTCGTACCGGTCGCACGGTGGAGGCCGACCCGGCGTGGGCCGAGCCCATGGAGGCACGCTACCGACGCTTCGTCGAGGTCGCCGGCTGAGCCCACTGCCCACTGCGCCTTCCTGCGCGCCCGCAACATCGCCACGCGGCGCTACCGTGACCGCGGTGGCGCTGCGGATCGAGATCGACCACGAGAAGTGCATGGGGCAGGGCCAATGCGTCTACTGGGCGCCGGCGACCTTCGATCTCGGAGACGATGGCCTCTCTCGCGTCCTGGACGCCGGAGGCGACCCCGACGACAAGATCGTGCTGGGCGCGAAAGGGTGCCCGACCGGCGCGATCTCGGTGTGGCAGGGCGGCGAGCAGCTCGTCTGACACCGTGACGGTCCCGCTCGTCCTCGCCCACGGCGGCGCACACGGCGCGTGGTGCCAGGGGACACCGTCCTGGACCACACCGGAGTCGAAGCTCCGACCTGACGCTCGCGTCGGTGGCTCCGTAGGATCGCCGCCATGCCGATCGGGATCACGGAAGAGCACGTCGCGCTGCACGACGCGGTGCGAGGGTGGGCAGATCGTCACTGCGCGCCGGCGGTCCCGCGGGCGCTGCTCGACGCCGCGACGGAGTCGCTGCCGCCCTTCTGGAACGAGCTGGCCGCGCAGGGGTGGCTCGGTCTCCACGTCGACCATGCTTACGGCGGGTCGGGGTACGGCGTGGGCGAGCTGGTGGTGGTGCTCGAAGAGCTCGGTCGGTGCGTGGCGCCCGGCCCGGTGCTGCCGACGGTGCTGGCCGCAGCGGTGATCGGGTCATCGACGAACGACGAAGCGAAGCGGGCGCTGCTCCCGGGGCTCGCCTCGGGGGAGCTCGCGGGTGCCGTCGGCGGGGGACCCGGGTGCGGGCTCTCGGGCGAGCGGTCCGGTGACGACCTCGTTGTGAGCGGGACCGTGCGTCCGGTGCTCGGCGGCCACCTCGCCGACGTGCTCGTGGCGCCCGTTCGCATGAGCTCGGAGGACACCATCGTCTGGGTCGCCCTCCCCCTCGAGGTGACGAAGCGACAGGAGCTGCCCAGCGTCGACCCCACGCGGCGAGTCGCGGAGATCGACGCCGACCGGGTCGTCGTCACCGCGGCGCGTCGGCTCGACGGTGTCGGCGCGGCGCGGGTGCTCGATCTCACCGCGACGTTCGTGGCGGCCGAGCTCGTCGGCGTCGCGCAATGGTGCGTCGACACCGCGGCGGCCTACGCGAAGGACCGAGTCCAGTTCGGCCGACCGATCGGCCAGTTTCAAGGGATCAAGCACAAGTGCGCCGACATGGTCGGCCGAGTCGAGCTCGCGCGCGCCGCCGCGTGGGACGCGGCGCGCGCCGTGCAGGACGGCGGCGACGAGGGCGCCCTCGCGGCGTCGGCCGCGATCTCCCTCGCACTCGACGCCGCGTTCGCGAACGCGAAGGACTGTGTGCAAGTGCTCGGTGGGATCGGGTTCACGTGGGAGCACGACGCCCACGTGTACTTGAAGCGAGCCATGGCGATGCGCAGCCTGTTGGGTCCCTCGTCGTCGTGGCGGGTGCGCGTCTGTGAGCTCGCGCTCGGCGGCACGCGCCGAGGACTCACCGTCGATCTCGGACCCGCCGGTGTCGCGGCCCGTGCCGAGGTGCGTGCCTTCCTCGACGAGATCAAGGAGCTGCCCGCTGACGAGCAGCATCGCCGCGTCGCGGATGCCGGGTACATCGTCCCGACGTGGCCGGAGCCGTTCGGTCGTGGCGCCAAGGCCGTCGAGCAGGTCGTGATCGAAGAGGAGTTCCGGGCGGCGAAGGTGGCGCGACCGGGGATCATGGTCGGGGGGTGGGCGCTCCCGCCGGTGATCATGTACGGGACGCGCGAGCAGCAGGAACGCTGGATCCCGCCGACGCTTCGTGGTGAGATCGTCTGGTGCCAGCTCTTCAGCGAGCCGGGTGCCGGTTCCGATCTCGCGAGCCTCGCGACCAAGGCGACTCGGGTCGAGGGAGGCTGGATCGTCAACGGCCAGAAGGTCTGGACGTCGATGGCGCACTCCGCCGACTGGGGCATCTTGCTCGCTCGCACGAACCCGGATGCACCCAAGCACGACGGCATCTCCTGCTTCATGCTCGACATGAAGCACACCGAGGGTCTCGACATCCGCCCCCTGCGAGAGCTGACGGGCGAAGCGATGTTCAACGAGGTGTTCTTCCACGACGCGTTCCTCCCCGACGACTGTCTCGTCGGGCAGGAGCACGATGGGTGGCGCGCGGCGCGAACGACGCTCGCCAACGAGCGCGTCTTCATGGGGAGCGGGGTGAGCTTCGGCCCCGGCCTCGAGCAGATCCTGAAGGCGATCGCGGGGCGCGGCCTCGACGGCGATCCGTACGTGGTCGACGAGGTCGGCGGGTTGGTGGCGAGCGCGCACGGGCTGGCCTGCTTGGGCTTCCGCCTGACGCTCGCCGCGCTTGCCGGCGCCGACCCGAGCGGGTCCGAGGCATCCGTGCGCAAGCTGCTCGGCGTGGTGCACGACCAGCACGTGCAGGAGGTCGGGCTCGGGCTGGTGGGCTCGGACGGCGCGGTCGCGGATGGTGATGGGCTCACCTGGAGCCGCGGCTTCCTGTTCAACCGCAACCTCACGATCGCGGGCGGCACGAGCGAGATCCAGCGCAACATCATCGGTGAGCGCGTGCTCGGCCTGCCCCGCGATCCGTGAGGCTCGCGGCAGCCCTACCTCAGAGGGCGGGGAGCTCGATCACCTCGTCGGCATAGATCAGGCCCACGTCACCGGAGACCAGGTGCGGGCGGTTCGCCATGCACACCCGCGTCCAGTACGGCGCGATCTCGAGTGCACCCAGCTCGGCGCGTGGACGCCCCGAGGCGGTGGCGAGGTGCTCGGCCGCGATCTCCCAGAGGTTGTCGCCCGGCACCACGGTGTGCGCGAGGGGCACGGCGGGAACCGGCGGGACGTGAGTGGGGCCGGGCGCAGGGCTCGTTGCGTCGGGTGCCGAGACCGACGGGTCCCCGGGGGCTCGGGTCGGCCCGCCGGGCTGCCCACTCGCGGCCGGTTCCCCATGGGTGGCCGGTTCGCCATGGGTGGCCGGCGCGTCATCGGCAGATGGCGCGCCGGGCCCCTCAGCAGGGGCGTCGTCGACGACCGGCGCCCCGTCCGGTGCCGGGACGTCGCCGACGCGGCCGCTGCGAACGGCCGGCGTCGGCGCTTCAGGCACGTCGACAGGTGCAGCCGGTGCCGGCGGCGCATCGTCCGTCCGACCGGTTCGGGTCGGTGGTTCGCCGTTGGGCGCCGTCGGGTCCTCGCCCGACGCCGGAATCTCATCGGCGAGTGCGGTCGGCGCGACCAGCAGGGCGCCGACGGCGAGCTCGGCCGCGAGGGCGGTCGCCAGCGCAGTCGAGAGGATCAGGGGTCGTCGCATGGGGGTTCCTTCGGTGTGACGCACTTGGGCTCCTTCAATGTGAGTGGATGAGTACGGTGCTGGGCCGATGACCCGGCTACTCCTCGTACGTCACGCACACCCGAGCGCGAATTGGGATCGCGATGTCGACGCCGGCCTCGACGGACTGGGCAACGGGCAGGCCCGTGCCCTGGTCGACACGCTCGCACCGAGCGGGCGGTTGCCGATCGTCACGTCCCCGCTACGCCGCACGCGCGAGACCGCCGTGCCGCTGGCGGAGCATTGGGGCCTCACGCCTCGCGTCGAGGACGCAGTGGGGGAGATCCCGTCACCCGTCGA
>Ga0315273_10004679_pt1 | contig 16816 bp, 15 predicted proteins | sample YL17G02_0_MG_FD_205753 | JGI IMG/M metagenome (GOLD analysis project Ga0315273, IMG submission 205753) | Sediment microbial communities from Yellowstone Lake, YNP, Wyoming, USA - YL17G02_0 | ecosystem: Environmental > Aquatic > Freshwater > Lake > Sediment | place: USA: Wyoming | collected... | reverse complement strand
AAGTAAAAAGTAAAAAAACAGCAGCAAATCATAAACAAATATATCCAGCCCGAAACAGATAAGAACCAGGAATAAAATCAGAAAACAAATTATCCTCAAAGTTATATAAAAATATATGCTAAAACTAAATCATAAAAAACTAGCCGTTTGGTCGAAATCATTATCGTTAATAAAAGAATCATACCGGTTAAATAAATATTTTCCAAAAGAAGAAATTTATGGCTAACTTCTCAAATAAGACGTGCATCAGTATCTATAGCATCTAACATTGCAGAAGGAGCATCCAGAAAATCGCAAAATGAAAGAAAAAGATTTTATGAGATTTCCCGTTCTTCTCTGGTTGAAGTAGATACCCAAATAGAAATTTCGTTACTATTAGATTATTTGCAGGATTCAGATTTAAATACCCCTGAGCCATTGGCGAACGAAGTTTTTGCACTTTTAACAACAATGATTAACAATACAAAATGAGAATTAAATTTATTATTCCTGCTATTATTCCAGTATGCTTTTGTTTTTTTACTTTTTACTTTTTATTTTTTATTTAATGATACTATTTGCCAATTCATATTTTTTAAAACACGACCCGAAGGAATACCGGAACATGAACCTTTATGCCCCGCTCGGCACTCTGTACGCCGCCGCGTATTTACGGGAAAAAGGATTTGATACTGCGTTATTTGATACAATGCTGGCTGATTCCGTAGAAGACCTCAAACTATCGCTTGAAAAACATAAACCCCGGTACATGGTCGTTTATGACGACGTGTTCAACTACCTTACAAAAATGTGCCTGACAAGGATGCGCGATGCAGCTTTCCGAATGAGCGAAATTGCAAAGGATTTTGGCTGCACGGTTATTGTTTCCGGTTCCGATGCTGTTGACCATCTTGAAAAGTATTTTGAGCATAAAGTTGATTACGTTATCTGCGGCGAAGGTGAAATTACACTTGCTTCTTTAATTGCGAGGCTCGAAGAAGAGTCTGTCCGCCGAAGCCTTGGCGCAGGCGGAAAGCAATCTCTTAACGATATTGATGGATTAGCTTTTATTAATAACGGCAGCATCACCCGCACGCCCCAGCGCAAAGTTTTAAAAGAGCTTGATACGCTTCCTTTCCCCGCATGGGATTTAATTGATATTGACCGGTATAGGGAATTATGGCTTAAACACCACGGGTATTTTTCTATGAACATGGTAACAACGCGGGGCTGCCCGTTCCACTGCAACTGGTGCGCAAAACCTGTTTACGGGCAGGTGTATAATTCGCATTCGCCTGAGTACATTGCGCGGCAGATGAAGATGCTGAAAGAAAAATACTCGCCCAACCATATCTGGTTCTGCGATGATATATTCGGATTAAAGCCCGGCTGGACGACAAAGTTTGATGAAGTTGTTAATGCCGAAGGAGTAAAAATACCATTTAAGTGCCTTTCACGGGCTGACCTGCTATTGAAGGAAGATAATATTTCTCATCTTGCATCAGCGGGATGCGAATCGGTTTGGATGGGCGCTGAATCAGGCTCACAGAAGATACTTGACGCAATGGATAAGGGCACAACGGTTGAGGAAATATATGAATCGACCCGCCTGTTAAAGAAGCATAACATAAAAACATGTTTCTTCCTTCAGTTTGGATATACAGGTGAAACAAAAACCGAAATAGATAAGACTATACGGATGGTTCGCGACCTTATGCCGGATGATATAGGCATATCAGTATCATACCCGCTTCCCGGAACGAAATTTTATGACAGGGTATCATCGCAGATGAAAGAAAAACATAACTGGGAAATTTCTGACGATTTGGAAATGATGTTTGACGGCACTTATTCAACCAATTTTTACCGCGTGCTTCACAAGCGCGTGCATAAGGAGTACCGCACCCGCCAATTGCTGCACGAACCCGGGAAGCGCATCAAATCATTATGGAAGCTGCCGTTTTATATTGGCGGCTGGATGTGGAATGGGATGAAGCTGAAGGGAATGTCTTAACCGGGATTAACCTGATTAAATGATTAACAGGATTTAAAGCCAGTTTTTGAAATGATTTGCACACAAGCCCTAGGCAGGGAAAACACAGAATTGATACAAAGTGACATTATTTATACATTCATAATATATTTAAATAATTTGTATTTTTGAAACATTACATAAATAATTTTTATATTGAACTATACCAAGGAAGAACGCAGAATACGCGGATTAACAGAACATCGCGGAATAATTTAATAATAAATCCCCATCTTTAATAATTTCAAAAATAAGGTTTAAGAATAAATAACAATATACAGAATCCCAAAAATCTCTTCCCCCTTTTAAAGGGGGATTTTTTTTCAATGATTGAACTCCCCTCTCCTTACCGCGTGGCGCGGCAGGCGCCAAGGAGAGGGGCCGGGGGAGAGGTTATCATGATGAACCCGGGAAGCGCATCAAATCATTATGGAAGCTGCCGTTTTATATTGGCGGCTGGATGTGGAATGGCTTAAAATTAAAAAGCCAGTCTTAACCGAAATTAAGCTGATTAAATGATTTACATAATTTTTCGTGATGTCAGGTTTATAACCTGACATACAGAAATATTTCTATATGAAGCCTCACGGCTTCAGTTCAGGTATATACTGCCGCAACTAATCCGCTCACCAGCTAACTTACTCACCCACTTCTTTCTCCCCGAACAGATACAGCATATCGTGCTCGCAAAGGTTTTCGTTGTTTATATCCCTGCGGACTTCCTCAAGCTTATCAAGCCAGTATCCTTTTCTTGTTGTTTTAGCAACAAATGTTGTATATAGGTCTGCATATTCCTTAAATGGAATTGATTCTTCATGGCGGGCAATGTATGATTCGAATTTAATATCACGCATATGCAGGAAATTTTCCAGTACAACCGGCTTTAAATGCGGGTGGTGTTCATAACCGGCTTCATGCTGCAGCTCTAAAAATACTTTATTGAAATATATTGTGTTCTGCTTTTCCTTGTTTCTCGGATCGTCATGGTTTTCAGCAATAAAAACATATTTTTTTGATACCCGTACCATTTCATCAATAGCCTTTTTCCAGCCGGACATGTGGTGAAGTGATGCGTGTTCGTAAACCAGGTCAAAGCTGTTATCGTGGAAATCAAGTTTCCTGCCATCCATTTTTATGTAATCAATGTTCGGTTTTTGATGTTCTTTCTTCGAGCGTGTTATTAATGCATCAAAGTGGTCTATTGCAGCAATGTGTCCGCAATACCCGGCTATTTCGGCAGTGAACTCGCCGCATCCGCAGCCAATATCAAGCGCGGTTTTGGGATTAAGTTCCTTTATTCTATCTATAAATAAGCTGCGCATATGAATATATATTTTTAAAATATTAATGATTAATGTGCCTGCAAAATTAATAATCAATTTGTTTATGAAAAACCCAATATTATGCCATTTAAGCTAAGTACACTGCAATATTCAAATATAGAAAATTCGTGCCACGAATACGCAATTGGAAGAATTTACGGGGGCAGTATAATTATGTTTTTTCAAAAATTCTTCACTTTATTTATTCGTGGTACGATTAAATCCTGAATAATGTCGTATTAAGCTCAATCCGGTTTTTATTTTGTGAAAACAATTGATTTAATTTTTACATAAATTTAAATATTACGAAATGAATTTTGAATGAAACAAAATCATATATTTCGGTATATAATAAAAAACAGAGGCATAAATTAATCTTAAATTATGAATAAAATACTGCAATTATCACTATTTTTAGCATTTTTCTGTGTTTTCAGCACAAGGGTTATATCACAATCATCAACTACCATGCAGGATATTTTTGAAACCGTAAGCGAAAAAATGGTTGACCTGGAAGAAAAGAACAATAAAGAAATTGTTAACATGACATTTGACCTGCTTGTTAACCAGAACTCAAAAAGCATTTACCGTTTCTTAGACGGGGCATTTACATATGACGTTATGGTACTTGGAGACAGGCGTGTTAACAGGCTGAATATTTCGGTATATAAACAGGGCGCAAACGATTGGGAGCTGGTTGACCAGGCTACAGGCTCAAACCCGAAAATAAAAATGTATCCTTCGGGCTTTGAAGAGTACCGTTTTGATGTAACGGTTGACGATTTCAAAGGGTCTAACAATGCAGGGCATTTTGCGTTAATATTGTACCATGAAAACCCGGAGAAAAAATAGAAGCCTGAAAGCAGTAATAATATTATCTGTATTTTTTCTGGCATTTGCTTCCCGTTTGGCTATAGCACAGGAAGAACCGCCGGAAGTAAAGAATTATCAAAGTATAGCCGGCTGGGTAAATTACCCCGATTCCGCAAAAAAAAATAAAATAGAAGGCAGGGTTACAATTAAGCTCCTGGTCGGGCTGCAGGGAGAAGTTGCCAAACTGGGCGAATTAACCGGACCCGAAATATTTTATGATGAAGTAAAAAGGGTCAGCATTATGCTGAAGTTCAAACCCGCAAAGCTGAACGGTAAAAAGGTAAAATGCTGGGTAACTGTTCCCTTTAATTTTAAATTAAAACCTGATGATGAAGAAGAAAAATAATTATTGCTTAGTTACTTTAATATTTTTCAGCCGGATGTAATACGAAAACGAACCGCCATACACATTTAACCTGGCTTCAAGACGGAGATGAATCGGCTGTGCAGGAATATCCATTGTATAGCTTACAAGCGAATCAACATTCCAGTAATACTGCTGTTCAACAACATGAGGAATCGAGCCGTTTGATGAATCCTTAACCCATGCCATGCTGTTTACGCTATCCACATTTGTCTGAACAGTATACTCTACTTTTACCCTGCCTGCAGTTGTAGCCTGCTGAAATGTATATGAATTGTTTCCGCTGCCGGAGCCGGAAAGCCACACGGAAATTGAATCCATTGTAAACAACACATCACTTGTAGGTTGGTTAGTTGTTGTGTTATTATCGCTGCAGGAAAATATTAATAAAGCTGTAAATATAACAGGAATTACCGATAAGGCTGATTTTATATGCATAATTAATATTGTTATTTTGGTATCTTACCTGTTCAAAATTAATGATTACGGACTGAAAAATGTATAACGGGGTTTGTGCATATTAAATATGAAGGTATTTTTAACACACGCATATTATTTATTTGAAGATAAGAACGAGCTTGCTATAATGAAGCCATACGTTCCGCTCGGTATTTTATATATCTCATCATTTCTGAAAAATGCCGGTGTTGATGTAACAGTTTTCGACTCAACTTTTCATGGACGGGAAGAACAGAAAAAAAAACTGCTGCATGCACTGCCCGGCATGATAGCAATTTACTGCAACCTTATGACAAAGCTGAATGTGCTGGCGCTTATTAAATTTATCAGGTCTTCTGCCGAACTGAAGGATACTAAGATTGTTCTCGGTGGTCCTGAACCTCCGTTTCATGCTGCAGAATTTTTGGCTTACGGCGCAGATATAATAGTGGAAGGCGAAGGTGAGGTTACTATGCTTGAACTTTTCAGGGAGCTTGAAGCCGGTAATTGCAATTTGTCGAAAGTTAACGGAATATTTTATAAAGATAATACCGGTAATGTTAGCAAAAACCCGCCTCGTGAAAAGATTAACGATATTGATACTTTAAATTTTCCTGACAGGGTAAGCGTCGATTTAAGTTTATATCTTAACGCATGGAAAAAAGCGCACGGTTACAGCTCCGTATCACTGAACACAATGCGCGGATGCCCGTACACATGCAAATGGTGCTCGCATTCTGTTTACGGAATGTCTTACCGCAGGCGAAGTCCGCAAAAAACTGCTGATGAGCTTGAGTATCTTATCAAAATATATAATCCCGATATGTTCTGGTTTGTTGATGACGTTTTTACAATTTCGCATAAGTGGCTGAATGGTTTTGCTGATGAAACCAAATCACGCGGCATAAAAATAAAATATGAATGTATATCGCGAAGTGACAGGCTGAGCGAAGAAGTAATAAAAATTTTAAAGGAAACAGGTTGTTTCAGGCTTTGGATAGGCGCGGAATCGGGTTCGCAAACGGTGTTAGACCTGATGGATAGAAGGGTGAATGCAATGAACACAAGGGAAATGATTAAGCTAACCATGAAATACGGTATTGAAGCAGGAACGTTCATCATGCTGGGTTACCCGGGTGAGAAGAAAAAAGATATTTTAGAAACAGCAGAGTATTTGAAAGAATCAAATCCGAATATATTTTTAACAACCGTTGCATATCCTATAAAGGGAACTAAGTTATATGCTGAAGTTGAATCAAACATTATTACAGATATGGATTGGGATAAGCGAACAGACCGTGATTTGGATATTAAAGGAAGGTATTCTAAAAATTTCTATAAACACGCAAACAGATACCTTGTTAACGAAGTGAATTACCATAAAATGAAGCTTGCGGGAAATTCAGGACTTGCCTTGCGCAGCAAAACCTACTTGAAGGCAAAAATTTCGAAAGTAATGATGAAGGTGGTAAACTGATTTGGAAAAGGAAGAAATTTTACATACAAAAGAAGCATTCGGTTCCATTGCCGCAAACTATGATACTTATGATAATAAAAATGAGATACTCGCATGGATGCGGTCTGTTGTTTATAAGGTATACATGAAAGAATTAAAACAGGGAAGCAAAGTTCTTGAATTGAACTGCGGTACGGGAATAGACGCAATGTTTCTTTCAGAAAATAATATTAAAGTATTCGCAACGGATATTTCACCGCAGATGATAAGTATTGTTAAAGATAAAATAAAAACATCAGGCACAAAGAATATTATTGGAGCAGAAGCCGCATCCTTTGATGAAATCGGAAAAATTAATGAGCAGAATTTTGATGCAGTTGTATCAAATTTCGGGGGATTGAACTGTATTAATGATTTCGGAATGCTGTCAGAAGAGATTTACTTAAAGCTTAACCCGGGAGGAAAGTTTATTGCAGTTGTTATGAACAGGATTTGCCCATGGGAAATACTCTATTATATACTGCGTAGGATGGATTTTAAGAACGCATTCAGAAGGTTCGGAAAAACAGGAATTTATATTGATTTAAACGGTGGAAAAGTTTTGACTTATTATTTTTCAGCCGGTGAATTTGCGAAAGTGTTCAGCACACATTTTAAGAAGGAGAAAATATACACACTCGGATATTACACACCTCCGCCATACCTTGTTGGTATTTACCGCAGGCTAAAACCGCTGGTTAAGTTATGGATGATGCTTGATGAAGTTGTAAAAGGGATATATCCGTTTAACAGGTTTGGTGATCATTTTATAATAATTTTTTCACGCAGGGGTTAATGAAGAGTTTTTATAAAAGATCTGACACATTCATTTTTATTGCACTGTTTATTATTGCCTTTGGAGTCCGGCTGTTTTGCATTATATATTTTAAATTTGATGGACTTTATGGACAGGATGCATATGCATATGCAGAGTATTCAAAGTTATTTTATAATTCCATTATTAACTTTAAGGTCCCGCCAAATTTTTACTGGCCTATTGGCTTTTATTTCTTCTCAACTATATTTTCATTAGTTACCGCAGGAAAAACTGCATTAAGCTCATTGCTTGTAAGCCTTAATGCCGGAGCATTAACGGCAGGCTTTATGTTTTTGTTATGTTATGAAGTGATAAGGAGATATTATTCTGACGGGAAAGCTAAAAAATATTCTTTTGCTGCCGGATTGATAATTTGCTTTGCCGGTATTACCACAAAACAAAGTGTTGTAATAATGAGCGACTCGTTAGGTTTGCTGTTTATTACAATAAGCGCGCTGTACCTTATTAAATATTTGAATGAACAAAACAGGAGATATCTTGTATTTTGTTTTTCTGCGTTTTCACTGGGATTAATTACACGATATGCAAACGGACTGTTTATACCTGTAATCATTCCGGTTTTGTTTTCGGTTTACAGAAACAGTAAAGATAAAAAACAAATTAGCTTTGATATATTACTTGGAACAATCATAGGTTTTATAATATTTTTGCCGCAGTTATTGTATATCATCAAGTTTGGAATTCCTTACTTTCAATACAAAGGTGAAGCTCCTACTTGGTCAGCAAGCTGGAGTCCTCTGAATATTTTCAGGTCTGATTTTGCTACTTTTGATGGCACACAGCATTACAGGTTCATTAACGGGATATTTTACAGTTCGCCTGTTTTTCACCCGCTATTTCTTTCATTATTCGGTTTATCGTTTTTATTCGGCTTTTTTAAATCGTTCAAAAAAATGCGCGGTGTTGTATTAATTTTTTTATTAAGCTGGATAGCTGTATATGTAATTTATTTATCCGGCAACCCGTTTCAATCGATACGGTATACATTAAGTTTCTTTCCGCCGTTGATTATCCTGTCCGTTTTTGGAGTAGCGGAAATAAATATTAAACAAATTTATAAATCATTATTTATAATTATCGGTTTGTTATTAATTACAGGTTATTCATTTTATGATTTCAGCAAGTTTGCTGAACGGAAAAGCAAGGAAATGGAATGTGTTGAATGGCTGCAGAAAAATGTGCAGCCGGGCTCAAATGTTTTTACTTTTGAAATAACCGGGGCTGTAAATTATTATACCGGGCTTAATGCAAAGGAATATTTTAACTATAATTACAGCGATATAAAACAATTGACGGATACAACAAAAGAGAAAACATATATGCTGCTTCCGGTTGAAAGGATTAACAAACAATGGAAAGGGCTGCCAATTGAAAAAAGCTTTGATTCTGCCAAAACAAACTTAATACCCGTATCAATCGGAAAAGTAAATGATTATGAAGGGTTCCTGATAGAGAAATGAGAATAGCAGTAATAACAACAGGATTTGCAAGAGATGAAAATGATACATCGGGAGCTGCAGCATTGCATAATTTTGTGAAAGAATTATCAATATCACCGGAAATTGATGTAACCGTTTTTGCAATGTACTATCCCTTTGATAAGAGAGAGTATGAATATTTCGGAGCAAAGGTTTTTTCATTTGCAAAGGTAAATATTAATACCAAATCGGTTAAATTAAGAATTTGGAAGAAACTAAGAAAGAAATTTTCCGAAGAACATATTGCTAATAAATTTGATATTATACAATCATTGTGGCTTGGGGAATCAGGTTATATAGCTTCACAACTCAGTAAAAAACATAATATCCCGATTGCTGCAGCCTGCTGTGGCGGCGAACTTGCCGGGATAAAAAGCATAAACTACGGAAGCCAGTTAAAGCTATGGCAAAGGTTTTTTGTCCGCAAAACGATGAAACAGGCAAACGTAATAATTGCAGGCTCTGATTTTATAATTAATAAGCTTAAACAGGTTTATGGCGGAACGTTTTATCATAAAGCGAAGAAAATTCCGTTTGGTGTTGATGATAAAACATTTTTTCCTGCAGAACACAAACTTAATAAAGAAGGAAGAATTAACCTTGTAAATATTGCTAATGCGGTTCCCGTTAAAGCACATGATGATTTGTTTAAAGCCTTATCAATAGTTAAAGAAAAATTTCCTGACATTACATTAACATGTTGCGGCGCGGATGAGAAAAATATTCTTGCGCCGCTTGTAAAACAATACGGACTTGAAAACAATGTGATATTAAAAGGAGCGGTTGAGCACAGTGAAGTTCCCGGTATACTGCAAAGCTCCGATATTTTTGTTTTAAGCTCGCTGCATGAGTCGCAAAATGTATCAATTGCAGAGGCGGCATTCTGCGGTCTGCCTGTTGTATCAACAAAAGTTGGTGTTGCGGAAGAAATAACACCATATTTAGCCGAACCGGGAAATTACATACAGTTTGCCCTGCAGATAATGAATGTGATATCGGATTACGAAAATGCGAAAATAAATTGCAAAACCTTATTTCAAAAGAACAGGGAAAGATTTACATTGAAAGGCAGTACGGAGGGGTTTTTGAAGTTATATAGCGGGATTTTAACGTGATGTCAGATTTGTAACCTGAAACGCAGAACAAAGTTCTGCTGATAAAAAGCATTACGGCTTCAAGTCAGGTATAATACCTGATTTCACATTATATGAAAATAAGGTCATTGCAGATAAATAAGCTGAAAAGAAGAGCTTCACTCGTGGCAGCAAATTCGCTGAACAATCTCATTCAGCCCGCTGTGAATGTCATTTTTTCACTCGTAGTCATAAAATTAAGCGGAACGGAAACATGGGGACGGTTTGTATATTACTTCCTGTGGGCGTCGCTTGCTTCGTTTATTATGAACTGGGGAAACAAGGATTACCTGCTGAGGGAATTCAGCAAATTACCGGCGGAAGTTTCATCATTGTGGAGAGAATCTTTTTTTTCCCGTATAGTTTTAATTATTCCAATAGCCGCCGCATTCTTTTTTTTCTTTTCCGTTTTCGAAACATTTCTTCTTATCCAATGGACTATTGCTTTATTTTTAGCACAATCTTTTGACGTTCTGATTGCCTATCACCGCAAGTTCATTCACTCATTTATTATCGAAATTATTTCAGGAGTATTCCTTTTAGCTTCGGTTTTCTTTAAAGCCGGCATTGATCTATACATCATTTATCTTTTGTATTTAACTATCAGGGCACTATGTTTTCTTTTTTTGTTCAGAAAAGAAGTATTCAAAAATTTTAGTATTAAATTCCGGTTTAAGCTTCTAAAAATCTCACTTCTTTTTTTTCTGTTAAGCTTAACCGGCCTGCTTGGCTCAAGAGTTGACCAATACTGTGTTTCCATTTTTCTTTCAAAAGAGGATCTGGGAAAATACCAGGTGTTAAAAAGCTTTTTGCTTTATTTTCAGGCATTTGCGGGATTTATTATTATGCCATATGTAAAAAACATATACCGGTTAAAAGAAAAATCAGTTGATAAAATCATTAATAAATTATTTTTAACCGGAGTAATTTTTACGCCAATATTCATTATAACATTATATATTATAATGAATTATGTTTATCTTTTTTCATTCACATTTGGAGTATATTTTTACAGTGCATTGATCGTATTGCCTGTTTATTATTATGCGGTGATTGTTTATAAGTTGTTTAATATAAATAAACAAAACGTTATAATTTATATCATGTCTTGTTATGTTTTAATTTCATTAATTTTAAATATTATTCTTATACCGGAAATGAGTATCGAAGGAGGTTTGCTGGCAAGTGTTGTATCGGGATTTGCTGCTGCAGTTTTTTATTTTATTTATAATAAAATACATTTTGCGAAATGAATTTGAAATATCTTAAACATCTTGCAAAACGGAGTGCCCCTTATATTCATCCCAAAGGACATGAAGCAACGCAAATATTAATAGATAACCTGAAAATACTCGATGGGGAGAGAATTCTCGAACTGGGATGCGGTACCGGAGCAACATTATGTGAAATAGCTTATAAATATGATGTAAAAATTGAAGGAATAGATGTTCTTGAAGAAATGGTAAGTTCTGCAAATGAAAGAATATATTATCTGGGATTGCAGCAAAATGGTAAGGTTAAGTTATGTTCATCAGGGAAACCGTATCCTTACGATGAGGGTACATTTGATAAAGTTTATGCCGAATCTGTGCTGGGTTTTCAGGAAATTAATCAAATTGAGTTCTTATTAAAAGAAATTTACAGAGTTCTTAAACCACGCGGATTATTTGTGATGAATGAAGCACTTTGGTCAGAAAATACCGACCCGATACTAATCGAAGAAATTTGTAAAAAGGCAAACGAATCATTTGGGCTTGGACCGGCATCTCCATCCAAAATTACGGAGAGTGTTTTTTCTAAAATGGCTGAGGATTCAGGATTTGATTTATTAAAAGTTATTGAGTTAACAAATTTAAAAGATAGTAAACAGACTAAAACACAGGACTTTATGAAACTGCAGAAAAAATTTAATAGAAAAAAGAATATTAAAAATTTCAAATCATTTGCTTATCTAATTGATGAAATTCAATTTAGAAAAAATATCTCAAACCAAAGTGAATACAGATCATATTTATATTCATATTTATTTATATTTATTAAGTGATTCGGTTAATACACCAGCCGCGTAACTATGTTTTTATTAATAATTATCGTTACCACTATCTTAATGAACCGGAAAGAAATATTGTATCATATAACTAAGCAAAGCAATTGATAATTTTATTAAATCCCCGTTCAGCCAGGTGGGGCTTCAGGGTGCCAAACTCATTGCTGACGCTTGGCGCATTTCTTGAAGGCAGGTATGATTATCATATTGCTGATGAGAATATTGACCCGCGCATCGAAGAAACTATTTCCGGGTTAATAACTTCAAAAGGCATTAAGTACCTTGGCATAACTGTAATGCCGGGTTTGCAATTGAAACGCGCGTATGATATATCAAAATATGTTAAAGAAAAATTCCCGAAAGTGAAAATAATCTGGGGCGGCTATTTTTCATCGCTGCATCCCGTTACGGTAATAAGCTCAGGATTTGTTGATTATGTGATAAAAGGTCATGCCGAATATCAATTCCCTCAATTAATCGATACAATGGAAAACAAAACCGGCGCAAAGAATATTAATCAAATAGACGGGCTTGTTTATAACGATGGCGGCGAAATAAAACAGAATAAAAAAGCAGAGCCGATAAACCCCGATCTGATTCCACGTCTGCCGTATCATAAAACGGATGTTAATAAATATTTAAGTATTGCTAACACTTACCTTGGAAGGCGCACGGCTGCATATCATTCAAGCATCGGCTGCCCGTTCCTGTGCGGATTCTGCGCAGTTGCCGGGGTTTATAAAGGCAAGTGGCTTGGCAGAAGCGCAGAGCTTGTTGCTGATGATATTCATTTCCTAAAGAAGACATATGATATCGGCGCAGTTGAGTTTCACGATAATAATTTTTTTGTTGCCGAAAAACGGGTTTATGATTTTGCTGACATGATAAAAGACCTTAAGCTCGGCTGGTGGGGCGAGGCGAGGCCCGATACGGTTATGAAATATTCGGATGATACATGGGAAATGATGGCCAGGGCAGGGTGCAAAATGGTTTTTTACGGCGCCGAAACCAGCTCTGATGAAATTTTAAAGCTGATGGATAAAGGCGGCACACAGAATGCAGATACAATTGTAAGGCTTGTTGAAAAATCAAAAAAATACGGAATTGTACCGGAACTATCATTTGTGCTCGGAAATCCTACGGATAATATCGACAGAGATTTAGATAAAGATATAAAGTTTATCAAGGAGATGAAGAAGATATATCCCGCAACGGAAATAATTCTTTATGTTTACTCGCCGGTGAACTTTGAAGATTCCGAAATGTCTCTTGCTGCAAAGCTGCAGGGATTCGACTATCCGCATACTCTTGAGGAATGGGTATCGCCCAGGTGGCAGAACTTTGACCTGCGGAAAAATCCCTTAACGCCATGGCTAAAACCGCGGCATATAAGAAAGATCAGAGATTTTGAAAAAACACTGAATGCTTACTATCCTACTAACAGCGATTTGAAAATTAAAGGATGGAAAAGATCACTGTTAAGGATGCTTGGAAGCTGGCGGTATTTAAGCTCGGTTCATTATGCACCGTACGAAATAATGCTTGCTCAAAAGTTGCTGAAATACCGGCAGCCCGAAATTGAAGGATTTGCTGTGGAAGGCGATGTATGAGCATTAATGCATTCTTAAATACTATTTCAAATTCAGCGCGCATTCTGCCAATAGTAATATTATATGTTACCGAAGGGTGCAACCTGAAGTGTATTACCTGTTCATACCGGGATGCTTTGCCCGGAGAATTGTCACTTCAGGAAATTATAGAGCTGGCCGGACAGCTTCATGATTTCGGACTGAAACATATAGTCTATTCAGGCGGCGAACCGCTTCTAAGGCGTGATTTCAAAGATATTTGCGGTATTTTTAAACAGCATGGTGTAAAACAATCTTTATTAACTAATGGCTTATTGCTTGAAAAACGGTTCAATGATATATTTGAATATTTCCATGAGATTATAGTATCTATTGACGGCGCAAACGCAGAAACACATAACAGGATACGCGGCATCAGTTCATTTGACCGGATATTAAAAGGTATTTCAAAAGCTGTAAAAAACAAAAAAGGCCGGCCCGTTGTTTCAATCAGAACAGTTATTCAGAAAAATAATTTCAGGGAGCTTCCCGGGCTTATTGACCTGGCAAAATCCAATGGTGCAGATAGAATATCATTTCTTTCGGCAGATGTTGCTTCAAATGCGTTTGGCAGAGAGATAAATGGAGCTGCACCGGACGAGACTGATATTTCGTTAAGCGCCGTTGAAGTTGAAAAGTTCCGCGAAATTGTAAATAATGTTATTATTAAGTATTCCGGGGATTTTTATTCCGGGTTTATTTCCGAATCACCGCAAAAGCTTTTGAAGCTTGTTGATTATTACGGAGCATTAAGGGGGATGAATGAATTTCCCAAAATTTTCTGCAATGCCCCCATGGTTTCTGCGGTAATAACTTCTACAGGAAATATTCACCCGTGTTTTTTTATAGAATCATACGGCAGCATCAGAAAAACAGATTTGGAAGCACTGATTAATACAGATGAAATTAAACAGGTAAGAAAAGACGTCAGGAATTTCATGCATCCAAGATGCAAAACCTGCGTATGCACCATGAATATTTCAAAGAAAAATGCTTTATTCAGCAGGTTTTAAATAATGAAAAAAACCTTAATAATATCAGCAGTCATAATATCGGTCATAATATTTTTTTATTACCTTTCAGGCAGAACTGCTAACGTAACTCATGGATTTACAAGCTATTACGTGTCTTCACGCATATTACTTGAAGAAGAAGATTTCAGCAAGGCTTATGATACAGCCTACTTTAATTTAAAGATTCGCAATTACGGAATAGAAAACGTCAGAGATTTGCCTAACAACTTTCCTACAAATTCGCTGATGCTTGTTCCGGTTTCCGGGCTTAAGCCGGGGGATGCCAAAGTAATATGGACAGCATTAAATGTAGTGTTTTATTTTACCTCAATTTTATTGCTGCTCAATGTATTTAATATTCAATTTAACACTGATACCGGCTTATTTCTTTTAGTTATTTCTCTTTTGTTCCTGCCTGTATATCATGGGTTACAACTGGGCCAGGCTTATGTGTTTTTACTTTTTTTGTTTACCCTGAACCTTTATGGACTGAAGAAAGATAAAACCTGGCTGATATCAGTTCCTCTTGCTCTGATAATTGTTTTAAAAGGGTATGGGCTTTTTCCGTTGATAGCTCTTGGCCTGCTTAAAAAATGGAAATCAATGTTTACGGTTCTGTTAACTGCTGTATTGATAATATTAATTGCTGTTCCGGTGACGGGGGTTTATTCGTGGAATATTTATTTTAATGAAGTGTTATTGAAAACGGGGGAAAATCCATATGCTTCTTACACAGCTTTCCAGACACTGAATAGTTTCATAAGACATGTTTTCGGCTTAAGTTCTTACCCGGTAATTGCATTGATGCTGATTACGGCGTCAACTGCTGTATTTTTTTTGATGAAAAAGCATACACGCGGCCGGTACTCAATGTTATTAATATACAGCGCTTTTGCTGCGCTGAATATTCTGTTTGCTCCAATTGCGGAAGATTATCATTATGCGTTATTATTACCGGTGGTTTTCGGGACAGGAAAAATAATTTTCGAAAATTACAAAAAAATAAACACCGAAATAATAATTTTTATTGTCTCGCTGTTCATTATATCTTTTCCGTTTAATTATAAAGGACTTAATAACGCTTCTTTTCCATTGATATTGCTGGCTTACCCGGTATTATACGGCGGGATATTAATGATATTGTTGTCGGTCCGCGTTTTTAACAGCGGGAAAAATATTGCGTAAAATTTTCAAAAAATATTTTAGAAAAATAATCTTTCGGTTTAATTATTATTTTTACATTAAGCCGAATTTAAATGACACGGTAATAGTTAAGCTCGGCGGATTCAGGTTTGTTGTTTACCCCACTGTATTCAACCCGCGCGATTTTTTATCAAGCGAGCTGTTTGCAAAATTTATTGCCGGACTGGAACTTGATAAAAAAAATATTCTTGATATGGGCAGCGGGTCGGGAGTTGTAAGTATTATTGCCGCATCAAAAGGCGCAATATGCACAGCTGTTGATATAAACCCTATGGCGGTAAGATCAATAAAAGAAAATGCGGAATTTAACGGGTTTGGAAATAAGATAAAAGCAATCGAAAGCGATTTGTTTGAATCTATTTCTTTTCTTTCGGGAATGGATAAGGAGAAGTTTTTTGATATTATTTTCTTTAACCCGCCGTATTATAAAGGAGAGCCGAAAAATAATTTTGAAAGGGCATTTAAAGGCGGAAATGAACTTGAGGTTGTTAAAATTTTTGCAGAGCAAACACCGCACTATCTTAAGCCGGAAGGTATTGTGTATTTGATTCTTTCATCGGATGTTGATATTGATGAATTTAAGAAAATTTTTTCCGGTTATAGCTTTGAAATTGTTACAAATTATAATAAGTTCTTTGAAACGTTTTATATATGTAAGTTGGTTGTAAATATTCATAAGGCATATTTAAATGAATTCCCGCGAAAGCGGGAATCTAATCTCTAATATAATGATAATAAGTTATTTGTTAATAAATCATTAATTGATTTTTAATATAATTATTCTTATCAATTTTGCAGAATTATAATTTTAAATATACATTTTTTATCTTTTGATAAATGGATTCCCACTTTCGCGGGAATGACATACTTTTTAGCATAAGGCATAATGAGAATCATATTCTTTCTATTAATATTATTACTGCTTCAAACACTTGTTTATTTTACGTTTAGGAATTTCCTTCGTACTACTAAA
>Ga0315273_10004677_pt1 | contig 16818 bp, 20 predicted proteins | sample YL17G02_0_MG_FD_205753 | JGI IMG/M metagenome (GOLD analysis project Ga0315273, IMG submission 205753) | Sediment microbial communities from Yellowstone Lake, YNP, Wyoming, USA - YL17G02_0 | ecosystem: Environmental > Aquatic > Freshwater > Lake > Sediment | place: USA: Wyoming | collected... | reverse complement strand
GCGGACGGCTGGGACACCGTCGTGTTCGACACCGCCCCCACCGGCCACACGCTGCGTCTGCTCGCGCTGCCCTTCGACTACAGCCGGCAGGTGGAGATGATGGTGGCGACCACCCAGAATGGCGTGGCCCTCCGGGCCGACACCCGAAGCCGGTTCGACCGGATCATCGCGCGTCTGCGGGACCCCGAGCGGACGCTCTTCGCGTTCGTGCTCTACCCGGAGTCGACACCCGTCGTGGAGGCCCACCGCGCCTCGCTCGACCTCGCGGCGGCGGGCATCCCGACGCAGCTCGTGGTGGCGAACCAGGTGATCGGGGCCGAGCTGGCGACGAACGCGTTCTTCCGCCGCCGCCGGGCGATGCAGCAGAAGTACCTGGTCGAGATCGACCGGCGCTTCGGCGTACCGGTCCTGGAGATCCCGCTGCTGGGCGAAGAGCCCCGCGGGATCGAGCGGCTCGAGCGCATCGCCGAGGCGGCGCTCGGGACGACGACAGCGCCGGCGGCCGCCGCCGGCGGGAGGTAAAGCGAAGATGGTCTACGCCTACGAGTGCGACAAGTGCGGCGCCGGCTTCACCGTGCGCGCGACCGTGGCAGAGAAGACGCGCGGCCTGGACCTCACCTGCCCGAAGTGCGGCGAGAAGGACGTGACGCAGGATCTCCGGGGCGTCGGCATGGCCTTCGGGGGACCGGGGACCGGCGGGGCGCCTCCGTTCTCAGGCTGCGGCCCGGGGACTGGCGCGGGGTGCTGCTGATGGAAGCAACGGTTGACCCCGTGGCGGTCCGGATCGTGACGGCCCCGGACGTGGCCTGCGGAGGGCCCACCTGGAGCGGGACGGTCGGGATGATCCGCGGACGGCTCGCGCGGCGCTTCGGCGAGGCGGTGACGATCGAGCACGTGACGGTGTTCAGCCCGCGGTTCTTCGAGCTGGCGGACGTGGCCGCGGAGGTCCAGGCCGGCACGGATCTGCCCATCGTCCTCGTGGGCGGCGCCGTGGTCACCCGAGGCGGCAAGATCTCCGAGCCGCGGATCGCGGAGGCCCTGCGCGCCGCGGGTGTCAACGGGGCGGAGGGTGCAAAATCATGACGAGTACGCAAGCGGCGACGGCGGATCCCACGACGGTGGCGCTCGACCGCGCACGGGCTCTCGCCCGCGCCATCGGGGAGAGTGCCCCGTTCCGGGCGTTCGAGGCGGCGCAGGAAGCGCTCGAGGCGGACGCGGACCTGGGCGCGAGGCTCCAGGCCTTCCAGGTGCGGGAGCAGGAGCTGCGGCTCTCCCGGTCCTGGGGGGGCGCCGATCCCGAAGAGGTGCGGGCGATGGAGCGGGAGTGGGAGGAACTTGCGAAACACCCCGTGCTCGCCGCGCAGGTGGCGGCCCGCACGGAGCTACTCGGCCTGCTGCGGGAGGTCGCTGGCGCGATCGGTGAGGGCGTGGGTCTCGACTACGGAGCGGCCTGCGCACCGGCCGGCGGCTGCTGCTGAAGGAGCGGGAGGAAGCGATGGCGGAAGAACCCGAGAACGGGCACGGCGTGGTGACGGAGCGGGTCCGGGCGCTGGTGGAGGCGCTGCGGGCCGCCCCGGCCATCGAGCAGTTCCGGGCCGCGGAGGAGCGGTTCCGGGCCGACACGGAGCTGGGGCGGATGCAGGCCGGGCTGCGGTGGAGCCACGAGCGGCTCCAGCGGGCGCAGCAGGAGAAACGCCACGACCCGCGCCTCTTCCAGGAGGTGCGCGACGCGCAGGCGCGGCTGCAGAGGCACCCGCTGGTCATCGACTTCGTGACGACGCGCCAGGCGGCGCAGGACCTCCTGCGCGAGACGAACCAGGAGATGGCCGCGATCCTGGGTGTGGACATCGGGGGAAGCGTCGGCCGCGCCGGGGGCTGCTGCTGAATTGCAGAGGGCGGTCGAAGGAGGAACTGCGCATGCTCCTCGCCATCCGCGAGGCGACGGAGGACTGCTGCTCGGGCGCTTTCGAGCACCTGATGACGGACACCCCCGGCTGTTGCCCGGGCGCACCCCAGAGAGGACGAGATGGCGACGACTGAGAAGGACGCGATCGTGAGCGAGGTGCGCGAGAGGTACGGCCGGATCGCGCTCGAGGGCGGGAGCTGCTGCGGCCCTGCGGGCTGCTGCGGTCCCGCGGAGCTGCCCGTGAGTCTCGGGGTCGGCTATCGGAAGGACGACCTCGACGTCCTGCCCGAGGGGGCGAACCTCGGGCTGGGTTGCGGCGCGCCCATCGGGCACTTGGCCCTGCGCGAGGGCGAGACCGTTCTCGATCTCGGCTCGGGGGGCGGTATCGACGCCTTCCTCGCGGCGCGCGAGGTCGGCCCCCGCGGCCGGGTGATCGGCGTCGACATGACGCCCGAGATGATCGAGCGGGCCCGCGCCAACGCCATCCGCATGGGCGTCGCGCACGTCGAGTTCCGGGAGGGCCGGCTGGAGTCGCTCCCCGTCGAGGATGCCAGCGTCGACGCGGTGACGAGCAACTGCGTGATCAACCTCGTCCCCGACAAGGCCCGGGTCTTCGCGGAGATCGCCCGCGTCCTGAAGCCCGGTGGCCGCCTCGTCATCTCGGACGTGGTCCTCGACGGCCGGCTGCCGGAAGCGGTCGAGCGGGACGCGTATGCCTACGTCGGCTGCGTGGCCGGCGCGACACTGCGCGAGGACTATTTCAGCCAGTTGAGCGCGGCCGGCCTCGGTCCGGCCGAGGTCCTCTCGGACGTGGACTACCTGGCGGGGCTGGTCGCGTCGGCCCCCGCCGAGGCGGCGGCGCTCGTCGACCGGACGGGCGTGCGTTGGGAGGAGCTCGAGGGCAAGGTGCGCTCGATCACGTTCCGAGCCCGCAAGGCGAGCTGAGACGGTCACATCGTCGTCACACGACGTGTATTAGACTGCCCGCCAGGGGCGCGGCACGTTTGGGATTCGCGGCCGATCCGCCAATCGGAGGGTTCCATGACCAGCGGCGACAAGAAGCGTGTCCTCGTGCTCTGCACCGGCAACTCCTGCCGATCGCAGATGGCCGAGGGCTGGGTCAACCACCTTCTCACCGGCCAGTGGGAGGCCCACTCCGCGGGCACCGCCCCCGCCGCCGGGGTCCACCCCTTGGCCGTCCGCGCCATGGCCGAGGTCGGCGTCGACATCTCCGGCGGGAAGCCCGAGCACGTCGGCGTCTATCTCGACCAGCCGTGGGACCTGGTGGTGACGGTCTGCGACTCCGCCCAGGAGGCCTGCCCCACCTTCCCCCGCCCCGTCCCGAAGCTCCACATCTCGTTCTTCGACCCAGCGGCTGCCGAGGGGAGCGACGAGGAGAGGATGGCCGTCTTCCGCCGCGTGCGAGACGAGATCCGCGATCGGCTCGTGACCGAGGTCCGCTCGCGGGGTTGACTTCGCCACCGCGAGCTCCTGGGTGAGACGCCGCGACCAGGCCCCCGGGCCAGGTGGTCAACCGCAGCCGCGACACCGAGCGCGACCCGCTCGGCCTCGGCGGGGGCGGACGCGGCCGCCTACGCTTGCGCGGGAGCTGCCACCTGTTAGGTCGAGGGCTGCGGGCAGCCTCGTGCGAACTCTACAGAGGCGTCCGTGACGAGTCGACGCTCTGCGCCGCCTGGCGCAATGCCTCGGGATCGAGCACCTGGAACCGGCCGGGCCCGAGGCGGTGGAGAACGCGCGCCGACGCGAGCCGCGTGAGGCTTCGGGAGAGCGTCTCGGGAGTGATGCCGAGGGCCGCCGCGAACTCGCCGCCCGACACGGGCAGCCGGATGATCGCGGCGGCGCCCGTCGGGTCGCTCGCATCCGGGAGCAGCGCCACCAGGGCCGACGCGACGCGCGGCAGCACGCCCGGGCTCGACAGGCTCTCGATGCGCTGCATCGCGTCCCGCAGCCGGCGGCCCACCAGGCCGATCAAGGCGACCGCCACGAGGGGATCCGCCCGGACGGCGGAGAGAAGCTCGTCCCGGGACATGACCTGGGCCTCCGCGTCCTCCAGGGCCTGGGCGTAAGCCGGGTAGGGTTCCCCGTCCAGGAAGGGCAGGAAGCCGAAGACGTCCCCGGGCCCGAAGATGAACACGGTGACCGCGCGTCCCGTGGGAAGCAGCCGGTAGATCTTCACGCGCCCGGTCTCGAGCGCCACGAGAAGTCCGCTCGTCTCCCCCTCGCGCCACAGGAGGCTGCCCGCGGTGAAGTGCCGGCGGCGCAGATGGGGAGCCAGGAGCTCGCGGGCTTGCGCCGCGACGTTCCCGGCGTCGGCCGGCTTCGCGGCGGAGGGGCGGGCTCCCATGGCGAGGACGATGCTACAGCATCGCCCGGGCCGGACGGCCTGACGAGCGCGACCCTCAGGCCGGGCCGATGGCCCCCCGGGTCGCGTGGCGCGCGGCCCACCAGCCAGCCACGGCCTTCTCGGCGTCCTCGAAGAGCGAGTAGAGCACCGGCACGTAGACCATGGTGAGGAATGTCGAGACCAGCAGGCCGCCGATGGCCACGATGGCGAGCGGCGAGAGCCGCTCGAGGCCGATCGCCCACTCCGCGGCAATCGGGATCATGCCCACTGCGGTCCCCACGGCGGTCATCAGGATCGGGCGCGTGCGCACCCGGACTGATCCGATCAAGGCATCGAGTGTGCTCTCCCCGCGCCCGCGGGCCTCGGCGATGAAGTCGATCAGGAGGATCGAGTTCTTCACGACGATCCCGGCCAGGAGGATCATCCCCATGAAGGACGGCATGCAGCCGTGCTTGCCGGCGAGGAGCATGCTCCAGGAGGCGCCGATGAGGGCCAGGGGGATGGCCGACATGATGGTCAACGGGTGGACCCAGGAGCGGAAGGCCGGCACCAGCGAGAAGTAGAGGAGCACGAGGCCCAGAGCGAGCGCCTGCCCGAGCCGGCCGAAGGACTCGTCCATCTGCTTGATCTCGCCCTCGTGCCGGATCGCGTAGCCCGCGGGAAGGTCGAGACCGCGCAGCGCCGCCTCGACGTCCTCCTGCAGGTGCGAGATCGGCTGCACCGACCTGTAGGCCTGGACGTCCAGCGTGCGCTCGAGGCCCTGGCGGGTGATGACGGCCGGGGCGCGCCGGGTCTCGAGGGTCCCGAGCTGAGTGAGCGGCACGGCGCCACGAGGCGTCACGACCGCGTAGCTCTCGAGCTGGGACGCCGCCTGGCGGCCCTTCGAAGGGAACTGCACCCAGATCGGCAGGCCGTCCTCGTTGGGGATGCGCAGTGTGGAGCCGGGCACTCCGCGAACCGCGCCCTGGAGCTGGGCGGCGACGACGGCGGGAGACACCTGGTAGAGCGCCAGCTTCTCGGGGTCGGCCCGGAAGCGGACCTCGGTCCCGTCGAGTGTCCAGGAGCGTGACACCGACGTGAGGCCGCGCCCCTGCTCCTTCAGCCTGCGCTCGACTTCGGCGCCGAGTCGGTCGAGCGTCTCCAGCTCGGGCCCGGAGATCATCACGTCCACCGAGGCCCGGATGGTGGACAGCGGCGTCGCTCCGAAATCGAACACGTCCACGCTGCGCAGGCCGGGCACGGCGCGGAAGCGCTCGCGGAGATCGGCCTCGATCTGCCAGATGGAGGCCTCGCGGTGGAAGCGGTCCGCGAGGTGGACGGTCAGCTGCCCCTGCTGGGCGAGCCGCCCGGACCCGAAGGAGATGACGGCCGGCTCGGAGCCGATCACCGACGACACGGACGTGACCTCGGGCCGGGCCCTGACGTCCTGTTCGAGGTGCTTTAGCGCCGCCTCCGTCGCGGCGAGCGACGTGTTGGCGTCCGTCTCGAAGTTGATCTTGACGATGCCGCTGTCCATCGGCGGCATGAGGTCCCGCCCGACGAGCGGCATCTGGGCCGCTGAGGCGAGGAAGAGGACGACGCCGGCGAGGAGGAACCAGCCCCGGTGGCGAAGGGCCACCGCCGTGAGGCGGACGTAGAAGTCGCGGATCGGCTCCACGACCGCCTGGTCGAAGCGGTAGACGAGGCGCTCGAACCGGTTGCGCCCCTTCCCCGCCGCGCGGCGCAGGAGGAGCGGGGCGACGAGCGGGATGACGGTGACCGAGACCACGTACGACGCCGCCAGGGCGATCGACAGCGTCACCGCCAGCGGCCGCAGGACCGTCTGCACGTAGCCGCCGATGAAGATGATGGGGACGAGCACCATGATCGTGGCGTAGGTGCCGGAGAAGACGGCCAGCATCACCTCCTGGGTCCCTCCCACCACGGCGCTTCGGACGTCGCGCCCTTCCTCGTGGTAGTGACGCTCGATGTTCTCGAGCACCACGATCGCGTCGTCGAGGAGCATGCCCACCGCCACGATCACCGCGGTGAGCGTGACCATGTTGAACTCGTACCCGATGAGCCAGATCGCGGCGAAGGTGAGCAGGTACGTGAATGGGATGGAGACGGCGGCCAGGCTCATGCCCCGCCAGTCGGCCAGGAACAGGAAGATCACGAGGACCGTCATGATCACGGCGTCCCGCAGGGCGTCGAGCATGTTGCCCACGGAGAGGTGGATGAGCTCCCCCTGGGTGTCCGGCATTGAGAACGCGACGCCGGGGTACCGGGCTTCCAGCCCCGGGAGCGCCCCGGCCACGTCGGCGATGGTGCGCAGGGCGTTGCCCGAGGCGGCCCGCTGCACGTTCACCGCGATCGCGGGCTCCCCGTCCGCGTGGTAGGCGCTCTGCGGCTCGAGGACACCGGGATGGACGGAGGCGACATCTCGCAGGTAGACGACACCGCCCGGCCGCTGCGCGACAGGGACCCGTCCCACGTCGGCCACGCCCTCGAACTGCCCCGCGCGCTTCAGCAGGATCTGCCCGCCGGAGTCCACGAGGAGTCCCACCGGCTGGTTCGCGTTGAAGGCGAGGAGCGCCTGCCGGACGTCGGCCGGCGTCAGGCGGTGCCGGTCGAGCGCGTCCCGATTCAGATCGACACGCACCACGGGCTGGTGGGCTCCGAAGACCTCGACGTTCGCGACCTCCGACAGCTGGAGGAGCCGCTCCTTGACCGCGTTGTCGGCGATCTCGCGGACCATCGCGAGATCGAGCGGCCCCCCCGGCCTCGGCCGCAGCGCCAGGGTCAGGACCGCGGGCGTCGCGGAGGAGACCTTGAAGATCATCGGCGGGCGCGCGCTCTCCGGGAGCAGGGCGCGGATCTTCTGCAGGCCGTTCGCCACGTCCGTGGCCGCGGAGTCGAGCCCCTTCGCGTACTCGAACTCCACGGAGACCGAGGAGACCTCGTCCTTGCTCACGGAGGCGACTCGCCGCACTTGCTCGATCGCCGACAGCTCCTTCTCGATCGCCCGCGTGACGTCGGCCTCGACGTCCTCGGCGGACGCCCCCGGGTAGACCGTGACCACGGCCACCTGGGGCCGCTCCGAGTCGGGGAAGAGGTTCACGGGCATGCGGCGGTAGCCCACGAAGCCCACCACCGCGGCGAGCAGCACCAGCGAGGTGACGAGATGGGGCTTCCGCAGGTAGCGGTCGACGAGCGAGGACGGCGCTTCGGCGGTCATCGGCCCGCGCCCGCCACGATCGTCGCGGGCGTCCCCTCGGCGAGCGTCATCAGCCGCGACGGCTGGGCGACGACCACTCGGTCCCCGGCCTGAAGGGGGCCCGTCACCACGGCGGCCTCCCGCGACCGGCTCGCGACGCGGACGGAGACCGGGTGCGCGCGGGCGTCGCTCACGCGGAAGACGAAGGCGCCCGCCTCGCCTTCCAGGAGCGCCCGCTCCGGCACCATCCAGCCGGCGGCGGAGGCGACCGGGACGTCCACCCCGACCGTCGCACCGGAGACGAGGCCGGCCGGGGCCACGGCCAGCTCGGCTTCCACGGTGGCGAGGTGGGACGCGTCCATCGCGGGAAAGACGCGCGTCACACGGCCCTCGACCCGGCCCGCGGGGGCGTCCAGTAAGAGGGGCATTCCCACGGTCAGGGCCGACTGCATCTCGGCGGGAAGCTTGACGCGCACCCGGACGCCCCCCTTGCGGACGAGCGTCAAGAGCGCCTTGCCGGGAACGGCGAGATCGCCGGGGTCCACGTCGCGCCGGGCAATCACCCCGTCGAAGGGGGCGGCGATCAAGGCGTAGTCCCGCCGCCGGCCCGCCGCGTCGAGCGCCTCGCGGGCGGCCAGGAGGCGCGACTCGGCCGCGGTCTCGTTGGAGCGCGAACGGTCCCAGTCCTCCTGCGAGATCGCCTTGGCCTCGAAGAGAACGCGGTCCCGGGCGGAGGCGTCGCGTTGCGCCGCGAAGGCCACCTCCGCGGAGGACTGCCCGGCCGCGGCGGCGCGCACGCCGCTCTCGAGCTCTCCCGCCTCGAGCCGGACCAGCTCCTGGCCGCGACGGACGGGATCGCCCTCGCGCACCGCCACTCCGATCACGGGGGCGAGGATCCGCGACGACAGCAGCGCTTCTTCGGCCCCGGAGACCTCGCCGAGGAAGCGGCGCGTCTCGGTGACGCTTCCCTCCTTCACCGGCGCCACCTCGACCGCGACCGCGACCGTGGCCAGGGCCGGGGCCCCGGCCTTCTCCCGCGCGCGCCTCACGCGGACGGCGACGAGACCCACGACCACCAGGCCAACCACGAGAACAGCCACCCACTTGCGCGTCACGGCAGGACCTCCTTCTCGCACACGCTGTCGAGACGCGCCGCGGCGGCGACGCCGTCGCCGCGGGCCTGTGCCAGGGCGGCGTCGGCCGAGAGCTCGCGCGCCCGCGCCCGCAGCAGGTCGTCGACGGCTCCCGCCCCCGTGTCGTAGCGGATCTGCTCGATGCGCGCCGCCTCCCGGGCGGCCGCCACCCGCGCCGCGGCCGCCTCGAGCACGGCGCCCGCCGCGTCCCAGCGCGCCAGGGCCTCGACGAGCTGGGCCTCCTGGTCGAGGCGGGCACGGGTGAGGGCCGACGCGGCCGCCTGCTCCGCCGCGCCCGCCGCCGCCCGCTCCGCCGCGCGCGCGCCGCCGGTGAAGACCGGCCACACCGCGCCCACCGACAGCTCCCAGGTCCGCAGGGGAGCGCCGACCGAGGGCGCGTCGTTCCAGAGGTGGCTCGCGCGCCCGACGACGCTCGGGAGCGAGCCGGCGCGCGCGATCCGAACCGCCTGGCGCGCCTGCTCCGCCGCCAGCGTGGCGCGCTCGACCGGCGAGGCCGCGAGGGCGAGCGTGCGCAGCTCGTCCCGGCCGGTCTCGAGGGTCGGCCTCTGCTTTCTCAGGGGCTCCAGGCGGAGGGTGCTCGCCGGGTCGCGGCCGAGGAGGGCCAGCAGCAGGGCCCTCACCCGCGAGGTATCGGCGGCCGTGCTGGCCCGCCGCGCCCTCGCGTCCGCGATCTCGTCGGCGAGCTTGAGCAGGTCGAGCTCGGGGCGCTTCCCGATCCGGACGGCCAGCTCGACCTTCCGTCGCGTCTCTTCGAGCGCGGCGAGGTTGGCATCGACGGCCTGGGCGACCGCGTCCAGTGTCTGCGCGGCGGCGTAGAGGGACGTCACGTTGAAGCGGGCCTGCCACCGGCTGCCCTGCAGGAGCGCGGCCGCCTGATCGGCCTGGAGCGAAGCCACGGCGATCGCGGCCGAGAGCCGGCCGCCCAGGTAGAGCGGCACCTGCGCCGTCACACCGTAGCGCCACTGGTCGCGGTCGAACGGAAGGCCGGTGATACCGTGGGCCAGGAGCTCCTGGGAGATGGACCGGACGACCTGGTCGTCCTGGTAGCGGACGTAGCCGGCGACGGCGTCGATCTCGCCCCAACGGCTGCGCCGCGCTGCGGTGGCCTTCCATCGGGCCGCCTGCTCCTGCTGCGCGGCGACCTCCAGGGCCGGGGCACGGGAGAGCGCCTCGGCGACCGCCTCCTCCAGCGTCAGCACCGATTCCGGGGCAGCCGGGGGGGTCGCCAAGGGCTCGTCCGCCCGCACCCCAACGCTCGTCGCGCTCGCGATCAGCAGTGCGGCGGCGCCGCCACGCCAGCCGACGAACCTCCCGAGCTCTCTCGATGTCCTCATGGCTCGAGGTTAGGCCTCGCCCGTGCCGCCGGCCTTGACCGCGGTCAATCCCGCGTCGATCGCCGCCGCGGGCGCGCTCGGCGGATGGACGGGGTGCGGCGCCTCGAAGCGAAACTCCGCGCTCACCGAGAGGACCTGCTTCTCCGGGGCGCGCAGAAGGCGCCGGGCGAAAGTCTCCGCCGCCTCGTCCGGCAGCCTCGACGGGGCGGTGTCCTCCCTCGGCGCGACGCGCACCGCGCGACGCGTGGCCTGCTCGATCAAGATCAGGCTGAGCGGGCCGCGACCCAGCACCCGGATGTTGCCCTTCCCCACCGTGCAGCCCGTGATCGCCTGGACGCCATCCGTGAAACACGGCGCCTCCGGGAACTGCACGAAGGCCAGCAACTGGTCCTCCGCCGAGCGTTCGACGCCGAGCCAGTGCATGGCTGCCGCCCCGGCCCTCAGGCCGAGGATCAGATCCGGGCACTCGTGGCCGTGGAGCAGCAGCGCCGCCTTCCGGAACTCCTTGGGATCGACCATGACGCCCTCGAGGATGAGGCGTCGGGGCCGGGCGCGCGTTGACCGCGGTCAAGAAGGCGACGAATCGGCGCCCGGCGGTCGCACGGCCGGTGGCCGCGAGGAGCTGAGGGCGTCCCTACGTCAGCGTCCGCAGCTCGTCCGGCCGCCGGAGGCGGAGCGAGCGGCCGTCCGTTTCGACGAGGCCGCGTTCCCTGAAGTCGGCGAGGGCAAGGTTGACCGACTCGCGCGTGACGCCGATGAGGTTGGCCAGGTCCTGCTGGCTGAGCCTCAGCGGGAGGAGGATTCCCTCGGCGTCCTTGACCCCGTGGTCGCGGGCGAGGTCGAGCAGCGTCTGGGCAAGGCGCGCCGGCGCGCCCTTGAAGAGGAGCCCCTCCACTCGGTTCCGGAGGGTCTTGAGACGGAAGCCCACGAGCTTCGTGACTTTGAAGGCCATCTCCGGGTGAGCTCTCAGGATCCCCATGAAGTCCTGCCGCGTGATCACGCAGATGAGGGCGTCTTCGTACGCCTCGGCCATGTGGTCGCGGGGCGCGTCCTCGAGGACCGACTCTTCGCCGAAGACCTCTCCCTTCCGCAGCAGGGCGAGGATGATCTCTTTCCCGTCGTCGGTCAGGGTCGAGATCTTGACGATCCCGCGCTTGAGCAGGTAGATGCGGTCGCCGGCGTCGCCGGGAAGGTAGAGCACCTCCTTCCGCCGGATCTCCCGCATGACCGTCCTCTCCTCGACCATGCGCATCTGGTCGTCCGACATCCCGTGGAAGAGATTGACGTTCTTGACGTACCAGAGCTTGGTGTGCTGGGCCACGATCGCCTCCGTGCCTCAGCCTACGCTCACGCCCGAGCGCACGCTAGCCACGCATCGCCTCGTCGATCTCGGTGTGAGCGATGTGGTTGACCCAGTTCGAGATGGTCTTCAGGCCGATGAGGGCCACGATCTCGTAGACCTGGGCGCGGTGGATCCCCTCCGACCGAAGCCGCTCCAGGTCCGGTGTCTTCAGCCACCCGCGCAGGTCGAGGATCTCCCATGTGGCGGCGACCAGCGCCCTCACCCGCGGGTCCTCGGCCCGGTCTCCGCGCTCGATGGCCGCGATGTCGGCTGGCGCGATGCCGCCCGCCCTGGCGCCCATCCGGTGCGCCGCCCGGCAGTAGGCGCACTCGTTGTAGACGGAGATGGCGAGCTGCACCACCTGCTGGTCGCGCGCCGAGAGCGTGGCGGCGGCCATGGCCTCCTGCCCGCCGAGGTAGACCTGGGCCACCGCGGGGCTCACGCTCATCTCCCGGACCAGGTTGGGGACGAAGCCGAACTTCTTCCGGACCGATTCGAACACCTCGTTCACGACGCTCGTTTCCGCCACCGTCCACTCTTCCTTCCCGCGGGTCTCCCCGCCGATCAAGTCCATCCGGGTCGGGACCCCGAGCAGGATCCGACCCCCATCCACGATCACCGCCGGCGTCGCGAAGATCCCGCGGCCGACGGCCGGCCCCGGGTCCCGGGTGACGTCCCACTCGTGGATCTCGACCCCGGGCCGCTCGGCCGCGAACGCCCGGACCACGTCGCGCGCCGCCGGGCAGCCGGGGCAGCCCGGCGATGTGAGCAGATCGATCCGCATCCCGGTCACTTCGCCGGCACGGCCTCGACGTCGAGGCTGATCTCGACTTCGTCGCCCACCAGGACGCCGCCCGCCTCGATCACCTCGTTCCACGCCATCCCGAAGTCCTTGCGGTTGACCTTCGTCTCGGCGTGGAAGCCGTAGCGCTGGTTGCCCCATGGGTCCTTCCCCGCCCCGAGGAACTCGGCGTCGAGCGCCACCTCGCGGGAGACCCCGTGCATCGTCAGGGTGCCCTTGATGCGACCCTTGCCGCCCACGACGTCGGTGATGCCGACGCTGGTGAAGGTCAGCTCGGGATACTTCGCGACGTCGAAGAACCGGGCGCTGCGCAGGTCCTTGTCCCGCCCCTCGACGTTCGTGTCGATGGTCTCGGCCTTGATTGTGACGGTCACCTTGCAGGCGCCGAGGTTCTTCTCGTCGAAGTCGATCGTGCCCTCGAAGCCGCGGAACTGCCCGTTGACCTTGGTGAAGAGGTGGCGGACCCGGAAGCCGACGGTCGAGTGCTGCGAGTCGATGGTGAGCTTGAGGGGCTGGGCGCGCGCGGTCGCCGCCGCGAGCACGACCGCCACGGACAGGATCGACAGCGACACGACCCGGCGCGCGAACGACGCATATCGACGATTCACGGGAGCTCTCCTTTCAGTGGGAAGGTCGGCCTACTTCTTCTCCTCGGGCTTCGGGGCCTTCTCTTCGGCGGGCGTCAGGCGCCCTCCGTCGATCCGCAGGCAGGTCTCCTTGTCCAGGTCGATGTAGCCCTGCCGCTTGCAGGAGTTCTGGTTCGCGCAGGAGTGGCCGGGCCCGCCGCAGTCCCCCGTGGCCTTGCACTTGTTCACGCCGTAGCACTTCACCTTCTCGCCGCCGTCCCCCGCCGGCTTGTCCTGGGCCACGAGGAGGGCGGGCAGGGTGAGGGCGCCGGCGAGAGAGGCGATCAGGACACGACGCGTCTTCGAAGCGTTCATTGGTCTTCTCCTTCAGTGGGACGCCGCGTCTCGCGGCGGCCCGGGTTTCTCGAACAGCTCGTTCACGACCCACAGGCGGAACCGCTCGACCAGCTCCGCCGCCTCGGCTTCGCCGGACGACCCGTGCAGGATGTCCGACAGCCTGAGCCCGCCCGTCGCCGCTTCCAGGAAGCGAGCGTCGGCCTCGCCGACGAGGCGACGCCTCACCTCCAGCCCGGCCCGGTGGACGAGCACCGTGGAGGGAGATGGCTCGAGCGGGATCGAGACGTCCTCGTCGGCGAGGTCCTGTGCGCCCCAGAGCGCGAGCAGCGGCCAGGACGACCGGACGAGGGTCGTTCCCGGGCGAAGGCGGAACGTGGCGTCGGCCACGGCCTCCGGCCCGAGGGCCGCGAGATCGCTCCAGGCGAGCGGCACGCTGTCCGCGGCCACGAAGGCCTCGGCCAGGCTCCACTCGTAACGCGCGAGATCGGGGAGGAAGGGCAGCTCGGCGGAGAGCCGGTCTTCCGCGAGGAACGCGGCCAGCCGGTCGCCGGCCCGTCCGATGTCGAACGAGCGGGGCGGGAACCGCCGGACGTACCGCGCGGTCAGGGAGCCGAACGGGCCCTCCCCGAGGATCCGCCGGACGGCCGGGTAGTCGTTCTCCAGCGCCTCGACGAGGCGGGCGACGTACCCGGACGAGTAGATGGCCCAGCGCCGCTCCACGTCGCCCGTCGGCGGGGCGAGGAATGGCCCCTCGGGGCCGGTCCACGCCGACGCGGGTCGGCCGCGGAGGCTTGCGAGGAAGTCCTCCTGCACTGTACGGAGCCCCGTCGCCTCAAGCCGCGGCACGCGTCGCCTCCTTCTGGATGCGCTCGGCCTCGCGCGCCTCGGCCAGCAGCACCGGCAGCGCGGGCACGTGGGCGTCGCGCTCGATGAGCGTCGGCTGCGGCCCGAAGCGAGAGGCCGCGACGCGATAGAGGTCCCACACCGCGTCGCAGACCGGGTGGTCGTGGGTGTCCACGACGACGTCCCCGTGGTCCTCGTGGCCGGCCAGGTGGAATTGCTTCACGCGCCCCGCGGGGATCCCGTCGAGGTAGCGGAGGGGATCGAACCCGTGGTTGCGGGCGTTCACGTAGACGTTGTTCACGTCCAGCAGGAGGTGGCAGTCGGCCTCCTCCGCCACCGCTTTGACGAACTCCCACTCCTCCATCTCGGACTCACGGAAGCGGACGTAGGTCGAGACGTTCTCGACGAGGATCCGGCGCCCGAGGGCATCCTGGACCCGCGCGATCTTCGTGGCCGCCACCCGCACCGCCTCCGCCGTGAAGGGCAGGGGCAGGAGGTCGTGGCTGTTGTGCCCGCCGAGACCGGTCCAGCACAGGTGGTCCGAGATGAGCATGGGCTCCACACGGGCCACGAGGCGCTGGAGCCGCCGCACGTACGCAGCGTCGAGGGGCTCGGCCGATCCGGGTGAGAGCGACACGCCGTGAAGGGCGACGGGATAGTCGCGGCGCACGCTCTCGAGCACGTGGAGGGGCCGCCCCCCGTCCACCATGAAGTTCTCGGAGATCACCTCGAACCAGGGCACTCCGGGCCGCTCGGCGAGCACCGTCTCGTAGTGCTCCCGCCGGAGCCCGATGCCGCAGCCGCCGAGTCCGTGTGCGCTCACGTTCACAAGGTACGCGGCCGCGCCCGGAGGGTCTGTCGGGTTCTTCACACTTCTCCCACCTCGGTCGGGCGCGGGCCGGGGGTGAGTGGCCTTTCGATCGAGGGCTGCCCCCCGCGACAACGAGAAAGGGCCGCGGGCGAACGCCCCGCGGCCCCTAAGGACGACCTTCCGGACGACTACTTGATCTTCGACCAGCCCTCGTCCGCCTTGGCGATCGTCATGGCCGGGTCCTTGTCGAACATCGCCTTGGCCTGCTCGCTCGAGAAGAGGTACGTCACCCCCCCGGTCTCGGTGAACAGCTCGGGGTTGCTGGCGATCTTCTTCCCCATCGTGACGCCCGTCGCGCACCAGCCGTCGTAGGCGATGCGGTACTTCGCGGGCTCGGCGTCGAACATCTGCTTCGCCATGGCGTTGGCGAAGTAGTAGACGTTCCCGTCCTTCTCCGAGGTGATCTTCGGGTCGCCCTTCACCGCCTTGTGCATCTTCACGTACGCCACCGGACAGTAGCCGCCGGCGATCGGTGCCTTCTCGCCGGCGACCAGGAGGGAAACGGCGCCGAGCGCCGCCACCAGGCCGAGGGCAAGGACCTTCGAAACGTTCTTCATCGCGATCATCTCCTTCGAGGAATCGACCGTCCTCACGGTCACGCCATCAAACCTACGCGTGTGGCGGTGGCGGCGCTGTCGGATCCTTCACTCGGAAGCCACTTCGGCCCGCCCGGCCTCACGACACGGGGCTCAGGATCTCGGTCTCGGGATGGGTGAGGCTCTCCACCGCATCGAAGCCCTCCCGCACCCGCAAGCGCGGGTCCTAGAAACGGCTGTTGAAGCCAATGCCCACCGCCAGCCCCGCCGGCCAGTTGCGTCCTTTCACCGTGAAGGGCAGCGACACCTCGAGGGAGCGCTCGCTCCCCAGGTCCCAGACGAGCCCGGGCTGCAGGTACACGGCCTCGCGCTTCAGCGTCGGGATGTCGAGGCCGAAGCTCGTGGACGCTGCGCCGTGCAGGCCCCGCGCGACGGCCTTGACGCTGAGCCGCGAGACGATCTTGTGGCCGCCCTCCACCAGCCACAGGACCTCGTTGCCGGGGTGGATCCCGTTCTGGTCGTTCGCGCGCCGGACGCGGTAGCCGGCGAGCACGCTCACGTAGGCCGGGCGCGGCCAGAAGGAGCGGCCGGCCTCGAGCGTGAGGTCGAAGTCGTACTGGCCCTCCCCCACCGGGACGACCTCGGCGTCGTTCACGAACTCCCCGGTCGGGAACTTGACCGCGACCCCGGCCGTCACCACGGTCGGCCCGTCGAGCACGGCGTACCGCGCCCCGGCGCGGAGGTCGGCGATCCCGGTCGAGCGGCGCGAGTCGGCGAGGTCGTCGAAGGCCAGCCGGTAGACGGGCGCCTGGACGACCACCTCGAGCCGCGTGAGAAGGCCGTAGCGGAGGTCGAAGAAAAGGCCCGACGTCTGGTTGCGGCCGTCGAAGAAGTACGGGATCCGCTCCCCGTCCAGGAAGTAGCGCTCCTCCGTCGTCTGGTGGAAGAGGCTCACCTGGGCCCATCCCCGCTTCGCGGGCAGGACCCACGCGCCCGCCCACGCCGGCGCAACTGCGAGCGCCACGGCGGTGGGGACGAAGGCCGAGAGGAAGAGTAAGCGGCGTACGCCAGGGGAGCTCATGCCGAGAAGCTACGTCGCGGGAAGCGCCCGGACTGTCGGTTCCCTCACAGATCGCCCGGGTGCCGGGCCCTACCGTGGAATGAACACGGAGGTGACGGATGGCGAGACGGAAGATCGCGATCGCGCTGGCCCTCGGCGCGGCGGCGTGCGGCGGGGGCAACGGCGCCCTGGACTCGTTCAGCTCCTCGACCGGCGGGGCCTCGGACTGCCTCGTCCCCTCGAGCCAGCTCGTGAGCGGCGGGCCGGGACGCGACGGCATCCCGGCGCTCACCAACCCCCGGACGGTTTCAGCCACGGCCGGCGACACCTTCCTGTCCCCCACCACCCTCGTCCTCGGCGTCACCTTCGGCGGCGAGGCCCGCGCCTACCCGCACAACGTGTTCTGGTGGCACGAGATCGTGAACGACGTGGTGGGCGGCCGTTCCCTCGCGCTGAGCTACTGCCCGCTCACCGGCAGCGGGATGG
>Ga0315273_10004676_pt1 | contig 16818 bp, 16 predicted proteins | sample YL17G02_0_MG_FD_205753 | JGI IMG/M metagenome (GOLD analysis project Ga0315273, IMG submission 205753) | Sediment microbial communities from Yellowstone Lake, YNP, Wyoming, USA - YL17G02_0 | ecosystem: Environmental > Aquatic > Freshwater > Lake > Sediment | place: USA: Wyoming | collected... | reverse complement strand
TGCTTGCGCGCGAGCTCCAGACGCTCGTCGACGAGCAGCGGGTCGTCTGGAAGCAGGTCGAAAGCGTCGTGCGCTTGCGGTACGCGATCGGCCAGGGCGCGCAGCCGGACGTGCTGCGCACGCAGACCGAATTGTCCCGCGTCGAACAGCGAGCCATTGAACAAGCGACCGACATCCGCGTCCGGCTGGCCGAACTCAACCAGCTTCGGGCCCGTCCGCTGGATACGCCGATTGTCACCTCGTCGCGGCTGAGTCTGCGCGCCCTGGAGGGGAGTGCGGAGGACGCCGCGCAGAAAGCCGTGGGTATCAGTCCGGAACTGGAGGGCGTGCGCCGGTCGATCGACACGGATCGCGCGGGGCTCGACGTGGCGCGCCGGGCGTTCAAACCGGATTTTACCGTGCAGGGCGGCTACATGAATCGCGGCGGCCTCGATCCCATGTGGGTGGCCGGCTTCGGCGTGTCATGGCCGATCAGTAAGAAGGCACGCGAGAGCGCCGTGGCTGAGGCCGAGATTCGTGCGCGCGGCGACGGCCACGAACAGGAGGCCCTTGGGCTTCGGCTGGCGTACCAAACGCAAGAGCGGTTTATGCGGGCACAATCGGCCGAGCAGCTTATCGCGCTGTACGACCGATCGGTGATCGTGCAGGACGAACTCACGCTGCAGTCGACGATCGCGAACTACCAGACCGACAAAGTACCCTTCGTCTCGATTCTCGAGGCGGTGACCACCCTCTATGCGGACCGCTGGGCGCGGACCACGTTACTGGCCGACCACGCCCGGCTCCGGGTGAGCCTCGACGAGGCCGCCCTGGAGCAGACCGCCGGGATGACGACCCCTGCGGCGCCAGCGGCAGGGTTGGCTCGGCAGGGTGGCTCGAACGGTATGGGCGGACGGTAAGGACATCACGATGAAGCACTACATTCGCATTCTCGCCATCACGATCGGTGTCGTCGGCATCGCCTCAGCGGGCGCGTTCCTGGTCGCCTGCCGCAGTTCGGTGGAGCACGCGACTGATTCAGCCACGGCGCATGCCGCGAAGTACCACTGCCCGATGCATCCGACCGTCGTGTCCGACAAGCCGGGGGACTGCCCGATCTGCGGGATGAAGCTCGTGCCCTTCCAGCCCACGAAGCCCGAGCCGGGTGCAATGGCCGTCCCGGCTGGTGGCGGGCGGCGGATTACGTTCTATCGCTCGCCCATGGATCCGGCCGTTCGTTCGGACAAGCCAGCCAAGGACAGCATGGGCATGGACTTCATCCCGGTGTATGAAGACGACGTGGCCGGCGGCGGGAGCGGGGTGGCAGGTCGAGCTACCGTGACGCTGACGCCAGAGCGTCGGAGCCTGCTGGGCGTCCGCAGCGAGGAGGTTCGCGTGGCCCGCATCGAGAAGACCGTGCGGGCCGTGGGGCGCGTCACGACGGATGAACGGCGGACGGCACACATTCACGCCAAGTTCGAGGGGTACGTCGAGCGGCTCTACGTGGATTTCACGGGCATGTCCGTGAAGAAGGGTGACCCGCTTCTGTCCATCTACAGCCCTGAACTCGTGGCGACCCAGCAGGAGTACCTGCTCGCCCTCAAGGCCCAGCGGCAGTTGGCGCAGAGCCAGGTGCCCGCCGTGGTGCAGGGCGGCGCTGACCTGCTGGAGGCCGCCAAGGAACGGCTGCGTTTGTGGGACATCAGCGCCGCGGATATCGCGGAGATCGAACGCACGGGGACGGTGCACCGCGCTCTGGACCTCCATGCCGAGGTCAACGGATTCGTGGTCGTCAAGAACGTCGTGCAGGGCATGCGGATCATGCCCACGGACACCCTCTTCGAGATCGCTGACCTCTCGCGCGTGTGGGTGATGGCGGACGTCTACGACTCGGACATTTCGGCCGTGCGTGTGGATTCGATGGCCGACATCACTATCTCGTCCCTGCCCGGCCGGCACTGGGGGGGCGCGGTGACGTTCATCTCGCCGACCGTCGACGAGAAGACCCGCACCATCAAGGTCCGGATCGAGGTGGACAACCAGTCGGGTGCGTTGAAACCCGACATGTTCGGCGACGTGTTGTTGAAGACCTACAGCGGAACGGGCCTGGTGGTTCCTGACAACGCGGTGATCGATACCGGCGAACGCACGATCGTGTTCCTCGACCGGCCGGACGGCAGGATCGAGCCGCGCCAGGTGCAGCTTGGTTTGCGCCTGGCCGACGGCTATCAGGTGCTGAGCGGCCTGGCCAAGGGCGACCGCGTCGTGACCGCTGCCAACTTCCTGCTGGATTCGGAGTCGAGCCTCAAGGCGGCGCTATCGGCGCTCACCGCGGCTCCCGCGCCCGTGCGCGAGCCGCGCTAGGGTGCCCTCATGATCAAAGCGATTATCCGCTTCAGCGCCCACAACCGTTTCCTCGTGCTGCTGGCCACGGCCGTGGCCGTGGCGTATGGCATCTACACGCTGCAACACATTCCCGTCGATGCCATTCCGGACCTGTCCGACACGCAGGTCATCATCTACTCGCGGTGGGATCGCAGCCCGGACATCATCGAGGACCAGGTCACCTATCCGATCGTGTCGGCCATGCTGGGCACGCCGAACGTCAAGACGATTCGCGGGTTCTCAGACTTCGGCTTCAGCTACGTGTACGTCATCTTCCAGGACGGGACCGATATCTACTGGGCGCGCAGCCGCGTGCTGGAGTACCTCTCCAAGATCCAGCCCGTGCTGCCCGAAGGCGTCAAGACTGAACTGGGCCCGGACGCGACCGGCGTTGGCTGGGTGTTCCAGTACGCGCTGGTCGATGATTCCGGCACGCAGTCGCTGGCGGACCTGCGCGCCATTCAGGACTGGAACCTGCGGTACCGGCTGCAGGCGGTGGCCGGGGTGGCCGAGGTCGCGTCCATCGGCGGCTACGTCAAGCAGTACCAGGTCACCGTCGATCCCCTTCGGCTGAAGGCGTATGACCTCGCCATCATGGACGTCGCCGCCGCCGTCCGGCGGAGCAACAGCGAGGTGGGCGGGCGCCTGCTCGAACTGGCCGGGAAGGAGTTCATGGTCCGCGGCCGCGGGTACGTGAAATCAACGGCTGACCTCGAGCAGATCGTGCTCAAGACCGACGACCGAGGGACGCCGGTGTTGCTGCGGGATGTCGGCACGGTGGCGCTCGGCCCCGAAATGCGGCGCGGGATTTCAGACCTTGACGGGAAGGGGGACGCCGTCGGGGGCATCGTCGTGATGCGCCACGCCGAAAACGCCCGGGATGTGATCGCCCGCGTCAAGACCCGGCTCAAGGAGCTCGAACCGTCGTTGCCGAAGGGCGTGCGGGTCGTGACGACGTATGACCGATCCGAGCTGATCGACGCGTCGATCGACAACCTGCGTCACGAGTTGCTGCTGGAAGTCTTCATCGTCAGCCTGGTCATCCTCGTGTTCCTCTGGCACATCCCGTCGGCCATCGTGCCGATCGTCACGATCCCGGTCTCGGTGCTCCTGGCGTTCATTCCGATGCGCCTGATGGGTATCTCGTCCAACATCATGTCGCTGGCCGGCATCGCCATCTCGATTGGCGTCCTGGTGGATGGCGCAATCGTGGAGGTCGAGAACGCCTACAAGAAACTCGAACTGTGGCAGGAGAACGGGCGGCAGGGAGACTACCACGCCGTTCGGCTGGAAGCCCTGCTCGAAGTCGGGCCGTCGGTCTTCTTCTCGCTGCTCGTGATCGCCGTGGCATTCCTCCCGATCTTCACACTCGTCGATCAGGAGGGCCGCCTGTTCACGCCCCTGGCGTGGACGAAGAACCTCACGATGTTCATCGCGGCGCTGCTGGCGCTGACCCTCGACCCGGCACTCCGGATGCTCTTCACGCGGATGGACTTCCCGACCTGGCGGCCCCGCGCGCTCTCGTGGCTCGTCGGCCAGGTCACGGTCGGCCGGTACTACCCGGAAGCGCGTCACCCCGTGAGCCGGATCCTGTTTGCGCTCTACGAGCCGCCCTGCCGTCTCGTGCTTCGATTCCCGAAGGCGACCATTGCCCTCGCGCTGGCCATCGTCGTGTCGACGATCCCCATCTACCAGAAGCTTGGTCACGAGTTCATGCCGGCGCTCAACGAAGGCACGATTCTCTACATGCCCACGACGCTTCCGGGCATCTCCGTGACCGAGGCGGGCCGTCTCCTGCAGACGCAGGACCGGATTCTGAAGTCGTTCCCCGAGGTCATCTCCGTCTTCGGCAAGGCTGGGCGTGCCGAGACGTCGACCGATCCGGCGCCCTTCTCGATGATGGAAACCACCGTCATGCTGAAGCCGCCCTCCGAGTGGCGGCACAAGCCGCGGTGGTACTCCAGCGGGGCTCCGGAGTGGCTGCAGGCGCTCGTGTTGCGCCGCATCTGGCCCGACCGCCTCTCCTGGGAGGAACTGACGTCCGAAATGGATGCGGCCCTGCAGATTCCCGGAACCTCGAACGCATGGACGATGCCGATCAAGGCCCGGATCGACATGCTCACCACCGGCGTGCGAACGCCTGTGGGCATCAAGATCTTTGGCGCCGACTTGAAGCAGATTGAGGCGGTCGGGTCTCAACTCGAAGAGATCCTCCGCACCGTGCCTGGCACACGAAGCGTCTTCGCAGAACGGGCGGCCGGCGGCTATTTCGTCGACTTCGACCTTGATCGTCAGGCGCTCGCGCGCTTCGGATTGTCGGTCGGGGCTGTGCAGGACGTCATCATGTCGGCCGTGGGCGGAGAGAACGTCACCACGACCATCGAAGGGCGCGCGCGGTACCCGGTGAACGTCCGCTATCCGCGTGCCCTTCGGGACGACGTGACGCGCCTCGGCCAGGTGCTGGTGATGACGCCGTCAGGGGCCCAGGTGCCGCTGGCGCAGCTGGCCCGCCTCCGCACGGTCACCGGACCCGCGATGATCCGGAACGAGAACGGCATGATGGCGGGCTACGTGTTCGTCGACATGACGGATAGCGACGTGGGCGGCTACGTGGAGCGCGCGCGGGCGGCGGTCGCGGCTCGGCTGTCGGTGCCCAGCGGCTATTCGATCGAGTGGAGCGGCCAGTACGAGAACATGGTTCGGGTGCGGGAGCGGCTGAAGGTCGTCGTGCCCATCACGCTGTTCCTGATCTTCTTCCTCCTCTACATGAACACGAAGTCCGCCTTCAAGGCGGCCGTGGTCATGCTCGCCGTGCCGTTCTCGGTCGTCGGGGCCGTGTGGCTGATGTACATCCTCGGCTACAACGTGTCGATCGCCGCGTGGGTCGGCATGATCGCGCTCATGGGCCTGGACGCGGAGACGGGCGTCTTCATGCTGCTGTTTCTGGACCTCTCCTACGAGGAGGCCAAGCGGCAGAACAAACTCCGATCGCTGGTCGAGCTGAAGGACGCCATCATCCACGGCGCCGTGAAACGTGTGCGGCCGAAGATGATGACCGTGACGGCCGCCATGGTGGGCCTGATGCCGATCATGTGGTCGCTCGGGACGGGCGCCGACGTCATGAAGCGGGTCGCCGGCCCGATGGTTGGCGGACTCGGCACGTCGTTCATCATGGAATTGCTCGTCTACCCGGCGATTTACCTGCTCTGGAAGAAGAAGGACATCAGGCCGAAGCCGAGTTCCGCCGAGAGCGTCAGCGAATGACGCGAGCATCGGCAGCATGGCAGGTGCCCCGAGGGGCGGGGAGGGCTTGAGCTTGCCGGACGCCGATGCACTGAAGTTGCGGCTCGCCCCTCGTTGACCCTCGGTTACAGGAAGTCGCCGTGGTCCTCTGATCAGCGCGTGCCCAGAAGAGTTACCGCGCGACACCGGACGGTGACCGGAGGTTCGCTCGGCACACCGGCCACCTCGACGTGGTTGGTCTCGCCTCTGTTGCGGCACTCCACCCGGCAACCAACTACTCGGCCGGGTCCATGACCGTGGAGACATTGTGGAGACACGGCTCAGAGCCGGTGTCTCCACCGAAGCATGTTGTTGACGGGAGGGGGCTAAGCGGACCGCGGGACCGAGGGAATATCGCCCTCTTGAGCACAAGCTGTAAGTATTTATAAATGAAGGACTTGCGATGTGGTTGGCGGAGAGAGAGGGAGTCTTTGAGCCAAGCCCAAGAAACCCCAACAAATACGGGACATCTTGTATAACTCGCACTGATCCTGCTATTTAGCGTTATCCGATTCTCCCGTCCGCTTGCGTCTGTTTGCCTCCGTTTTCGGGTATTGCCAGTGCAATGACACTCGAAATGACACTCGATGCGATCCGCTCAGAGGATGCCTTCCGAGAGACTCTTGTGCGAGCGCCACAGCGGACATCTTCCTCGAAGCCCTCCCGAGTCATCTAAGTACTACGGCGTCTATCGCGAGTCAATTTTCGGAGCACGAGCTGGATGCCTGCTGGACCGAGGACTGACGCGATGTGGAAAGAACGACGCAACGCAAGGCCGGCCGCGAGGCAATACTCGCTCCATGGGGCCACGAGCAGCGCCGTCGGCGACAACTTGCACCAGGCTCATTCCCTGGGCACGTGCGTCGCCGCAGCCCATTGCGCCGGCGCCTGGCGCTTTGGGCTATCCGGAGCAGACGCTCTCACTGGCCACGCTTGTCAAGCACGGTTCTATTGACCCATCATTGACCATCGATTCCTGGAGGCTCCTATGACTAATCCGTCGCCGGCGTCTGAGAGATTCCACGGTGCAACCTCTGTTTCAATCACCGTCAAAGACATTCACAAGAGCGCCGCCTGGTACCAGAACGTCGTGGGCTTTGGCGTCGAGCGTACATTCGAGCAGGAGGGCCGGCTTGTCCTTGTCGCGCTCAAAGCCGGCGATGTGCGCCTCAACCTGAATCAGGATGACGGCGCCAAGGGATGGGACCGTATCAAGGGCCTCGGCTTCTCGATCAATATCTGGACCACCGAGGACATCGACGCCATCGCTAATCGCATCAAAGCCAGCGGTGGCACACTCGACTCCGAGCCCGTCGACGCGCCCTGGGGCGCGCGCTACTTCCGTCTCACTGACCCTGATGGGTTCAAGCTAGCCGTGCTGAAATCGCTGGCGTAACCGCGGGTGCCTGCGCCAAGGAACGGGCGCCCCGCTTGCGCGTCTCCGGGAATCGGTGCGGCGTTACTGAGAGCCTATCCGCCCAGCGGGGTGTTTCGTTCACTTCCTCGAAGTTGACGCTTCTGGTAGCTAGCACAATACGCCACGAAGCCGGGATGCTTTGGGACCGGAGAGGCATGGGCTTCTCGTCGGCCGTCACGTGAGCAGCTGAAGAAAACGGACAACCGCCTGGATTATCTCGTCTCCCGCGAGCAACTCGTAGTCGTTGTGATCGGCGTCGGGAAGCACGAGGAGCGTTTTGGGAGCCACCGCGGCATCGTAGAGGCGCCGACTGTTCTCGATTGGCACAATTCGATCATGCCCACCAGCGATGACAAGCAGTGGCACTCGGATCCGCTGAATCTGATCGATCGCTGCGAACCGGTCTCGGAGAAGAAGACCCACCGGTAGAAACGGATAGTGATGTTGTCCCAGGTCGCGCATCGAAGTGAACGGCGATCGCAGGACAAGCGCGGCCGGCGGATGTTCGACGGCAAGGTCGACAGCCACTGCTGTTCCGAGCGACTCGCCGAAGTACACGAGCCGCGACCGATCGACGTCGGGGCGACCGGCCAGGTACGCTCGGGCGGCCCGGCCGTCTACGGCGAGCCCGTTCTCCGACGGAGCCCCGGGATTTCCGCCATAGCCCCGATAATCGAAGAGCAGAACCTGCAATCCGTGCCGACGGAGCGCCGCTGCCAAGGGCCCCCGGTGCGCTCGATTGCCGGCGTTTCCGTTGAAGACCACAACGGTGACGCGCGGCGATGGCCCGGATGCCGCAAAGAACCAGCCGCTCAGCCCGAGCCCGTCGGTCGTCTCGCACGTTACCGGCTCGACCCCGGTCAGACCGATTGCACCGGGCGTTGGCACGCCACCAGCTGGGAAGTACATCAGCCGGCGCTGCATCGTCCAGATGAGTGCCAGGGCGGCAGCAGCAATGACGACAACATATCCGGCCGCGATGATCATCGGACGGTTCATCTCAATGGCCCCGCGCTTTCGGCTTATTCAGTTTGTGTGATCTGGGTGTTCGAAGATGAGCTGCATGTCCGGGGTCCTTCCTCCGGTGCCGTCTACTGTCGCTCTCATTCGCGAGCACCGGCTCGCAGAGACCCACTCCTGTCGCGCGTTCTTGGTTCGAGCCTCGACTCGACCGACGACTTGGGTACTTCCCGGAGCTCGGTGTTGCAGCGGAGGCAGCGCGTGAACGGCGCCAGAGTTGGGCCAAAGCGATGCAGGATCTCGACGAGCTGCTGGCGCGGCACGGTAGCCCGCATCCAGTATCCGTGAGAGACAACCCGTCGTTTCAGTAGACCGCGATCGCGTGTCAGTACGATGCGTCCGTCCCGTACGGCGAGTTCCGCGATGTCGTCGTCGCTCGCATCCACCCGACACTCGGCATCCAGCCCGATCAGGCGCATGTACCTGGCCAGCTTGCCCAGATGGCCGTCGAGGACGAAGCGGAGCACTTCGAGCGGCGATCGGACCAACGTCACGTCGCCAACGTCGATGCACTCAAAGCGAGGAAACACGGCGATACGATCCCCGTCCCGCACGACATAGTCGAAGGCTACCGGCTCTCCGTTGACGAGAATTAGATCCACTTCCGGATGCGGGATGCCGAGTCCCTCGACGAGGTCCTTCACCGAGTCGTGGCCCTCGAAGGCCTGAGCGAACGCGGCCTGCAGGCGACCTGGTGGAAGGAAGTCGTTGAGTGGACCGTACACCCTGATGGTGACGTTCTTCATGCGCAGGTGTGATCGATACCGCCATTCTCGCATGAGGGCCATCGACCGCCTGGCGATGCTTGCAGCCCCGGGTCGCTAGCGTGCCGTGGTCAACCTTCCTTCCCGCCTACGACTTGCGCGAGGTCTTGACGAACACCGCGCTCACCGTCTGCTCGACGTTCTCGCTCTTGCATTTCGGACACTGCTTCTTCGCCTTGTCGTGCTCGCTGATGCTCAGCACGAGGGTGAATTCGTGACCGCAGCCTCCACACCGGTACTCGTATATAGGCATGAGCTCACCTCCTGGCGCGCGGATTGCGACGCGAAAGCCGGCTGGCTCGGGCACTGGACTCGACCGGATGGTTGTGCAGGGCCCAGAGGTCCGAGCCATCGACCGCCCGAGGATGGCTGGTCGGGGACTTCCGCGCCGCGTGGGGACAATCTGCATGATACGCCATACGCTGGCAAGATCGTCGGCCCGGCGATCCGTAGCCGGATTCCGTTCATCGTGGTTCCTGACAGGTCTGTCCGCTTCCAGGGACATCAGTGGTGACGACCGGGCGCCCGTCCGCCCGGAGAATCCGCGCAGCCTGGTCGCGAGTCGCAGGACAACTCCCGAGTAGTCGCCAAGGGTTTACCGATGCATCGGCTGCCAAGTGTCGCCCGTTCGGGCGTGAGTGACATCCGAAGCAGTTTCGCCGAGGATCTGCGGCGGCTCCTCCAAGGAACCACGCATGAGGCGTCCGCGGAAGCGAGCCTGAGCGACTGGCGTGGGTTGTCTGTCCCGTGATCCGCTGGACTACGATGTCCTCCGTGCGAACGACGATCAAGGCGAGAGGCTCGAACGCCAGGTACAACGAACTGTGACTGGCGAAACGTCCGGGCGCCAGCGCCGCGAAACTCCGCCGGGCCAGGCGGTAGGACGCAGCTTCCCTGGGAACGGATGCGGCCCACGCGTGCTGGGTTCGCATGGCGGAGACGCCTCGGCGTCAGATCGTGCCAACGAAGGGCGGAAGCGGGCGGACGCGCACGCGATCGCGTTCCACCACTGCGAAGAGCCCTGACCAGTCGTCGCGTGAGATGAGTGCGGCTACGACCGTCTGGTTGTCCACTTCGGGGTCTGTCCAATCGAGGCGGATCAGGACGACACCACAACTGGCAGGCAGGCCGGATCGAAAGGCGAGCTCACCGAAATCGGTGTCAGAGGTCACGACAACTCGTTGCTCTCGCTGCGCGATCTCCAGAATCACGGCATCATCGGCTCCGGGAAGCGATTCCTTAGCCCAGAACACGTCTGCGCCGCGCCCTCGCAACGCAGCGACAACCGGGCCGGGCACGTTCTCGTCAGCGAGAAGGCGCACGCGCCTATCCCTTGACCGCGAACATTCGCTCGGAGCTAATCACCTCACGGGCGTACGCGAGACACGCGTGGATATCGTCGCTCGTGAGATGGTCGTACTGCTGACGGATCTGGTCCGGTGTGTACCCGGCCGCCAGCAGATCCATCACGAGTTCCACGCTGATGCGCGTGCCCTTGATCACGGGCTTTCCGACGAGCACGTCCGTATCGGCAACGATTCGACTTCGCCAGTCCATGAGTTCCTCCCCGCGCCTGTTCGTTCATTATGCGCCAAGACGCTAGCCGGCGACGGCGACTGTCTCGCTGAACACGCGAGGCAGGTGACTCAACAAACGGCACAGAGTCCACTGGATCCCGGCGCGGAGGAACCAACGAATGTCACACCGGAATGTCACTCGCGCCGTTCCGACCCGACAACTTGTCGAATTGCTCAGTGTCTCTACGTAAACGCAGGAGGGGTGGGTGAGAGACTCCGATTCTTGATGATCTCGCGCGAATTACTGAGGAAAAACAGCGAAAGAGAACTGGCGGAGAGAGAGGGAGTCTCTCAATCAAACCCTAGAAACCCTAGCAAATACTGGCCTCTTCCTCTAACCCGCACAGATCCTGTTATTTAGCTCTTGCCGATTCTTGCGCCGGCTTTCGTCGGTTTGCTTCCGTTTTCGGGTGTTGCCAGTGCAATGACACTCGAAATGTCACTCGCGGAAATGCACTCCGCGAGGGTCCTCCGGGTCGTTACACGGCAGCCACCTCGGAGACTCGCTACGGAGCAATCGCCGATTTGAGATTCAAACGCGAGGGCGCTTCTGGTACCCTGAACCTTGAGCGGAAGTCCGATGAAGAGAATATTGACGAAAGCAGACATCCTTGAGGCTCTGCGAAGCCATCGGCCGAGCTTGGACCGCTTCAGCGTCAAGGCTATCGCGCTTTTCGGCTCGTACGCCAAGGGCGCTCAGTCGGATTCCAGCGATCTGGACTTCGTCGTGGAGTTCGCCCGTCCCACCTACGACAATTTCACTAACCTGGAGAGATTCCTCGAGGAGCTCTTCGGGCGGAGAGTCGATATCCTGACGCCGGCCGGCGTCGACAGTATCCGCGTACCCCGGATTTCAGAAGACATCAAGCGGACGCTCGTGCATGTCTAAGCGAGGACAGCCGGAATACCTCGCGGATATGCGCGAAGCGATCATCCGTCTCCAGCGCTACACCTCAGAACTCACTTACGATCAGTTTCTCGCCGACTCCAAGACGCAAGACGCCGTGATTCGCAACATCGAAATCCTTGGTGAAGCGGCGAAACGTCTGCCGCCAACGCTCACCAGCGCGCATCCCGAAGTCGAGTGGAAGGGTATCGCGGGCATGCGCGACAAGCTCGTGCACGATTACTTCGGGGTCAACATGGACATCCTGTGGGATGTGCTCAAGACGAAGCTGCCTGCTCTGCTGACGCAGATAGACGCCATCCTTCGGGACGTCGGTTAGCCCGCTAAGATTAGCGAGCTCTGCACGGATGTCACCGGTGCCGCACCGGCTGCGCCCCGTGGTGCGAGTTCCCGGTCCCTCTCCTCAACGACTTCTGATGAAGACGGAGTCTGTTTGCGTCCATTTCCCGATCCTGCCGCCGCGATGTCACTCGAAAGGACACGCGGTGCGGTCCACTCGTCGGACGAATTCCCAGAGACGCTCGTGCGAATGCGTGCGCCACGCCATCATGAACTCGACGAGCGGACCCGACGCCGCCTCGAACGGCGATTGCGGGCCGCCCATCTCGGCCGTTTCAAAGCGATGGCGGATTTTGAATGGAACTGGCCCAAGCAGCTCCATCGCCCAACACTGGAGCGGGTCCTCTCACTCGAGACTTCATTGGCAAGGGCGAGAACGTCGTCTTGGTGGTGGGCAACCAGGGGCTGGGCAAAACGATGATCAGCAAGAACCTGGTCCATCAGGCCGTCCTCGCCGGCCACTCCGCGCTCTTCATCACGGCGTCGGACTTGCTGCTGGATCTCAACAGTCAGGACACCGCCCGGGCCCTGGAAGGCCGGCTTCGCGCCTACACCCGACCCCATCTGCTCGCGATCGAGATCGGCTACCTGGCCTACGACGCCCACGCGGCCGACTTGCTCTACCAGATCGTCAGCCGCCGCTACGAACAACGCCCCGTGGTGGTCACCACCAATCGTCTTCAAGGACTGGCCCACCGTCCTTCCCAACGCGTCGTGTGCCGTCGCCCTGGTCGACCGGCTCACGCACCACGCCGAGATCATTCCGATTGAGGGGAATATCTATCGACACCGAGAGGCCGAACTCACACAGAAGAAGCGGCGCGGATCAGCATGACGATGCCAATCCAGCGTGAGCATACGCCCGCTCCGCGAACCACCGTTACTTAGGAGTCGTCGGTCTGAGCTCGCCCGTGGCCACCGCCTGCCACCTGCCGTTACGGCGCACGAGCGTATTCAGGTCGATAGCGCGGTCGCTGCTGGCTTTGCCGTTGACGGTGAAGTGAGCCGAGTAGTGGACCGCGTCGACCGCCGTGTCCGCCACAATTATGATGTCAATCCGCTCGATTGAGTAAGAGTCGACGCGAAAGTTCTTGTCCATCGCGCTGTCGATCCACTGACTCTTTGTCTTCGGGTTACCGGCGCCGAAGTCGAAACCGAGGAATTCGTCCGCCAGGATGCGTTCGAGCGCTGCCTTGTCACGCGCTTTGAACGCCTCCCACCACTCCTTCTCGAACTTGATCAACTCCTGTTTCGGGTCGGTCGCCTGTGCCTGGACCTTCCTGTCTGCTGCTCCGGCTGCCTGCACCAGGAGCAGGCACACGAGAAGCGGAGCGATCGTGCGCGTGGACTTCATGGACTTGTTCACGTTGCCTCCTGTCCCGGCGGACAGCTGCATGTTCGGCCGCGGGGAACGGCGCCGCAATCACAGTGCGGTCGCGTGCATGTGCGACTTGGTTATCGAGGATTCTGCAGAAGCAACATACCATGGTCGTCCATGCGGCAGCTTACGGTGCCGGTCACGTTGAAGGGGGCTGACCTCTCCGGGGACGCCAGCAGACTACGCCGCCCAGTAGACGACCGACGCAATGCTGACGACGTCCTGGCCGGAGTCGCCGTTGTATTACCACCGCTGGCCGATGCGTCCCGAAGCCAGCCGCACGATCCGCTTGGCGTGAAGAACTCCGGGTGTGATCTGTTGGAGGAAGCCGACATGGCGCTCCGGCACGCCCCCATACCCCTGTTCCGTGCGGTCCTCCACCTCGGAGGTGACCAGGACGTTGCCGGGCTCGCTGACGACGATCTCGCCTCGCGCCCAGCGGCTTGCTGCCGATCAGGGTCCCCGACTCGTCGACCCCTACGACGAGCGTGTCCCAGCCGTCCACCCAATGTTGAGTTGCACGAGCATCCCGCCCTGCCCGTTCGGAATCGCTCGCTGGGCATACGAGACGTAGGCGCTCGGCGACTGGCTCACCTGCTTCTCGACCGCGCCGGCCGGCCGCAGGAACGTCAACTGGAAATGGTCACCGTCCAACACGCTCGGCACCACCACTTCAATTCCCCTGTAACGCTGGCCTGCAGCGATGACGAGCGCCGTGCTCTCGTCATGCGCCGAAGCCACGAGTGAATTCGGGCTCGCGCCTCGACGCAGTAGGTCTTTGGCCGCGTCCACCTGGTTGGCCTTCACGGCATCGATCAACATGGCATCCTCGGCACTTCACCCTGCAACCAACGACTCGGCCGGGTCCACGACCGTAGAGGCATTGTGGAGACACGGCTCAAAGCCGGTGTCTCCACCGAGGCATGTTGTTGACAGAAGGGGGCTTAGTGGACCGACGGGCCGAGGGAAGCCGCGGAGAACCTGTAGCCGGCTCGCGGCGGTAGTTCCTTCGCGACTCTCCGGAATGACACATTCCTCGCGTCGCTACGTCGCGACAGCCTTCGCGTGACTGGGGCTTGCCCAGCCGAAGCTCATCCGAGCTAAGTGGCAAGGCGAGGATGAGCGAAGGGCCCTTCGACTCACTGGCGTTCGCTCAGGGCATTCTCCATGGGCTGGCCTGCCATGAGCGATCCTGGCGGCTCGCGAAGGGGGGAGGCCAGGCGAGTCGAATGGCGGAGAGAGAGGGATTCGAACCCTAGTAACGCGTGGTTCTAAATGGTTGATGACGCGCGACTTCTGGCTCTAAGGGTTCGAGTCTCAGGCAGTTACAGGTGTCGACGTGTCCGCGGCAGTCACCGCCAGTCCTCAGGATTCTCCCCCGATCGTGGAGACATTTTGGAGACGGGGTGCTAGGCAACCAGCGCCGCCCTGTCCGCACGATCCATCCGACGCTCGACTACTTACCCGGCGAGAACCGCCTGGCTAACTGCAGCGATTTCGAGGAGTTCCGCGTGAGGGTGATCGACATCCTCGGGCAACTGACGGCCGAGGAGGTCAAACGTCTCAATATCTACTTCGAGGCGAACCGACCGCGCCTCGGGGAGCAGCCGATGCGCTGGGCGCTCTTCTCGTGGGAGACGGACCCTCACTGCCAATATAGGTGAGACACTTTACCCCTCGGAAATCAGTGTTCAGGGCGGGGAGATGAATCATTGATGGACGCGACCCGCAGCCTGCTGGTACGACAGACGATCGTGGGAGAGCCGGAGCGGAGGGACGACGAGCGAAGCGAGGCGGCCCGAAGCGGAGGGTCTCCCATGATCGAGCGCGAGACGTCGGCCGCCGCACCCGATCCCGCGGTGACGGCCCGCCATGCCCGACGACGGTTCACGACGCACTACAGACTGGAGATCCTCCGGAAGGCTGATGCGTGCACCCGGCCTGGTCAACTCGGCGCGCTCCTGCGGAAAGAAGGGCTCTACTCCTCGCTGCTCGTGACGTGGCGCCGCCAACGCGAGGAAGGGCTGACGCCGAAGAAGCGGGGCCGAAAGGTGAAGGCGGTGGATCCCCAACTCAAGAAGCTCGAGCACGAGAATCGTCATCTGACGCGCCGGTTGCAGAAGGCCGAAGCCCTGCTCGCCTTCCAAAAGAAAGTTTCGGAGCTCCTACAGATCCCCTGAAACCGATCGTGAGCGACGAGGACGATTGATGATCGCGGTCGAAGACGCGATCGCGGAAATGGGCGCCGCGCCGGCGTGTCGAGTGTTGGGCCTGCCTCGGGCCTCCCTGTATCGGGGCCGTCACCCTGTAGAGAATGCGCGGCCCAGACCGACACCACCCCGCGCGATCGATCCCGTCGAGCGCCAAGGCGTCTTGGATCTCCTCCACGTGCGCTTCGTGGATCAGGCACCCGCCCAGGTCCACGCCACCTTGCTCGATGAAGGCACGTATCTCTGCTCCCCGCGGACGATGTACCGCATCCTGGACGCCGCCCACGAGATCAAGGAGCGGCGGAACCAGGTCCGACGCCCGCATTGCGCGGCGCCCGAGCTCCTGGTGACGCGCCCCAACGACGTCTGGAGCTGGGACAGTACGAAGCTGCGGGGCCCGGCGAAATGGACGTACTTCTACCTCTACGTGATCCTCGACATCTTCAGTCGCTACGTCGTCGGCCGAATGCTCGCGCCGCACGAGATCGCGGCGCTCGCCGAGCGTCTGATCGCCGAGACCTACGCGAAGCACGGCATTCAACCGGGCCAGCTCACGCCGCATGCCGACCACGGCTCCTCGATGCGGAGCAAACCCGACGCGCTGCTGCTCGCCGACTTGGCCGTGACCCAAACGCATAGTCGACCGCACGTCTCCAACGACAATCCGTTTTCGGAAGCCCAGTTCAAGACGCTCAAGTACAGTCCCCACTTTCCTGAGCGGTTCGGATCCCTGGAAGATGGCCGGGCCTTCGGGCAGGCGTTCTTCCGTTGGTACAACCACGAGCACCGCCACAGTGGACTCGGCTTCCTGACGCCCGCCGTCGTCCACTACGGCGTGGCGGCCGCGGTGCGCGAGCAGCGGCAGCACGTGCTCACGGCGGCCTCGCGGCGCATCCCGGAGCGCTTCGTGAAGGGACGGCCGCACCCGGTCGATCTGCCACAGGCCGTGTGGATCAACCCGCCCGCGAAGAAATCGACCGCTCAGGATCCCCCAGGGTCGAACATCGCCGCCTCGCACGACCTGAGAGTCGACCGGGTTTCCGACTCGTTCGATCGGGCGGACTCCTTGATCATCGGAACCGACGCGACTCTAATTACCGCCCTCGGTGTCTCAATGTCATTGACAGGTTCAGCGGATCCATCAAATGATACGGACGCAACGGAGCTACGCATGGCTCTGAAGGAGCGGGCGTGGGGAACGAGCACGTGAGGCGCGGGTCTTCTAGATGCTACCCCGTCCTCGTATGCACGGCGATCATGCTGCTGTTCATCGCCACAGCGTGTGGTGCACCTCCCCCGCCGCCACCGCCATCCGCGCCTACCGTGATCTCAATCGCGATCAATGGCACCGTGGCATTGACGGCTGTCGGTCAGACCAGCCCACTGACAGCGACCGCGACCCTCACCGATGGCACGACCCAGAATGTGACCAACTCCTCGACATGGACGTCCTCGAGTGCCGCTGTGGCCACGGTTTCCACAGCCGGTCTGGTCACGGCCCTCGCCGCCGGCGCGGCGACCATTACGGCGACGTATCAAGGAAGAGCCGGCACGCTCGGC
>Ga0315273_10004675_pt1 | contig 16819 bp, 15 predicted proteins | sample YL17G02_0_MG_FD_205753 | JGI IMG/M metagenome (GOLD analysis project Ga0315273, IMG submission 205753) | Sediment microbial communities from Yellowstone Lake, YNP, Wyoming, USA - YL17G02_0 | ecosystem: Environmental > Aquatic > Freshwater > Lake > Sediment | place: USA: Wyoming | collected... | reverse complement strand
TCCTGACGAAGCCGCGTATTATACCCGGCTGTTTTCCCCGGTCCAGCAGAAGCTCCCCGCCCTTGTTTTCGTTCACTAAACTCTTCCGGTCGCGCGACGCCAAAGCCGCAGCGGCTGCCGAGGCCCCTGCGGGTCCCCCCCAGCCGACGATCTACGCGCGCGCGGACCACCCGGTCTCGCGCTCCAATATCTCGCCGGCCGCGCTCAAGGTGCTATATCGCCTGAAGGATTCCGGTTACCAGGGATTCCTGGTGGGTGGCGCCGTGCGCGACCTGCTGCTCAACGTGCAGCCGAAAGACTTCGACATCGCGACCGATGCGCATCCCGAGGACGTCCGCCGGACATTCCGCAACTGCCGCCTGATTGGCCGGCGCTTTCACCTTGCGCACGTGCGCTTCGGCAACGAGATCATCGAAGTCGCGACGTTCCGCGCCGCGCACACCGAGATCGACGAAGACCACGGCGTCGACGAGGTCGAGCACCGCGCGATCGACGAGCACGGCCGCATCCTGCGCGACAACCTCTACGGCACGATCGAAGAGGACGTGTGGCGCCGCGACTTCACCGCCAACGCGCTCTACTACAACATCGAGGACTATTCGATCTGGGATTACGTGGGCGGCGTCGAAGACGCACGCAACCGTATCCTGCGATTGATTGGCGATCCGGCGACGCGCTATCGCGAAGACCCGGTGCGCATGCTCCGCGCAGCGCGTTTCGCCGCGAAACTCAACTTTACGCTGCACCCGGGCACGGAAGCGCCGATCGGCGAACTCGCCTACATGCTCGACCGCATGCCTGCAGCGCGTCTGTTCGACGAAACGCTGAAGCTGATGTTGTCCGGCCATGCCGAAGCCTCGCTCGAATGGCTGATCCGCCTCGAATTGTTGCCGCACCTGCTGCCTGACGTCGCCGCTGCGCTCGAAGCCGCACCGGAGTCTGCCGGTGCCCGCCTGGTGCAACTTGGCCTCGAAGGCACGGACGATCGCGTCCACGACGACAAGTCGGTGACGCCGACGTTCCTGTTCGCCGTGCTGCTGTGGCCCGCGATCCTGCGCGCACTGGGCACGCCCGACGGTCCGCTGCCGGAAGATCCGCAGCGACTGCTCGACGCCAGCGACAAGGTCATCGGACGCCAGTTGCAGCGAATCGCGTTGCCGAAGCGTTTCTCGCTGCCGATGCGCGAGCTGATCATGCTGCAGACGCGGTTCGAGCGTCGCTCGGGTCGTCGCGCCCTGCGGCTGCTCGAGCACCCGCGGTTCCGTGCGGCATACGATTTCCTGTTGCTGCGCGCCGAATCCGGCGAAGCCGATCCGGAACTCGCCCAGTGGTGGACCGACTTGCAGGAAGCCTCGGACGACGATCGGCTAGCGATGGTGGAGAACCGTCCGGTGTCGGAGCAGGGCGCAGCCGTCAAGAGCGCAACCTCGCCCCGGCGGCGGCGTCCGCGTCGTCGTCGCAAGCCTTCCGGTCCGGCACCGACGCCGTGACCGCAGGCCTTGCGCCGCCACCCGCCGCGTCCGTGAAGCCGCGCTGGGTGCCGGCGTACGTCGCGCTCGGCAGCAATCTCGCGGAACCGGTTCGCCAGGTCGAACGCGCGTTCCAAGCATTGGCTGCATTGCCCGGGACGCGACTCATGCTGCGTTCGTCAGCCTACCGCTCGCGTCCGATGGGACCGGTCGAACAACCGGATTTCGTCAATGCTGCGGCGGCGCTGCTCACGCAGCTCGATCCGGTCACCTTGCTGCGCGAGTTGCAGGCACTCGAAACCCACCTTGGACGCGAAGTCCCGATAGTGCGCTGGGGGCCGCGCCTGATCGACCTCGACCTGCTCGTGCACGGTCAAACCCGCTGCCACGAAGCCGCGCTGACCTTGCCCCATCCCGGCATCGCCGAGCGCGACTTCGTGCTCGTGCCGCTGGCCGAGATCAGCCCATCCCTCGACGTGCCGGGCGTTGGTAGAGTGGAGGCACTGCTGCAACGCCTCGCCCCGTCTGCCCTGGAACGGATTGACGCATGACTTTCGACCGCACCCCCGGCGACGACGAGGTTGTCGAACCTGCCGTGCCGACGCCGCACCGCTATGTCGTGGTCGAAGGCCCGATCGGCGTCGGCAAGACGAGCCTCGTGCGCCGCCTCGGCCGCAGCTTCGGCAGCGAACTGGTACTGGAGCAGGATGCCGAGAACCCCTTCCTCGAGCGCTTCTACCGCAACCCGCGCGCGGTCGCGTTCCAGACGCAGCTGTACTTTCTGTTCCAGCGGTCGCGGCAGTTGCAGGATCTGCGCCAGTCCGACCTCTTCGAAAAGGTGCGGGTCGCCGACTACATGCTCGAGAAAGACCGGCTGTTCGCACGACTCACGCTCGACGACGAGGAGTTCGCGCTGTACGAGCAGGTCTACGAGCGGCTCGCGATCGACGCGCCGCTGCCCGACCTCATCGTCTACCTGCAAGCCCCGGTCGACGTGCTGCTGGAGCGCATCGCCCGTCGCGGCATCGACTACGAGCAGCAGATCGAGCGCCGCTACCTCGAGCGGCTCACCGAAGGCTACGCGCGGTTCTTCCTCGAGTACGACGCCTCTCCGGTGCTGATCGTGAACGCCGCGGAGATTGATCCCATCGGCGACGAGGCGGACTACCAGAACCTGCTGGCCGAGATCGTCCGACCCCGCAAGGGGCGCCATTACTTCAATCCGCTCAAGAACTTGCTGTAGACCCGGCACTTTCCGCCGTTGATGTTTCAGGGCCGCTCCTTCATCCTTGCGGCCTCGCACGAGGCGGCCCCTATGTACACCCAATTGCAGCTGCGGGATTCGGCGCGTCCGCCCGTCAACGTGGCCTCGCTGGGTCGCATGAAGGAGCAGGGCGAAAAGATCTCCTGCATCACCTGTTACGACGCGAGCTTCGCGGCCCTCGTGGATGCGGCTGATCTCGACGTCGTGCTCGTCGGTGATTCGCTCGGCATGGTGATCCAGGGTTACGACACGACCGTACCGGTGACGCTCAACGACGTCATCTATCACTGCCGCGCCGTGGCGAAAGGGCTGGTCCGGCCATTCCTGATGGCCGACATGCCGTTCATGACCTACACCTCGAAGGACGAGGCGCTGAAGAACGCCGTGCGCCTGATGCAGGAAGGCGGCGCCAAGATGGTGAAGCTCGAGGGCGGCGCCGGCCAGGCTGAGATCGTCGAATTCCTCGCGAAGCATGACATTGCCGTCTGCGCGCATCTCGGCCTGCGGCCGCAGTCGGTGCACAAGACGGGCGGGTTCCGCGTGCAGGGGCGCGAGGAGGCCGCGGCAGAACAGATGCGCCGCGATGCCAAGTTGCTGCAAGACTCCGGCGCGGACGTAGTGCTGCTCGAATGCATCCCTGCGCACCTCGGCAAGGAGATCACGGCGGAGTTGCACGTGCCGGTGATTGGAATCGGCGCCGGCCCCGACACCGACGGCCAGATCCTCGTGCTCTACGACGTGCTCGACATCACGCCGGGACGCAAGCCCAGGTTCGTGCAGAACTTCCAGCAGGGCCGCGACAGCCCGTTGGCCGCGATCCGGGCCTACGGCGAAGCCGTGAAGAGCCGGGCGTACCCGACGCCCGAGCATTGCTTCTGAATACGCCAGCACCGGCGCCACCAGGAACTGCCCGACCGATGCAAACGATCACGCGGATCGCAGAGCTCCGCGAAACCGTCACGCGCTGGAGGCTCGCGCGCGAGAGCATCGCGTTCGTGCCCACCATGGGCAACCTGCACCTGGGGCATGCAAGCCTCATGTCGGCTGCGCACCTGCATGGCAGGCGCGTCATCTCCAGCATATTCGTCAACCCGATGCAGTTCGGGCCGTCCGATGATTTCAGCGCGTACCCGCGCACCCCGGACGACGATTCCAACCTGCTCGGCGAATATGGCGTCGACGCGCTCTTCCACCCGACCGTCGAGGAGATGTACCCCTCGGGCAGCGTCGGCAGCACCGTGGTCGACGTGCCCGGGCTCACGGACATTCTCTGCGGCGTGTTCCGCCCCGGGCATTTCCAGGGAGTCGCGACCGTGGTCGTGAAGCTGCTGTGCCTGGTGCAGCCGGACGTTGCGATCTTCGGCGAAAAGGACTTCCAGCAGCTCACGGTGATCCGTCGCGTCGTCGACGACCTGAATCTGCCGGTGAAGATCGTCGGCGCACCCACGGTGCGCGCGGAAGACGGGCTCGCGCTCAGTTCACGCAACCGCTACCTGTCCGTGGCAGAGCGGGCGGCGGCACCTGCCATGTATCGAGCGCTCGATACGGCACGGCGCCGGCTCGAAGCGGGCGACACGGACTACGCAGCCATGCAGGCCGAAGGGCTCGATGCGCTCGTGAATGCGGACTTCCGGCCGGAGTATTTCGAAGTTCGCACCGCCGATCGGCTCGCAGTCCCGACGGAGAAAGACGTGCACGTCGTCGTGCTCGCCGCGGGCCGGCTCGGCAAGGCGCGGTTGATCGACAACATCCAGTGCGCCGCTCCAAGAAGGGGATAGGGGGCGGAAGGGGGCGGAAGGGGTTAGGGGTTAGTCGGAGGCGCAGGCGAACCGGATGCGACAGCCTCTCCTCCGACTAACCCCTAACCCCTAACCCCTTCCGTTGGGCGTTCAACGCCCAACAGATGTGCTGCCGCACCAGCTCACTCGAGTCGTCAGCGCGTGATTCGAGTGCGGCGACGACCTCCGGCGTCGGCGGCGCATTGCCGAGCGCCACCGCGACGTTCCTTGACCACCGCTCGTAACCAATGCGTCGAATCGCGCTGCCTGCGGTCCGCGCGAGAAACTGCTCTTCGCTCCAGCGAAACAACTCGACCAGGCTTGGCGCGTCGAGTCCGTGCCGCGTACGAAAATCGGGTTCGGCCGTGACCTGCGCGTACCGGTTCCAGGGGCACACGAGCTGGCAATCGTCGCAGCCGTAGATGCGGTTGCCGATCGCCGCGCGGAACTCTTCCGGGATCGGACCGTCGTGCTCGATGGTCAGGTAGGAGATACAGCGTCGCGCATCGAGTTCGTAGGGCGCGACGATCGCCTGCGTCGGGCAAACGTCGATGCACGCCGTGCACGAGCCACAGTGCGAACCCACCGGCGCATCGATGGGCAGCGGCAGGTCGGTGTAGATCTCACCGAGGAAGAACCAGGAGCCATCGTGACGGTCGAGCAGGTTCGTGTGCTTGCCGATCCAGCCGAGCCCGGCGTCGCGCGCGAGCGCCTTCTCCAGCACGGGCGCGCTGTCCGTGAAGGCTCGGAAGCCCGCGCTGCCCGCGGCGGCAGCGATGCGCGCAGCCAGCTGCGCGAGACGGTGACGCAGCACTTTGTGGTAGTCGCGACCGAGCGCGTAGCGGGACACGTAACCCAGCAGGGGATCGTTCAGCACGACGTCGGGGTCCGTGGATTCGCTCCGGTAATCCATGCGGGCGCTTACGACGCGAATCGTGCCGGGGATCAGTTCGGCCGGTCGCGAGCGCCGCGTGCCGTGCCGTTCCATGTACCGCATCGTGCCGTGACGCCCTTGCGTCAGCCACGCCATCAGCCGCTGCTCGTCTGCGGCCAGGTCGACACCTGCAATGCCGACCTTCTGGAAGCCGAGTTCACGACCCCATTCCTTGATCGATTGCGCGAGCGATTCGACGGATTGCATGGAGCGGCACGGACCGGGCGAGGAAGCCGGCAGTATAATGCCGGGATGCACCCGCTCCCCGCCGGGCTCTTCTCTGCCGCCGAAGTGCGCGAGCTCGACCGTCGAGCCATCGAGCGCTTCGATCTTCCGGGCTACGAACTCATGACCCGCGCGGGCCACGCGGCGCTCAACGCGCTGCGCCAGCGTTGGCCGGATTCACGCTCGATCGTGGTGCTGTGCGGGCCGGGCAACAATGGCGGCGACGGTTACGTGGTTGCCCGAATTGCCCGTGCGCAAGGACTCAGGGTTCACGTCGTTGCCATCGCGGATCCCTCCGGTCTGCAGGGAGACGCGCTTCGCGCGCATGACGAATTCATCACGGCGGGCGGGCAGCTCGAGGCGTGGAACCCGCAAATGGTTCGCGCCGGCGACGTCATCGTCGATGCCATCTTCGGCACGGGACTCACGCGTGATGTCACCGGCCTGGCTGCGGAGAGCATCCGCGCCATCAACGCGGCGAACCGCCCCGTCGTCGCCGTTGACATTCCTTCTGGCCTGCATGCCGATACCGGTCACGTCCTGGGTTGCGCCGTGCGTGCCGATCTCACGGTTACGTTCATCGGGCGCAAAGTGGGCTGCTATCTCGGCGTTGGGCCGGACTACGCCGGAAAGATCGTGTTCGACGACCTCGACGTGCCGCTGGGCGCCTACGAAGCATCGCAACCCACGCTGAGCCTGCTTGACGAGTCCGTCGTGAAGACTGCGCTGCCCGCGCGTGGACGTACGGCGCACAAGGGGCGTAACGGGCACGTACTCGTGATCGGCGGTGCCGCGGGCATGGGTGGCGCGGTGAGCCTTGCGGGCGTGGCGGCGCTGCGTGCGGGCGCGGGTCTCGTCACCGTGGCAGCGCATCCGCAAAGCCTGGGCGCGCTCGTCTCGCGGCCCGAACTGATGTCGCTCGGCGTCGGCAGCTGCAGCGAAATGGAACGCGGCCTCGAGCGCGCGACGGTGCTCGCCCTCGGACCCGGACTCGGCCAGTCGCCGTGGGCGATGGAAATTTTCGTCGCCGCGCTCGCGGCGCAAAAGCCCGTCGTCGTCGATGCCGACGCGCTCAACCTGCTGGCGCGCAATCCACGCAAGTGCGAGCACTGGGTGCTGACGCCGCACCCCGGCGAAGCGGCGCGCTTGCTGGGCGTCACGACGGACGACATCCAGCGCGACCGGTTGGCAGCGACCGCCGCCTTGCAGCAGCGTTACGGCGGAGTGATCGTGCTGAAGGGTGCGGGCTCGATCGTGCAGGTGCAGGCGCGTGCAGGCTGGCTCTGCGATCGTGGCAACCCAGGCATGGCCGTTGCCGGCATGGGCGATGTTCTCACGGGTGTGATTGCGGGCATCGCCGCGCAGTGTGGCGATCTCGCGCTCGCCGCGAAGGCCGGCGTGTTCGTGCACGCCTGCGCCGGCGATCGCGCAGCGGCGGCAGGTGAGCGCGGCTTGCTGGCGACCGACGTCATCGACGAGGTGCGCGCCTGCGTGAACCCGCGGTGAGGACCGAGTACGCAGCCCATGGCGCGGATGAGATGCGGGCGTTCGGTGCCCGTCTGGCGCGCGCGCTGCTGACCGCGCCTGCGCACGCGTCGTTGCTCGTCACGCTCAGCGGCGAGTTGGGCGCCGGCAAGACGACGCTGGTGGGCGGGCTGCTGGCAGAGTTGGGACACGTCGGTCCGGCTCGCAGCCCCACGTACACGTTGATCGAACCGTACCGTTTGCAGGGACGCGACATCACGCACTGCGACCTGTACCGGCTGCGTCACCCGGATGAACTCGACGACCTCGGTCTGCGCGACTTGCGAGGTCCCGGCTCGGTGCTGCTCGTGGAGTGGCCGGAGAAGGCCGCGGGCCGGTTGGGCGCGGCCGATCTGACGCTGACGCTGGACTACGCCGGCCCGGATGCGCGCAATCTCGTGGTCGAGGCAGGCTTGTCGACGGGACAGGCCGTGCTCGCACGGCTTTGACAGTACGTGATAAACCTCCCGTATCTATATAATTTTATTGAATTATCTGCCTCCGGCGCGGTAGATTACCCGCCATGCTGACATTCGGACCCCGCTCAACCGCTCTGCGACTCGCCTGGCTGGCGCTGTCGTTGGCTTGGTTGCCGGCATGGGCGAGCCCTGCGCGCGTCACCGACGTCAGGTTGTGGTCCGGTCCAGAAGGCACACGCCTTGTGATCGAATTGTCGGCACCGGTGGAGTACGACGTCTTCGCACTCGACAACCCCGACCGTGTCGTCGTCGATCTCGCGAACACGACGCTGCCAGCGGACGAGTCGCTGCCGCCCGCCCAAGGTCCGGTGAAGTCATTGCGTTCGGGTCCGCAGCAAGGGCAGGGCTTGCGCTTCGTCCTCGACGTGACCGAGGCACTCAAGCCGCGCAGCTTCGTGGTCGGTCCCGATGGCAGCGCCGGGCACCGCATCGTCGTCGAACTGCCGGGTAAGCCTGCCGTCGTCGCGGCGCCCATGAATGCCGCGCGCACCCCGCCTGCGGGCAACGAGGTACTCGCGATGGTCGCCGACACCTCGCGCGCAGTGGCTGCGCCCGCGGTGCCGAAGGCCGCCGAGCCGGCTCCGTTGCCGGCCAAGGTGTCGAGTTCGACCGTCAAGGGCCGCGACCTGGTCATCGCGATCGATGCAGGCCACGGTGGGCAGGATCCCGGCGCGATTGGCCGTGGCGGCACGCGCGAGAAAGACGTCACGCTGGCGATCGCGCGCAGGCTCGCGGCAGAAATCAACGCGGAGGACGGCATGAAAGCAGTCCTGATCCGTGAAGGCGACTACTTCATCACCCTGGGCGGCCGCACGCGCAAGGCACGCCAGCTCGGCGCCGACATGTTCGTCTCTATTCACGCCGACTCGGTGCAGAACCGGGCGGTGAGCGGTTCGTCGGTGTATGTGCTGTCGCTGCGTGGAGCGACCGACGAGGCCGCGCGCTGGCTCGCCGAGTCGGAGAACGCCGCCGACCTGAAGGGTGGCGTGTCGCTCGACGAGAGCGGCGACGTGCTGGCTTCGGTACTGCTCGACGTCACGCAGAAGGAATCGATCAGCGACAGCGTCGAAGCGGCCGAGAGCGTCTTGACCGCGCTGCGCGGCGTGGGCGACGTGCACCGTCCGCGCGTGCAGCATGCGGGCTTCGTCGTGCTGAAGTCGCCGGACGTACCTTCGATGCTGGTCGAGACGGCTTTCATCTCCAACGCGACGGACGAACGTCGCCTGCGTGATGCCGATCACCAGTCGCGTATTGCGGCTGCGGTGAGCACGGGCGTGCGCAACTACTGGTACGACAACCCGCCACCCGGCTCGAAGCTCGCGGCCATCGTGGCGGCGCAGCGAGGCGGCGTGGCTGACAGCGGCACGGCCGTCGCCGGACGCTGATTCCCGCCGCTTTGCTATGCTCGCGCACCCGGCGCGAGCCGCCAGACGTACCCTTCCCCCATGCCGATCCGGGTGCTGCCCGAGCAACTCGTTCACCAGATCGCTGCCGGCGAGGTCGTCGAGCGCCCGGCGTCCGTGATCAAGGAACTGGTCGAGAACAGCCTCGACGCCGGCGCGCTGGCGATCGACATCGAGGTGGAGCAGGGCGGGGCAGCGCTTTGTCGCGTGCGCGACGACGGCATGGGGATTGCCGCGGACGAGCTGCTGCTCGCGCTGGCCCGCCACGCCACCAGCAAGATCGGCAGCATCGACGACCTCGAGGCGGTGCGCACGCTGGGTTTCCGCGGCGAGGCGTTGCCGAGCATCGCGTCCGTATCGCGCATGCGGATGATTTCGCGCCCGCGCGACGCCGATACAGCGCACATGGTTGCCGCCGTCGACGGTGCCCTGACGGGCCCCGCGCCGCACCCGCATCCACACGGCACGACGGTCGAGGTCCGCGACCTGTTCTTCAACGTGCCCGCGCGGCGCAAGTTCCTGCGAGCCGAGCGTACTGAGCTGGCGCAGATCGAGCGGCTCGTGGAGCGGCTTGCGCTCAGTCGTTTCGACGTGGGATTCCGGCTCTCGTCCGCGCGCAAGGTGCTCGCGGATCATCCGCCGGCGCGCGACGAACGATCGCGCGACGCGCGTGTGGCGGCGATGCTCGGCGAGGACTTCATCGGCAACGCGATGAAGCTTGACCACGAAGGGTCGGGCCTGCGACTGCACGGCTGGTTCTGCCTGCCGACGTACGCGCGCAGCCAGGCCGACCAGCAGTACTTCTTTCTCAACGGCCGGCCGCTGCGCGACAAGCTCATCGCGAGCGCAGTGCGGCTCGCGTATCGCGACGTGCTCTTCCACGGCCGCCATCCCGCGTACGTGCTGTTTCTCGAGATGGATCCCACGCGCGTCGACGTGAACGCACACCCGCAGAAACTCGAGGTGCGTTTCCGTGAGCCCGGCCTGATCCACGATTTCCTGTTCCGCACGCTCGAGCGCGCGCTCGCCGAAACGCGGCCGACTCAGTCCGCCGCCGACTCGATTCCAGCCGCTCGTGCCGATTGGTCACTGCCCCTTCCGGCTAACCCCTATCCCCTAACCCCTAACCCCTCGGCGGCAGGCGGACTGACCGCGGCGACGGATATGTATCGTGCGTTTGATCAGGTGCGCGACATCGCAGCAGCGGACGCCGCCGCGCCCGCCGCCGAACATCCCCTGGGCTACGCCATCGCGCAGCTGCACGGCGTCTACATCCTCGCGCAGGCGCAAGGCGGCCTCGTTCTCGTCGACATGCATGCCGCGCACGAGCGCACCACGTACGAGCGGCTGAAGGCCTCGATGCAGTCCGACCGCTTGCCGGCGCAGCCGCTGCTGGTGCCGATCCCGGTGCAGGTCGCGGTCGCCGACGCGGATGAGGTGGAATCGCATGCCGAGTTGTTCTCGAGCCTCGGCCTCGACGTCGATCGCAGCGGGCCTGCGTGTGTGCTGCTGCGATCGACGCCGGCACTGCTGCCCAACATCGATCCCGCCACTTTGCTCAAGGACATGATTGCGGACTTGCGTGAGCAGGGCAGGGCCGCGACGTCGGCGGTCTTCGACCGAGCGCTCGGTACCATGGCGTGTCACCAGGCCGTCCGCGCCAACCGCCGGCTGACCGTTCCCGAGATGAATGCGCTGCTGCGGGAAATGGAGCAGACCGTGCGCAGTGATCAGTGCGTGCACGGCCGTCCCACCTGGTCGTTCGTCAGCATGGACGACCTCGACCGACTGTTCCTGCGCGGACGATGAACACTCCCGCAAATGCTGTCGACGCAGCCCCCGACGCCGTCTGCCTCATGGGGCCGACCTGCACGGGCAAGACCGCGCTCGCTTTGCAGCTGGCACGGCGCTTTCCGGTCGAGATCGTCAGCGTCGATTCGGCGCTGGTGTACCGGGGCATGGACATCGGCACGTCGAAGCCGTCCGCGGCCGAACGCGCGGCCGTGCCGCATCACCTCATCGACATCTGCGATCCATCGGATCCGTATTCCGCCGGACGCTTCCTGCGCGACGCGCTCCAGTGCATCGAGGAGATCCGCGCCCGCGGCCGGGTGCCGCTGCTGGTGGGTGGCACGATGCTGTATTACCGGGCGCTCACGCATGGGCTTGCGCCGTTGCCCGAAGCCGATCCGCAGGTGCGGGCTGCACTGGACCTGGTCGCACAATCGACCGGCTGGCCCGCCATGCATGCCGAACTCGCTGAGCGCGACCCGGTCGCTGCGAGCCGGATTCAGCCCGCCGATGCCCAGCGGATCCAGCGGGCGCTCGAAGTCCTGCAACTCACCGGCGAGCGTCTGTCGGATCTGCAGCAGCAGTCGGAGCCGCCGGCGGTCCATCTCGCGCGGTTCGCCCTGATGTCCGTTTCGCGGCCGGAGCTTTACGTCCGTATCAATGAGCGGTTCGACCAGATGGTCGCGGCGGGACTGGTGGACGAGGTCAGGGCGTTGCTGGTCCGGGGCGACCTCGACCCGGACCTGCCCAGCCTGCGGGCCGTCGGCTACCGCCAGATCTGGCAGCATCTTGCCGGCGAGTGCAGCCTGGAGGACGCCGTGGCGGCTGCCCGGCAGGCGACCCGGAATCTGGCCAAACGCCAGCTGACGTGGCTCCGTGGTGATCCGGCCATTGCCTGGGTACCGTCCCTTGCAGAACGTGATCTCGTCCCGATATACGACGCCGTGACCAGCGCGGCCGGAAAAATCGGTGCGAAATCCCTGTGCTAGACTGGCCTCGTTCTTGCTGGGAGCCTGAAGCATCCAGGCGGGCCGTTTCACGGAAGAAGCTGTGCAGGAACGAGCGGCACCAGAGAAAAAAAAGGAGGCGATAGCAATGGCCAAGGGCCAGTCCCTGCAGGATCCTTTCCTGAACGCTCTTCGCAAGGAGCGCATCCCCGTATCCATCTATCTGGTCAACGGCATCAAGCTGCAGGGCCAGATCGACTCGTTCGACCAGTTCGTGGTCCTGCTGCGCAACAGCGTGAGCCAGATGGTCTACAAGCACGCCATCTCGACGATCGTGCCGGCCCGCAACGTGCGCCTCCCGGCGGGCGATGATGACCTGCCGCCGCTCGAGGACGACGCCCCCGCGGGCTGAGCCGGTTCAGGCGAGGACAGGGAGCATTGTTCGAAAGGCCGGCCAGCGGCGAACGCGCGATCCTAGTCTGTGTGGGGCTCGGTCGAGCCCCTGAACCCGACCGCGTCGAAGAGTTCGGCGCGCTCGCGCGTTCGGCCGGCGCGCAGGTGCTCGAAGTGCTGGCACCCACCCGCAAGTCGCCCGATCCGCGATACTTCATCGGCACCGGCAAGGTCGAGGAACTGCGTGCACGCGTCGAAGCGCTCGCCGCCGACCTCGTCGTCATCGACGGCGCGCTCAGTCCCAGCCAGGAACGCAATCTCGAAAAGGAACTGAAGTGCCGCGTGCTCGACCGCAGCGGCCTGATCCTCGACATCTTCGCGCAACGCGCGCGCACGTTCGAAGGCAAATTGCAGGTCGAGCTCGCGCAGCTCGAGCACATGTCCACGCGCCTCGTGCGCGGCTGGACCCACCTCGACAGCCAGCGCGGCGGCGGCATCGGCCTGCGCGGACCGGGCGAAACCCAGCTTGAAACCGACCGCCGCCTGATCGGCAAGCGCATCAAGACCCTCAACGATCGCATCGAGAAAGTGCTGCAGCAGCGTGAGACCACGCGGCAGGAGCGCAGGCGGCAGGAAGTGCCGACGATCGCGCTCGTCGGTTACACCAACGCGGGCAAGTCGACGCTGTTCAATCGCCTCACGCGCGCCGACGCGTACACAGCGGACCAGTTGTTCGCGACGCTCGATCCGACGGTGCGCCGCCTGCACCTGGCGCCGGGCCTCGAGACGGCGCTCGCCGATACCGTCGGATTCGTGCGCGACCTGCCGCACGAACTGGTCGCCGCATTCCGCTCGACGCTGCAGGAAGCACGCGAAGCCGACCTGCTGCTGCACGTCATCGATGCGTCCGATCCCGAGCGCAACGACCGCATCGCGCAGGTCGACGATGTGCTCGAGTCGATTGGTGCGCGGGGCGTGCCGCAGATCGCCGTGTACAACAAAATCGACCGCACCGGCGAACCGCCGCGGTCGGAGACGGGCGCAGACGGTCGCATCGATCGGGTCTGGCTGTCGGCGCACAGTGGCTTGGGGCTCGACCTGCTGCTGCAGGCGTTGCACCAGCGGCTCGGCGCCGACCTCTGGCGGGGTACACTGCGCTTGCCCCCGCAGGCGGGCCGTGCGCGGGCCCGGCTCTTCGCCGCCGGGGCGGTGATTGCGCACCATACGCTCGAGGACGGCGTCGTCGAGGCCGAAGTCAGCCTGCGCCGGCAGGACCTCGAACGAATCTGCCGTGAGGACGGGATCGAACTGCCAACGGTAAACGCGCCTTGTGCCGACGCAGGCCGGTTTCTACAATCCATTGATTCTTTGGCGACCCGGGGTGTGGCATGACGGCCGGTACCCGCAAAAAGCGCCTGGGATTCACCCTTAAGTCCCTGAATAACAACGCATCTGGAGCACTCCCACCCATGGCCTGGAACGACCCGGGCAAGAATCGCAATCCCTGGGGCAACCGCCCCGAAAAGGGAGCGGCCGACCTTGACGAGGCCCTGCGCAACTTGCAACGCAAACTGTCCCAGATGTTCGGGGGCAAAAGTGGTGGCGGTGACGACGGCGGCCGTGACGACGGTGGCGGCGGCGGCGGTTTCGGCGGTGGCAGCAATGTCATGCGCGGTTTCGGCTTCAGCACGGTCGCGCTGGTGCTCGTCGGCATCTGGGCGCTGACCGGCTTCTACGTGGTCGACGCCGCCGAACGCGGCGTGGTCACGCGGTTCGGCCGGTTCGTCTCGGCGACGGAACCTGGTCTGCGCTGGCACGTGCCGTGGCCGGTTGAGGCGCGGCAGATCATCAACGTCGAGACGATCGAGGGCGTGAATGACCAGACGCGCATGCTCACCGCGGACGAAAACCTCGTCGACATCAACATCGCCGTGCAGTACCGGCGTGCGGACCCGGTGGCGTATGCGTTCAACGTGCGCGATCCCGACCAGACGCTGAAGGAAGTCGCCGAGAGCGCCATCCGCGAGATCGTCGGCCGCAGCCAGCTCGACTTCGTGCTCGAGCAGGGCCGCCAGGAAATCACGGCCAAGACCAAGGAACTGATCCAGCGCACGCTCGATGCTTACAAGACCGGCATCGAAGTGACGACGGTCAACCTGCAGGGCGTCGGCGTGCCGGAGCAGGTGCAGAGTTCCCAGCGCGACGCAATCAAGGCGCGCGAAGACCGCGAGCGCCTCGCGCTTGAGGCTCAGGCCTACGCCAACGACATCCTGCCGAAAGCCAAGGGTTCTGCAGCGCGCCAGTCGGAGGATGCGGCGGCCTACAAGGCGCGCATCGTCGCCGACGCCGAAGGTGAAGCGCAGCGCTTCTCGCTGCTCCTGGCGAGCTACCTGCGGGCGCCTGGCGTGACGCGCCAGCGGCTGTACTTCGAGACGCTGGAAGAAGTGTTCGGCAACACCAACAAGGTGCTGGTCGACACCAAAGGCACGGGCAACATGATCTACCTGCCGCTCGACAAGCTCACCGAAGGGCGCACCCGCACGCTGACGCTCGACGAGCAGCGCCAGGTGGCGGCGACAGTGCAGCCGCGGGCTTCAGTTACTGTCGAGGACGCGCCGGCCGCCGCCGCGCCCGAAGCGCGCCGCGAGCGGGGGACACGCTGATGCCGAACCGTGGTTACCTGCCGCTGATCCTGGTTGGCGCTGCCGTGCTGCTGCTCTCGATGGCGGCGTTCATCGTGCGCGAAACCGAGCTCGCGCTGAAGTTCCGCTTCGGCGAGATCGTGCGCGCCGACTACAAGCCCGGCCTGCATTTCCTGACGCCGTTCGTGAACAACGTGCTCAAGTTCGATCGGCGGATCCTCACCGAGGACTACCCGGCGGAACAATTCCTGACCAGCGAAGGCAAGATCCTGCGCATCAACTTCTTCGTCAAGTGGCGCATCAGCGACGTCTCGCGCTTCTACACGTCCACCTCGGGCGGCAGCGAGGAAATCGCGAACCGTCGCCTCGGTGAAATCATCAAGGACGGCATCAAGACCGTCATCGCGCGCCGCACCATCCAGCAGGTCGTGGCTGCGGACCGCAGCGAGTTCCTCGGCGAAGTGCTGAAGATTGCCGGCACCAACGTCGGCAACCTGGGTATCGCCCTGGTCGACGTGCGCGTGAAGAACATCGAGTTGCCGGAAGAAGTCAGCGAGTCGGTGTTCAACCGCATGCGGCAGGACTTTGCGCGGCAGGCGGCGCAGTTGCGCGCCGAGGGTTCGGCCGTGTCCGAACGGACGCGAGCCGAGGCGGATCGTCAGCGCACCGAGATCCTGGCCAACGCCTACCGCGACGCCGAGATCGTCAAGGGCCAGGGCGACGCGACGGCGGCCGACATCTACGGCAAGGCGTACGGCGCAAACCCCGAGTTCTTCGCGTTCCACCGCTCGATGCAGGCGTACCGCCGGTCCCTGGGCAAGCAGGGCGACGTGCTCGTGATCGCCCCGGATGGCGAGTTCTTCAAGTACCTGAAGGAATCCGGGCGCTGACCGCAGCGCCCGGCCACCGCACTCGTCGATGAACTGGAACGACCTGTGGGCGGCCTTTGCGCTGTACCTGGTGCTGGAAGGCGTCCTGCCGTTCCTGAATCCAGGCGCCGCTAAGCGGGCCTTGGGCACGATGTCGCAGCTGGATGAGCGCATATTGCGCCGGATCGGCTTGGGCAGCATGATCGCAGGTTGCGTCGTGCTTTTTCTGGTGCGCGGGGGCGGCTGACCGTCCTTCGGGCACCAGTCACTAATCAGTAGTCACCCCCAAATGTCCAAGAATCTCGTCGTCATCGGCGCCCAATGGGGTGACGAAGGCAAGGGCAAGATCGTGGACCTGCTCACCGAGCGGGTCGGCGCGGTCGCGCGTTTCCAGGGCGGGCACAATGCCGGCCACACCCTCGTCATCGAGGGCGCCAAGACAGTCCTGTCGCTGATCCCCTCCGGCATCCTGCACCCGGGCGTGCAGTGCGTGATCGGCAACGGCGTCGTGGTCTCGCTCGAAGCCCTGTTCCGCGAAGCGGACATGCTCGTGCAGCGCGGCATCCAGGTGTACGACCGCCTCAAGGTCAGCCCGAATTGCGCGGTGATCCTGCCTTCGCACATCGCGCTCGACCGCGCGCGTGAGCGTGCGCAAGGCGTCAACGCCATCGGCACCACCGGCCGCGGCATCGGTCCGGCTTACGAAGACAAGGTCGCGCGCCGCGCCGTGCGGCTTGCGGATCTCATGCAGCGTGATCGCCTCGCGGCCCGGCTCGGTGAGGTTCTCGACTTCCACAACTTCGTGCTGAGCCGCTATTTCAGCGCGGAGACCGTCGATTTCCAGCGCACGCTGGACGAACTCGTGGCCCAGGCCGAGCGCATCGAGCCGCTGCTGGCAGACGTGAGCGTGCTGCTGCGCAACGAGATGAAGCGCGGCACGAACCTGATGTTCGAAGGCGCGCAGGGCGCGCTGCTCGACGTCGACGTTGGCACCTATCCGTTCGTCACGTCCTCGAACACCATCGCCGGTGAAGCAGCGGTTGGCACGGGCCTCGGCCCGCGTGACATCAATGCCGTTTTGGGCATCGTTAAGGCCTACAC
>Ga0315273_10004674_pt1 | contig 16819 bp, 16 predicted proteins | sample YL17G02_0_MG_FD_205753 | JGI IMG/M metagenome (GOLD analysis project Ga0315273, IMG submission 205753) | Sediment microbial communities from Yellowstone Lake, YNP, Wyoming, USA - YL17G02_0 | ecosystem: Environmental > Aquatic > Freshwater > Lake > Sediment | place: USA: Wyoming | collected... | reverse complement strand
ACGGACCAGGATGCCTTGGCCAGAGCAAGACTCCGTGCGAAACGACCTGCCATGGAAGCGCCCTCATTCCTCTGCGTGAGGGAAAGCTTGTAGCCGCCGCGCGGCCTCCCGCGCAAGGGCGGTCAGGGATAACGGCGGGATCAGACGTGCTTGACGCCGCCGACCCTGAGCTGCGGACGGGCGACTCTGTTCGTCACACGCGGGTGACGGCTGCGCGCCGTTGCCCAGGCGGAATGTACCGCATGTTCGACTAAGTCCAGACCGACGAGTATGACCAGCATGACGGCCAGGAGGTCGAGGCCAAGCAGTTGGAAGGTTTCCATCCAGGACATTTCCATGATCGTCTCCTCCGTCGGTGCCTGGCGTGCCGCCTGGCGGTCATCGGGCCGTGCAGTTCGCGGGAGCGGACTCCTGCAACGGCGCGCCGGGACATCGACTTGAGGGGATCGTAAACCTATTTTGCTGCTATGCAGCAGAACTGCTTCTCACATTTTCCCAACCGCCCGGTGCGGCTAAGTAGATCGCGCAAATTGCCAGCGATTAATCGCTACGGAACAGGGCCTATGGCAGGGGCGCCAGGCGCGAGCCCAAAGCGAGAAGGCCGACATCGCCGGCCCTCTGACTGACCCCCAACCCCTAGCCCCTAGCCACTTTCCTCTAGGGGAACTGGATCTTTCCGCGAGGCGCCGCGCCCTGGCCCAACGCGGCGGCAGCGCCGGCGTCCGGAATCACGATCGAGGACGCCTGCTGCCGGCGCATCTCCTGCAGTTCCTGCATCGTCTCGTCGAAGGCGATCTTGGCGCCTTCGGCGAAGCCTGCGCACGCCTGGGCGAGATTGGCCGCCGGGATTTCAAACGACAGCGGCAGCACCCCGGCCGGCGTCATGATCTGCGCCTGGCCGACGTAGATGGACACGCGCGCAGGATCGGTCGAGCCGTCGGACTTCACGGGCGTCATCATGCGGATCGTGCCGACCTTGCGATCGGAATAGGTGTCCTCGCGATACAGGTCGTTCACGTCCATGCGGGGATCGGGTGCGTTCGGGCCGGCCATGTCTGCGTCCTTGGAGTGAGTTCGTGCCGCGCGGCGCACGGCGAATGCCGGGCAACGTTATCAGAATTTGGCGTCGCCTTGGCCGTCGGCCGACCCGATCCAGCGGCCTTCGCGCGGCCAGGGCGACAGCGCGAGGTAATAGAACAGGATCAGGTTCGCAAGCGGGATCGACGCCATGATCGCCAGCCAGGCGGGGAATCCCATGCGCGGCAGGATCTTCCAGAAAGCGACGAGTTGCAGCAGCGAGAGAATGAAAAAGGCGCGGATCATGCGGCTCTCCAGGAGCAAACGGCTCCAGCGACGGTGGGAATGATATAACGCCGGCCATGAACGACTCGAACCGCTACCGGACCCAGCGGGGTCCGATCCGCGCGCCGCGCGGCTCGGAGATTTCGGCCCGCACCTGGCTCACCGAAGCGCCATTGCGCATGCTCATGAACAACCTCGACCCGGACGTCGCCGAACGCCCGGACGAGTTGGTCGTGTACGGCGGCATCGGCCGCGCCGCGCGCGACTGGGAAAGCTATGACCGCATCGTGCATTGCCTGCGCGAACTCGGCGACGACGAGACGCTGCTGGTGCAGTCGGGCAAACCCGTGGGCGTGTTCCGCACGCACGCCGATGCGCCGCGCGTCCTGATCGCGAACTCCAACCTCGTCGGCCGCTGGGCCACCTGGGAGCACTTTCACGAGCTCGATCGCAAGGGACTCATGATGTACGGCCAGATGACGGCCGGCTCGTGGATCTACATCGGCAGCCAGGGCATCGTGCAGGGAACGTTCGAAACCTTTGTTGAGTTGGGCCGTCAACATTACAAGGGCAACTTGACCGGCAAATGGATCCTCACCGCGGGCCTCGGCGGCATGGGTGGCGCGCAGCCGCTCGCGGCGACCATGGCAGGCGCGTCGATGCTCGCGATCGAGTGCCGCCGCGACCGCATCAGGAAGCGGCTCGAGACGCGTTATCTCGACGTCGGCGTCGAATCGCTCGACGAAGCGCTCGAGCTGATCGCACGCGCGGGCCACGAAGGCAAGGCGATCTCCGTCGGTTTGCTCGGCAACGCGGCGGAGGTGCTGCCGGAGATGCTGCGCCGCGGGGTGCGCCCGGACGCGGTGACGGACCAGACCTCCGCGCACGATCCGATCAATGGTTACCTGCCCGCCGGCTGGACTGTCGAGCAGTGGGACAAGCTGCGCGTCAGCGACCCTGCGGCGGTCGAAAGCGCGGCGCGCAAGTCGATGGCGAAGCACGTGCAGGCCATGCTCGATTTTCAGCAGCTCGGCATCCCGACCTTCGATTACGGCAACAACATCCGGCAGGTCGCGTTGGACGAGGGCGTCAGGAACGCGTTCGACTTTCCCGGCTTCGTGCCCGCGTACGTGCGGCCGCTGTTCTGCCGCGGCATTGGCCCGTTCCGCTGGGCCGCGTTGTCCGGCGATCCCGAGGACATCCATCGCACCGACGCCAAGGTGAAGGAGATGATCCCCGACGATCCGCACCTGCACCGCTGGCTCGACATGGCGCGCGAACGCATCCAGTTCCAGGGCCTGCCGGCGCGCATCTGCTGGGTAGGACTCGGCCAGCGTCATCGGCTCGGCCTGGCGTTCAACGAGATGGTGAAGCGCGGCGAACTCAAGGCGCCCATCGTGATCGGGCGCGATCACCTCGACTCCGGCTCGGTCGCAAGTCCAAATCGCGAAACCGAGGCGATGAAGGACGGCTCCGACGCCGTGGCCGACTGGCCGCTGCTCAATGCGTTGCTCAACACGGCGAGCGGTGCAACGTGGGTCTCGATCCATCACGGCGGTGGCGTCGGCATCGGTTACTCGCAGCATTCCGGTGTCGTCATCTGTTGCGATGGCACGGATGCCGCGGCACGACGCATCGAACGCGTGCTGTGGAATGACCCCGCGACCGGCGTCATGCGTCACGCGGACGCCGGTTACGAGATCGCGGTCGACTGCGCGCGCGAAAACAACCTGAACCTCCCCTTCCTGGATTGAAGGCACCGTCCTTTCCTGGATTCAAGGCACCGTCGTCACCGGTTTCACCGTACCTTCCGACTAACCCCTAACCCCTAGCCCCCAACCCCTCAAATGCGCAGCATATGGCGCAACCTCTCCCTCCTCGCCTGCGACGACGATCGACGTGTGTTCGCGGACGGCGCTGTCGTCACCGAAGACGACACGATCACGTGGGTCGGTGCAGCGCAGGATCTGCCGGCCGGCATCGCAGCCGATCGCACGATTGAGCTCGCTGGTCGCTGGCTGACGCCGGGACTCATTGACTGCCACACGCACATCGTGTTCGGCGGCCAGCGCGCCGCGGAATTCGCGCGCCGCACCGCGGGCACGAGTTACGCCGACATCGCGCGTGAAGGCGGCGGCATCCTGAACACCGTGCGCGCGACTCGCGCCGCCGGTGTCGATGAACTCGTGCGACGCAGCGAGCCGCGCCTGCGTGCGCTGCTGCAGGAAGGCGTGACGACGGTCGAGATCAAGTCGGGGTACGGTCTCGATTTCGAGTCGGAGCGTCGCATGCTGCTCGCGGCCCGCGCGCTGGAGCAGCGGCTGCCCGTGACCGTCGTGACTGCGTTGCTCGCGGCCCACGCGACACCGCCCGAATTCAAGGGACGCGGGGACGACTACATCGACCTGATCTGTCACGAGTGGTTGCCGCGCTTCGCGCAGGAGCACGGACTGGTGGACATGGTGGATGCCTACTGCGAAAGCATCGCGTTCAGCGCGACGCAATGCGACCGGCTCTTTGCCGCCGCGAAAGCGCACGGCTGGCCGGTGCGACTGCATGCCGAGCAGATCAGCAACATCGGCGGCAGCCGCATGGCCGCCCGTCACGGTGCGCTCGCTTGCGATCATCTCGAATACGCGACGGAAGACGACGCGATCGCGCTGGCGCGGGCCGGCACCGTCGCGGTCTTGCTGCCGATCGCATATTACGTCCTCGCCGATCCGCGCCTGCCGCCGCTCGACCTGTTCCGCACCCACCGCGTGCCCATGGCCGTCGCGAGCGATGCGAATCCCGGCTCGGCGCCCGGCGCTTCGCTGCAGACCGCGATGAACATGGCGCGCCGGCTGTTCGGCATGACGAGCGACGAGGTGCTCGATGGCGTCACGCGCAATGCGGCTCGCGCGCTCGGACTGGGCGATCGGCTGGGGCAGATCGCGCCGGGATTCCGGGCAGACTTCGCGGCGTGGTCAATCGATACGCCTGACGAACTCGGTTACTGGATCGGCTTCAACCCGTGCAGCATGGTCGTGCGCGGCGGCGAGATCGTGCTGGAACGGAACGCATGAGCGACACGCAGAATGACATGAGCGGCTGGCGTGGCCGCGCGGATGCAGTCGACTACGAGCTGGCCGCGATCAGTCGGTAACGTCGGGCTCGACGAAGCACCAGCCGACCTCGGGGTGCAGCCGCTTGATCTCGACCTCGAGCTCGTTCAGGTGGGCAACAGCCGCTTCGATCGACAGGCCGGCCTGCATCTTCACCTTTGCGGCAAGCAGGACTTTCGGTCCCATCTGCAGCGTGATCGTGTTCAACAGTTCCTCGATCGCCGGGTCGCGGTTGATGATGCCGCGGATGCTCTGCTCGAGCTGCGGCTCGGCGGACTTGCCGATCAGCAATGTCTGGATCCGGGCGGCGATGAAGACCGCGACGATGATCAGCACCGAGCCGATCGCGATCGAACCGGCGGCGTCCCAGCGCGTGTCGCCAGTGACGGCTGCCAGCGACAGGAAAGTGAATGCAATCACGAGACCCGCGAGCGCGGCGATGTCCTCGCCCAGGATGACGACGAGTTCGGCATTGCGCGTGTGCTTGAACCAGTCGCCAAACGAACGGCCGCGGCGGATTTTGGTGATTTCGCGCAGCGCGCCGAGCAGACTGCCCGACTCGAGCACGACGGCAACAGCAAGCACCGCGAGCGCGACCCAGACCTTGTTGAGCGGCTCGGGATGGTGGAGCTTGTGCCAGCCTTCGTAGATCGAGAACAGGCCGCCCATGCTGAACAGCAGCAACGCGACGAGGAAGCTCCAGAAATAGGTGATCTTGCCGAAGCCGAGCGGATGCGTCCGCGTCGCGGGCTTGTCGGCCTGCTTGAGCCCGAGGAACAGCAGCAGCTGGTTGGCGCAATCCGCATAGGAATGGATCGCTTCCGCGAGCATGCTGCCCGAATTGGTGTAGACCGCTGCCGCGGTTTTGGTGATGGCGATGCCGAAGTTGGCGAGCAAGGCATAGAGGATCGCCTTCGCGGACGAACCCTGTTCAGCGGCCATGCGACAGTCTCCCTGGGAAGGCCAAAACGATAGAGGGAGCCGCGGGCGGGCGCAACGCCGGCTTTTGCGACATCCCGGGGGCACAGCGTATCCTGCTCGTCCCGACCCTGGCCGCATTTGCGCGCAATCCCTGCAATGAAGCTGAAGTCATTCGTCTGTGGAACCGCTGTCGCCGCGCTCCTGCTGGCCGGCTGCGACCGCCGCAAGGAAGAACCGCCGCCCCCGCCCGACCCCAAGTCGGGACAGGCCGCGGATGCCGCACAGGCCACTGCCGGCGAGAGCCACCTGCCGCCGGGCATCGAGTGGTTCGGCGGCGACGTCGACGCGGCGTTTGCGGCCGCCAAGGCGGCCAACAAGCCGGTGTTCCTCTACTGGGGCGCCGAGTGGTGCCCGCCGTGCGCGCAGATCAAGACCACGATCTTCAGCAAGCGCGAATTCCAGGACCGCTCACGCCTGTTCGTGCCCGTCTACCTCGACGGCGACACGCCCAGCGCGCAGAAGTACGGCGAGCGCTTCGGCGTGGTCGGCTACCCGACCATGATCCTGTTCAAGCCGGACGGGACGGAAATCACGCGCCTGCCGGGCGGCGTCGACGTCGCACGCTACGCAAAGCTCCTCGACGTCGCGCTCGCCGACGCGCGCCCCGTCAGCGACATCCTGGCAGCCGCGCGCAGCGGCGGCGCCGTGACGTCGAACGACTGGAGGCTGCTCGCGTATTACTCGTGGAGCACCGACAACGGCCGCGTGCTGCCGCCCGACCAGAAACTGGCGACGTTCCGCGCGCTCGCGAATCGCTGCCCCGCCGAACTGCCGGCCGAATGTGCTCGCTTCTTCTTCGACTACCTCGGTGCCGTTGCGGATGCCTCGGGGCCCAGTAAGCCGGCGCTCGATGGCCTCGAGCGCGCCGATGCGCGTCGCAAGCTGCTGGCCATGCTGCCGTCGCCTGCCGTGCAGGCGGCCAACGTCGACAACCTGCTGTACGGACCCAAGGACGCCATCGGCGTCCTCTCGAGCGACGGCACGCCGGAGCGCGCACAGCTCACTCGCGCGTGGAGTGACGCGCTCAGCCAACTCGGTGGCAAAGCCAAGCCGCTGTCGGCAGCGGAGGAATTGCTGCGCGTTCGCGCGCGCGTGATGCTCGCCATGCTCGACGCTCCGCATGCGCCGCTGCCGCCGGCACTGCTCGACGAAGCACGCCAGGCTGTCGCGCGCGTGGATGCCGCCACACCCGCGGGCTATCCACGACAGGCGGCCATCAATGCGGCTGCCAACCTGTACTGGGAAGCGGGCCTCGACGCGGAAGCCAGCACGCTGTTGACGGCCGAGCTCGACAAGTCCAAAGCGCCCTACTACTTCATGCTCGATCTCGCCGACCTCGCCGAGAAGGCGGGCCGCAAACAGGAGGCGGTGGATTGGCTGGCGCGTGCTTACGCGGGCGCAAAGGGGCCGGCCACGCGCTTCCAATGGGGCTACAACTACCTCGTGGGCATGCTGGAGATGACGCCCGAAGACGTGCAGGGCATCGAGCGCGCGGGCCTCTCGGTGCTCGGCGAACTAGACGGTTCGCCCGACGCGTTCTACCAGCGCACGCGCATGCGGCTCAAGCAACTCGACACCAAGTTGCTGGAATGGGGCAAGGCCGGTGAAGCGGCCAAGGTGCTCGACACCCTGCGCGCGCGCACGGGTGAGATCTGCCGCAAGCTCCCGGAGAACGACGCAGGCCGCGCGAGCTGCGAGAAATTCCTCACCGCGAAAGCGCGTCCCACTCAGCCCGCGTGATCGTGTATTTCACGGCCGCACGCTCTTCCTCGCTGCGGCCATCGATGACGTCCTGGGCGTAAACGAATTCACCGACGCGCCGCAGCCCGCACTTTTCCATGACATGCTGCGAGGCGCGGTTGCCGAGCAGCGTGCGGGCCGAAATCCTGGCGAGGCCCAGCCCGTTGAATCCGTGCTTTAGCAAAGCGCGGGCGCCCTCGGTTGCATACCCCTGACCCCAGGCCGAGCGCCGGAATCGGTAGCCCAGTTCGACGTACTCCGGCTCGATACGGTCGTCGCGCAGGTGGAACCAGCCCAGGAACTCGCCCGTGTCACGGCGTTCGGCAGCGAAATACCCCAGTCCCGGCTGCGCGTCGTAAATGGCGAACCACCGCGGCAGGTAGGTTTCGACATAAGCCGAGCGCGGCGTCGGCTGGCCGTAGGTGATGTAGCGCATCACTTCCGGATCTGCATCCAGTGCCACCAGCAGGTCGGCGTCAGCGGGACCAAATCGCCGCAGCCGCAGCCGCCCGCTCTCAAGTAGGATGTGCACGGTCACAGGTCCATTCACGCGTCCAATGAGCGTCGAAGTTTACGATTTCCGCAGCGACAACGTCGGTGCCGTCACGCCCGAATTGCTCGAGGCCATCGTGGCTGCCAACCATGGCACGGCCGCCCCGTACGGCGACGACGGCTTCACGCTCGCGATGACCGCCCGGTTTCGCAGCGCGTTCGAACACGCAGGACTGGCCGCGTTTCCCCTGTCGACCGGCACGGGCGCCAATGCCGTCGCGCTCGCGGGATTGGCGAATCCGTACGGCGCAATCTACTGCCACGAGACGGCGCACATCAACGTGTACGAGTGCGGCGCTCCCGAACTGTTCACCGGCGCGAAACTCGTCGGGCTCGCCGGCGACGGCTACAAGCTGCATGCGGCCGCGCTCGATGCAACGCTCGCGCTGGCGGGCCGCGGCAACGCGACGCGCGTGCAGCCTTTCGCACTCAACCTGACGCAACCGACGGATTTCGGCACGCTGTATTCGATCGCGGAGCTGCGGGACCTGAGCGAGGTTGCGCATGGCCACGGACTGCTCGTGCATCTCGATGGCGCGCGCTTCGCCAACGCCATCGCCGCGCTCGGGTGCAGTCCGGCCGAGATGACGTGGCGTGCCGGCATCGACGTCGTGTCGTTCGGGGCGACCAAGAATGGCGCGATGAATGCCGAGGCCGTGCTCGTGTTCGATCCCGCGGTGGCCGCACGGGTGCCGTACCTGATGAAGCGCGGCGGCCAGGTCGTGTCGAAGGCGCGCTTCCTGTCGGCCCAGCTCGACCGCTACCTCGCCGACGACCGCTGGCTCGAGCGCGCACGCCAGTCCAACGCGAACGCGGCCCGGCTCGCACGACGATTGCAGGCGATTCGCGGCGTGGAGCTGATCGGCAAGGTCGAGATCAACATGCTGTTCGCGCGGCTGCCCGCTGCAGCTGTCGCCGCGCTCGATCGCGGTCCATTCCGGTACTACAAGCTCGGGCCGGACCAGCGCTTCGTCTGCCGGCACGACCAGGAACCCGCGGGCATGGACCTGCTCGTCACGACCATCGAGCGCGCGCTCGCATGAGACGCGCCGCCCGGCCAGCCTTCGTTGCGCTGGCGTTGTGTGCCGGCTTCATTGGCGCGATGCTGGTCGTCACGCCGGCCGCGCAGGCGCAATCGCTCGCGACGATCCCGCTGCACTACCGCACGGCGGAAGACTTGCTGCCGATCCTGCAACCGCTGGTACCGCAGGGTGCGGTCATCACCGGCACCGGCGACACGCTGCTCGTGCGCGCGGACGCGGCGACGCTCGAGCAGCTGCGCGCGGCTGTCGCAAGTCTCGACCGCGCGCCGCGCCAGCTGCTGATCACCGTCGGCCAGCTCACGCGTGCAGATGGCAGCGGCACGTCGGTGCGCGGCTCCGGCACGAGCGGGTCGGGCGACGTGCAGGTCGGCGTCAATCGCCCACCCGCGACCAGCGCCGGCGGACAGGTGGTCGTCCGCAGTGGCACGTCGAGCAACGACGTACGCAACGTCTCGAGCGTGCAAGCACTCGAAGGCCATGAGACCTACGTGTCGCTTGGGCAATCGCACCCGTTTACGTCCACGGTGGTCACGGGCGGGGTGTATTCCCCGCCGGTGGTGTCGGAGTCGACCGGGTTCCGCGACGTGCAAACCGGCTTTTACGCCACGCCGCGCGTCAGCGGTGACCGCGTGACGCTCGAAATTTCGTCGCGTCAGCAGCGGTTGACAAGTACAGACCGTAACGCGCCCGTAACAACCGGCAGCGTCAATACGACCGTGACGGGACAGCTCGGCGAATGGCTGCAGATCGGCGGTTCCACCGATAGTTCTGGCGGCTCCAACAGCGGGCTCGTCACGTGGGGAACGCGTGCGGAATTGACGCAGTACTCGACGTGGATCAGGGTGGAAGAAGTTCAATGATCGACCGCGGGATGCGCCGCAGCGACAAACACACATGGCGACCGAGCCGCACCGCAGATCGCCGCTGGACGGCTTGACCGTCGCGGTCGTTGGCGCCGGCCGCATCGGCTCGGAACTCATCCGCACTGTCCGCGTTGCGGGTCGCTGCAAAGGCCCGTGCCGATCGTCCAGACGCGCAATCGCTGGGAAGCCTCTGCGTCCATGGCGCAGGCGTGCCCCGAGATGCCGAACCAGCGGCTGCAACTCAGCGACGCAATCCGGCAACTGCCCTTCAGGGCTGCGCGGGCGGTGGTGACGCCGGTTGCGCTGGTGCAGCCGCGGGTTCGACGCTGAGTCCCGAGGAAGGCCTGGCCGGCTCCGGCGCGTTGATGATCTCGAATCGATCCGCGAAATAATCGGTATCGCCGAAGCACGTGGTGGGCAATCCACGATGCTCTTGGTAGTGGATTCTCACCTGCTGGCCAACGGCCTTGGACAGTTGCTCGGCCACGACCGGGTCACGCACGCTGAAATTCCAGATCTGCGGCGCAACGCCACCCACGATGTATTGCGCGACCTCGCCTTCGTACGTCTTGCAGATCCAGCCGCGCTTCGAGAATTTCTGCAGCACACCGGCGCGCTCGCCCTCGGAGTAGCTCCACCACAGCATGAACATGGTGTAGAGCCCGATCAGGATCAGCGCGCCGATCAGGCTGCCCCAGAAGAACGACTTGAAGCTGCGACGTGGCGGCTTGAGCGGCGGCGGCGCTGGCGTCGACGATGGGTTGGCAGCGGCACGCGTTTCGGCCATGGTCGGATCCCCTGTGATTCTTCGTTCTGGTCCGCGCGTTCCACCCTGCGCGGTTGCGCGAATCCTACCAGACGCCCGCGCCCGTTCCTAAGGCGTGCCTGCCATGAAGGTCTCGATCCGCTCGACGAGGTAGGAGTGAAACGGGTTGCTGCGCTGGCGGGTCAGCATCCAGTTCGGAACGTTCAGCACGCCGTTTTCGCCGCGGATCTCGAGCCTGCCCAATTGAATGTGACGATTCGACACCGGCGCAGCGTAGCCGTAGAGCGGATCGTCGGGCGGAAACGGCAACGCGACGTGCGACAACGAAAAGACGTTGCGTGGCCAGGCGAGGCTCAGCGGTCTTGCGGTCGTCGGCCCGCCCAGTGCGGGTGAGCGCCGCTCCAGCACCTGCAGCGTGTGCGTCGACGCGTTCGTGATCAACGTCAGCGCGTACGGGCGATGCGTCTGCGCCAGCAATCGTCGCGTGAGGGGCGCGGGATCTGCGATCAGCATCGGTTGCACGACCGCGAGCCGGTTGACGTCGAACAGTACGAGTTCATGGCCATCGGGTGCGAGCCGGCCAAGCAGCGAATCGGTGACGGCGGTCGCCTGCACCGTGGAGTCCACGGTGGAAACGAACGCGAGGATCGGCGGCATGCCGTGCAACGGGCCCGGGCTCGCGCTCGCCGCGATGCGCCGGGCGAGGCGGCTGGTGAATTTCTGCGTCACGCCGGCCGCGTTGAAGCTGAATGACTGGTACTTGTACGGGTCGACTTCGAGTTCGATGAGCTGCCACGCGGCGCGCCCGAAGCCCTGCAGGTCGGACAGGCCGGTGCGGATGCGACCGATGGCCGCGAGCTTGGTGATGCCGATCGCAGGGGAGATCAGCACCAGCCCCGCCGGTCGCGGCAATGTGTCGTCCGCCCTCGCGTCGAGCGCGTAGCTGACGGCCAGGGCGGCGCCGTTGGAATACCCGATCATGTGGATGGGCTTCGTTGCGCCCAGCGATGCACGCAAGTCGCGCATCGCGAGCTGCGTCGCCGCTTCGAGGTCTGCCGCCTCGAAGTTCAGCAATCCCGACGGTGCCGTGCCATGCCCCGGCAAGCGCAGGCCGACGACGCGATACCCGCGCGCTGCCAGCGCACGGCCGAAACTGCGCAGGCTGTACGGTGAGTCCGTCAGGCCGTGCAGCAACAGCACGCCGCCGATCGGCTCGCCCGCGGGTTGCAGGATGTAGGTGCGGTTCCAGTTGAATGCCCAGACGTTCGGATCGCTGAGACTGCCCGGATTGAACCGGCTGTACGGCGACCGGTCGGCGTCTTCGAGGCGCTCGGTAATGTCAGTCCGGACTTGGTCCAGAAGCAGCCGCTCGCGCGCACGGTATTGCGCGAGTGTCGTGACGCGCCCCGTGGCGTAGTCGGCGGCGGTGAACTCGGCGGTGAGGCGCAGGCGGTGCCACGGTTTCAGTTCGGGCCCTGCCCACAGGAAATGCAGGTAAAACCCGAGACCTGCGAGCAGCAACGCCGTCAGCAACGAGCCCGCCGTTCGGCTCAGCCAGCGCAGTGCTGCGCGCATAAACCTGCTCCCCTGCGTTTCCGGAATCGATCCAGCGAATCATAGTCGGTTTGTCGCGCCTCTCGTAAAACCCGAATGGTCGCGGGTGGCATTAGGCGCGAGCATTCAGTTCGTTTACCAGGTCGCCCCCGTGGGCGCGACGAACGGGAGATGGAACGAGTCACCGCAGCAGAGGCTGAAGTCGCAGTCACGACCGCTGCTTCGCCCGTATCCGAATCGCACGCGCTCGATTTTGCCGACCGCCTGCGTGAAGCTGCGGACCTGTTGCATGCGCAGGGAGCCAACCCCTATCGGGTCGCCGCGTACCGCAAAGCCGCCGGCACGATCGGCCACCTGCCTGCCGATGAAATCGTGGCGCTTGTCGATCGCGAAGGAGCGGAAGGCCTCGATCGTCTGCCGCACGTCGGGCGCGGCATTGCGACGGCGATCATTGAAATGGTCCGCACCGGACACTGGTCGCAGCTTGAGCGGCTGCGCGGCACCGCGGATCCCGTCGCGTTGTTCACGGTGGTGCCGGGCCTCGGACACCGCCTTGCCGAACGCATCCACGAAGAGCTGCACCTCGACACGCTCGAAGGACTCGAACTGGCCGCGCATGACGGCAGGCTCGAGAACGTGCCCGGTGTCGGCCCACGCCGCGCCGCAGCGATCCGCGCCAACCTGCACGCAATGCTCGTTCGTGGTCGCGACGTCGGTGCCGTGCCGCCGGCCGCCCTGGGCCCCGTGCCTGCGGTCGGGGCGGTACTGGCGATCGATCGCCAGTACCGCGAGCAGGCGACTGCCGGCACGCTGCCGACCATCGCTCCAATTCGTTTCAATCCCTCGCAGGAAGCGTGGCTGCCCGTGCTGCACGCGGAGCGCGATGGGTGGCAGTTCACCGCGCTCTTTTCCAACACGGCCCAGGCACATCAATTGAAGCGCACCCGGGACTGGGTGCGGATCTTCCATTACGACTCGGAGAACTCCGAAGGCCAGCATACCGTCGTCACCGAGACGCACGGACCACTCGCTGGCAGGCGCGTCGTGCGCGGTCGCGAGGCCGAGTGCCGCGCCTACTACGCCTGAGGCGGCGGCGCCGTCAAAGAAGCGTGGACTTCAGGCGCGGACCTGCGCCGGACCCGTCCGGAAACAATCGTCCAGCGCCGGCGAAGCGCTCGCGATAGTACGGATCGTCCAGGCTCGCCTCGCCCACGTTCCTGCCTGTCTGTGGCGCGTGCACGAAGCGTCGCTGGCCCGTGTAGATGCCGACGTGCGTCACTTCGCTGCTGCCCGGTACCAGCCGGAAAAAGACGAGATCGCCCGCACGCAGCGCAGCAGGATCGACCTTGCGCGCAGCAGCGAATTGCGCCGCGGCCGTGCGTGGCACGCTGATGCCCTCGCGTGAGTGTGCGTAACTGACCAGGCCGCTGCAGTCGAAACCACGAACGGGATCAGCGCCACCGTAACGATACGGCGCGCCCACCTGGGCGAGCGCCTGCTGCGCGATCACCGCGCCCACGCCCTGCTGCGATGCCGACGATTGCTCGCTGACCGCAGGTGCGGACGGGACGCCCGGACGGAACGGGGTACACCCGCTCGCGAGCAGCGCCAGCGCGAGCACTGCGAGCGCTTGTGTCAGCGAGCGATGCCGCAGGCAACCCTGGCTCATCGAGCGTGCTCACTCACCGGCAGGCCGAACCTTGCGCGTGGGTGTCGCCGCGTACGGATCGTCCGGCCAGTAGTGCTTGGGATAGCGACCCTTCAACTCCTTCTTCACTTCGGCATAGCCCCGGGCCCAGAAACTTGCGAGGTCGCGGGTGACCTGCACCGGACGTCGCGCTGGCGACAGCAGTTCGAGCGTGACCGGCACGCGGCCGCCCGCCAGCCGCGGTGATTCCATCCAACCGAACACCTCCTGCAACCGGACGGCCAGCGCGGGCACCGCGCCGGAGTAGTCCACGGCAATCCGTGAACCGCTGGGCACGGTCAGGTGCGTTGGCGCCCATTCGTCGAGCCGGCGCTGCGCATTCCAGTCGAGCAGACCGTGCAGCGCGCCGCGCAGATCGACACGGGACAGGTGCTCGCGGCGAGTGACGCCATCGAGCCACGGTGCGAGCCAGTCTTCGAGCGTCGCAAGCAGCGCGGCATCCGACACGTCGGGCCACTCGGCGGCCTGTTCCGGTGTCGTCGCGCTGTTGCGTACCACGGTGACCCGCGCACGCCATTGCTGCAGGTCCTTCGTCCACGGCAGACAGTCGGGCCCGAGTGTGCGAATTCCCTCGAGCATCGCTGCACGCGTATCGGCTTCGATGCCACCGCGCAGTGCACGTTCTTCGAGCACCAGCGCACCCAGGCGCTTCACCCGACGCGCAACGACGGCGCCCGTCCGGGTATCCCAGGCAACTTCGTCCTGCTCCGTGACCAGCGCACCGAAATGCTGCTCGAGCAGCCCGCGCTCGAGTGGCGCCGCGAGATACAACTTCGCCTCGCGTTCGCCGGCATCGATCTCGGCGGCGACGATGAATTCGCTGCGTGCCAGCGCCGCAGGCCCCGGCAGAGCCGCCCCACGACCCTGGCTCAACAGGTACCGTCCGCCCTCGCCGCCCCGCGCCATGCCGATGCGGTCGGGGTAGGCGAATGCCAGCAGTAAACCGACGGCGTGGTCGCGCGCGAGTTGCGGCTGACTCTGGATGCGCGCCGAGGCATCGCGGCGGCTGCGCCGGGCAAATATTTCACTGGAGCGTCGCACCAGTTGCAACGCCCGGCCATCGACTGCGAAACCCGCGGGTGCCGGAGCGCCGCGCAAGACATCCACTCGGTGACGCAGGTCAGGATCGCGCTGCATGCCCTGCGCACGCAGCGGATCGCGCTCGCTGACGAGCCCCGCGATGTCACAGGCAAGGTCGGCCAGGCCCAGCGCCGCACCGCGTACGATCATGTGCGCGAGCCGCGGGTGCGTACCGAGACTTGCCATGCGGCGTCCGATCGCCGTCGCCTGACCGCGTTCGTCGATTGCTTCGAGTCGACGCAGCAACTCCTTCGCCTGCGTCAGCGCCGCGAGCGGTGGTGGGTCGAGCCAGGCCAGGGTGTGCGGATCGCTCGCACCCCAGCATGCCAGCTCGAGCGCGAGGGGCGCGAGATCGGCCTCGATGATTTCCGGTGCGGCCTGCGCCGACAGCGAGGCGTGCGCGGACTCGGACCACAGCCGATAGCACACGCCCGGAGCGGTGCGCCCTGCTCGACCGCGACGCTGTTCGGCCGAGGCGCGGGAAATCGCAACGGTCTCGAGGCGGCTCATGCCGCTGTTGGGATCGAAACGTTGCCGGCGCTCGAGCCCGGCATCGACGACGACGCGCACGCCTTCAATGGTGAGGCTGGTTTCGGCGAGGTTCGTGGCGACGACGACTTTGCGGCGCCCCGCTGGCGCAGGACGCAGCGCGGCATCCTGTGCCGCGGGGTCGAGCTCGCCGTACAGCGGCAAGACCTGCAGCGACGCATCGCCCGCACCGGCTGCGATGGCCTCGCAGCAGCGCCGGATTTCCGCGGCGCCCGGCAGGAAAACCAGCACGTCGCCGGGATCGGACTCCAGCGCGCGCAGGACGACGCGAGCGGCGCGCTGCTCGATGGGCTCGGGCCAGCGGTTGACGCCGACCGGCGCCGGCGCTGCGTAATGCGTAGCGACGTCGAATGCGCGTCCCTCGGATCGCACGGAAACTGCGTCACCGAGCACGGTCGCCACCGCCGCGCCGTCCAGCGTCGCCGACATGACGAGCAGGCGCAGGTCGTCGCGCAGATGACGCTGCGCATCGAGTGCCAACGCGAGGCCGAGATCCGACTGCAGGTTGCGCTCGTGGAACTCGTCGAAAATCACGCACCCGACGTCCTCGAGCGCAGGGTCGTCCTGCAGTCGGCGCGCCAGGATGCCCTCCGTCACCACCTCGATGCGCGTCGCAGCGCTGACGCGGGTTTCGAGTCGGGTTCGGTAGCCCACGAGCTGTCCGGGCTCCGAGCCCGCAAGCTGCGAGAGTCGTCGCGCCACGGCGCGCGCTGCAATCCGGCGCGGCTGCAGCATGACGATGCGCTTGCCTGCGCCGAGCCACGGCTCGTCCAGCAGCGCGAGCGGGACCACCGTGCTCTTGCCCGCACCCGGCGGCGCCTCGAGCACCGCGTTTCGATGCGCCCGCAAGGCCGCTCGCAATGCGGGCAGCGCGTCGAGGATCGGGGTGGCGGGCAGCGAATAGCTCAAGCGGAGGGCATCCCTGTGACTAACGCGCCGGCAATGTGCATGATTGGGTCATGGAAGGGAACAACGTGTGGATGTGGGGCCTCGCCTTGCTCATGGTGCTCGGCGGGCTGGCGGGTGCCGTGTTGCCGGCGCTGCCAGGGGTGCCGCTCGTGTTCGGCGGGCTGGTGGTCGCGGCCTGGGCCGACGACTTTCAGCGTGTCGGCTGGATCACGCTCACGCTTCTCGGCGTGCTGACGGTCGCCTCGTTCGCCATCGATTTCGCCGCCACGGCGCTGGGTGCAAAGCGCGTGGGAGCCTCGAGGCTCGCCATCGTGGGCGCTGCGCTCGGCGCGCTGGGCGGCCTGTTCCTTGGCGTTCCAGGCCTGATTCTCGGACCTTTCGTCGGCGCGGTCGCCGGTGAGATGCTCTCGCATGGCGAGTGGCGCAAGGCCACGCAGGCGGGTCTCGCGACGTGGATGGGCCTGCTGTTCGGCACGCTCGCGAAGCTCGCGCTCGTATTCACGATGCTCGGGATCTTCCTGTTCGCCTACCTGATCGGCTGAAGCCGATCTCGCGCACCGGCGATTCGTTGGATCCCGAATCGCGGAACAGAAAGCTGCGGCGCGACATCCCGACCGGCTCCCCTCCCGTCCGGGGGACACGCCGTAAATACATCCCTGTAGGCTCGC